>ERZ1089242.6-NODE-6-length-42335-cov-7.458538_pt1 | contig 42335 bp, 45 predicted proteins | sample MGYA00383555_ERZ1089242 | MGnify/ENA primary metagenome ERZ1089242 (study PRJEB34543, sample SAMEA5968659) | marine metagenome | biome: water | collected 2014-06-21 | depth 0 m | study: Ocean Sampling Day (OSD) data from North Adriatic Sea
TGCTGAGCAGTACGATCGATACCGACAGTTAGATCCCGATGCACTGACTGCACTGGCTGATGATGCCAGTGGTGCCTTAGCGGATGCGATCCATATCCGGTCTGGCCAAGAGACGGTTGCCATGACTTTGTCGGGTGTTGAGGTATTGCCTGTCGATGATCCTGAATTGCCGAGGGACACGAAGCTTCAATTCGTCGGCGGTCTCCCAGATGGTGCCGATCACCTGGTGTATCGAGTTGATGATCGTTTCCCAAATACTGCAGTGCGGTTGTTTCTGACCAAGGCTGATCCGAGAGTGCAATTTGTCAAAACAGGAGCGTCATCGGATCCTTTGTCGCTTGATCAGCGTGTCGAGAGGTCGGTCCTTGGGTTGATTGGTGAGTACATCGAGCTTGGGTTCACCCACATCATCCCCCGGGGTCTTGACCACATCATTTTTATTCTCGGATTAACACTGATCTCCAAGCGATTCATTGATCTGGTGATCCAGGTCACAGCTTTTACCGTCGCTCACTCGGTCACGCTTGCAATGGGTTTATATGGTGTATTGAATTTACCGGCATCGATCGTTGAGCCCTTAATTGCCGCTTCCATTGTGTATGTGGCTATCGAAAATATCTGGCATCACCGAGTCAATACCTCCCGCACGGTGATCGTGTTTGCGTTTGGATTGCTCCATGGGCTCGGTTTTGCGGGTGTCCTGACCGAGCTTGGATTGCCTGAGCGAGACTTTGTGATTGGTTTGCTGTCATTCAATGGGGGAGTTGAGCTAGGCCAGCTCGCGGTGATACTCATTGCTTATTTCTCGGTTGGGATCTGGGTTCTTCGTTATTCTTGGTATCAGAGTCGGATTGCAACGCCCTTGTCGGCTGTCATTGGTATGATCGGGCTTTATTGGTTTTTTGAGCGCGTGGTGGCTTGATGTCAGTTGAATCGAAAACAAATGCGCAGGTGATGACTCGTGTCACGGTCATTGGGGCGGTGGTCGATGGACTGCTCGGTCTGTTGAAGATCGGTGTTGGTTTTGTGAGTCAGAGTCACGCATTAGTGGCTGATGGTGTGCACTCGCTGTCAGATCTGGGGACCGATGTCTTGGTGATTTTGGCGGCCAAGTGGAGCAATGAAGAGCCCGACGCCAATCATCCCTATGGTCACGATCGCATTGAAACGTTGGCGACGTTAATTTTAGGCAGTGTGTTGCTGGCGGTTGCAGGGGGAATTTTTTATGACAGCTTGCAACGGTTTTTTGATCCCTCAGTGGCGATTGAGCTGGGGATCGCCGCCTTTGCCATCACTGTGGCTTCGATTGTGTCCAAAGAAGCCATTTATCGATACACGCGGCATTATGCGCAGCTGTTAAATTCAAAACTATTAATGGCGAATGCATGGCACTCTCGCACCGACGCGCTGTCCTCGATTGCTGTCTTGGTTGGATTAATTGGGGTCAGCTTCGATCTCATCTGGCTTGATGCGCTGGCAGCGCTGATCGTTGCCGTATTCATTGCTAAAATTGCCCTGACATTGCTGTGGGATGCGATGCAAGAACTGATTGATACGGCCTTACCTGAAGATCAGGTGACAGCGATTCGAGCGGTTGCGCTGGATGTGCCTGGTTTGCGCGATGTGCATCACATTCGAACTCGCACCATGGCTGGAAAGACGCTCATGGATCTGCATTTGCAGGTGGATCCTCGGGTCTCTGTGTCTGAGGGTCATGAGATCGGATGCTGGGTTGCTGCATCCATCCGTGCGCAATTTCAAGAGATCACAGATATCACCTTTCATATTGATCCGGAGGATGATGCGGAAATGGATCAAGAGGGTCCCACATCGCTTCGCCCGCTCAGAAGAGAGGTCCTCGAATGTTTAAGGGCTGACTGGGGTCCATTGGTTGATGATGCACAAATTCGTTTACATTATTTACGTGGCGCTGTAGACGTTGAGGTGGTGACAAGCCAACCGGTAACAGCTGACGTGCTCAAATCGAAGTCGAGAGCTGTTTGGCTCGGAAGAGTGACGGTGCTGCATCCCACTGTTGGCGACAATTGATGTTGGCTAAAACTGATTTGCCGAAGCTCGATATGGTCGATTGCATATTTTAGGATTCAAGGGAGAATCGGACGATGAAACAGTGGATAAGAGCTGTTGCAAGTGTATTTGCGGCTTTTCTGGGGGTTCAATCTGAGGCGAATCGCAGGCGAGATTTCACCCAGGGCCGATTTTCTGTTTTTGTTGTGGCGGGTATTGTATTGACGGTCATGTTTTTATTGACCGTGTACGGTCTAACGCAGTTGGTGTTGACGGTTCTGGCGTGAAGTTTGCAATTTTTTGCGGTGAACCCTTGCAGAATGGCCGCTGAAACGGTTGAATAGCACCCAACAAATGAATTCTAAATGATTTGGGTATATGATTATAACCAAATCGCATATTCACATATAAGGAGGTATGCGGATGAGCAAAGCGCTTCTATTGGCTCTATCCCTGATTGCTGGTCCTGCATGGGCAGATTGGCAACTCAACATGAACGAGGGTGTTACCGCGCTTTCACGCGAAATCTTCGATTTACACATGTTAATTTTTTGGATTTGCGTTGCCATCGGTGTGGTCGTCTTTGGTGTGATGTTCTATTCGATTTTTAAGCATAGAAAGTCAAAAGGAGCGGTAGCAGATCACTGGCATGAGAATACAACTGTCGAAGTGATCTGGACGGTTGTTCCATTCGTGATCTTGATCGGGATGGCTGTCCCAGCCACCGCAACTCTCATTGATATGTACGATACGTCGGAAGCTGACGTTGATATCCAAATTACCGGATATCAGTGGAAATGGCGGTATCAGTACCTCGATGAAGATATCGACTTCTTTTCTAACCTCTCCACGCCGCGCGACGAAATTGTGAACGCGTCGGCGAAGAACCCGAATTACTTGCTTGAAGTGGATAACCCCTTGGTGATTCCAGCAAACAAGAAAGTACGGTTTCTGATCACAGCGAATGATGTGATCCATTCATGGTGGGTTCCTCACTTTGCGGTGAAGAAGGACGCGATCCCTGGATTTATCAACGAGTCGTGGGTGAACGTCGAAGAGCCTGGCGTCTATCGTGGCCAGTGCACAGAGCTTTGCGGAAAAGACCACGGTTTTATGCCTGTGGTCGTGGAAGTCAAATCTGAGGCGGACTATGCCAAGTGGGTTGCCGATCAGAAGGCAATGAAGCTCGCGATGGCCGGCGAGGCGTCCAAAGAGTTTTCAATGGATGATTTGATTGCAAAAGGTGAGGGTGTCTACAACACAGCCTGTGCCGGATGTCATCAGCCAAACGGACAGGGCATCCCTGGTGCATTTCCTGCAATTACAGGAAGTGCAATTGCAACAGGGGCGATTGATGCGCACATCGACATCATTGTGAACGGTAAGGCCGGGACAGCGATGCAGGCATTTAAAGAACAGCTTTCAGCAGTCGACATTGCGGCTGTTGTGACTTATCAGCGGAATGCACTTGGCAATTCAGTGGGCGATATGGTCCAGCCAAGCGCGATCCAGAAATAAGAGGGAATCATTATGGCTACAGTTGATGTTGATCTACCGCACGTAAAAGACGAAGATCCGCACCACCACGGTCCTGCAAAGGGCATCGGTCGCTGGTTGTTTACAACGAACCACAAAGATATCGGTTCGATGTATCTCATTTTCAGTCTGTGCATGTTCATGATCGGTGGGATCATGGCGCTGATTATTCGCGCTGAGTTGTTCCAGCCAGGTCTGCAATTGGTTGAACCTAATTTCTTCAACCAAATGACGACGATGCACGGCTTAATCATGGTCTTTGGCGCTGTGATGCCAGCCTTCGTGGGCTTGGCGAACTGGATGATTCCGATGCAAATTGGTGCTCCAGACATGGCACTTCCGCGGATGAATAACTGGAGTTTCTGGATTCTGCCATTTGCATTCCTGATTCTGTTGTCATCGTTATTTATGCCAGGCGGAGCACCGAACTTCGGATGGACCTTCTACGCGCCGTTGTCGACGACTTATGCGCCAGAATCCGTCACCTTCTTTATCTTCGGTGTGCACATCATGGGTGCCTCGTCCATCATGGGTGCGATTAATATCATCGCGACGATTTTGAATATGCGCGCCCCTGGAATGACGTTGATGAAGATGCCTTTGTTCGTTTGGACTTGGTTGATCACGGCATTCTTGTTGATCGCGGTCATGCCTGTATTGGCAGGTGTTGTGACCATGATGTTGATGGATATCCATTTCGGAACATCATTCTTTAATGCAGCCGGTGGCGGAGACCCTGTCCTGTTCCAGCACGTGTTCTGGTTCTTCGGGCATCCAGAGGTGTACATCATGATTTTGCCGGCCTTTGGCATCATCAGTGAGATTATCCCAACCTTCGCTCGTAAGCGCTTGTTTGGATATTCGTCCATGGTGTACGCGGTTGCATCGATTGCCTTGCTATCCTTTGTGGTATGGGCGCACCACATGTTTACCGTCGGTATGCCGCTGGTGGGTGAAGTCTTCTTCATGTTCGCCACGATGCTGATCGCAGTACCAACGGGTGTGAAGGTATTCAACTGGATCGCCACAATGTTCCGTGGTTCGATGACATTTGAGACACCAATGTTGTTTGCCTTGGCCTTCGTTGTGTTGTTCACGATCGGCGGCTTCTCTGGGTTGATGCTCGCGATTGCGCCAGCAGATTTCCAGTACCACGACACCTATTTCGTGGTGGCACACTTCCACTATGTGTTGGTTCCAGGTGCGATTTTCTCGATCATGGCTGCGACCTACTACTGGCTACCGAAGTGGACGGGTCACCAACTGAACGAGACCATGGGTAAATTCCATTTCTGGTTATCCTTCGTTGGTGTGAACATCACGTTCTTCCCAATGCATTTTGTCGGCTTAGCAGGTATGCCACGTCGGATTCCAGACTATGCCTTGCAGTTTGCGGACTTCAACAGCATGGCGTCGGTCGGTGCCTTTATCTTTGGCTTCTCTCAGTTGGTGTTTATCTACAACATCATCCAGAACGTGAGAGTCGGTGAAAAAGCGACCGCGCAAGTTTGGGAAGGTGCAAATGGTCTTGAGTGGACGATTCCATCGCCAGCGCCTTATCACACCTTCTCTACACCTCCGAAGGTGGACTAATCCATGCAGGAATCCGTCAAAACAAAACGTCTGGTCGTGCGGTTGGCAACAGCCGCAGTCCTGATGTTTGGATTTGGTTTTGCGCTGGTTCCGCTGTATGAAGTGTTTTGTGATATCACCGGGCTAAATGGGAAGAACTTCACTCAAGGGCCGGCTGCCATCACCGCAGTGGATCGTTCTCGAACGGTGAAAGTGCAGTTTGTGACGGCGAATCCTGCGGAAATGCCGTGGGAATTTAGGCCCACCGAGCGCACCATGCGGGTGTTTCCGGGTGAAGATAAGGTGACTGCGTTTTACGCGAAAAATCCCACACCTGAGTGGATGGTTGCGCAAGCAGTTCCCTCAGTAACGCCCTCTGAAGCCGCTCAATACCTCCATAAAGTGAACTGTTTTTGTTTTGATAGACAGCCACTGGATGCGGGTGCTGATACAGAGATGCCACTGGTCTTCGTGGTTGACCCCGAGCTTCCAAAACACATCACAACCATTACATTGTCATACGCCTTGTATGACCTGACAGATAATCAAAAAGTGACACAGAGTTCACACGATAATGACAAAGGACGGGCATCGTTATGAGTGGTTCTACCTATTACGTACCAGAGCAAAGTAAATGGCCAATTTTGGCTTCGATTGCGCTTGGTCTTCTTGCTTACGGCGCGGCAATGACACTGACGTCAATGTCTGCAGATCGAGATTCGGTCGGCCCTTGGATTCTTGGAGCCGGTTTCCTGGTGCTGTTTTACGTGATTTTCGGCTGGTTCAAAGACCAGATCCAAGAGGAAGCGCAAGGGCTTCACAGTGATCAGTTAGACGGCTCGTATCGACAGGGGATGCTTTGGTTCATCTTCTCTGAAGTGATGTTCTTCGCTGCATTCTTTGGCGCGCTCTTCTACGTGAGAACCTTCTCCGTGCCCTGGATCGGTGGAGAGGGTGCTAAAGGTGTCACGAATATGCTGTGGGAAGGATTCACCGCATCGTGGCCGCTCTTGCAGACACCAGACATGAAACAGTTCCCAGGTGCTCAAAACATTATTGATCCATGGCACCTGCCACTGCTCAACACGGTGCTTTTGATCACGTCGAGCGTGACGGTGACTTTTGCGCACCACGCACTCAAAGAAAATAAGCGTCGAGCACTTGAAGCGTGGCTTGCCGCGACGATTGTGTTGGCGGTGATTTTCTTGTATTTCCAAGCTGTCGAATACCATGAAGCCTACACAGAGCTTGGGCTGACGCTGGAAGCTGGTATTTATGGCGCAACATTCTTTATGTTGACTGGATTCCATGGTTTTCACGTCATGCTTGGAACGACCATGCTGTTTGTCATGTTGCTCCGTTGTTTTGACGGTGCGTTCTCACCAGAGAAGCACTTCGCATTTGAAGCAGTGGCTTGGTACTGGCACTTTGTCGACGTGGTTTGGGTCGGATTATTTATCTTCGTTTATATCCTCTAGCCACCGATACCATGCGGCTCGAGTAAGCCGGTTGCGATCCCGAATCCGACCAAGGCAATGAGAGCCGCAGCGAGTCCGACTCGCCAAGCGAGTGCATTGACCACTCGCTTTTTATCTGACGGGTCCTTCATCAGGAAGTAAAGGCCCGAAAACAACACGCCAACGACGGCAAAGAATAAAATCACGATAAGTATTTTGAACATGGTCGGTCTCGTAATGAATTTAGACAGCAGGAAACCACAATGCGGCTCACAAAGAAATGGTGGTTTGTAATTGTGGTTCTTCCAGTGATTGGATTGTGTGTGAAAGCAGGGTTTTGGCAGTTGGATCGAGCGCAGCAAAAAGAGCAGTTGATCGAGCGACTCACCGTCGGTGAATCACAATTGTCGACGCCGTCGGACTTACTCATGGTGAACCCGGACAGTGCGACCTATCGCGTCACCCTGCCGGTCATGATCGACCATGACAGTGTATTTTACTTGGATAATCGAATTCAGGATCGCGTGGCCGGCTACGAAGTCTTCGCAGAAGCATCGACCCGTGACGGAGGGTTGCGTCTGTTGGTGAATCTTGGATGGGTTCCAGGAAGCCTGACGCGTGATCGATTGCCTAAAATCGCGGTTCCTGATCAATTTCAATTAGCTGCCCTTTGGGTGCCGATGACAGAGAGTTATTTGATGTCAGATGCGTTTGCAGAGACGGTGGATGGTCGCTTACGTGTGCAGTCGTTGCGGGCGGTTGCAACCGACGGTGTCCTGCCTGGCGTGTTTTTGGCATCCGGACTGCTGACGCGTGATGCCCTAGGTCCCAAACCTCGACTCGGTCCAGAGACGCACTACGGTTATGCCGTGCAATGGTTCTTGTTGGCGATGGTGTTAGCGGGCTTGAGTACTTACGTATTCCGTCGAGGCTTGTCGCATGGGTAATCGGACGACGTTTTGGCTCATTTGGGGGATCGCGTTGGTCCCGATGCTCGCCGCTTTTGTGATGTATTTCGGTGGTATCGGTGTTCCTAAGGGTCGAACGCATCACGGAGAATTGGTTTCATCGGGAACGCAATACAGTGAGTTGGGGTTACCTGCCCCGAATGAGCCTCCGACATGGCAAGTGGTTCTGGCGTCAGCGGCTGATTGTGATGCTTGCCAGACCTTTAGTGAGGGGCTTGAAAACTTTCATACCGCACTTGGCCGCGAACGTGATCGCGTCAGCGTGTCGGAGGTACAGGCGGCTGACCTGAAAGACAAACAAGCGGCGATCTGGGTGATTGATCCTCTGGGGAATGTGGTGCTTCGTTTTGAGCCTGAGATTAATCCAACCTTGATCCTCCAGGATATGAAAAAACTTCTCAAACTGTCGAAGGTGGGCTAGTGGCAAATCATTTACCGTTAAAACTGGCAACCTTGGCTTTTTTTCTGGCTTGCGAAGTGGTGTTGATGGGTGGCTTTACCCGAATCACAGACTCTGGCCTTGGTTGTCCTGATTGGCCGGGCTGTTTCGGAAGCATGGTCATGACTACCGATACGGAGACCATCACCTATCTACAAGAACGGTATCCTGAGATTCATGTCGCAGCTCATAAAGGATGGATTGAGATGATCCATCGCTATATCGCTGGGGGGCTTGGCTTATTGATTCTCGCACTGGCATTTCTGGGGTATCGCGAAAAAGAAAAAACCGCAAACTATCCCTATTTGCTGTCCTTAGTGTTACTGGGATTGGTGATTGTCCAGGGTGCATTTGGCGCATTTACCGTGACTCTGAAGTTACTGCCAAATATCGTCACACTGCATTTGATGGGTGGTTTGATTATTGTTTCGACATTGATGTATCTCAGACACCGACTGAAGCGTTTGGCGCTCGGGGACAGTAGTCTCATCCGAATGCGAACCCCGGTGATGATTGGCGTCGGCCTCTTGTTCGCACAGATTATCTTAGGCGGCTGGGTGAGTACGAACTACGCTGGTTGGGCTTGCCCAGGGATTCTCTCCTGTGCCCCTGGTGGTGCTGAGGTCAATTACGATTTCCAAAGCGGATTTCACTTGTTCCCCGAAGTCGGACCGAATTACGAAGGTGGACAGTTAGAGCATGGGGCACGTGCGGCCATCCAAATGGTGCACCGTGTGGGAGCATTGGTTGTGACGGTCTATTGGCTCGGTTTGTTGTGGAGCCTAGTGAAACAGGGTGTGCTGGCCAATAGGAAAGCCATGCATTTTGTGGGTCTGCTGACAGCTCAAATCGGGTTCGGTTATGCCAATGTGGTTTACGCTGTTCCTGATAGTTTAGCGTTTATTCACCACGCGCTTGGCGTATTGATGCTTCTTTACGCTTGGTCGATTGCCTATGCTACGGCTGTGGAATACGAGGAGGTTTCCTATGGCTCTGTCAAACACGCTTAACGCGCGGCCAAATGCGCCGTCTTGGCGTGATTATCTGACGCTGACCAAGCCTCGGGTTGTGGCCGTGATGGTATTGACCTCGATGGTGGGGATGTTGCTTGCGCGCCCTGTGTTGCCGAGCATTGAGCTTTTTGTGCTGGCAAACCTCGGCATTGCCTTGGCGGCTTCGGCTGCAGCAGCAATTAATCATGTGGTTGACCGCCGGATTGATGCGGTGATGAATCGGACCAAACACCGCCCGGTCTCAGACGGTAAAGTGTCTCCGGCCTATGCCTTAATGTTTGCCTTTTTATTGGGAGCCAGTGGGCTCTCAATGTTGGCAATCGTGGCAAATCCGCTCACCGCATGGCTCACCTTTGCATCGATCATTGGCTATGCAGTCATTTATACGCTGTATTTAAAGCGTGCGACTCCACAGAATATTGTGATCGGTGGGATTGCGGGAGCTGCTCCACCGTTGCTTGGTTGGGTTGCTGTGACCGGTTCGGTGGACGCCCATGCATTGTTGTTGGTCGCGATCATCTTTGCCTGGACACCACCACACTTCTGGGCGCTGTGCATCGCTAAGAAAGATGAGTATGCGAAAGCAGAAATTCCGATGTTGCCTGTGACCCATGGTGACGAATACACCCGTCTCCACATGTTGCTGTACACCATTTTGATGGTCATTGTGACGGTGTTGCCTTATCTCAGTGGAATGAGTGGGGTGCTTTATCTCTTGGGTGTGACGGCGATTAACGCTCGGTTTTTGATGTTGTTAAAACGGCATTCAGATACCAAGGATTCGAAAGATGCGATGGATCTCTTTTGGTATTCGATCCGTTACATCATGTGGCTCTTCCTGTTCTTATTGGTGGACCACTTTATTCCGCTGTGATACAAAATTGAACAAAGGTGACCGAACGCCAACGGATGGTTTGTTCGACCTTTGACAATAGACACAAATAACCATAAAAACCACACACGCTAAAAACAGCTCATATCGTTGAGTTGAAGGGAGGAAAGCAACGCATGATGTACTTCGGACACATTGCAGGCATATTGAAGGATCCAAAAAACGAGTGGGCTCTGATTGAAGAAGAGCACTATTCAGCCAAGACGGTCTTTTTAACGCAAATCTCAATTCTCGCGGCGATCCCTGCGATCGCGCTGTACATCGGTGTGACTCAAGTTGGTTGGTCAGTTGCTGGTCAAGAGCCTGTTCGACTGGCGTCCTCAAGTGCATTGGGGTCTGCAGTGTTGTTCTATTTCGCGATGTGGGGCGCTGTCGCTTTTATCGCCGCTTGCATGCATTGGATGGAGAAAACTTACGGCGGGGAAGTGTCGCTGGATGAGTGTTTGGTGTTAACCACAGTCACTGCAACGCCGCTGTTTTTGTCTGGGATTTCGTTTTTGCTGCCAATTCTCTGGTTAAATGTTGCAGTTGCAGGCGCTGCGTTGGTGTATTCGGTCTATCTTCTGTATAGCGGGACCTCAAGGGTGATGAAGATCGACGAAGACCGCGCCTTTATGTTTGCGTCTTCAGTGCTCACAGTCGCTCTGTGCACCTTAGTCGGGATGTTGGCGGCAAGCGTCATTGCTTGGAGCCATTTTGTTCCACTGGTGTATTTGCCTTAGATCTGCACCCAGAACACAAGATATAACGAAGCCATTCCAGCCAAGAGGGTTGGGATGGTTTTTTTTGTGGCGAGAAAAGTCATCGCTGCAATGAGAGCGGCAATCGGTTTAGGGTCAATTGGAACGCTGCCGAATTCACGGACAAGACCAACATCACCTTTGAAGATCCCGGGTATCACCAGGGCGCAGAGGATCGCTGGTGGCACGAACTCCAGTGCATCGATGAACCACTGAGGTAGTTGGAAATAGTGCTGGCCCTCGATGAACGCACTTTTCAAGAACAGCGTAACCAATCCTGCGAGCGCCACAGTCCAGATAAATTGTTCAGTCACGATCGCATCCTCTGGTGCACCACACCCGCGATGATCCCCGCAATTCCACCCAGAATCAGTCCGAGGTTGTACGGTAGCGTTAGCCCCGCGAATGAGACAATGGCCCCTGTCATTGCAGCGGTCTGATGAGATCGACTTTTCAGGGTATTCAGGGCTAACGCCAGAAAGGTCAGTGGAATCATAAATTCAAGCGACCAAAACACCGGAATGATCTGACCAACAAAGGCACCCAAGACCGTGCATGCTTGCCAAAGGCCCCAGATAAGACAGCTTCCCCCTGCGTAATAGGCAACTCGCTCCTGCAAGTCCCAGTCGTGGGTAGGGTAGTCTCGATGGCAGATCGCATAAATCTGATCGGTTAACCCATATCCGGCCAGAAGTCGTGTGAGTCGGTCGGCGTTGGCTAAATGTGGGGCGATGGACGCGCTATAGAGCAGATAGCGCAGGTTGATGGCGGCAACTGTGAGCAAAATCACCCACAGGGAGGCTGACTCATTCATTAATTGATAAGCCGCCAACTGCGAGGCTCCGGCGAACATGAGTAGTGAGCCTGCCCAAGCATCAAACCAAGTGAATCCGAAGGACACCGGAGTGAATCCAGCAATGAGGCCGAAGGGAACAATTCCTGGAAGCAAGGGTGTCATTGCTCGCATTCCCTGCAGGGCTCGCGATTGAAGTTGACGGTTCGGGTCATGAGGCATGGTCGGACGATACCTGAACTGAAAAAAATGCGCAGAAAATTTCTGAGACCATTGACAAATGTGATACCCACAAAGGCTGTGGATAACTACGGGGATGCTTTTTCTTAGACTTCACTAAGTGGTTGATCTCAATGTATTCCATCGAATTGATCAAAATTTAATCAATTTTGAGAGGTGAAAATTTATCTTTTAAATTCATATATTTACGAATGCCGTCCAATCAGAACACTGTTTTCATTGCGTTTTTTAGACAAGGATGATGGGTTGGCGTCACGTTTCTTTCGGTAACATCAAGTTGTGGATAGTGCGCACTGATTTGGTGCGATGCAATCATCGATTGGGAGTGCTCTCAGGCGATGCCAGGCATGTGTATTGGTTCACGGGATCATTCGCTGCCATGGCGGCACGTGCGACTTCGCAGGCTGCTTCAGAGGCAAATATCTGACCCGTTGAGACCGCTGTCGGTAAGCCTGGGATCAGCATCATTAAGACATGTGCAATCAGCATCGCATTTCCTCGTCAGCGAGCGAGCCCTTGGGAGGCTCGCATCGAATACTATTAATGGCCCGAGGCGACTCGGGCTGTTTCGACGGTCAAGTGAAACAAGTCGTCATTGATCCACATATGCACCACGATGCTTGCGGCGTAGCCGAGGGCGATGGCCCAAGACCATTTTAGGTGACCGAGAAAGGTATACTTTCCTTTGGCTTGACCCATCAGTGCAACCCCGGCTGCTGAGCCGATTGAGAGCAATGAGCCGCCGACTCCTGCAGTCAAGGTCACCAGAAGCCATTGTCCGTGCGACATCTCAGGCATCATCGCCAACACCGCGAACATCACTGGAATGTTGTCAACGATGGCGGACAAGACTCCCACCGTGATGTTGGCGATCGTCGGTCCAAAGTCACCATACAGTAATTGTGAGGCATGCGAGAGGTATCCCATAAACCCAAGCCCGCCAACACACAGGACGACTCCATAGAAGAACAATAGCGTATCCCATTCGGCGCGTGCGACTTTGGAGAAGACGTTAAAGGGGACCACCTCACCTAACCGTTGAATCGCCTCGATATCCCCTCGTTGCTCATAAATCCGGCGCTTCTTGTCCAGAGATTTTGGCAGTGTCTTGACCAGGTAATACCCAAACATATTGAGATAACCGAGACCAAGCATCATTCCGATTACTGGAGGGAGATGAAGGAAATTGTGGAAACAAACAGCAGTCGCAATAGTTGCAAGAAAGAACCAAACGATCCGCCATGTGCCACGTTTCAGCTCGACTGATTGGCCGGAGGCTTCAGGCCTTTCGCTCGGTAAGACGAAAGACATGATGGTGGCTGGGATTAAAAAATTCACCGCCGCTGGAATGAAGAGAGTGAAAAACTCCGTGAAGTTCAGGACGCCTTTTTGCCACACCATGAGCGTTGTGATGTCACCAAAAGGACTGAAAGCACCACCTGCATTGGACGCCACCACAATGTTGATGCAAGCCGGTCCGATAAAGCGAGGATTATTGCCCCCAACAGCCATGACGACAGCGCACATCAAAAGCGCAGTGGTCAAATTATCTGCAATTGGCGAAATAAAGAACGCGAGGATTCCGGTCAGCCAGAAAAGCGATCGCAGCCCTAGACCTGAAGCGATCAGCTTTTCTCGCAACCATTCAAATAGACGACGTTCTTCCATCGCGTTGATGTACGTCATCGCGACTAAGAGAAAGAGCATTAACTCAGCAAATTCAAGCAAATTGTGACGAACAGCCGCCTCGGCTAGCTGCTCTTGTCCGGTTCCTTGATAAGACACCGCAATAATTAACCAAATGAGTCCGGCAGCAATGAGTACCGGTTTTGACTTGGGCAGGTGGATACTTTCCTCTGCCATCACGAGTGCGTAAGCAACAACAAAGATGGCAATCGCAAGGAAGCCTGCGAAATGGTTGGTTAGATCAATCACGTCACCGGTTGGACCGGAGGCAAACGCAAGCCCAGGGAAGAGCGCTAGGGTCAGCACTCGGGCAATGTACAGCATGTTGGGTTACATCCTCTCGTTTACAAATCGATGAGGAGCACCGCCAGTTCTTTCAAGATAAACACAGCAGGCGCCAGCATCAGAACGCCCAGGAGGATATACATGCCTAACTTACCGGCACCGGATCGTTTAGCGAGATCGACGACAATAAATCCCATGTAGCCGACGAGGCCTGTCACACAGACCAGCATGATGATCTCTTCTATTTCGGCAGTGGTCACAAAGATTCCCTCCTAGACCGCGGTGCGAATTTTAGCGCCTGCAGCATAAAAATCTAGCTCGCTTTAGTCTGATTGGGGGTGTGAAGGCCTTTCTGGCCCCAAAAGAATCGCGAGCCATCGGTATTTGGGTGATTCTTCAAACGCCAGTTTCGCGGTCATCGTGAGCGGAATCGCCAAGAGAATGCCGACAATCCCAAGCATCCATCCCCAAAAGACCAAGGATAAGAACACCACCATTGGAGACAGTCCAAGGCCTTGTCCTTGCAGTCTTGGTTCAATAATTTGACCGAGCCCGACATTAACACCGATATAGACGGCTGTTGTCAGACCGGCTGAGCCAAGGCCAAATTCTAAAAAGGCAAGAATGACAGCGGGGACAGCCGCTAAAATTGAGCCAAGTGTTGGAATGTAGTTTAAGAGGAAGGCGAGAAGACCTAACACGAATGGGAAGTCGACACCCTCGGCTAGGAGGAAGAGTGTCACTGCCACTCCCGTTGCCACTCCGATCATCGTCTTGATCGCTAAGTACTGATTCAAGTGCTTCATGAATTGCGTGAAAGCCAAGAATGGTTCGTGTTCGCTACGTCCGAAGGCCACGCGGACTTTCTGTGGCATCGAGGCGGCTTCCATCAAAATGAAAACCACAATCAGTAAGATCAAAAAGCCATTAGTCAATAGCGCACCAAGCGCTGTCAGTAAATTGGATAACAGTGTAAAGACACCTGAGCTGTCGAAGGATTGGCGCAATTGGTTGGCGTCGATCGGAATATCGTAGCTGGCTGCTAACAACCAGAGCGATTCAAGTTGCTCATTCAGGCGTGCTTCATAGACTGGTGCGGCTGCACTAAAGGCATTCACCGACCCTCCGACCACTGCGCTGAGTCCCGCAATCACTGACAATAACAACACCAGCACAATCAGAACGGAGAGAACATTGGGTACGCCTCGACGTTGCAGAGCAATCGATAGCGGCGCTGAGACCAAGGCAACAAACAAAGCAACCAATAGGGTCACGATGATTGCGCTGGCTGATTTGATCCCTGCTAAGACCACAACAAGAGCTGCTAAATTAAAAAGCCAACGTTCTCCGGTGTTCACTCTAACCTCTCATCTTTCAACATCTAGGTATGACTTTAACAAAGAAGGGCTGGTTTGAATGCGTGTAATTGCAGGAACTTCGAATTTTCGTGCTCGATCGCCATTTCGGTCTCAAAAGTCAGATCGTGTGATTCTCGGTCATCGGTGATAATCGATTGGCCGTTCCCAGACTCGGCTTGGTTTAAACGATCGTGTCCTAAGCGTCCTGAGTAGATGCTTGGTTACCACCCGAGGACGAGTGCGAAGACTGCATAGGCGCCACCAAGACAAAGCGTCATGACCACAAATCCTCGAAGCACGATGATTGTTGAAAATGGATGCGGTGTTCCAACCGGCGCTCCAAATCCAGGCTTTAGTCCTGTGATCATCCCTTGAATCAAAGGCTCTTTCATGAAAATGGTGTGCCAAAGAACTGCGACCACGTGGAGCAACACCGTGATCAGGACAAGTTTGCTGAGCACCGGGTGAGACAAGCTTGCCAGATTCACCAAGAATTCTGGCAGTAAAGGCGCGAGAGGGCCTGCGAATAAGATGTCGTCGGATGAGGCCATTCCTGTGATCGCTGTCAAGCCAATCAATCCGATCAATACATAAACGGCGAGTCCTCCGATGGCACTATGTCCTGGGGTATGTTCTGTCTCTTTGCGGATGAGTTTTTGCACGCCGGTGAGAGCGGTTTGCGGTGTGGGGATCGGAAAGCTTGAGAACCTCGCATACTGTGGGCCGATGAACCCCCAGACGAGCCGAAAAATGATCCAGCCCGCCAGAAGAATTCCGACCGTCGCATGCGCATCCATCAAATCCAGGTTTTCCCCTGAAATTTGTTGGAAGACGATGCCTGCGACAATCAACCAGTGGCCCAGCCTGACCCAAATATCCCAGACCGGTTGTTTTGATTGCATGATCTACTCCGCGATTCCCCAAGGTGGATGATCTGTGTTGTATCAATATAAGACAGAGTCTCATTCAATCCACTGACCTTGATCAAATCATTGATCGAAATTGATACCGTTGATTCTGATCTGGTTCCCGATTCGGTAATTTACTTACAAAATATTGTAGGACAAAGACCCCCTCAATTTTTCTACCCAATGCCGATTATAGTGGAATAGTGTGTCATTCTGGCGTCAGAGTATAAGAAGAGACGGTCCTTGCTGTTTGGCGAGAAAAACGTTTCATGGATGAAAGTTTTCAACGGATTGAGGTGGAATATGCTTGTACTGACACGACGCGTGGATGAATCGATTCGTATTGGCGATAATATCCGCATTACAGTGGTCAAGATCAAAGGAACGCAGCAAATCTGCGTTGGCGTGGATGCGCCTCGTGATGTGCCTGTGTTGCGCGAAGAGTTGCTTGTTGAGCGCGCAGAGGTTATTGACGAGCCAGAATCGTCAAATTCATAGATCTTGCCAATCCTCTGGCCTGTTCGCGTATCATGGAGGCTTTAGTTATTCGCGGATAGTCTAGTGTCCCCACAGCCCCTATTTGTCATCCGTCCGGGCCTGTCGCTTTGTCTTGTCCGCCGCTGGCTATCAGAGCAGACCGAACACCAGTTGATCGCCTCTCTCGATGAAACGCTTCAGTGGACTCAAGGTTCAATCCGGTTATTTGGTCGTGAGATCGATGAGCCTCGATTGACCGCCTGGTGTGGTGATGTGCCCTACACCTATTCTCGTCGTCAATTAGCTGCAAAACCTTGGCCGCCAAATCTGCAGCATTTGAGAGAGCAGCTGCATGCTGTCACCAATCAGTTAGGTATCACCACCGCTTTTGGCTTCAATCACTGTTTGTTAAATCGCTACAGATCGGGTGATGACTCCATGGGGTGGCATCGAGACAATGAAATCGAGCTCGGAGATCAGCCGGTGATTGCGTCAGTCTCACTGGGTGATGCTCGCCGTTTTCGTTTACGGTCTCGACAATCTCCAACGATTCATCCAATGACATTTGAATTGGGTCATGGAGATCTGTTACTGATGTACGGTATGACACAGCATCATTGGGAACATGCCCTGTTAAAAACGCGCCAAACCAAGGGTCCTCGAGTTAACCTTACGTTTCGATCGGTGGGTCAGCGATGAGTCGACGCGTCCTCTGTGTGTTACATCAGGCGCATTCGACGACCGGGCAGGTTGGGATTGCCCTGAAACAACTTGGGCATCAAGTCCAAGTGGTGCGGCCTCTCGTTGGGCAGCGATTGCCTCGACAAATTGAGCGGTTTGACGGTCTGGTGGTCTTTGGTGGACCGATGAGCGCAAATGACGATCATTTGTTGGGTATTCGGATGGAATTGCAATTGATCGAACGTTGGATGCATCTGGATCGTCCGGTTTGGGGTATCTGTCTGGGTGCACAGTTGATGGCTCGGGTATTGGGTTCCCGCGTATTTACCCATCATCGGGATCAAGTTGAAATTGGGTGGTATCCAATCAAGCCCCTGGGGCAAGGTAAGGAAATCTTTGGTCCTTTGAGCCGCGTCTATCAATGGCATCGCGAGGGTTATGATTTGCCCCAGGGTGCGATTCGGCTGGCATCTGGCGTGGTTGATGGTCATTTTGAGGAACAGGCGTTTCGGGTGGGCCACCACGGCTTGGCGACACAGTTTCATCCGGAGATGCATCCTCGTATGATGAACCGATGGCTTGCGCGGGCAGGCCATATGTTGGAGTTACCAGGTGCGATGAATATCCATAATCATCGCGGTGGACTGACTCGTTACTATCCGAAGCAGTCTCGTTGGTTAAAGCAGACGTTACATCGTTGGTTAGAATCGGATCTCTAGATATCCGAGCCAAAGATTTAAGCGCTGTGGTCGATATTCACAAGGGTACGGACGTTTACTCATCAAAGGTTTGGCTTTCGCATGCATGGCTTGTTGTTATTCACTGCTCTACTGACCCTGGTATTGTTGGTCTATGGGCTGTATCAGTTAAATCAGCGCGTGATGCGACTCGAGGCGAAAAAGCGCCAGATCGCATCAGAGAAAGCCGCGAAAGAGCGAGCGTTGGCTCCGCCCCAAAGAGACAAGAGCGTTGATATTTTCCATGATTTGGAAAGCGAAGAGCTCTTCTATGCAATGACCGGCGAGGCTCATCAGGAGCTTGAGTTTTCAGAGGATGCCCGGAAGCGATTTGAATTGGTCATTCGAAAGCACCTTCTTGAAGTGCTCGAAAAAGCCAAGAACGGTGAGCGCTCTCTGGATTCTGAAACGATGATCCGAACCTTACGTGGTCCAGTTCGATCTTGGTTACCCCAGGATGTTGTCAGTTCACTCCTGATTCAGGGTGGGATATTGGCCAATGACCCCAACGACGAACGTGCCATCGCATCCATTCGGTCAACCATCGATCGCTTGTATCTGCAACTGGGCTACCAGACTCCGGAGGATGTGTTAGGTCTTGATGATCAAACGACTGACCCATCTGAAGAGACGACCGATGAGCCGAAGCGCCCGCCTGGCGCTGATGGGTTCATGTAACAAAAACTTCATTTGCCATCCCACGTCTTTCTCTTATATTTTTATAATTATTGAAATATTGAATTAAGGGGTTCGATGATGGATACGATGGCTGCAGTGCGTTGTTTTCAGGCCATTGGTCAGGCGCATCGACTAGAGATGTTTCGGCACCTGGCAAAAGCTGGTGACACAGGAATGACCGCTGGTCTGATTGCTGAAGTGTTAGATCTTTCCCCGTCCCAGGTGAGTTTTCATTTGAAGGAATTGGAAGCATCAACACTCTGCTTTGCTGAACGGGAAGGGCGTTTTATGAGGTATCGAATCGAACCTGGCGCCGTCCGGGATTTATTGGACTTTTTATTGGCCGACTGTTGCCAGGGTCGCCGGGACTTGTGCTCGCCTGCGCTGCAGCAGTTAGAACACAATTGTCGTTAAGGAACTTGATGATGCGAATAGGGATTAATGGACTCGGCCGAATCGGTCGATTGGCAATTCGAGCGTTGCAAAACCATCCAACGATGGAGTTGGTCCATGTGAACGATATTGCAGGAGATGCGGCCACTCATGCGCATTTGCTGGCATTTGATTCGGTCCATGGGCGCTGGGATGTCGATGTGTCAGGCGTGGATGATCGTTTGGTCATTGATGGCCGAGACATCAAAGTGACCTCAGAGAAAACACTCGACGCGGCAGATTTTTCAGACTGCGATTTGGTCTTGGAATGCACCGGTAAGTTCAAAACGGTGGATGCACTGAAGCCTTATCGCGATCAGGGCGTGCAGCAAACCGTGGTTTCTGCACCGATTAAGGTGCCAGAGGTGTTAAATGTTGTGATGGGTGTGAACGACAGATTGTTTTCGCCGGATCACCACCCGATTGTGACGGCAGCAAGCTGTACCACGAATTGTATCGCGCCTGCCATTCAAGTGATCCATCAAACATTTGGGATTCGTCATGGGTCGATCACGACAGTCCATGACATTACTAATACGCAGACGATTCTTGATGCTCCGCACAAGGATCTTCGCCGCGCGCGAGCTTGTGGGATGTCGCTGATTCCGACCACGACGGGAAGCGCAACTGCGATCGCAGAGATTTTCCCTGAGCTCAGAGGGCGGTTGAATGGCCATGCGATTCGTGTGCCTTTGGCAAATGCCTCGATCACTGATTGCGTGTTTGAATTGCAACGAGCGGTCACCGTAGACGAAGTGAATCAGGCGCTCAAACATGCCGCCGACAACGAATTATCCGGCATTTTGGGCTATGAAGAGCGCCCACTAGTGTCGATTGATTATAAAACGGACCCGCGCTCAAGCATCGTGGATGCGTTATCGACCATGGTTGTGAATGACACGCAACTGAAACTCTACCTTTGGTATGACAATGAATGGGGGTATGCCAACCGTTTAGTTGAATTAGCAGCCTATACCGGAGCTGTGCGTGGACTCTAGGTTACGTGATTATGCAGTAATCACTGGGAATTATTGGGCGTTCACTGTCACTGATGGTGCGCTGAGGATGCTGGTGGTTCTGCATTTTCACACCTTGGGGTTTACGCCCTTTGAAATTGCCTCGTTGTTTTTGTTCTACGAATTCTTCGGCATTGTCACAAACGCTGTTGGTGGCTGGCTGGGCGCCAGGATTGGTTTGAATCGAACCATGCAAATCGGTTTGTTGTTGCAGATCGGCGCTCTGGCCATGTTATTGGTCCCGGAAACTTGGCTCACTGTGATTTGGGTGATGGTCGCTCAGGCAATCTCTGGGATTGCGAAAGATCTGAATAAGATGAGTGCGAAGAGCTCCATGAAATCGATCGCTCGCGATCAGGATGCCGGCTTGTATCGGATCGTTGCGTTTCTCACCGGATCAAAAAATGCGCTGAAGGGCGCAGGCTTTTTCATTGGTGCGGTGTTGTTATCTTGGTTGGAGTTTCAAGGCGCGATCGCGGCGATGGTGGCGATGTTGTCGGTGGTGTGGCTGATGAGTCTTTTGCTGCTTCGTCAGGAACTCGGCGTCATGAAAGCAAAGCCAAAATTCAGTCAAATCTTCTCGAAATCGGAGGCGGTCAATCGGTTATCTCTGGCGCGCTTTTTCTTATTTGGTGCTCGGGATGTTTGGTTTGTCGTCGCGCTTCCCGTGTTCCTTCACGAAGTGTTGGGCTGGGATTTCTGGCAAGTGGGTGGTTATTTGGCAGCCTGGGTCATGATTTATGGAATGATCCAAGCAGCAGCACCCAAACTGACAGGCCGGTCGCAAGCGCCTGATGTGGTTGGTCGACAATTGGTGGTGTTCGGCGGATGCCTGGCGCTGACTCCGGCTGCCATCGGGGTGGCACTTTCCTATGGTTTGTCACCGGTCTTTGTTGTGACAGTTGGCTTACTGATCTTCGCATTATTATTCGCGATGAATTCAGCACTGCACAGTTTCTTGATTGTCCGTTTTGCGCGGGATGAAGGTGCCAGCCTCGATATTGGTTTTTATTATATGGCGAATGCGGGTGGTCGCTTGGCGGGGACGGTTGGCTCAGGTGCTCTCTATCAATGGATGGGGTTGGAGGCCTGTTTATGGGTGTCAGCAGGGTTGATTGCCATGGCCTCCCTTGCTGCCATGTCCTTGCCGAAGGGCGAGGTGGGCACCGCCTAAGCAGTGCCCTGACCGTTACACTTCAGGATTGGCTTTGATTCGATGGATTGCCAAATCGGCACCATCAAATTCCTCTTCTTCAGAGAGACGTAATCCCAGCGTCTGACGAATGACACCGTAAATGATGAGTCCGGAAATCACAGCGATTCCGACTCCGGTGATGGTCCCGATGAGCTGGGCCATGAACGAGACGCCGCCAAGACCCCCGAAGGCTGTCGTTCCAAAAATCCCGCAGGCCAGTGCCCCCCAAGCGCCACAGACACCATGCAGTGCCCACACACCCAACACGTCATCGAGTTGTTTCTGTTTGGAACACCACACAAATAGCCAGACGAACAGACCACCGGCAACCAGACCAGTCGCCAAGGCTCCGAGTGGATGGAAAACATCAGATCCGGCGCAGACAGCAACAAGCCCAGCCAGTGGGCCGTTGTGGATAAAGCCAGGGTCGTTTCTACCAATGATGAGGGCAGCCAGTGTGCCACCGACCATTGCCATGAGTGAATTCACAGCAACCAAACCACTGATGCCCTCGACCGCCTGTGCGCTCATGACATTAAATCCGAACCAGCCGACAGTCAGAATCCAAGCACCTAAGGCGAGAAAAGGGATCGAGCTCGGCGCAAAAGAAATGATCCGTCCATCGCGAACACGACCTCTCCGTGACCCGAGCAAGAGGACTGCAGTCAGCGCCAGCCACCCACCCATGCCATGCACCACAATGGAGCCAGCAAAATCGTGGAAACCAGCCCCGGTGACATCTTCAATCCACTGTTGGAATCCGAAATTTCCATTCCAAATCATGCCTTCGAACAGAGGATAAATCAGAGCCACGATCACAACATTCGCAACCATCATCGGCCAGAACTTCGCGCGCTCAGCGATACCGCCTGAGATAATCGCTGGAATCGCCGCGGCAAAGGTTAAGAGGAAGAAGAATTTGACCAGCGCAAACCCATTGCCATCCATCATCTGATCGGCGCCGACAAGAAATCCGGTTGCATAGGCGACTTGGTAGCCGATAAAGAAGTAGGCGAGTGTGGATACCCCGAAATCAGTGAGGATTTTGACCAAGGCATTCACCTGATTCTTATGCCGAACGGTACCAACTTCTAGGAAGGCAAAGCCTGCGTGCATAAACAGCACCAGAATGGCACCCATCAGTAAGAAAAACGTATCCGTTCCAGCAACAATTAAGTCGATGCGTTCAGCTAAGCCCGTCAGAGTCGGCTCCATAAAGTCTCTCCGTTTCATGCACCAACGTGGTGCAATTTGAGTTAAACACCATCCTCCGCGCACAATCTTGGTTCAGGGTGCGCGGATTTGGTGCGAAATTTCTGTCGTGACCAAGGTTCAGCGAAATGTGTGCCAAAAAAAGGCGGGGTGAACCCCGCCAAAGATCGCAATTGAAAGGCTCATGCAGCCGTTTGTTTGGATAGATCGTGTTTCATCCAAGACAGTGTGGTGTCGAGCATTCGGTTGGAGAATCCCCATTCGTTGTCATACCAAGCCAAGACCTTGGTGAGATCACCAAGCACTTTGGTGTGGTTCAGATCCACAATGGAGCTCGCCGGGTTGTGGTTAAAGTCCTGGCTGACAAGCGGTAACCGATTGGTGATGAGGACGCCGTCTGGACTCTCATCTGCCGCTTTCTGAATCGCCTGATTGACTTCTTCCGCTGAAGCCTTGGTTTTCAGTCGGCAGGTGAGATCCACCAATGACACATTGATGGTCGGAACCCGTACTGCCATGCCATCAAGGCGTCCATTGAGATGAGGCAGTACCAGACCAACCGCAGCGGCAGCGCCGGTTTTGGTTGGAATCATTGAGTGCCCAGCCGCGCGAGCACGATAGAGATCGGTATGATAGACGTCGGTCAACTTCTGGTCGTTGGTGAACGCATGGATCGTGGTGATCTGACCGTCTTCCAGGCCAAAGGCATCGTCTAAAGCCTTGGCTAGGGGTGCTAAGCAGTTGGTGGTGCAACTGGCATTACTGATCACTTGCATCGTGTCAGTCAACAGGTGGTCGTTAACGCCATACACGATGGTTGCATCGACATCGCTTCCAGGAGCGCTGATGATCACTTTTCGGGCGCCCGCTTGAATATGGGCGAGCGCCTTGTCTTTACTGGTGAAGAGACCAGTGCATTCATAGACCACATCGACGTCTAGCTCACGCCATGGCAGTTGATTGGGGTCAGCCACAGCGAGTGTCTTGATTGGATGGCCAGCAATCGTAAATCCATCCTGAGATTGCTCGACATTGAACGCAAAGCGTCCGTGAGTGGTATCAAATTGCAGCAGATGTGCATTGATTTCGGGGCTACCGAGATCATTAATTGCGACCACCTGAATCTGATCTTGTAGATTTCTTTCATAAAGCGCTCGGAGGATGTTGCGTCCGATCCGCCCAAATCCATTAATTGCGACTCTAATCATGTCATCATGCCTATGTTTTTACGTGCAATACGTCATTTATGTTAGTAATATTACGTAAATTTACGAAAAAATCACGGAATCTGCAAGGGAGATTTTGGTGTTATCGCAAATTGAATCCTCACTTGAGCAATTGAGTCGATCAGAACGCAAGGTGGCAGCCTATGTATTGGGTGATGCGCCTGCGGTCTTGTCGATGTCAATCGCTCGTGTGGCGCAGGAAGCGTCGGTATCTGAACCCACGGTTAATCGATTTTGTCGGACTTTTGGCGCCACGGGTTTTCCGGACTTTAAGCTGAAGCTCGCGCAGAGTTTGGCGAGTAGTCCGATGCTGACCACGGCGATGGTGTCGGAGTCTGATGCCATGCCTGAGATCTTCTCGAAGCTCACCGACAAAGCGATCCGGTCGGTGCAGGACCTGAAAGCATCGCTTGATGTGGTCACGCTGGAGCGAGCGGTAGACCTCTTTTGCCAGGCTCGACAAGTGGCTTTTTTTGGCATGGGAGCCAGCGGATCAGTGGCGCGTGACGCGCAACATAAGTTCTTTCGATTCAACGTGCCTGTGGTTGCCTATGACGATGGATTGATGCAGCGGATGCATGCTGCAGCCATGACCACCGGTGATTTAGCTGTGGTGATTTCGCACACCGGCCGGACTCGAACCATGGTTGAGGCAGCGACTCTCGCGCGAGAGACCGGCGCGAGTGTTCTGGCCTTGACGCGCTCGGAGACTCCCTTGTCTCGAGTGGCGACGCTGACTGTGCCGGTTGATGTGGATGAAAACACTGAGCTCTATATCCCAATGGTTTCGCGCTTGATGCAATTGTTGGTTCTCGACATTCTGGTCACGGGTGTTGCGCAAAAACGCGGCCGAGATTTTCAGCCACACCTGGCGCGAATTAAGCAATCACTCGATGGAACAAGGCTTGCCGACTAATGATGTCTTTTGGTTGTCATAAAATCTTGTTAAATTACTACAAATTGAAGGGTCTGCTCCAAAGAGCAAGGATAGAAACATGCGTCGAACCAAAATCGTAGCCACACTCGGCCCGGCCTCAGACCGTCCTGGTGTCCTCAAACGTCTCTTAGAGGCGGGTGTTGATGTGTGTCGATTGAATTTTTCACACGGGAGTCCCGATGATCATCGACGACGGGCGAAGGACGTTCGAGCAATCGCTGCAGAGATCGGCCGAACCGTGGCGATCTTGGCTGATCTTCAGGGGCCAAAAATCCGGATCGCCCGGTTTCAAGATCAATCGGTGTTACTGACGGCAGGTGCATCTTTTATTCTCGATGCGGAGCTTGGCCCAACCGACGGGGACGAGACTCAAGTTGGCCTCGATTACCGTGAACTTCCCAAGGACTGCCGACCTGGCGATATGTTGTTGCTCGATGATGGACGTGTGGTCTTAAAGGTGGTTGACGTCAAAAACTCTCAGGTCATCACGGAGGTGATGACTGGTGGCAAATTGTCCAATAACAAAGGAATTAATAAACAAGGTGGTGGGCTCTCAGCCTCTGCTTTGACGGCCAAAGATTACGCTGATATGGATGTGGTTTCTGAGATTGAAGCTGATTTTGTGGCGATCTCATTCCCACGGGATGCAGAAGACATGCACTTGGCCAGGGCGGCGCTCAGAACCCGCGGATCGACAGCGGATTTGGTGGCGAAGATTGAACGTGCTGAAGCAGTGGCATCCGATTCCGTTCTCGATGCGTTGATCTCTGCAAGTGATGCAGTGATGGTGGCGCGAGGAGATCTGGGCGTCGAGATTGGTGACGATCGGCTGATTGGTGTGCAAAAGAAAATCATCACGCGAGCACGTGCCTTGGATCGACCGGTCATTACCGCCACGCAAATGATGGAGTCGATGATTTCGAGTTCGATGCCAACACGCGCTGAAGTTTTCGATGTGGCCAACGCCGTGCTCGATGGCACAGATGCCGTGATGCTGTCAGCAGAGACAGCAGCTGGTGACTATCCCGTTGAGACCGTGTTGGCAATGGCAAAGACAGCTGAGGGTGCTGAGCAGACCGATCAGGCTCAAGCACTGGGGGCTCGGGTTGAGGCGCAGTATGACCGGCGTGATGAAGCCATTGCGCTAGGCGCCATGTATATCGCCAACCATTTGAAGCGATTGGCCGCTATCGTCTGTATTACAGAAAGCGGGTCCACTCCCTTATGGATGAGCCGTTCGGGCGCCAGTGTGCCGATTGTGGCCTTGTCCCACAAGCCAAGAACACTTGCGCGGATGGCGCTATTTCGTGGAGTGAAGCCGTTGGCATTTGATCCACCAGAGCACCAATCAATGAGTATTGTGGATCAGTTGGTGGTTGGACAGGTTGCCGAGTCTCTGGCACTGCCTGATGACAGCCAAGTCCTTCTCACACGAGGTGATCGTCTGAATACCCCTGGCGGCACCAGCACCTTAAAAATTGTATCGGTTGAAGAGGCGAAGCGAATTGTAGATGGTGATTGAATCGAAAATCCCGAAAGAAGCAGAAATTCCACCGACTGACTTTGTGATCGTCGGCGGTACCGGGGATCTTGCGCTTCGAAAAATTTTTCCGGCGCTGTTTCATCGTTTCCTCGATGGGCAGATTCCTGACAGTTGTGCACTGATTGCAGCTGCGCGCCATACGCTACCGAAAGATGAGTTTTTGGCTCAGCTCAGGCCTTTTTGTGAGGAAGTGATCACTCAGGCGAACGAATCCGATTGGCAAGCCTTTGGTGAGCGCGTTCAGATTCTTGCATTTGACGTCAAGTCGGGCGAAGGCGCCTCTGAGATTGAAGCCGCTTGCTTGGCAACGGCGGCGATTCCACGAGTGTTCTATTTTGCGATTTCACCGACGCTCTTCGCCGATGCTTGTCAAACGCTCGAGCGGACTGGACTGAAGACTGAGCAAACCCGTCTGGTGGTTGAGAAGCCAATGGGTCATGACCTGAAAAGTGCAGAAGCACTCGATGATTCCATTCTCGAGGTATTCGAAGAGCGACAGATTTACCGAATCGATCATTATCTCGGTAAAGAAACTGTGCAAAACCTGATGGCGCTTCGATTTGCCAATTCCCTGTTTGAATCACTCTGGTCCAATGCGCACATTGACCATGTGCAAATCTCGGTGGCGGAAGACGTCGGTGTTGGATCGCGGGCGTCGTACTACGATGATTTTGGTGCGCTCAGGGACATGGTGCAAAATCATCTGTTGCAACTCTTATGTTTGGTGGCGATGGAGCCGCCATCCAAGTTTGTTGCTGACCAAGTGCGTGATGAAAAGCTGCGCGTCTTGCGGGCGTTGAAGCCAATTACGCGTGAGAACTTTGACCGTTCAGTGAAATTGGGCCAGTACACCAAAGGCTCAATCGAAGCGAATCCGGTGTCTTCCTATGTGGATGAAGTCGGTCATGGGAGTGGAACAGAAACCTTCGCCGCACTTCGCTGTGAGATCTCAAATTGGCGCTGGTCTGGAGTCCCGTTTTATTTAAGAACGGGGAAACGGTTAGCTGGTCGAGCATCTGAAATTGTGATTACCTTCAAACGGCCACCGCACAATATTTTCCAAGACGGTCCGGGAAGTTCGGAGGTCATGGAGCCCAATCGTCTGGTCATTCGGCTGCAACCGAATGAGGGACTGAAGTTGAGCATGACCAGTAAAGAGCCAGGTCCCGGAGGGATGCGGTTATTTCCCGCAAGCCTCAACCTGTCATTCAACGAAACCTTTAAGACGCGATTACCAGAAGCCTATGAACGGCTGTTAATGGATGTTGCCAGAGGGAACCAGACACTCTTTATGCGGTCGGATGAAGTTGAGGCTGCATGGGCATTTATTGATCCTATTGTGAACGAGGCAAAACGTCGAAAGCCTGAGAAATATGCGGCTGGAACTTGGGGGCCTGTGTCGTCGTTTGAGTTGATGGCTGAGCATGGGCATCGCTGGATTGAACCTGAGGTGCATGGATGACCGTCGTTGAAACTGTCGTGACCACACTCGAGCACTTGATCGCTGATCGGGGTCGCGCGCGGATTGCCTTTCCGGGTGGGCGAAGTGCGGTCGGATTGATGCAAGAACTCGCCACAAAGCCCCTCGAATGGTCCGCAATCGATGTCACTTTGGTGGATGAGCGAGCCGTCCCTGAGACGGATCAGGCATCCAATGCGCGCTTGGTCAAGCAGACGCTCTGCACCGATCAAGCCTCGCTTGCGCGATTTGAGCCCTTATTGGTGGAATCTGACGCAATGCATTCCGCACGCACGCTCAATCAAAGGGAATGTTCGATCGATATCGCGATTCTTGGCATGGGGGAAGATGGTCACTTTGCCAGCTTATTTCCACGGCAGTCCGTAGTCCCTGGGCTTGGCGACGATGTGGATGGCTTTGTTGCCACTGACGCGGTTGGATCTCCATCGGTTCCACGAATTTCCATGACTTTAACGCGGATTCTTTCCGCACCGTTGGTGGTGCTGTTGGTGAGCTCTGAGGCCAAAAAAGAGAAAGTCTTGGCGGGCCTTCGGGGACTCGATCCAATGAACCCCGTGAGTTATTTACTCGCAGCCAATCATCCGATTGTCATCGAATGGCCAGATGGATCCACCGAAACGATTCAAGGAGGAGTCGCTCAATGAATCGAGAAGCTGAAGTTCGCGCGGTGTTGCAAGGCATTGAGCAACGAAGTGCTCAAACCCGCCGTCGGTATCTTGATGGAATCCGAGAAATGGCTGATGCGGCTGACTCTGACCGTGGTCAGGTCAGTTGCTCCAATCTCGCGCATGCCGCCGCCGGTGCTCTGGAAGATCAATCGACCCTATTAACGGTGGATGCGGGTCGTGCGAAAAACTTAGCCATCGTGACTGCATACAACGACATGTTGTCAGCACACCAACCCTATGAGCATTATCCAGAACGGATTAAGCGACAGGCGCGAGCGCTTGGTGCAATGGCGCAGGTCGCAGGCGGTGTGCCGGCGATGTGTGACGGTGTCACCCAAGGTCGACCGGGGATGGAGTTATCGTTGTTGTCTCGGGATGTGATTGCAATGTCGACTGCAGTTGCACTGAGTCACAACGTCTATGATGCGGCGGTGTGTCTGGGGATCTGCGACAAGATCGTTCCAGGACTATTGATGGGCGCTTTATCATTTGGTCATATCCCAACGGTATTTATCCCAGCCGGTCCCATGCAAACCGGGATCAGCAATGACGATAAAGCACAGGTTCGCAAAGCCTTTGCAACAGGTGACGTGGGTCGCGAACAACTCCTACGCTCAGAAGCTGCCGCATACCACAGCCCAGGGACCTGTACGTTTTACGGGACCGCCAATTCAAATCAGATGTTACTTGAGATGATGGGGATCCAACTGCCGGGCTCGAGTTTTATCAATCCAGGTGAAGATATCCGAGGTCTGTTGACTGACGCTGCCGTCGATGCGGCATTGCGAGCCAGTCGTGGCGGTGATCATTACCTACCGCTTGGGCTTGTCATTGATGCTCGATCAATCGTCAACGCGATTGTTGGCTTGCACGCCACAGGTGGTTCAACCAATCACACCATGCATTTAATCGCGATCGCTCAGGCGGCCGGTATCTCTGTGACCTGGGATGATTTTGCGGCGCTGTCCAAAGTTACACCCCTGATTGCACGCGTGTATCCGAACGGTTCGGCAGACGTGAATCACTTCCACGCAGCAGGCGGTATGGGTTACGTGATGGGCGAGTTACTCGATGCAGGGCTCCTGCTTGGTGATGCCCTGTCAATGACTGGAAAAACACTGGGTGAGAGCATCTCTGAGCCAACCTTGGTTGGCGGGGCGTTACAGTGGGGTGCGCCTCAGTCAGAGTCTTTGGATGCCAGTATTTTAAAACCGGTGACGACGCCTTTTCAGGAGACCGGTGGTCTGGTGCATCTCACCGGAAACTTAGGTGAGGCGGTGATCAAAACTTCCGCTGTCGAGGCAGAGCGTCATGTCATTGAGGCACCCTGTGTGGTGTTTGAATGCGAAGAGGATGTGAAAGTTGCGTTCCAGGCGGGTGAACTGAATCGTGATTTGGTCGTTGTGGTGCGTGGGCAAGGCCCCAAGGCGAACGGAATGCCTGAGTTGCATGGGCTCACACCCGCGCTCTCGGTACTGCAAGATAAAGGTTACCGGGTCGCCTTGGTGACCGACGGTCGCATGAGTGGTGCCAGTGGCAAGGTTCCTGCAGCGATTCACGTCTCTCCGGAAGCAAAAGACGGAGGAGTGATTGCCAAGATTCAGAGTGGCGATGTGATCCGTTTGGATGCAACCACAGGCGAACTTGTTCTTCACGTCGATTCAACGACCTTGGCCTCGCGCATCCCTGTCATTGTTCCTGAGCCCCAGCATCCTGCACCTTGGGGTCGCTCATTATTTTCAACGCTTCGCCACCAGGCAGGTCCAGCGACCTTAGGTGGTGGTTTACAAGTACTCTCGGAGGCTTAATGCATCCCGTTTTAAAAGAAGCGCTTGAGCGCAGTCCTGTGATGCCGGTTCTGGTCATTCCGGAGCTTTCGATGGCCAAGCCTCTGGCTGAGGCTCTGGCATCTGGTGGTTTAACGGTGTTTGAAATTACGTTAAGGACCGCATGTGCCTTAGAGGCGATGGCCGTCATGAAGCAGGCAGTGCCTGATGCATTGATTGGGGCTGGCACGGTAACCAATCCGGAGCGTTTGCGTGATGCTCAAGCATTCGGTGCGGACTTCGTTGTCAGCCCGGGGACTACCGAGTCTTTGTGGCAATGCAGTCAAGTCGAACAGTTGCCGATCTTGCCTGGATTCTCGACCGCGTCCGAAGCAATGCGTTTGATGGAATGGGGAAGTCTGTGCGGCAAATTTTTCCCAGCTGAAGCGTCAGGTGGGGTGAAGTATCTCAAATCCCTAGCAGGACCATTGCCCGAATTTCGCGTCTGTCCAACCGGCGGAATTCAAGCTGATACGGCATCGAACTACTTGCGTTGCGCCAATGTCGTTTGCGTCGGTGGAAGCTGGATCGCACCCACGGATCTTTTGGCTGTCGGTGATTACGGGGAGATTGAAGCGCGTGCTCGGCATGCTGCTTCACTGTCACTAGCTGGCTAAGGCGCGTTGAGTCAGGCCCTCGGTCTGCATCCAGTGCTCGAGGCTCGCGACTTCTTCTTGCGTCAGTCTGAGGCCCAGCTTTGACCGGCGCCAGATAATATCATCGGCGGTGCGGGCGTATTCATGATCCATCAGCCACTGCACTTCACGTTGGTAGAGATCCCATCCGAATAAGTGACCAAGGTCATCTTCGGATTTCGCATCGCCCAAGACTTGGTAGGCATCCTTTCCATACGCTTTCACCAGTCGCACCAGAAGTCGATCGGATGCAAAAGGGTAGGCAACTCCCAAATCTAATGCCAGTCGTGCGGCACCGTCGACTGGAAAGTCTCCACCGGGCAACGATTGGCTCGCAGTCCAGGATTTACCGAGTGTTGGGAAATATCCTTTGATTTCCGCGACGGCAGCTTCGGCGAGTTTGCGATAGGTGGTGATTTTTCCCCCAAAGACATTCAACAACGGTGCGTGCCCCTTCTCGTCTCGGATTTTGAGTACGTAATCGCGCGTGGCTTCGGTGGCTGAAGAGGCGTTATCGTCATACAGGGGCCGAACCCCGGAGAAGGTCCAGACGACATCGGCTGGGGTCACAGGTTTCTCGAAATATTCTGACGCCGCCTGTGTTAAGTATTCGGTTTCTTCCGGTGTGCATATTGCGTCTTTAGGGTCGCCGATGTGATCGACATCGGTGGTTCCGATCAGTGTAAAGTCGTCTTCATAAGGGATCGCAAAGATAATCCGACCGTCAGACTGTTGGAAGATATAGGACTTGTCGTGGTCGAATAATTTTTTGGTCACGATATGACTGCCGCGAACCAGTCGAACGCCGTCTTTTGATTGCTCGTGAATCCGATCATGCAGAATTTCGCTGACCCACGGTCCACCACAGTTGATGATTGCTTTTGCTTGAACTTGAGAGGTTTCTTGAGACCAGGTGTCTTTGAGATCGATGCTCCACAGGCCGTCCGTTCGACGAGCCCCTTCAACCCGAGTGCGCGTTTTGATGGTGGCTCCACGCGCCTCGGCATCCCGTGCATTGAGGACGACGAGCCGAGAGTCCTCGACCCAGCAATCGGAGTATTCAAAGCCTTTAACATAGAGATTTTTTAACGGCTTCCCTGCCACATGAGTCCGTAGATTCAGTGTTTCGGTGGGCGGCAGGATTTTTCGTCCACCTAAATGATCGTATAAAAAGAGCCCGAGCCGTAATAACCAACTGGGTCTCAATCCGCTGTGATGAGGAAGAACAAAGCGCATCGGCCAAGAGATATGTGGCATGGCTTTGAGTAAGATTTCGCGCTCAATCAAGGCTTCTCGAACTAATCGGAACTCATAGTATTCCAGGTATCGAAGTCCACCATGAAACAGTTTGGTTGAGGCCGACGAGGTCGCCTGAGCTAAATCATCTTTTTCGCACAAGAGAACGGACAGGCCGCGGCCCGCTGCGTCGCGTGCAATTCCGCACCCATTGATGCCTCCGCCGATGACTAAGATGTCGTAAACGGTTTGGGTATTCATAGATCTACAGATTCCAAAAATTTCGCATCGCTCAGAGTCACGATACGTGTGCCTCTCAATTCCGCGACTCGACGGAAGGATTCAGGCGGTTCGTTATCGGTCACGAAATAATCAATGTCGCCGATGTCACAAATTCTGACTGGAGCCGTTCGTTCAAATTTGAGACTGTCAGACACTAAAATCTTCGTGCGTGCATTTTTCAAAATGGCTCGAGCCACTGAAACTTCGCGTGCATCAAAATCTAAGACAGCGCCATCTTCATCCATGGCACTTGCCCCGATGCAGGCGAAATCAGCTTTGTAGCGCGAGATAAACTCAACAGCATCTTCACCGACAATGGCTCCATCACTTTGACGAACCGTACCGCCAACGAGAACCAGGTCTTTTTGCCGCGATCCAGTCAAGGTCGAAACCACATTGATGTTATTGGTGATCACCACCAAGCCCGTGTGTTCATAGAGCGCCCGCGCCACCTGCTCAACTGTCGTTCCAATATTTAAAATCACAGAACAATGATCAGGGATCAGTTGTGCTGCAACGCGCCCGATGGATTCCTTTTCCGTCGAGGCCAATTGACGACGCTGCTGGTAATCAACATTCGATACCGACACAGCTGGCATGGCCCCACCGTGGATTCGGGCGGCAAGCCCTCGGGTGCATAACTCATTCAAATCCCGACGAATCGTCTGGGTTGTGACCGCAAATTCACCCGCTAAATCATCGACATCAACTCGACCATCGCGATTGATGCGCGATAGGATGTCAATTTGGCGATCGGACAATTCCACAGACACTCCGTTGATGTTCATTCGAATGTTGTTATTGGATCCAAGCTAGCATGAAGCCGAAAAAAAACACAAATACTTTTTTCGCTTGACTTTCATTTTTGTTCATATGAACATCAAGTCGGCCTCAGTCATCTTGACTAAATCTGGGGTAATAACAAACATAAGATCCGATTATTGGAGGACGATCATGCGAAAGCATCTTGCAACAGCGGTTGCAGCCGTGTCGTTAGCGATGGCTGGTCAAGCTGTCTATGCCGACATTAACGCAGCGAAGAAATGGATTGATTCAGAATTCCAGCCTTCTGCCTTAAATAAGCAAGACCAAATCAAGGAAATGGAGTGGTTCATTCAAGCCGCCGAGCCATTCCGTGGTATGGAAATTAATGTGCTGTCTGAAACCATCCCGACTCATACCTATGAATCCGAAGTTCTGACCAAAGCCTTCGAAGAAATCACTGGCATCAAAGTGAATCACCAGCTTCTTGGTGAGGGTGAAGTTGTCCAGGCGGTTCAGACCCAAATGCAGACGCAGCGGAATTTATACGATGCCTATGTCAACGATTCAGATCTGATTGGAACGCACGCACGTTTGCAGTTGGCTGTGAATCTCACGGACTGGATGGCAGGTTCGGCAAAAGGGGTGACCAATCCTGGTCTCGACCTTGAAGACTTTATCGGTCGAAGCTTTACGACTGGTCCTGATGGCGATTTGTATCAGCTTCCTGATCAGCAGTTTGCGAACCTTTACTGGTTCCGTAAAGACTGGTTTGATCGTGAAGATCTGCAAAAGAAATTCAAAGCCAAGTATGGCTACGATCTTGGTGTGCCAGTCAACTGGTCTGCGTATGAAGACATTGCTGAGTTCTTCACCAACGATGTCAAAGACATCGACGGTGTTCGGGTTTATGGACACATGGACTACGGTAAACGTGCTCCCGATCTTGGCTGGCGGATGACTGATGCTTGGTTGTCTATGGCTGGTGCGGGTTCGAAAGGCTACCCTAACGGTAAGCCGATCGATGAGTGGGGCATTCGGATGGAAGACGGTTCCTGTAATCCAGCCGGTGCGTCTGTGACCCGTGGTGGAGCGGCTAACGGCCCAGCAGCTGTTTATGCAATCCGCAAGTGGGATGAATGGTTACGCCAATACGCACCTCCTGGCGCTGCTTCCTATGACTTTTACCAGTCGTTGCCTGCACTGTCTCAAGGGAACGTTGCGCAACAAATCTTCTGGTATACGGCGTTCACAGCATCGATGGTCGCGCCAAAGTCTGAAGGCAATAACACCGTTGACGACAGCGGAACTCCACTGTGGAGAATGGCACCAAGCCCACACGGACCGTATTGGGAAGAGGGGCAGAAGTTGGGTTATCAGGACGCTGGTTCTTGGACTATCCTGAAGTCGACTCCAGAAGATCGTGCGAAAGCTGCTTGGTTGTATGCGCAGTTCGTGACATCAAAGACCGTGGATACTCGGAAGTCACATGTCGGTTTGACGTTTATTCGTGAATCAACAGTCAGCCATGAGTCGTTCACTGAGCGTGCACCGAAGTTAGGTGGTTTGGTTGAGTTCTACCGGTCGCCAGATCGCGTGATGTGGTCACCAACTGGTGTGAACGTCCCTGACTATCCGAAGCTGGCTCAAATCTGGTGGCAGCAAATCGGTGATGTCAACTCTGGAGCCTTTACCGCTCAAGAGGCAATGGACCGTCTGGCATTCGAAATGGATACCGTCATGGCGCGGATGGAAGCTGCTGACAAAGCGGCGAACGTCTACGGCGGCTGTGGTCCTCGTCTGAATGCAGAAAAAGACCCATCAGCATGGCTTGGCAAAGGCGGCGCGAAAGCAAAGCTTGCTAACGAAAAGCCACAAGGTGAGACCGTCAACTACGACGAGCTCGTCAAGCGCTGGAAAGGTCAATAATCCATCGCTGAACCAGGGCTCGGGATCCCCCGAGCCCAATGGTTACAATCAACCAAACGATTTTGAGAATACGCTAATGACGCTTGAAATACGGGACATCTCCAAGCGTGTCGGTGCGGATGTTCACGTCCATGAAACCTCACTGACGCTGTTGCCGGGCCATTTTAATGTGCTCCTCGGCGCAACTAACGCAGGGAAGACAACCTTAATGAAACTGATGGCAGGGCTTGATCGGCCGACCTCAGGACAGGTCTTGATCGACACGGTTGATGTCACTCAGCAATCGACGCAAGAGCGTCAAATTAGCTTTGTGCATCAATTCTTTGTCAACTACCCGCATCTGAGCGTGTACGACAATATTGCATCCCCCTTGCGGATTGCGAAGATGTCATCGAGTGAGATTGATCGTCGAGTCCGTGAAGCTGCAGAGCTGATGAAGTTGACTCCGATGCTTACTCGTCGTCCACAGGAATTATCTGGTGGCCAACAACAACGGACGGCATTGGCACGTGCGATTGTGAAAGAGTCAAAAGTCGTCTTTTTAGATGAGCCGTTGGCAAACTTAGATTACAAATTACGTGAAGAGTTGCGGGCTGAACTTCCGCAACTGTTCGCTGATCGTGGCGCAGTCGTTGTCTATGCGACCAGTGAACCGGCCGAAGCATTGATGCTTGGCGGATACACCGCAGCGCTTCATGAAGGGCGTGTTGCTCAATTCGGAGACACATCCGATGTGTATCGGAGGCCCGTGAACCTGACGACTGCACAGGTATTTTCAGACCCACCACTCAACACAGCCGCGATTACCAAAAAAGGCACCCAGTGCCAGTTGAACGCGGAGGTGTCCTGGGAAATGACGGGGCCTCAGGCGGCGCTTGACGATGGTGATTATACCCTGGCAATTCGACCGCATCATGTGTCAGCGATGCCGGTGGCTGGTGCTGTCGCGATTTCAGGAAAGATCCAAGTGACTGAGCTTTCAGGATCTGAAAGCGTCGCTCACTTTACCGTCGGGCAAGGCTCTTGGGTGTCACAATCAGACGGGATTCATCCGTATCAAGTGGATGAATCTCATACTTTTTACATGGATGTCAGCAAATGCTTCTTTTTTGCCGCTGACGGACGCCTGGTCGCATAGAGGTCAACCATGGCTCGTATCACGTTAAATCACATTCGTCACAGTTACTTCCCAAACCCACAGTCTGATGACGATTATGCTCTGCAACGGGTTCATTTAGCCTGGGATGATGGTGGCGCCTACGCCCTACTCGGTCCCTCGGGCTGCGGCAAAACGACGCTTTTGAACATTATTTCTGGCCTTTTGGTGCCAAGCGAAGGGCAACTGCTGTTCGATGATGAAGATGTCACTGCGCTTGAGCCGGACGCGCGGAATATTGCGCAGGTTTTCCAGTTTCCAGTGATCTACGACACCATGACGGTGCGTGATAATTTGTCATTCCCCCTGCGGAACCGAGGTGTCGATGAGCAGGTGATTGCTCAGCGTGTGGCAGAGATCGCGGCGATGCTCGAACTCGAGCCGATGCTCGATCAGAAAGCTGCGGGTTTGACTGCGGATAACAAGCAAAAAATCTCTCTTGGTCGAGGATTAGTACGTGATGATGTCAACGTCATCATGTTTGACGAACCGTTGACGGTGATTGATCCGCATTTGAAATGGAAGCTGCGTTCCAAACTCAAAGAGCTGCATCAGAAGGTGAAGCGCACCATGATTTATGTCACCCACGATCAAACTGAGGCGCTGACCTTCGCCGATCAAGTGGTGGTGATGAACTTCGGTCAGGTGTTACAGGTTGGAACTCCCGTCGAGCTTTTCGAGCGCCCGACCCATACCTTTGTGGGTCACTTTATCGGCTCTCCCGGCATGAACGTACTTCCAGTCACTGTTGAGGGCTCGGACGTTCAAATCGCTGGCGTTTCAATTAGGACCGCCAGTGATCTGAATCAGCTTGGTCAAGGGACGCTCGAAATTGGTGTTCGCCCTGAGTTTGTCAGCTTTGGGGCGGAGGGTATTCCGGGAACCGTCGAGACGGTCATGGATGTGGGTCGTCATCGGGTGGTGAAGGTCAAGCTTGATGGCTTAGAGCAGACCGTCAATGCCATCGTCGAAGAGGGGGACGCTGTGCCAGCCGGTCAGGTCCAATTGCAATTTGAGCCATCTCAGACGCGTCTCTATGAAGACGGCTGGGTTGTGGCTGAGACACAAGGATAAGGTAGACAACTTATGAAAACGTCAAACCCGAGAGCGTGGTTTCTCGTCCTACCAGTGATCTGCTTGGTGGCCTTTAATGCATTGATTCCATTGATGACAGTGGTGAATTACTCGGTTCAGGAGACCTTCGGTAATAACGTGTTCTTCTGGCATGGAATCGGCTGGTTCCAAGATGTCTTGGCGTCTGAGCGTTTCCATGCAGCGCTTGGTCGTCAGTTCTTGTTTACTGGAATCATTCTCGCCATTGAAGTTCCTTTGGGTGTGGCGATTGCGCTCTCCATGCCGCGCTCGGGACCTTGGGTTCCTGTATGCCTGATTCTGATGGCGATGCCATTGCTGATTCCTTGGAACGTGGTTGGTGCGATGTGGAATATTTTCACGTTGCCTGATATTGGGCTGTTGGGATACACCCTCAATAGTGTGTTGGGTATTGAGTACAACATGACTCAATCACCCTTGGCCGCCTGGATGACGATTGTTGCGATGGACGTTTGGCATTGGACATCCCTGGTGGTGTTACTTGCTTATGCAGGCTTGGTGTCAATTCCAGACGCTTATTATCAAGCAGCAAAAATTGATGGTGCCTCCAATTTCGCAGTCTTCCGCCACATTCAGTTACCGAAGATGAAGAAAGTGCTGACCATCGCCATTTTGTTGCGATTTATGGATTCTTTCATGATCTACACCGAACCTTTTGTTCTGACAGGGGGTGGTCCGGGTAACTCCACAACCTTGCTGTCGATTGACCTGGTGAAGGTGGCGCTTGGCCAATTTGACTTAGGCCCTGCGGCTGCCATGTCACTGATTTATTTTGCGATCACGTTACTTGTCTCGTGGGCATTTTATACCGCGATGACCAAAGACGACCAGAATTGAGGCTCTCCATGAAATTACGCGCTCTGGCTCCTATTGTTTACATCCTGTTCTTGATGTTGCCGATCTATTGGTTGGTTTCCATGAGCTTCAAAACCACCAACGAAATTCTTGCGGGATTCAGTTTATTTCCACAGGAATTTACGTTAGAAAATTATTCGGCAATCTTTACCGATCCGACCTGGTATTGGGGCTACATCAACTCAACGCTCTATGTCACGATCAACACGATCATTTCGGTGAGTGTGGCACTCCCAGCAGCCTATGCCTTTTCGCGCTATCGGTTTATGGGTGACAAACATTTATTCTTTTGGTTACTCACCAACCGGATGGCGCCGCCGGCTGTCTTCGCCTTGCCGTTTTTCCAACTCTATTCTGCGGTGGGTCTCTTTGATACCCATATTGCGGTTGCTCTTGCCCATTGCTTATTCAATATTCCCTTGGCCGTCTGGATTCTTGAGGGATTTATGTCGGGTGTCCCCAAAGAACTCGATGAAACAGCCTATGTCGACGGTTATTCGTTCCGCCGTTTCTTCTTCCGGATCTTTATGCCCAACATTAAAGCGGGGATTGGCGTCGCTGCTTTCTTCTGTTTCATGTTTTCTTGGGTTGAACTACTGCTGGCGAAAACATTGACTGCAGTCGATGCCAAGCCGATTGCTGCAACCATGACCAAAACGGCATCAAGTGCCGGGTATGAACTGGGATTGTTAGCGGCGGCTGGATGTTTAACCATTATTCCTGGAGCAATCGTGATCTATTTCGTTCGTAACCACATAGCGAAGGGCTTTGCCCTTGGGAGGGTGTGATGCTGGCTTGGATGGCGTGGACAGTACCGAGCGCGCTGGTTTTTGTGTTTATCTTTTCTTGCATTGGCATTTTGGCTGTTCTTGAGTTGCGAACACCGGGTGGCGATCCGCGAGTGGGGGTCTTGGGCATCGAAACCACCCGCGGCGATCGGCTGTTTATTTCGATTCTTGGAACGGTCTTTATTATGCTTGCATGGTTGGGTCTCTATGGCACACCGCTTTGGGGTGGCTTAGCGATCGCAATTGTCTGGTGGGTTCTTGTTTGGAAGAAGGTGTAATGAGCCAATTTGTTCTGGCGATTGATCAGGGAACGACGTCGAGTCGTGCGATTATATTCGATCAGGATTTAAAGCCTGTCGCGACTGGCCAGCAAGAATTCCAGCAGATCTTCCCAGATTCAGGGTGGGTTGAACATGATCCAGAAGAGATCTGGGCATCCACTGCTGCCGTCTGTCGACAGGCGATGGAGTACGCGAAGATCTCTGCGAGTCAGATAGCATCGATTGGGATCACCAATCAACGTGAGACCACAGTGGTTTGGGACAAAGCCACCGGCGAGCCGATTTACAATGCGATTGTGTGGCAGGACCGTCGAACCGCAGATCTGTGTCAGCGCTTGCGGGCAGCGAACCATGAACCAATGATCGCTGAGAAAACCGGATTACTGTTGGATCCTTATTTTTCTGGAACAAAACTCGCGTGGATTTTAGATCACGTCGATGGTGCGCGTCAGCGGGCAGAGAACGGCGAGTTATTATTTGGCACCATTGATACTTTTTTAATTTGGCGATTGACCGCTGGTGCTGTCCATGCAACCGATGCGACCAATGCCTCACGGACCTTATTGTTTAATATTCGGACCGGCGAGTGGGATGATGAACTATTAGCGCTTCTGAATATTCCACGGGCTCTATTACCGAAGGTCAACGACTGTGCTGCAGATTATGGCCAGACACGAGCGGATCTCTTCGGTGCGCCGATCGCCATTAATGGGGTAGCTGGTGATCAACAGGCCGCCGCGATTGGCCAAAGCTGTTTTACACCTGGCATGCTGAAGGCGACTTATGGGACTGGATGTTTTGCGTTATTAAATACCGGTACCACCTGCGTTCAAAGTCAACATCGATTGCTCTCCACAGTCGCTTATCGCCTTCATGGCCAGACGACTTATGCGCTAGAGGGTTCCATCTTTGTGGCGGGAGCGGTCGTTCAGTGGTTGAGAGACGGATTGAAAGTGATTCGTCATGCTTCTGAAACAGAAGCGCTTGCCAATCAAGCCAAGTCCGATACTCGTGTTTATCTGGTTCCTGCTTTTACTGGTTTGGGCGCGCCATACTGGGATAGTGAGTGTCGTGGTGCACTGTTTGGTCTCACTCGGGATACTGGATTCGCAGAAGTGGCGCGAGCCGCATTGCGCTCAGTCGCCTATCAAACTCGAGATCTGTACGAGGCGATGCGCTCGGATTGGGAACAGGCAGCGGGGGATGCATCTGGTGATGCTGTGTTACGCGTTGATGGGGGAATGGTCGCCAATGATTGGATGGTGCAATCGTTGTCCGATATCTTGCAAGCACCTGTTGACCGGCCAGAAGTCATCGAGACCACAGCCCTTGGTGCTGCCTGGTTAGCAGGGATGCACGTTGGTCTGTATCCAGGTGTTGAGGGTTTTTCTAAAACCTGGGCTTTGGATCGGCATTTTGAACCTGAGATGAGTAAAGCGGCCTCTGACGATCGGTATGCCGGTTGGCGTGACGCTGTGGGTCGAGTGCTCTCAGATCGACCCACTGACTAATCAGTTGGTTTTGAGCGGCTTTGCAAACACCTGATAGTGCCCGGTCTCAAATCCTTGGTTGAGATAGGTCTTGTGAGCTTTGTCATTGGTGGTCTCTGCATAGAGCCTCAGTTCCACGACTCCCGCATGTTGCGCTTGTTCGGTGATTGTAGCCAGTAAGGTTCGAAAGACCCCTTGGCGTCGCGCTCTTGGCCAGACATACACACTTTGGATCCACCAGATTTGCCCGTTACGCCAATCTGACCATTCAAACGTAATCAATAATTGACCGATGATTCCGTGATCATCGGTGGCGACCCAGTAGGCCCCTCGATTTGCATCGTCGAAGACGGCTTCAATGCCTGATGACAGGGTGTGTGTTGAGAGCGTCAAGTTCTCGGTTTCTTGGGCGATACCTTGGTTGCCTTCGACCAAATCAGGTAGGTCGTCAGGGATGGCGGGTCGGCACAGAATCATGTTGCGGTTGCTCAAAGGTTGTACACTATCGGAAACGGAGACCAGTATGGCCAAGAACGGGCAAACCCTCAAACTCGAACACCACCTCGTTGAGCCAACGACATCCACATCACTGCCAGACATCGTCATGCTTCATGGAATTTGCGCTGGCGCTTGGGTATTTCCGCAGAACTTTATACAACCCTTGGTTGATCAAGGGTTTCGGGTACACACATTATCGTATCGCGGACATGGCGAGAGTGAGGGCAAAGAGCGGATCAACCACTGGCGATTAACTGACTATGTGGATGATGTGTTGTCTATTTGCCAATCCTTACCTGGGCCACCTGTCCTCATCGGACATTCGCTGGGCACAGCGGTTGCTCAGCGCCTGTTACGTGACCAAGAACCCTTGGCGGCTGTGGTGTTGATGAGCCCAGTCCCTCCTCGTGGCTTGTCCCATATTTCGATGCGCATGTTGTGGTCAGATCCGATGGCTTATCAACAACTCGCTGTTGCCTTAACGGCCGGCATTCATCACGTGTCAGAGCGAGTGGGCGCACGACTGTTGTTTTCGAGCTCTGAGGTGACAGACCAGGTTCGTGAGTTTTTCAGTCGCTGTTCGGATGAATCGCCCTGGATCGCTTGGGACTTGCAGGGGTTTTCGCGTTTTTCGCCCGCTCACTATGATCAAGACTTCATGCCTCCAGTGATGGTGGTTAGTGGCGATGACGATCAATTGATTCGCCCAAGCGATGCCGATGAAACTGGTCGTTTTTATCAAAGCGGTGTGCATTGGGTGCACCGAGGCTCTCATATGCTGATGTATGACGAGGGTGCATCGGATGTTTCCGATTGGATTGGTCGATGGATCACACGTTCGCTGGATCGGTGAGCGCGCACCGAAGGTGAGAGGGTGTGATAGAACCGAAGGTTAGAGAAGATCGACTTATATATAACTAATTGTTATTTGTTTATCGTCATTGGTTATATATAATGAACTGAGTGAATCGGTTGTGCTTGATGCACGTGTGTTGTTGGGGACTGATTCACGGTGTTCATTTGAAGCCATCGTTCTAGGGATTGTCGGTGGCTTCAGGGTCACCATGCCCTGTCCAGTTTTCTTGGACTTTGAGGCGGCCTTCGGGCCGCCTTTTCTTTATCTACGATCGTTCAACAAACTCCCAGAGATTTCCTGCGAGATCTTTGACCAATAGACATCGTCCAAATGGCTCGGTTCGTGGGCCATCGTGGATGGTGATCCCCTGTTGTTTGAACCGTTGAAGATCCGAATCGAGATCCTCGGTGTCCAGAAAGATGAACACCCGT
>ERZ1089242.28-NODE-28-length-25874-cov-5.930129_pt1 | contig 25874 bp, 28 predicted proteins | sample MGYA00383555_ERZ1089242 | MGnify/ENA primary metagenome ERZ1089242 (study PRJEB34543, sample SAMEA5968659) | marine metagenome | biome: water | collected 2014-06-21 | depth 0 m | study: Ocean Sampling Day (OSD) data from North Adriatic Sea
TTAGTAAACGATGTTGCTAGTGCAATAGTCCAAGCTATTGAAACAAATAATAATGAAAGAAAAATTTATGAAATTGGCGGACCAAAAGTTATAAGCTTTGGTGATATGGTAAAATCTATTTTAAAAACAATAAATAAAAAAAGATTTGTTGTGCAAATGCCAATGGCTATTGCAAAAATTCAAAGCACCATAACTGATTTATTACCTATCCCTCCAATCTTAACCAAAGATCAGTGTGAAATTTTATCGGAAGCAGATAATGTAGTTTCAAACAATCATTTAACTTTAAAAGATTTAGATATTGATCCTTTAGATGTTGAAGAAGAAATGAAAAAGTGGTTATGGAGATATAAAGAAGGCGGTGAGTTCGCAAAAGCTTAAATGAAAAGTATAAGTTTATTTACAGGTTACATTTATTTAATAATTGGTATTTTTACGGGCATAGCATCAAATGGATTTTTAAAAACTACTGAAGGATTTACAAAATTAAATCCGACTATTTTTTGCGTAACAAGTATTGTTGTTTGTTTATTTTGTTTGTCAAAAGCGATGACACTTATCCCAGTTTCGACTGTTTACGCAACTTATGGTGCCTTAACAATTACTGCTGTAACTTTATTTGGGGTATTTAAATATAATCAAACTCCAAACACTTATGGAACGATTGGTTTAATATTAATTGTAAGTGGAGTAGTTCTGTTAAATCTTTTTGGAAAAGCAAAATAAAAACCCCTGAATTTTTAATTCAAGGGTTTTTAAATTTCTTTATAAACTAATTATTTACAGATAAAGCGATAGGCTCTTTATTTTTATTAGCTCTTTTTTTAGCAACTTTTTTCTCAATACTAGCTATCTTCAGATCAAGCTTTGATAGTTTTTTTTGTTTAGTGCTTATCTTATTTTTAAGTTTATCGATTGATCTTAGTATTTTCTTCTTCCTCTTTTCGTTTTTTTTCAATTTTTTATTCATATTGTTCCTCCAAAAAGAGAAATTTTAAAGTAGTTTTAAAAATTTTTCAAATGAAACTTATAGAAACCCTTTAAACTAAAAGTTGAAAAAAATTTAGATAATCTTAGGAACTAATAAATTTATAAATCTGTCAGTCTTTTGGATTTCAAGACTGTTTACGTAACCACAATTTTCACCATCAACCTGGGATAGAACTTTATTTTTAACCCCATTTATTTTTAATCTGTCCAATTCTTTTTTGATAACACTTTTAGCAGGAGTTAAGTCACCTTTAGTTAAAATCAACCAAACATAATAAAGTAATTTTATTCTGGTAAGGTCTTTAAATATGTAAGCCACTATCTTGTTTTCAAATATATTTGTATCGTTGGTAATTGAATGAGGGCCAGCATAGTATTTTGAATTAGTGCATAAAATCCAATCAGCCAATATTTTTTCATTTTCTATTTCAACCTCCATTTTATCATTCTTTAAAAATAAAAAATGTTGAAAACCTTTTAAAGCGAAAATTATTTTTCCAAGATATTTTTTAACATTAGTATTTATGGACTCAACAATTTGAGAGTCAAAACCTACACCAGCCATCAAGAAAAAATACTTATCATTTATTTTTGCTAATGAAATTTTTTTATGATTATCTGACACGAGGACGTTGTAAATCTCTTCCGCCTTTTTCTTAATTTGAGTTTCTATTTGTAGAATATTTGCAGTGCCTGCAGGTATATATCCAACTAGTTTATCTTTTAAATTATCACTTTTAAACATTTCATTGATACCAAAGCAAACACTTCCATCACCGCCAGCAAATACTAATCGATCAAATTTTTTATTAGATAATTCTTTAAACACTTTTCTTGCATGATCTTCACTGTCGGTTTTAAAGAGATCTACAATGTGATTTTTTTCTAAAAGATAAATGACCTTGTTAATTAACTTGAGTTTTCTACCACCTGCTGCATTAGCATTAAAAATTACAGCAAAATTTAACTTTTTATTCATATTTTAACAATTCTGTAACAGTTTTATGATTCTACTATTACTAGAGATTCGTTTTATAAAATTTATGAATACAATACAAACAAAATCTAAAGGAAAGGTTTTAAGTTACAAAAGCATTTTTATTTCTGATGTTCACCTTGGACACAGAAATAGTGCAGCAAACAAATTATTAGAATTTTACAAACATTCAAGATCTGAAAATTTATATCTTGTTGGTGACATTATTGATGTATGGGCTCTAAAGACAAGCTTCTATTGGCCACAAGAACACAATGACGTTATTCAAAAAACATTAAGAAAAGCTAGGCATGGCACTAAAGTAAAATATATTATTGGCAATCATGATGATGTGTTTAGAAAGTTTTTACCATTACATTTTGGAGATATCGAATTAGTTAACAGATCTATACATGTTTCAGCTGATAATAAAAAATATATCGTAGTTCATGGTGATGCTTGGGATGGTGTGATGAAATATGCCCCATGGTTATCAAAAGTTGGAGCCATAGCATACACTTTGTTACTCAAGTTTAATGTAGTCATAAATTTTTTTAGAAAATTATTAAAAAAAGATAATTGGTCTTTAGCAAAATATCTTAAACATAAAGTAAAAAATGCAGTTAAATATATAGGTGATTATGAAAAAACTTTAGCAAATTACGCTAAGAGAAAAAAAGCTGATGGAATAATCTGTGGGCACATCCATCATTCTGCAGATCAAACATTAGATGGAGTAAGATATTTGAACTGTGGTGATTGGGTTGAAGGTGCGACTTTCTTAGTGGAACATTTTGATGGTCGTATGGAAGTCATCGATTGGAATAAAATTAGAAAAGAAGTGGTTAATTATGAACCTTATCTCAAAGTTGTAAATAAGTAATGAAAGTACTCATTTGTACAGACGCGTGGTATCCACAAATAAATGGAGTTTGTAGGACACTTAAAAATTTAGGTGATGAGCTTATAAAAGTTGGCCATCAAGTAGAATATATTGAACCCAACCAATTCTTCACAGTTCCAATGCCGAAGTATAATGAGATTAAATTATCATTAAACGTTTGGCCAAGAGTTGGAACTTTAATTAAAAAAGCAAAAGCTGATATTGTTCATATTGCAACAGAAGGACCGATTGGAATATTTGCAAAAAGATACTGTGTTAAAAATAATATTAAATTTACAACTTCTTACCACACACAATTTGACAAATATTTAAAGCTTTATTACCCATATCTACCGATCAAATTAGCTCAAAAGTTTCTTAAAAACTTTCATGAAAAAGCTGAGAAAATATTAGTTACTACGCAATCTATGAAAGAGGAGTTAGAAGAAATTGGTTTTAATAAAGATCAAATGGTAGTCTGGACAAGAGGGGCAAATCATGGAAGTTTCAATAAGCCTAAAAAAATAAACTTAGAATACAAAAGGCCAATTTATTTATATGTAGGCAGAGTTTCTATCGAGAAGAATATAAGAGCGTTCTTAGACTTAGACCTTGAAGGAACTAAATTAATTGTTGGCAAAGGACCAGATTTGAAAAAACTTAAAAAGGAATATCTTGATGCAATTTTTAAAGGCGAGAGAACTAACGGTGAGTTATCTTCATATTTTGCCTCATCTGATGTTTTTGTGTTTCCGAGCAAAACAGATACTTTTGGCATTGTAATTATCGAAGCATTAAAATGTGGCTTACCTGTTGCTGCTTATCCTGTAGCAGGACCAAAAGACATATTTAATGGATCTAACATTGGTTCACTAAACACTGATTTAAAAAAAGCTGCGGAAGATGCGCTAAACGCAGATAGACAAGCTTGCATAGAACATGCAAAAAAATATACATGGGAAAATTGTGCTAAAATTTTTTTAAAAGCTGCTGTTACTAATTAATTAAAGATAAAACTTTTTCTCTCATCTGTTCAGCTAAATGGAAATTGTTTTCTTTCGTATATTCCGTGATTTTAAAAGATTTACCGATAGTTAAGCTTATTGTTTTATTTTTTTTATTTAGAAGTTCCTGAACAAATAAAACTCTTCTCAAATTATTATTTATAAATCCTATTAATTGAAAAAATAAACTATTTTGACCTGAAAAAAAAACTGGAACAATTTTACATGGTGATTGTTTGTAAATAGAAGCAACTAAAGGTTTCCACTGTCTTTCTTTAGCTTTATCAAAAATAAATTTAGAAGTTGCAACTTCCCCAGAAGGAAAGGTAATGAGCAAGCCATTATTTTTAAGGTGTGTTATGGCTTTATTTTTTGAATTGATATTAGAAATTTTTGCGTCTTTAGTTTTCGTGAAACTTAAAGGTAATAGGTATTTTCTTATATGATCAACTTCAGCAAGTTCTTCGTTAATTAATATTTTATAATCTTCTCTTACTTCTGCAACCAGGGCGCTGATAATTAAACCATCGGCTATTCCAAAAGGGTGATTACAAATAATTAAACAAGGACCAGAAGAAGGAATATTGATTTTACCATCAACTTTATGAGAAATGTTTAATATTTTTAAAGCTTTAGCCCAAAAATTTTTGTTAAAATCTGGATCATTGTAATTATCTTTATAAATCTTTCTAATCTTTTTAAATTTGAAAATACTTTCAATTAAAGAACGCATCCTTACTTTATAAATGATAGGTAAATTAATTGCTAAATTTTTTTAGATAAGTCTCTTTAATTTTAGAAAATGGAAGAAATATGAAAACATCGGTAGTTTTAAAGTGATTATCTAAAACTGCACCGTCTCCAATATAAGCGTTTAATCTCAGATATGCTTTAATAAGAGTAGGTAATTTTTTCGCAATATCCATTTTTGATAGCATGGGTATGTTGTTGCTCAAATTTACTTTATACTCATCAAGTGCTTTTACTTTAATTTCATCAGGCATTGCAAAATTTTCATTTAAGAATTTTAGTTCTGGTTCAATTACTTTTACATTTGTTTCTAAAAAACTAGCTGTTCCAAATAAGGCATCTACTTTATTTTCGACAACGTACTCATGAATTTTCTTCCACATAAGCTGTAAAACATTTTTTTTCCTAAATTTTTTATTTATACAAGATCTACTTAACTCTAATAAATTATTATATTTATTTGATTTTAGAAGATTAGATAGATCGTATTCATTAGATGAATAAAAACCTTTATTTTTTAAAGCAATGCTTTGCTTAAGAAGTCGATAGGTTCCAATAACTTTAGTTTTACTAAATTTAGTTTTCTTATAAGTGACGATTATATGGTCTGCATATTTATCGTAATCGTCAGTTTCTCTTTTAAATGAATTAAGTCTTATGATTTTATTTTCTCGTTCTGCAAAAAAAACCTTATACCTTAATCTTTGGGCAGCTTTTATTTCAGACTTGCTATCTGCCAAATAACATTCAAAAGTAGGTTGAAAAAAGTTATTCGTGTTAATGAATAATTTTTTTTTGTTAAATTTTTTAAAATAAAGCAACATGTTAGGTAGGTAGTCGATTCACCTTAAAGAAATGTGAAGTATTTATTTCAAAAGTGTTACAAAGATACGCTTTAAATAACCTTGTCTTAAAGTATAATTTAATTATGGAGTTTTTATTATACATTGTAATTGCTGTAATTTTTGGAACTGTTATTTTTTTAGCCATGCGTTCAGTTAATGAGGGTATGAAAGCTAGATCAGAACTTAAGCGAGACGGTACCTTAGATAAAAATAGGGAAGATCAATATAAATTCGAAAGTGTTACTCCACACGAAGATGAAATTGAAACTGAAACTTCAATAGAAAATGATGAACGAACAGACTCTAGATCTACAAATATAATGGACGAGTTAGATGATTATTTAATTGTTGTCGACAAGTATAAAAATATTCAACATCTTAATCGAAGTGCAGAAAAAAACTTTGGAAAAAATTTAAAGGGAAAACATATTGCTACATTAATGCGAGTACCAGAATTGCTGCAAAATATAGATAGCGTTCTTCAAGTTAAAAAAACTTTAACTATGGATTTAGAGCTGAATGAACCCTCTTTTCAGTTTTTTAAAATTTATATTATACCAGGTCCATCTGTTTTTGTTAAAATTCCAGAGTCGGCCATCATTTTTTTAAAAGATTTATCCGATATAGTAAAAGCTCAAAGATTTAAATCTGACTTCGTTGCCAATGTAAGCCATGAACTTAAAACGCCTTTAGTTTCTATTAAAGGATTTCTAGAAACTATAAGTGGTCATGCTAAAGATGATTTAGAAGCACAAAAAAAATTCATACCGATAATGCTTGAGCAAGCTGATAGGATGGAAAGCCTAATTAAAGATTTACTTTCATTAAGTAGAATTGAGTTAGAGGAACATATACAGCCTCAAGATAAAGTAAATTTGAAAGAAATTTTAAGTAACGTTGAAGATATCCATCAAAAAAATTTAAAATCTTTTGAATTTAAAAATAATATAAAAGATGATTTCTTTATTAAAGGCGATCATGAAAAATTAATTGAAGTTTTTTCAAATATTATTGATAACAGTATAAAATATTCAGAAAAAAATAAAAAGATTGAAATTAATTGTGGGCAAGGTAACGGAAAAGTTATAGGAGACTCTTATACCGTGTCCATTAAAGATAATGGTATCGGAATTCCAACTGAACAACTTCCGAGAATAACAGAAAGATTTTTTAGAGTTGATGCCGCTAAAAGTAAAAAAGTTGGTGGCACTGGATTGGGAATGGCGATCGTGAAGCACATTGTTAATCAGCATAGAGGAGAACTAGAGATAAAAAGTGAAGCTCAAAATGGCACCGAAATAAAGGTCCATTTTTCAAAATTTTAGCAAATATTACAGTTTTATTAAATTTTGTCTTGAGATAGACGGCAAAATAGTTAAAGTTTTAGTATGACTAGATTAATGAATTATATAAGTCTGGTTTTATTAAGTTTAATTTTTACAACTGTTAAAGCAGATGTAAATTTAATAGAGAAAACTTTACGTTCTCAACCTCTCACAGTTTTTGATCTTGGACTTTTAAGACTGAAAAATGATCTTAAGCTAGCCAAAAACGATTTAGTTCTTGAAGTAGATAATAAAAATGTATCTACAATTTATACTGAAGCTTTATTTTCAAGACGATACGATGGAATTCAATTAATTGTGTCAGCACCGATGAGCACTCATTTAAATGCTAACTCGTACATGGTGGACTCAATTAAATGTAGAAAAATTTTTGAAAAAGTTAAAAATAATCTTTTAAAAGGACAAAACGAGAGCAATATGATTCACTCACAAGCTGCATCTTATTTAACCCAAGTATTCACCGCTCCAACACAATGGAATGCTTGGAGATATGATAAAGGATTTACTCAAAAGTTAGTTAACTTTGTACAACTAGAAGTTACATTAAAGCCAACTCAATCCTACGCAGTTAAGAATAAAGTAAGACCTTTTAGTTGCGGTGGGTCTTTAGCCTCTGATTATCAACAAATCGAGATAACTAGAAAGTTCAACTAAAAAGTTATCATTTTAATAAATTTGTAACATATCTGTAATATTTAAGAGTCCTATAAATTCTATGAGTCCAATGTTTGTTAATTAATTAATAAATGAAAGGATAAACAATGAGAAAACTATCAATCGCTTTAGCTTCATTAGTTGCAATGTTAGTTGTAACTTCTGCTCAAGCTAGAGATCAGATTAAAATCGTAGGTTCTTCAACTGTATTCCCGTATGCAACAATCGTTGCTGAAAGATTTGGTTCGTCTGGTAAATTTAAAACACCAGTAATCGAGTCAACAGGAACAGGTGGTGGAGCTAAATTATTCTGTGCCGGAGTTGGTACAGAGCACCCAGACGTAACAAATGCATCTAGAGCCATGAAGGCTAAAGAGTATGCGCTATGTCAAAAAAATGGTGTTGAAGAAATCGTAGAGATTACAGTTGGTAACGATGGAATAACGTTAGCTTATTCTAAAGATGCTAAACCAGTAAACTTTACAAAAAAACATTTATGGGCAGCATTAGCAAAAGAAGTTGCTAAAGATGGTGCGTTAGTACCAAATCCATATAAAAATTGGAGTGATATCGACTCATCATTACCAAACTACCCTATCAAAGTTATGGTGCCTCCAGGAACATCAGGAACAAGAGATGCTTGGAATTCATTAGTAATGAAAAAAGGTATCGATGATGCTTCTAAAAAAGCTGGCGCTAAATACAAAGCGTTAAGAGAAGATGGTGCGGTAATTGAAGTTGGTGAGAACGACTCACTTATTATTCAAAAATTAACTGCTGACAAAGAAATGTTCGGTTTCTTTGGTTTCAGTTATTTCTTAGCTGCAAAAGATAAATTGCAAGCTGCAAGCATTGAAGGTGGTCAACCAAGTCTATCTTCGATTCAAGATTATAGTTACGCAGTTGCAAGACCTTTATTCTTCTACGTGAAAAAAGCTCACGTGGGCGTTGTACCTGGCTTACATGAATTCGTAAAAGAGTTCACAAGTAAAAAAGCTATGGGTAAAAAAGGTTATTTAACTGATATCGGGCTAGTACCTTTAGATGGCAAGTTATACAAAACATCTAGAACTAACGCTACGAAGTTAGTTAACATGCCTGCTAAGAAGTAGTAGTATCAATTAAACAAAAAGGGGGTATTTTACCCCCTTTTTATCTTTGAAAGCTCAATATGAATTTAATACTTGTAACTTTTATTATTCTCTTAGCTTTCACGAGTTATTATTTTGGAAGAAAAAAAGCCCTAGTTATTCAATCGTCACAAAGACTTACGGCATTACCAAAATTTTATGGATATTATTTAGCTGCGTGGTGTGCTGTACCAGCACTAATAATTTTTGTCCTATGGTCAGTTTTTGAACCATCAATCGTTAAAACATTTATTTTACAAGATTACACTGATCAGAACTTAACTAAAAATGAGCTTCAGCTCATTTACACAAAAGTTAAAGCATTAGCCGCAGGAACTTACACGGGAAATATTACTAATTTTTTAGATGAGTCTGCCAATAAGTATATTAAACTAAAAGGAATAGCCAACAGTGCCAAAGTAGCAATTATTTTAGCAATTTTAATTTTCTCTCTGAGTTTTGCATATAGATCTGTTCAGAAAAATGATCGGATGAGGGAACCAGTAGAAATTTTTCTTAAATGGGTATTATTTGTTGCATCATTAGGTGCAGTTTTAGTTACAATCGGAATAATTTTTTCACTTTTATTCGAAGCGATTAGATTTTTTCAAGCAGTAAAAATCTTTGACTTTATATTCGGAACTCATTGGTATCCTGCTAAAACTTTTGTAAGAGATGGCCAGCCAGATCCTGAATTAATGAAGGATGCTTTCGGAGCTGTACCTTTATTTGCCGGAACTTTTTTTATTGCTTTTATTGCAATGTGTGTTGCCATCCCCATAGGTTTGTTAAGCGGGATTTATCTATCTGAGTATGCCGGAAGAGGCGTGAGAAAATATGCGAAACCTATTATTGAGATTTTAGCTGGTATTCCAACAGTGGTATACGGTTTTTTTGCAGCTTTAACCGTCGGTCCTTTTGTTAAAGAAATAGGCAACGCTATGGGTTTAGAAGTTTCATCGGAGAGCGCTTTAGCTGCAGGAGCAGTTATGGGAGTAATGATAATCCCTTTTATTTCAAGTTTAAGCGATGACGTTATAACAGCAGTACCCCAAAATTTAAGAGATGGAAGTTACGCAATGGGCGCAACAAAATCTGAGACTGTAAAAAAGGTAATTTTTCCAGCAGCCTTACCAGGTATCGTAGGTTCGATACTTTTAGCAGTATCGAGAGCGGTGGGAGAAACAATGATTGTTGTAATGGCTTCAGGACTAGCGGCTAATCTTACAATGAATCCTCTTGAGTCAACTTCAACCATTACGGCACAAATTGTAGTAATTTTAATTGGAGATCAACAATTTGGAGATCCAAAAACTCAATCAGCTTTTGCCTTGGGAATATCTTTATTTATAGTAACTTTATTCTTAAATGTAATCGCTCTTTCAGTTGTTAAAAGATATAGGGAAAAATATGAATAATTTTAAGAAAAATTTATTAAAAAAAAGATATAACGCTGAAAGAAGATTTCAATGGTATGGCAAAATAGCTATAGGATTAGCTTTAACCTTTTTAGCAGTTTTTATGTTTCAAATATTTTCAAAAGGTTACTCAGCTTTCCAAAAAACTTGGATAGTAACAGAAGTTCATTATGATAAAGAATTACTTTTAATCGATGCAGAAAGCCCATCAAAAGATGATTTAGAAAATGCAGACTATTATGATGTTGCTTACAAAGCTATGACCTCATTAGATCCTGGACTTCCTGAAGAAGAGGATCGTCAATTGATACAAATGGTTTCGTATAAATATGAGACAGAGGTTAAAGATCTACTTTTAAAAAATCCAGACTTTCTAGGTAAAATAGTACCCATAAAATTAACAGCTTCTGATGATGTTGATCAAGTTCATAAGGGAAATTATCCAAGAGATATCCCTGAAGAGAATAGAAGAGTAAATGATTATCAGCTGCAGATTTACGATATGCTTAATGAGAGAGGAGATATTTTATCAGAGTTTAACATTAGTTTCTTTACAAATCCCGACTCAAGAGAGGCTGAACTAGCAGGTATAGCCAGCTCGTTTATGGGAACAGTTTTTAGTATATTAGTATGTTTAGCGTTTTCATTTCCTATTGCAGTGCTAGCAGCAATTTATCTCGAGGAATTTGCACCAAAAAATAAATTTACAGATTTTATAGAAGTAAACATTAACAATTTGGCAGCCGTTCCATCTATAGTATTTGGTTTGCTAGGTCTTGGTGTTTTATTAGCAGTTTTTAATTTACCAAGGTCGACACCACTTGTCGGAGGAATTGCTTTGTCTCTTATGACATTACCAACAATAATTATTGCTGCAAGAGCATCATTAAAAGCTGTACCACCAAGTATAAGAGAAGCTGCTTTAGCGATGGGTGCAAGTAATATGCAAACGACCATGCATCATACTGTTCCACTATCAATGCCTGGAACCTTATCTGGAACGATAATTGGCTTGGCTCAAGCTTTAGGAGAAACAGCTCCTTTAATTTTAATAGGAATGGTTGCTTTTGTTAATACAATTCCTGGCACGCCAGTTGATCCTGCTGCAAGTTTACCAGTACAGATATATATATGGTCAGAAAGCGCTGAGAGGGGTTTCGTTGAAAAAGTATCTGCATGTATTATGGTACTTCTAGCGTTTTTAATTTTAATGAACTTGGCAGCTCAAATAGTTAGACACAAATTTGAAAAGAAATGGAGTTAAATGAGTAAAATTATAGCAGAAAATGTAAATGTATATTACGGATCTAAACAGGCATTATTTGATGTCTCTATAAATATAGCAGAAAAAGAGGTTACAGCTTTAATTGGACCATCTGGATGTGGAAAGTCTACTTTTTTAAGATGCTTGAACAGAATGAACGATGTAATAGATATTTGTAGAGTTGAAGGTAGTATTAAAATGGATGACCTAGAACTCAACTCAAGAAAGTTAGATGTTGTGAGACTTAGGGAAAACGTTGGTATGGTTTTTCAAAAACCCAATCCGTTCCCTAAAACAATTTATGAAAATGTAGCTTATGGGCCTACTATTCACGGTATTGCACAGAGCAAAGAAGAAATGGATCAAATAGTTGAAACAAGTTTGAAAAAAGCTGCCCTGTGGAACGAAGTTAAAGATAGACTTGATGAAATCGGAATTGGTTTATCAGGAGGTCAACAGCAACGACTATGTATTGCTAGAGCTATATCCGTAAGCCCAGAAGTGATTCTTATGGATGAACCATGTTCAGCGCTTGACCCAATAGCAACAGCTCAAATTGAAGAACTTATAGATGATCTTAAAAAAGAGGTTACAATTGTAATAGTTACCCACTCAATGTCACAAGCAGCTAGGGTATCTCAAAAAACAGGTTTCTTTCATTTGGGAAAACTTATAGAATTTGGATCAACAGAAAAAATATTTAAAAATCCTGACAACAAACAAACTCAGGATTACATTACAGGAAGGTTTGGTTAATGAGTGAAAAACCGCATATTGTAAAATCTTACGAGGAACAACTTCAGTTATTAAAAGATACAATAGTGAAAATGGGAGCGGGCGTTGAGAAACAGCTAGAAAACGCCATTCAATCTTTAGTTAAAAAAGACATTGGCTTAGCAGAAAAATCTATCAAAGATGACGAATTAATCGATAAGTATGAATTAAATATAGAAGAGCAAGTTGTAAATTTGATTGCCCTAAGGCAACCTATGGCAATAGATTTAAGAGAAACAGTTGTTGCTTTGAAAGTTTCTTCAGACTTAGAGAGAATTGGTGATTTAGCAAAAAACATCTCAAAACGATTAGCTAAAATTGGAACCGATTTACCTAATGATATAACTAAAAATTTCGAAATAACTGGTCTAAAAGCATCAAAACAAGTTAATGCAGTTTTAAATTCGTATTTACATAGAGCTAAAGATACAGCAGAAAATGTTTGGAATTCTGATGAAGAAATAGATCAAATGACTAATGCTAATATGGAAGCTGCAGTAAAGCATTTAGAAAAAAATAAAAACGATATACAAAAAGTAACCCAACTACTTTTCATACTTAAAAATATAGAGAGGATTGGAGATCATGCAACTAATATTGCAGAGCAAGTTTATTTTCTGATTACAGGAGATTATTTAGAGGGAGACCGACCAAAGGGATAATGAGGGCAAATTTATTCATAGTTGAAGATGAAATGCCCATCGTAACTTTGCTTAAATACAATTTAGAAAAAGAGGGTCACAAAGTTGATTATGCAGTCAATGGAGAAGAAGCTATTAGAAATATAAAGGAAAAAAATCCTGATTTAATTTTATTAGATTGGATGTTGCCAGATATCTCAGGTGTTGAAGTCTGTAAAAATTTGAAAAGAAGCAATCTTCACAAAAATATCCCAATCATTATGTTAACAGCCAAAGGTGAAGAAGAAGACAAGCTGAAAGGATTTGAAACAGGAGCTGATGACTACGTAACTAAGCCATTCAGCCAAAAAGAACTTATTGCAAGAGTTAACGCTTTATTAAAGAGATCTAAACCAAGCGTTGCCGCTGATGTTGTAGTGTTTGAGGATCTAAAAGTAGATAGAGTTCAACGAAGAGTTTATAGAGCAGATAAGCAAGTTATAGTTGGTCCTACAGAATTTAAACTAATTGATTTTTTAATAAAGAGTCCAAAAAGAGTATATTCGCGTGAGCAACTTTTAAATTCTGTATGGGGAGATGATATTTATGTGGAGTCCAGAACTATAGATGTTCATATTAGAAGACTAAGAAAAGCAATAAATATTGATGGCAAGAAAGATCTTATCAGAACAGTAAGATCTGCCGGTTATTCCTTAGATGCCTGAAGATCTTTTGGCTTTATAAATGATATTAATTTTCCTTTAACTTTTGATAACTTCTCCCAATCATTGAAATTAAAGTTTACTTCAGCAACCGCTGCAGTAGGAAATTTTCTTTTTAAATTTTCAAATTGGTCAGAATTTTCTTTAAGACAAATTCGATTTATTAGTTCACTCATTGAAGGTTCATGATTGATTAAAAGTAAAGTTTTATAATTATCACCTGTTTGTTTTAAGATATGAATAATTTCATCCTCACTAGCGTGATAAAGTGCCTTTTTTTTAATAATTTTTTTAAAACTGATTTTTTCTGACAATATATTTAATGTTTGCATTGTCCTTTTAGAGGATGAGCAATAAACTAAATCAAACTTTACTTTCTTTTTAACAAAAAATTCACAAATTAATTTGGCTGAATTTACACCCCTTTTATTTAATGGCCTATCATGATCATCTAAATCTGGAAAATCCCAACTAGATTTAGCGTGTCTCATCGCATATAATTTAAACATATTTTTAATTTAACATTTATATATGTCGAAAGCATCATTTTCAGAAAACGCTGATATTAGCAATCAACTCATAAACAGAGAATTATCTTGGCTTCAGTTTAATGATCGTGTTTTAGAAGAGTCAAAAGATGAAACAAATCCTCTATTCGAAAGAGTAAAATTTTTATCAATCGCAGGTACAAATTTAGATGAATTTTTTATGGTGAGAGTCGCTGGACTTTTTAATCAAATTAAAGATGGTTTTGACGAATTAAGCGCAGATGGATTAACTGCAGAGGAACAATTAAATAGTGTCGTATTAAAAACTAAAGATCTATTAGAAAAGCAAAACGAAGCGTTCCTTGGGTTGAAAAAGGAATTATCAAAAGAGAAAATTTTTATTCGAAAAATATCAGAACTAAACAAGAAGGATCTTATGTATCTAAGAGAATATTTTCAGGAAACAATTTATCCTATAATAACACCTACTGCCATCGACCCATCACATCCCTTTCCTTTTATACCGAATAAAGGCCAAGCAATTTTATTAAGAATGAGTAGGATTAAAAAAAAAAGAGAACTAAACGCAATTATAGTTATACCAAGAGTGCTTCCAAAATTTATATCGCTAAACGATTCTGAAACAGTAAATGAATTTGTTACAATTGATGACGTAATTTGTAAATTTGCGAACGAAATATTTCCAGACCATAATACCGAGGCAAGTTTGCAGTTTAAAATAATTAGAGACAGCGAAATCGAAATAGATGATGAAGCTGCTGATCTTGTTAGATATTTTGAAAAAGCAATAAAGAAAAGAAGAAGGGGAAACGTAGTTAAACTTGAAGTACTTACTAATTCAAATAAAAGCCTTTTAAAGTTCATTTCAAAAAAATTTAAAATGAAAGAAGATCGTATTTATGAGGTTGAAGGATTAGTTGGAATACAGGATTTAGATGAAATTTGTAAGAAGAAAGATCCAAAACTGAGATTTAAAAAATTTAATCCTAGAGAAGTTGAAAGATTGAAAGAATTTGATGATAAATTTTTTTCAGCTATAAGAAGTAAAGATTTTGTTGTACACCACCCTTTTGAAACCTTTGATGTAGTAATTCAATTTTTAGAAGCTGCAGCAAAAGATCCCAAAGTTATCGCTATCAAACAAACTTTGTATCGAACCACTCCTGACTCTCCTATCGTCAAAGCACTAACTAGAGCAGCAGAAAACGGAAAAGTTGTAACAGCTGTAATAGAAATAAAAGCACGATTTGACGAGGAAGCCAATATTGAATTATCTAGAAAACTGGAGAAAGCTGGTGTTCAAATTGTTTATGGTTTCGCAAAATACAAAACACACGCAAAGGCAAGTTTAGTTTTAAGAAAGGAGGGAACTAAAACGCGAAGCTATGTTCACTTAGGCACAGGAAACTATCACCCAATTAATGCAAAAATTTATACTGACTTATCACTGTTTAGCTCTAATCAAGACTTGGCCAAAGATGTTGAAAAATTTTTTAATTATGTAACTGGTTATGCAAAACCAAAAAAATTAAATAAAATCTTTATGTCTCCAATAAATAGTAGGAATTTTTTTGAAGAAAAAATTGAAAATGAAATTGTAAATGCAAACAAAGGAAAACCTGCAGAAATATGGGCAAAAATGAATTCTCTTGTAGACCCTGGAATTATTAAGAAATTTTATGAAGCTTCAAACGCAGGAGTAAAAATAAATTTATCAGTAAGAGGAGTATGTTGCTTAAGACCTGGAATTAAAGGTCAATCTGAAAATATAAAAGTAAAAAGCCTTATTGGCAGATTTTTAGAACACTCAAGAATTTATTGTTTTGCAAATGGTAGCTCTATGCCCTCTCGAGAGAATCAGGTATATATTTCATCTGCAGATTTAATGCCTAGAAATTTAGATAGAAGAATTGAAATTATAATTCCGATAGAAAACAATACTGTGCATGAGCAAATTTTAGATCAAATTATGTTAGCTAACTTTAAAGATAAATCAGAAACATGGTATTTAGATAGCTTAGGAAACTATCATAAAGAACAAGAAAAAGGCTTTTCTGCACATTCCTATTTCATGAAGAACCCAAGTTTATCAGGTCGTGGTAAGTCAATTTTAAGAGCTAAACCTCAAAATTTAAGATTGGTAAAATGAAACCAGAATTAAAAAATCTTTTTAAATTTCAGTCTAATAAAAAGTCTAAACAAGCCATAATAGATCTTGGATCAAATTCAGTAAGAATGCTCATATATGACAATTTTAAAATTTCTCCAATTCCAATGTTTAATGAAAAAGCAGTCTGCAAACTTGGAAAAAATTTAGATAAATCTAAAAAATTAAACCCTGATGGAATTAAAAGTTCTTTAAAAGTTTTAAATAGATTTAAAGAAATTTTAGATATTTCAGACGTTCAAGATTTAGAAATTATTGCTACAGCAGCTTTTAGGGAGGCTACTGATGCAAAAGAATTTTTAAGAGAAATTGAAAAAATATTTAATAAAAAACCACTAGTATTATCTGGCGAGGAAGAAGCAAGAACATCAGCAAATGGTGTAATGGTAGGATTTGATGAACTATATGGACTAGTTGCAGATTTAGGAGGGGGAAGTTTAGAGCTTGCCAGAGTTTCTAAAAATCAAATTTTCGAAACAACCTCTTTGCCTCTTGGAGTATTAAGACTTGAAAATAATCCTATTATAAAAAAAAAAATTTGGGAAAATATGTTAGAAAACTTTTAAGAGATGAAAAATGGCTTTCTAAAAAGAAATTTAAAAATATTTATTTGGTAGGAGGGACTTGGAGATCATTATTTAAATATCATCTCTTTAAAGAAAAACACCCATTACATATTTTGCATCAATATAAGCTCTCAAAAGATGTAGCACTTAAATACTTAAACAGAATTTCAAAATTTAATAAATCATCTTTGAAATCAATGGAATATATTACTAAATCTAGAACTCCCTATTTACCTTTTAGCTCTATAATACTTAACGAAATAATTGAAGTAGCAAGCCCCTCAAAAGTTATTTGCTCAATCAGTGGACTGAGAGAGGGACATATGAGTACAATTATAAACCAAGGAATGAGCGAGGATGAAATTTTCAAATTAAAAACTGATGGTATATCCTTTAAAAAAGGTGACTATGGAAAGAGTTTTGAGAAATATTTTAATTTTATTTCACCATTATTTGAGGACAACGAATATTTTAATCGAAGATTACTAACCTTGGCTTGTATCTTAAGTAAAATGGATTGGGGCCTAGGAGCTTTTCAAAAAGCAGAGTTAGTTTTTATGGAAGTGTTAAATACTCCATTACTAAAACTAGAACATAGAGATAGAGTAAAAGTTGCATCAGCAAGTTTTTGGAGACATTGTGGCTTAAAATATAATCCGAATTATCAGTTTTTATCCTTATTAAATAACAACGAAATTTTATCCTCAAAGCAAGTGGGATCTGCTTTAAGATTAGCAGAGTCACTTACTAGCATGTCTTCGTTGTTGTTAGATGAATTTAAAATTTATAAAAGAAATAAGACTATTTTTTTGAAAATACCTAACAATCATAGTGATATAGTCTCAAAACAAGTAACTAAAAGACTTAATAACCTGGCAAGAGAGATGAATTTCGGCTCTAATATCATTTATTCTTGAAAATTAATAAATCTTTAACTTAATTTAAATATTTTTTTAGCATTTCTATATTACTCAATGTGTATCAGTCTCCCGATTGATTGTTAATTAATTAGTCCAAGGTATTAATATTACCTTGGACTACCCGCCAACTATAAAATAATTTTTCTAATTAAATAGACAGCTAGTATTCCGCCAATAATTTCAGCAATGATATAGCTAGGGGTATTTAAGTAATTAATTCCAGTAAATGTGTCTGTAAAAGTTCTTGCAATTGCTACCGCTGGATTTGCAAATGAAGTTGAAGAGGTAAACCAATAACCTGCTGTAATAAAAGTAGCAACTGATGAGGCGACCGCAAGTTTGCCGCTCTTTAAAGATCCAAATATCACAAATATTAATCCAAAAGTTGCAATGATCTCAGCTGTAAAAATATTTACTCCAGGTCTCATCTTCTCTGAAAGCTGCAACAAAGGAAAATCAAACATAAAATTTGCTAACATTACTCCTAACATGCAACCTAAGATTTGAGCCGAGATATAAGTGATAATTAAATTTTTTTTAATCTTATTGGTAAAATACATTGCTAAAGTAACGACAGGATTGAAATGTGCGCCGGAGATATCACCGATTGAAGTAATCAAAACAAATAATCCTGCACCTGTAGCCAAAGTATTCGCTATTAACATTATAGCGACATCATCAGTTAGATTTTGGGCCATAATACCTGAACCAACAATTATCATGACTAAAAAACAACTTCCTATAAATTCACCAATAAATATTTTTTTACTTTTCATTTTTTATCCAATGTTTAATTTTTTCATTAATTATATTATAAGTTTCTTCAGTTATTAAATTTATTTTATCTTTATTTTTAGTTTTTTTAAATTTTTCAACAGGGTCTGCGATGTCCCAGTGTGTAATGGTCTTTTTTTTGGGCCATACAGGACAAACTTCTTTATTAGCGTTATTACAAACTGTAATCACATAATCAATATCAATATCATTTTTTAAAAATTCATCAAAATTTTTTGAATAATAAGTTGCTAAATTAAATTTTTTTTCTTCAAGATACTCTTTAATGTAGGGATTGATTTTTCCTGAAGGATTACTTCCGGCGCTAAATGCTATGAATTGATTTTGGAAATTATTATTTATAATACTTTCTGCTATTATGCTTCTTGCAGAGTTTCCAGTACAAACAAACAATATTTTTTTTATTTTGCTCATAAAAAATGTGTTGAAGTGTCCCGAACTTACGGAACCAAAATTTGATAAAAACCAATAATAAATAATGGAATCTGTAACCCAAAATTAGTTAATATTGCTTTATCCTTTGATAAAAAACCTGCAATAGTCCAACCAACAACTCCCGCTCCATGAAACATTATATTTACTGGATAAATATTCAAATTTGTTAATAAAATACCCGTAAGAACTAAAAAAGTGCTTAACCATTTAAGGTATTTTTTAATAAACTTCATAATCAATTATATGATTTCAATGTTAAAGTTTTATTAAGCTGACGACTTAACTTTTTTCTCGATAAATTCTGGAACTTCATCACCTTTTTCAAGCACTTCTTCTTTTGATCCTTTAGGTTGAAAGGCATATAAAACGTGTAATTTACAATATGGGAATTCACCTTCAGGTTTTCTTCCGCAGAAATAGAATTTTTCTTCATTCGGATGCCCAATAGGCCATTTACAAGTTTCATCTGTTAAATTTTCTAGTGATTTTGGATTTTCTGGTTCAAAATTTTTATCTAGTAAAATGGACTGGAATTTCGCTTTTCTTGAGGTTGGCGCCGGACTTCTTCTGACTTGTCTGTTGTCTCTTGCTGTAGGTGTACCAGAGTTCTTAGACGGAGCTCTAGCCTCAAGGTTTAATCTATGTGCTTTACCTATAACAGCGTTACGAGTTGTATCCCCCAAAGCCTCTGCAATTTGGCTTGCCGTATGGCCTTTTGTCCAAAGTTCCTTTAATTTTTCTACTTTTTCGTTAGTCCAACTCATAGTATATTTTTACTGTATTTAGTATTTTCTTAAGGCTTAGAGCATTATATTGTGGTTTAAAACATTAAAACACATTTAGGCTGTTAGTAGATTTAGTTTTGCACAGTTTTTTTTAAATAGGGGTTATAAGACTATCAATGGTTGAAATTACAAAAAAATATAAAATTGGAACAAGAAGATTTGGTTTAATTAATTGGGTTGGTGCTTGGACTTTATATCAAAAAGAAGTTTTAAGATTTCTTAATGTATGGGCACAGACACTTTTTTCACCACTCATTTCTTCTTTGCTTTTCTTATTAGTTTTATCCTTAGCAATAGGAGCTGAAAGAGGAGATATTCTTGGTGTATCTTTTATAACATTTTTAGCGCCAGGGTTGATTTCTATGCAAGTAATTCAACAATCTTTTTCTCATTCATCATCTTCTTTTATGATTGGAAAAATCCAAGGAAATATTGTCGATCTTTTATATGCACCTTTATCAGCCGCTGAGGTAACCATAGCTGTTTCATTAGCTTCAGTAACAAGAGCAGTTATGATTGCCATTATATCAATTATAATTTTTCAATTTATTATTGATATGGAAATAAAGAATTATTTAACATTAATTGCTTTCACTTTATTGTCATCGTTTATTTTAGGAAACATTGGAATTATAGCTGGCCTTTGGGCTGAGAAATTTGACAACATGGCAACTGTAACAAATTTTGTAATCGTACCTTTATCTTTCTTATCTGGAACCTTTTACACTATAGATAGATTGCCAGGTTTTCTTCAAACTATAAGTGAGTTTAATCCATTTTTTTATATGATTGATGGTTTTAGATATAGTTTTATTGGTAAGGCAGATGGATCGATTACAACTGGATTAATTTATTTATCAATTTTAAGTTTTGTAACTTGGTTCATAACTTATATTTTATATAAAAAGGGATATAAAATTAAGTCTTAAAATATGAGCGCAATATTAAATACATATAATAGAAAGAAAATTGCTTTTTCAAAAGGCAAAGGTGCTTTTCTTTATGGAACAAATGGAAAAAAATATTTAGATTTTGTTCAAGGTATTGCAGTTAATTGTCTAGGCCACGCTAATAACTATTTGATTAATTCAATTTCAAAACAAGCTAAAAAATTATGGCATGTTTCAAATGCCTTTATAATTCCAGAACAAGAAAGATTAGCAAAAAGACTTAAACAAAAAACATTTGCTGATTATGTTTTTTTTCAAAATTCTGGGGCTGAAGCAACAGAAGCTGCAATTAAATTTGCTAGAAGATATTTTTATTCAAAAGGTCAATCAAAAAAAAATAGAATTCTATGCATTAACAATAGTTTTCACGGAAGAACTCTTGCAACAATTTTTGCAAGTAATAGTAAAAAAGCTACTGAAGGTTTTGGTCCAAAAGTAGACGGCTTTGATCACTTTAATTTTGGTGATCATAAAAGCTTAGAAAAATCTATTACAAGCAGAACAGCTGCCATTATGGTTGAAACTATTATGGGTGAAGGTGGTATTAAAGTTATTCCTGACTATTGCTTGGTGGGTTTGAGAAAGCTTTGCAATAAAAAAAAAATTTTACTAATTCTAGATGAAGTTCAATGCGGTATAGGAAGAAGTGGAAAATTCTTTGCTTTTGAACATGCAAAAATAAAACCCGATATTGTTCCTATTGCCAAAGGGATAGGAGGCGGCTTTCCAATAGGGGCTGTATTAGTGAATAAAAAAGTAGCCTCAGGTATGAAACCAGGAACACACGGATCTACATTTGGCGGAAATCCTTTAGCAATGAGTGCAGGAAATGCTGTGATGGATGTAATGTTTAAAAAAGGTTTTTTTAGCAACGTTACTAAAAATGGAAATTATTTTTTAAAAGAACTCAAAAAACTAAAAGAGAAGTATCCAAAAATTATTAAAGAAGTTAGAGGAAAAGGATTATTAATTGGGCTTTGTTTATATAAAGATCAAACCAACTTTATTCAAAAGTTAATGGATAATAAGCTATTAACGATAAGAGCAGCTGAAAATGTAGTCAGACTTTTGCCTCCTTTAAATGTCACAAAACAGGAAATAAATTTAGGAATAAAAATAATAGATAAGGTTTGCAGAAATTACAGATGAAAAATTTTATAAATATATCTGATCATTCTTCGAATGATTTAAGAGTTATTATTGATGAAGCAAAATCAAGAAAGCTTAAAAGAAAAGATTTAAATAAATCAGCCCCAGATGAAGACAAGCCTTTTGAAGGAAAATCTATGGCTATGATTTTTGAAAAACCTTCAACAAGAACGAGAATGTCGTTTGATATTGCAGTTAAACAACTTGGAGGTTCTTCGATTATTCTAAATCCAGACGGCATACATTACGGCAAAGGAGACGAAACATTAAAAGATACAGCTAAAGTTTTAACAGAGTACGTTGATATAGTGATGCTAAGAACCTCTTCTCACAAGAATCTTGAAGAGTTTGGCAAACATCTAGACATTCCAATAATTAATGGTTTATCTGATGCTGGTCATCCTTGCCAAATTATGTCAGACATTCTTACTTATGAAGAAAGCAATGGTACGATCGAGGGTAAAACAATCGCCTGGCTAGGTGATGGTAACAACAATATGTCTAATTCTCTAATTGAAGCTGCAGGTAAATTTAGCTTTAATTTAAAAATTGCATGCCCGAAAAAATATTCACCCAATAAAAAAATATTAAGCTGGGCAAAAAAAAATAAGGTAAATCTTACAGTAACAACCAAACCTGATGAGGCCGTAAAAAATTCAGATTGTGTAATGACTGACAAATGGGTCTCAATGAACGATAAGGTAAATAAAAAGACAAAGAAAAAAATCCTTAAACCTTTTCAAGTAAACAAAAAGTTAATGAGCAAAGCAAATCCTAGTGCTATTTTTATGCACTGTCTGCCGGTAGGAAGAGGAGAGGAAGTCACAGATGAAGTTATTGATGGTAAACAATCTGTTGTCTGGAGACAGGCTCTTAATAGAGTTCACGCACAGAAAAGTATAATTAATTGGTGCTTAAATTAAGGTAGCGGTTTTGGACTATTGCTTTTAGCATTCATAAACAAAATTACAGACGCCCTATCTTTTTCTTTTCTTAAACCTGCAAAAGCCATTTTTGTTCCTTTAACATATGCTTGAGGTTTAATTAAATAACTGTTCATTTCTTCAAAAGACCATTCCTTACCGTAATCAATCATAGCTTTTGAATATTTATAATCACTTACTGATCCAGCAGTTCTACCAATGACCCCCCATAAATTCGGTCCGATCATATTTTTTCCACCAGCTGCAATTTGATGACAAGCAGTACATTTCTTAAAAACTTTTTCACCATGAGCTAGGTCACCTAGAGCTAAAAGAGCTTTAATATCTACTGCCTCTACAACCTTGGCTTCAGAGCTATCAGCAGAAGCATTAGTAGCGGCTACTTCTAAACCTTCAATTTTGTAAGCTGACTCCTTAGGTTTTTCAACATGGAATAAAACATCAGTAAATTTTCCAATTCCAATAATAATCAATACAGTAAGAAGAACTGCAGCAATAATTTTATTTATTTCAAAACTGTCCATAATTTTGATAAATACTTAGGTGACGTATAGCACGACTTTTATAAAAAAACTTAAAATTACTTAAATTTTTTTTGCGTCTTTGGGACGCATAATTATGAACAAAACTGCAATAATAATACCATCCCGTTTAGAAGCTGTAAGATTACCTAATAAACCTTTAGAACTTATAAACAATAAAGAGATGATTCTTCATGTCTATGAAGCAGCTAAGAAAACAAACACAGGAGAAGTTTACGTAGCAACTCCAGATCAAAAAATTATAGATCTTATAAAAGATGTTGGAGGGAAAGCAGTTCTTACTTCATTAGACCATCAAACCGGCACAGATCGAGTTTATGAAGTATTTAAAAATCAGTTGAAAAGCGAACCTAATGTAATCGTAAATTTACAAGGCGATATGCCAAACATAGACCCTAAAGCTATAACTAATTTAATTTCTTACATGGAAGAAGGTAAGTGTGATATTGGCACGCTAGCAAGTTCTTTTAGTTCAGATGAAGAAATAGCAGATGAAAATAATGTTAAAGTTGCAGTAAAAGAAAAGCTAGTCAATAATCAATTTGGCCAGGCTAGTGACTTTTTTAGAACAGATGTAAAAAACTACAAAATTTTCTATCATCACGTCGGCATTTATGCCTTTACTAATAAAGCTTTAGTAAGGTATGTAAGCTTAAAAAGATCTAAGCTTGAATTAGAAAGAAAATTGGAACAGTTAAGAGCCCTAGAAAATTCGATGACAATTCATGTGGGTTATATTAATTCTTCACCTTTAAGCGTAGATACTAAAAATGATTTAATAGAAGTAAGAAAGATTATGGAAACTAATGAGTAAAATAAAAATAGCTATTCAAGGTGAGTTAGGTGCGTATTCTCATATTGCTGTAGAAAAACTTTATCAAGATGCAGAAATTAAAACCTGTTCAACTTTTGAAGACACTTTCAAACAAGCCTATAATGATCCAGCTTACAAAATTATAATTCCAATCGAAAATTCTTTGGCCGGTAGAGTAGCTGATATTCATTATTTACTTCCAAAATATAAGTTACAAATTCATGGAGAATATTTTCTACCTGTTGAGCATAATTTACTTGGCAAGCCAGATGCAACTATCGAAGACATAAAATATGTAAGAAGCCATGCACAAGCAATCAGCCAGTGTCAAAAAATCATTGCACAGAAAAATTTTAAACCAATTATTTCAGTTGATACCGCAGGATCCGCAAAAGATTTGGCTGAAGGAAAAGATAAGACTATAGCTGCTATTGCCTCGGATCTTTCTGCAAAAATGTATAATTTAAAAATTTTACAAAAAAACATCGAAGACGATAAAGGTAATGTCACACGTTTTTTAATAATGGGAAAAAATATTGAACAACCTGAATATGATAAGAGCAAAAAATATATTACCAGCTGTATTTTCAGGGTTAAAAGTGAGCCATCTTCACTTTATAAATGTCTTGGAGGTTTTGCGACCAATCAAGTTAACTTAACAAAATTAGAGAGTTTTTCTGTAAAAAACACCTTTGACCAAGCAAATTTTTATCTAGATCTAGAAGGTCATTTAGAGCAAGTTGGTGTAAAAAAGGCTTTAGAAGAACTTGGCTTCCATACGGAAACTTTGGATATATTGGGAGTGTACGAATCTTAAACTTTTAGGCAAAAATAGTCCACAAAATTCAAATCTAGTCTTGTAGTATTTAAATTGATCTTGATATACTCCTATTGAGGTTGGCATCAGGTGGATGTTTCATAAACCCGGTCAGGTCTGAAAAGAAGCAGCCGTAGTGAAAATTATTCAGGTTGTTGCCTGCCTCTTTAAAATGACAAATAAAATTCTAGCACTAAAATATAGACCTCAAGAGTTTAAGGATTTGATTGGCCAGGAAGTTATGGCGCAAACAATTACTAACGCAATTAAACTTGGCAAAACACCTAACGCCTATTTGTTAACAGGAATAAGAGGTGTTGGAAAAACCACAACAGCCAGGTTGATTGCAAAAGCTTTGAATTGTCAAAAAAATGATGATCCAAAAATAACGTGTTCAGGTGAAAAGTTTTGTCCAACATGCCAAGAAATTATTAATTCAAATCATATTGATATCTTAGAAATGGATGCTGCATCTAAAACTGGAATAGATGATGTTAGAGAATTAATTGAAAGTTCAAAATACAGCCCAACCAGTGCCAAATTTAAAATATTTATAATCGATGAAGTTCATATGTTATCCAAACAAGCTTTTAACGGCTTACTTAAAACTTTGGAGGAACCACCACCAAGTTTAAAGTTTATTTTGGCTACAACAGAAGTAAGAAAAATACCGGTGACGATTTTATCTCGATGCCAAAGATTTGATCTTAAAAGAGTCAGTGTAGATCAACTGTGCGGACATCTAAAAATGATTGCTGATAAAGAAAAAGGTAAAATATCTGAAGATGCAATTAAATTAATAGCAAGAACAGCAGAAGGCTCTGTTAGAGATTCAATTTCATTATTAGACAGAGCATTAATTTCTCAATCAATTAATGAGAGTAAACAAGTAGAGGAGCCAGATGTAAGACAAATGCTTGGACTTGCAGACAAGAGTAAAATTATATCGTTATTTAAAGAAGTTTTAAGTGGAAACGAGAAGGACGCCCTCAAATTTTTGCATGAGCTTATTAACGACGGCTTAGATGCAAAAAACTTCTTGAATGATATTTTAGAGGTTCTTTATCTCTTTAGTAGAAGAATAAGTCTAGGCCCAATTGAAAAA
>ERZ1089242.30-NODE-30-length-24777-cov-9.464606_pt1 | contig 24777 bp, 30 predicted proteins | sample MGYA00383555_ERZ1089242 | MGnify/ENA primary metagenome ERZ1089242 (study PRJEB34543, sample SAMEA5968659) | marine metagenome | biome: water | collected 2014-06-21 | depth 0 m | study: Ocean Sampling Day (OSD) data from North Adriatic Sea
CTTGGGTCTGCCGATTTTACCAACTTGAATAAAATTATCTAATAAAGACAAGAGAAATGACTATTCTTTCGGTTGTTCCTCTTCTGCGGCAGCTTCTGGCTCTGCTGAAACCTCTTCACTTTCAGCTGGCGTTTCTTCAGTTGCAGCAGGAGCTTCTTCAGTCGCTGCTTCAACTTCTGGAGCTGATTCTGCAGGTGCTGGTTCCTCTGTTGCAGGTTCTTCGGCAGGTTTTTCTGCTTCTGCTTTTGCTGCTTCCGCCGCTGCTTTTGCTTCCTCTTCTGCTTTTAATGCAGCCTCTTCTTTAGCTTTAATTCTTTCTTGCGCTTTAGCTTTTGGTAAGTGTTTTTTAGTTTTCTCAGTAACTTTAGGGGCTTCCATCAGTCCTAGATCAGATAAAATTCTTTGTACTCTATCTGTAGGTTGTGCTCCTACTTTTAACCAATGTTCAGCTCGTTCTTTGCTAATCACTACTCTTTCTTTATGGTCTTTAGGGACCATAGGATTAAAGTTTCCAATCTTCTCAATGAAATTACCATCACGTGGCGCTCTTTCATCTGCGATTACTATTCTATAAAAAGGTCTCTTTTTCGAGCCTCCCCTTGCTAGTCTTATTTTTGTTGCCATGATTTCTCCTTTCTTATTTTATTCAATCGTTGGCATTTGGTTGCCGCCTAAAAGATTTTTAATCTTATTGGCAAAACCGGGTTTTTGAGCCTGTTTCATCATTTTTTTAGTTTGCTCAAATTGTTTTAGAAGTCTGTTGACTTCATGAACCTGTCGTCCAGAGCCCGAAGCTATTCTTTTTTTTCGAGATGCTTTTAAAATATCGGGATCAGAACGTTCTTGTTTGGTCATGGATCGAATAATTGCAATTTGATGATCGATAATTTTCTCATCCAAATCTGCATTTTCCATCATGCTTTTAATTTTCCCAACACCGGGCATATATGACATTAATCCCGACATGCCGCCCATTTTTTTCATTTGTAAAAATTGTTTTAACATGCCCTCCATATTAAATTTACCACTCATCATTTGAGCTTGGAGGTTTTCCATTTCTTTGTTGTCAAAATCTTTTTGCGCTTTTTCAACTAAAGAGACCACGTCGCCCATTCCTAATATTCTGGAAGCTATACGATCAGGATGGAATACTTCAAAATCAGTAATATTTTCACCAGATCCAAAGAAACGAATTGGCAATCCTGTTTGATATTTTGCTGAGAGGGCCACCCCTCCTCTAGGATCAGCATCAAGTCTGGTAAGAATAAAACCTGTAAGTGGGGATGTTTGATTAAAAGCCTCAACAACATTTAATGCTTGCTGGCCCATCATAGAGTCAAGAACAAGAAGGTTTTCTTGGGGCTTTGCTAATTCATAAATAGTTTTTAGTTCTAATAGTAATTCTTCATCAGTACTAATTCTACCTGAGGTATCAATAATAAGTATGTCAGAGAGGAGCTTCTCACTTTGAGCAAGAGCCGTTAGAACTATATCTTTTACATTTTCACTTGAAGGTTCAATAAATTGAATATTATTTTTTTGGGCTAGTACTCTTAATTGCTCAATCGCTGCTGGTCTTCTTAAGTCAGTAGATACTAGGGAGACTGTTTTATTGAGAGTGTTTTGACAATAATATGCCAATTTTGCTATTGAAGTAGTTTTACCAGCACCTTGTAGACCACACATCAAAAATACAGATGGTTTATTTTTAAAATTTAATTCACTGGTTTGGCTGCCCAAAATTTCAGTTAACTCATCACTGACAATTTTAATGATTTGTTGACCAGGCTGAACATTTTCGATTACTTTTTGCCCGAGAGCTTTTTCTTGAATATTTTTAATGAGATCTTTGGAAACTTTTAACGAAACATCTGCCTCTAATAATGCGACTCGTACTTCACGAAGTGTCGTCTCTAAATCTTTTTCACTAATGGCCCCCTTATTAGAGAGACCTTGGAATATTCCAGTTATTTTATTTGTAATATTTTCTAGCATTTAAAAAATAAAAAAAATCGACGGATGAAACTCATCGGCCGACTAAATTTTTCTTTATTAACGAGTGGTTTTATATCACTATAGCCGCTCAATGAAAATACCTTTTATTAAAGCTCACGGAGCAGGAAATGATTTTGTCATTATCGATAAAAATGTTGATATTATTAGAAAGTCAAAAAAAATGATCAAAAAACTCTGTGATCGAAGGTTTGGTATTGGCTGTGATCAGTTAATTTTGTTAAAGCAATTTGGGCAATATCATCAAGTGTTCTTTTACAACTCAGATGGCTCTCTTGGAAAAAACTGTGGAAATGGTCTTCGCTGTGCCTACAAATATTTAACAGAAATTAAAAAAAAGAAGAACGTTGTCATTAAAAGTCAGAAGTTTCTTCATTACGGTAAAAAAATTGGCAATGAGTATCATATTAACGTGGGTGAAATTTCCTTGGATTGGAAAAAAATTCCATTGAGTAAAAAGATGGAAACACAAAATCTCCAGTTTAAAAAAATTAAAATACCAGGGGTTATCAAAATTATGACAGCTAATATTGGCAATCCTCATTGCGTTGTCTTAGTAAAAAATATTCAATCGATCAATCTAGATTTGCTTGGCCCTCAATTAGTAAGCCATGCTTATTTCCCCGAACAAGCCAATATTACTTTTGTTCAAAAACTAAATAATAAATTAGTAAAAGTTTTATTTTGGGAAAGAGGAGGAGGGCACACACTGGCATGTGGTTCTGGTACCTGTGCTACGGCTTTTGTTCTTCATCATAACCATTATGTTGGTTCTAAAATCAAAGTTTTAACTGAGCAGTCACATTTAGAAACCGAAGTAGAAAATAAAATGGTTTCCTTAAAGGGACCGGCAGAGATTGTTTATCATTCCACCATTAATCTCGTATGACAAAGGTGGTTAATTTTGGTTGTCGCCTCAATAACTTTGAGGGTAAAAAAATCGAAGAGTTAATCCCTCAACAAGATAATATTATTGTCATTAATTCCTGCGCAGTTACTAATGAAACAGAAAGACAAGTGCGTCAAACAATTAGGCGAGCACGAAAAGAAAACCCTGATGCTAAATTAGTGATGACAGGGTGTGCGGCACAGATTTCCCCTGATGATTATAAATCCATGCCGGAAATTGATTATGTGATTGATAATATCAATAAACTCAAACAAAAAACATGGAATGAAATATTAGAAGATCATCAAACCACTCCTTTTCTGGAAGATATATTTACTAATCCTTTAGATGTAGATCCCTCGCTTCAAAATGAAAATTTAGGGGTTCGTGAAAGCCTTGTTATTCAACAAGGATGTAACCATCGTTGTACCTTTTGTATTATACCTTTTGGGAGAGGAAATAATCGTAGTTTTGATGCCGCTTATTTAATTGATGAAGTAAAAAGACATGTCGACAGCGGGGTTAAAGAGATCGTTTTAACAGGTGTCGATATTTCAGACTATGGTAGTGACTTTGATAATCATTATTGCATGAGTCTTTTAATTAAAGATATTCTCAAGCAAACGTCACTAGAAAGATTAAGATTATCATCGATCGATTGCGTGGAAGTAGATGAACATTTTTTTGAAATATTAGGCAATGATCGCCTCATGCCTCATTTGCATTTAAGTATTCAATCCGGTGATGCGATGATTTTAAAAAGAATGAAACGTAGACATAATCCTGAAGATGTTAATAATTTTATAGAACGTTGTCGTAAGGTTAGAAAAGAAATTACTTTTGGAGCTGATATCATAGCAGGATTTCCAACAGAAAATGAAGAAATGTTCCAAAATACTTATAATCTACTAAATGATAATCAAATTTCTCACTTACATATTTTTCCTTTTTCCCCAAAAAAAAATACTCCTGCAGCAAGAATGCCTCAATTAGAGAAATCAATTATAAAAAAACGAGCTCAAGATTTAAGAAAGTTAGGTGATCACCTTTTAAGTTCTGTTAAATCAAATTTAATTGAGCCAAGAAAAATATTGATAGAAGAGCTTAACACCCATCATATTGCTGGATATGATCAAAACTACATCAAACACCAAATGCCCATGATAGGCATGTCACTCGGGGAAATAGTGACCACAGAATGTTCTTTTTAAAAAAAATATTTCAAAAAAAACTTAATGTTGATGAAGTCGAGGATTTGCTTTTTGAAAGTGGTGTAGAGCCAAAATTTGCTGATCTTATTTTAGAAAAAATTAAAAACTCAAACTCCAAAGAAGATGATTTAAAAACACTCATCAAAAAAGAATTAACTGAACAATTTCAAGACAAGGAATTTGGTAATTATGAGCCCATCGAAAAGAGTTTATTCGTGATTGCTGGGAATAATGGGTCAGGAAAAACAACATTTATAGGAAAATTTATTCACTATTTTCAACAAAACTCTTTAAAGCCGGGAGTTATAGCAGCTGATACCTTTCGTGCTGCCGCTATAGAGCAATTAGAATTTTTTGCCAATAAATTTGAAATACCGATTGTCAAAGGGCAAGACAAAGAGGATCCCTCCGCCGTTGTCTTTAGAGGCATAGATCAATTAGCTGATTGTGATGTCATTATAGTGGATACATCTGGTCGACAGCACAATAACAAAAATCTCATGGCCGAATTGGAAAAACTATCAAATGTCATTAAAAAGAAATCTGAAAAATTTAATCACGTTTATAATTTACTTACGATTGATGCAAATACTGGTCTGGCATCGAAACATATTATTCAAGGGTTTCAAGATAGTATTCATCTCAACGGTATCATTGTAAATAAAGTAGATAGTAATGCAAAATATGGGGCTCTTTTATCCATAATGAACGATTTTTCTATTCCCATTCTTTTTGAAGGATATGGGGAAGACATGAGTCATTTAAGAAAGTTTCAATTTTCTGAATATTTAGATAGACTCTTATAAATAAAATGAAACAGCTTTTCGAATTTTTTCCTCTAATTGTATTTTTTGCTGTTTATTATAAATCAGATAAAGATTTATATCTGAGCATTGCAGCTGTTATCATTGCAACATTAATCTCTCTTGTTGCTCTCTATATTAAAGAAAAAAAAGTTTCGACTATGATGTTGGTGAGTACAATAATTTTAGTGGTCTTCGGTGGACTAAGTCTGTTCCTAAAAAATGATATCTTTTTCAAAATGAAACCAACGATCATCAATGCGCTCTTTGCCATTGTCTTAATTGGAAGTACTTTTATAAATAAACCCGTTTTAAAACTTCTTTTAAACTCCTCAATGAAACTAACGGATCAAGGATGGTCTTTAATGAACAAAATGTGGTCTGGTTTTTTTATTTTCCTTGCGGTGCTCAACGAAATTATTTGGAGAACTCAATCAACTGATTTTTGGGTTAACTTTAAAGTATTTGGGATCATGGGCATCACCCTTGCTTTTACGATTATTCAAATTCCCTTATTGAAGAAACACTTTATCGGAACTATTGAAGAGCAATAATTCCAGGTAATTCTTTATCTTCTAAAGCCTCTAAAAAAGCTCCCCCCGCCGTAGAGACAAAATGATAATGATCAAAACTTACTTCAGCGATATTAATTGCAAGTAACGTATCACCTCCGCCAATCACTACTTCGCAGGATGAATTAGCAAGAAGATGAGCTAATTTTGATGACCCTTGAGCAAATCGAGGATCTTCAATCATTCCCATTGGACCGTTCCATAAAACAATTTCACTTCTTTGTACCAATTGTTCTAAAAGCTCAATAGAGTGGTTAGACAAATCAAGGATACTAAATTGATTTTGATCACTTAGATGATCTATGGACAAAGATCGCTCATCATTTAAGACAACATCTGTTGGTAGATGAATTTCACAACCTGTTTTATTCGCTAATGTATATATCTCTTTGATCATCTCTTCCGAGCCCTCTTCTAAAAGGGATTGGCCAACCGCTATGCCTTGATGTTTTAAAAAATTATTTGCCATTGCCCCTCCTATGAAAATATTAGAGCAAGATTGAGTTAGAGATAAAAGTGTTTTGATTTTAGTTGAAACTTTAGAGCCTCCAATAATTGCTAACTTTTTTTTGGGAGAACTCTTAATATCCTTAATTGCGTTGACTTCCTTTAAAAAATTTAAACCTGGAGCAGAAAGAATGTTTTTAGCCATTTGATTAACTGATGCATGACTTCGATGAGACGCAGAGAATGCTTCGTTAATGAAAAGGTCTAATTCATTTGTGATTGATTGACTAAAAACTTCATCATTTTTTTTCTCTCCTTCAAAAAAACGAATGTTATCTAAAAGTGTAATTTTATTTATGCTTTCATTAAATTGCTTTAGACCATTTTGCAAAAATTCTTCGTAAGGCAAAAGTTGAATTTCATAGCCTAAAACATCAGAGAATTGATTAATTAAATTAATGAAGGAAAATTTTTCATCGAATAACTCTTTGGGTCGACCAAAATGAGAAAGCAATAAAATCTTACATTCATTTTTGAGAATAAAATCAATCGTATCTTTAGCTCTCAATAGCCTTGTATTGTCAGTGATTTGAAATGAGTCATTTGTTGGAACATTGAAATCAACCCTAATGCCTACTTTTTTTATATTTTGAAAGTTAATTTCGTTAAGATTTTTCATAGTTGTTCACAATTATTTAATGATTTTCCACTAGATTGCTACCACTATATATAGTATAAAATATGCCATAAGGAGAACTATATAGAGTAGGTTAATAATATGTCTTGGAATCAACAAAAAGTCGAAGATCTTAAAAAACTTTGGAACGATGGTGTTGCAACGAGCCGAATTGGCGAGCAACTTGGATTTACTAAAAATGCTGTAATTGGAAAAGCATTTAGACTAGGACTTGAGAGAAGACAAAATTCAAGAAAAAAAACAGCCTCAACTCAACAATTCTCCTCCACTACTATGTATCGAGAAACAAGTGTCTCTGCCGCCACTCAAACAGCTTCTAAAAGAGAAGTAACCCGCAGAAGAGAAAAGTTCAGCTTTAAAAAGAGCATTGTGGGCACTGGAAGCTTTAAGTCCTGTCAGTGGCCAATCGGTGATCCTTTAGAAGAGGGTTTTCATTATTGTGGTGGTCAAAATATTCCTACGAAACCTTATTGCATTGAGCACTACAAAAAAGCCTACAATGTAGATGAAAAGTACTTGGATCGTCTCTTAGATTTTTTACACGAAAAAAATTAATTTTTATAAAATTCTGTTAACGCCTTGATGTGGCTAGGTAAAACCTCGCAGCATCCACCCAGAATAGACGCCCCTTCATTGCGGCATTTTTCTGCAAAAGATATAAAATTCTCATCATTAAAATTTTTATTTACACCTAAAGAGTCTATTGGATTACTACCAGGATTTATTTTCCATCCATCAGGAATATTGGCAAATGCATTTACTTTAAAACCAAAAGGAACGCCAAGACTTTGAGCTTGTTCTATAACGTTTAATACTACAGGTTGATCAGTGCAAGCCACAATGAGTCCAAAAATATTGTTTTGATCAATAATAGATTGTAAAGACTTAATGCTATTACCATCAGCTAACAACCCATTTTTTTTGACATGAACGCCAATTAAAATTTTTTTGTCTAAATGGCTAAGGGCCTTTAAAGCAATTTCTATTTCTTCAGTGCTTGTTAGAACGTCTAGATAAAAAATATCTACATACTCACTCAAAATATTTCCTGTTAGCTGAAATTCATTAAAGACGTCCTCTTTTGATAATTCAAAGTTAGCCATATAGGTTTGATTGCGAGTAGGGACTGATCCTGCAATTAATACATCCTTATAAATAGCATTTTCCTGTTTTGCTTTTTTTGCCAGACGACCTGCAGAATGCATTGCTTCTTCAAATTTGTCTAAAATATTATTCTCAGAAAAACGTAATTTTCGAACGGTAAAATTATTTGTTGTGATAACTTTTGCTCCAGCGTTCATAAATTCTTGGTGAGCATTGATAACCATTTGATGTAAAGAGCTATCCAACAAAGCTGTAGCAGACCAAAGGGTTCCCTGACAGATCATTCCATGTTTAAGTAGTGTTTGGCCCATTCCACCATCAAGTATCAATGGGTTTTGGTTGTTAAATTTAAGTTCCATAATTTTCATTGGCGCGCTTGGCAGGAATCGAACCTACGGCCCCCAGATTAGGAATCTGATGCTCTATCCTACTGAGCTACAAGCGCATTGTCTTCTATACTTAGTTTTATTAATGCATAAAATACATTTAATGAAAAAAGATGCCAATGAGTATTTATTCAACGAAGCTGTAAAATACTTGGGTAAATATCCTGCAACTCGAAAAAAAATCAAAGAATATCTTCAGAAAAAAATTAAAAATAAAAAGACTTATACTCGAGCAATTTTCCCAGAAGGAATCGATAAAGAGGAAATGATTGAAGGAATAGTAGGGCGTTTAGATGAGCTAAAAATAATTAATGAGGATCACTTTATTGAAAGTATGTTTCATTATTATCAGCAGTCTTTATTTTCTATTCGAAAAATAAAAAATAAATTATTTCAAAAAGGCTTTGACTCAAAAGTTATAGATGAATTTATTAATCAAAAGTTTCATGAAAATCCTGAATTAGAAATTGAAATTCTTAAACAATATATTGTTAAAAAAAAAATAGCTGGCTTAGAAGAGTCTGAACTTAAAAAAAAGCTATATCAACAAAGCTTTAGTGAGAATTCAATATTTAGAGTGATAAAAGATTAAACTACTTAGAAGTAGGGGCTTCAATAGTTTTTGCTGCTTCTTCCGTATTTACTGGAGCGGCTGTTTCAGCAACTTCTTCTTTTTTCGGCTTCTTAACTAAGATTTGTTTTCCGCGATACATACCGGTGCTTAAATCGATATGATGAGGTCTTCTTAGTTCGCCCGATTTTTTATCTTCTGCAAACGATTGTGTTCCCGCTCTGTGATGAGAGCGTCTCATGTTCCTTTTGGAAGGAGTGGTTTTCCTTTTTGGTACTGCCATAATGAAGCGATAACATAATAAAAATTTGTATAAATTACAATAATAATGTATAAATCTGCCCACTATGTCAGAAGAAAATATTGATTTAGGTCATAAAAGAACCTGTCCTCATTGTAGTGTTAAATATTATGACTTCTACCAAGATGAACTAGATTGCCCTGAATGTGGCAAAACCATCGAGGCAGTTAACATAATGAAGCCTAAAAGAGGAAGAAAAGCTGGAGTTACTATCTCAACTGCCCCAACAAAAACTGTTAAAGAAAATGACGAATTAAAAGATTTAATCGATGAAACTGACGATAGCGCCGTTGCCACGGATGAAGACGATAGTGATAATCTCGCTGAAGATATCAGCCTAGATATCTCAAAAGACAAATCTGACGACGAAACAGTCTAAATTATCTTTTATTCAGTATTTCTAGAACTCTAGAGGAGGCTTCCTCGAACTTTATATCTGAGGAAATAGCAAACTCTCTCGTGTAACGCTCAAAGGCAACTTGAAACATTTGTCTTTCACTATAAGACTGCTCTGTTTGATCGTCCTTTCTAAATAAATCTCTCACCACTTCAGATAACTGTTTTATGTCACCAGAATTAATCTTTTGATCGTATTCTTGCGCTCTTCTTGACCACATTGCTTTTTTAATTTTTGGTTTTTGTTTTAGAATAGACAAAGTTCTTGTCATCGAAGGTTTGCTTGTAATATTTCTTAAGCCAATTAGTTTAGCTTTTGCAAAAGGAACTCTAATAGTCAATTTATCTTGAAAAAATTGAATTACGTATAATTGCTCTTCCACTAAATCATATTGGAACTTTTCTATTGTTAAGATTCTTCCTACCCCATGAGTAGGATAAACAATATTCTCTCCTGCTTTAAACTCCTGAGGTACAACAATTTTTTTTATTTTAGGAGCTTTAGGGGTAACAATTTTTTTAACTACTTTTTTAACAGTTTTTTTAACTGCCTTTTTGGCTATTTTCTTTACAGCTTTTTTTACAACTTTTACTACTTTTTTAGTGACTAATTTTTTTTTTGTAGGTGTTTTTTTCACCGCTTTAGTTTTTACTATTTTCTTTTTTGTTGCTTTTTTTGTTGTTGCTTTTTTTTTGGCAGGCATTATTCGGCTCCTTTTTCGCTAAAATATTTTTCAAATTTGTTCTCTATACCCTCAAATTCTTTGGCATCCGCGGGCGACTCTTTTTTAGATTTAATATTGGGCCAGATTTGTGAATATTTTTCGTTCACATCAAGCCATTTTGTGCCATCGTCTAAATTATCTGGGATAATTGCTTCAATTGGACATTCTGGTTCACAGACACCACAATCAATACATTCATCAGGATTGATAACGAGCATATTTTCACCCTCATAAAAACAATCGACAGGACACACCTCGACACAATCCATGTATTTACATTTGATACATTTGTCATTTACTAAATATGTCATAGGGAGTCTTTTACTCTATTTCTAATTAATATAAAGTCCTTATCTTCCAGTCCTAGTAGCGTTGATAAGGTTCTGACAGTTGAGGTTTCTAATTGATCTTCAACTCCATCGACCATCAGCACTTGCCAACAAATAAGGATGATATCCATTCTTTGTTCATACGATAAAGATGTCTTTAGTCGTTGAGAAAATTGTGAGAGATCAGTGTTATAATGTTGTTTTTCAGCTAATTTTGAAAATTCTTGATGATTAACATCTTTTGGAATTTGAAAATAATATTCCACTAGCTGTGCCGATAAATCAATTTCTTCAGGGGAAATTTCATGATCTGCAATGATAACTTCATAGATAAGATTATAAAGATCCTCTTGGAAGGTATCTTTCTCAGTTTTTTTGGGTTCGTGAAAAGATTGAAAAAATTTATTTATCATTAATATCTTTTAACTGATTGAAAGGATTATTAAATAATTTTTTTGGCGGAGATTTTTTTTCTTTTTTATTCTTTTTAGCTTCTGGTTTATTTTGTTTATGGGAAGTAGGTTTTTTATTAATTATTATTTTTTTTGAGATTAAAAGATCGTTTTCTTCAATTTCTTGGACCAAATAAGATCTCTCGTTTAAAATTTCAATGAGTTTATCTTTTTTGATGCCCAGCAAATTAGACAAATCCATTGGGAGTGAAAAAGGTCCTCTATTTTCTCTTTTAAAAAGCTGTTTTTCAAATTCATTAAAGATGTCTATTCGGATTAATAAGTTATTTTGAAAGATAAAACCCAAAAACGCAATCAGATCTGTATTGAGAGAGGGCTGCGCGTTCAATGTGGCGTTGCCATCTTTGGGAATATAGAAATCAATATTATAATTTTTTGCATAAAAAATATTCCACAAATAAAACTTTAATTTCATAAGCTCTGGTCTTATTAGCTCGCTATTAAAGATAGTATTTTTTCCTAATCTAAAATTAAGTGAATGAATTTCTTTTCTTTTGGCTTCTTCGATCTGTTTAAACTCATCTAAAATATTTAATTGATAAAAATTGTATTGATTTTCAATTAACTTAAATATGAAACTTCTCTCCTCTGAAGTTGAATTAAATTTTTCTAATGAAGAAGATAAATTGACTTTTTGTAAAAATGTATTGGCAAACCATGCTTCAGTTTTATTTAATATTTGCTCGGCTTGGTCTGGGTGAATCATATTATCATCGTAGATAGCCGTAATTTTGGGTTTTAAAATTTCATTTCCCTTAGAGAGAATTGCAATATTCGCATCTCCCCAGGCGATATATAAATTTGTAAATTGAGCTTGATCATCAAATTCAGGCTTAAGAGATAAACTTTCATCGGGTGCTAATAAAAAATTTTCTAAATTGATAGTCATGTTTTGGGAAATTTGTTCTTTGATTATTTTTTTGTAATTATTATTTAAAATGTCATTAAATTTTTCATCAAAGAAGATTTTAAAACCAGTAATTACTCCTACTTTTTCGTCTTTAATCATAACATAGGTGCCATTACTTACTGAAATATTTTTTTCGCTAATATTAAGGTTTTGCACGACCTCGCTTTTATTTTTATCAACAAATTTCTGCATTAAGCTCTGATGTATCTCCTCTGAGAGTTTATCCTCAATGCTTATAACTAAGTCTATCCATGAATTATTTGGTATCCATTGTTTTTGATTAGTAATGTAGAGCCATATTCTTGTTTCATTGAGAGTATAAATTAAATCATCAATGCTCCCGGAATAATCTTTTAGTCGATCAATATTTTTTTTAAGAAATAATTCTGTTAACAACCAATTATTCTTTTTTAATTCAATAAAAATTTCTATTAAAAGAGAAGTGTGTTTTTCTTCGGAAATACTTTGGTAATCTGGAATGCGGCAAACATCCCATAATTGCTTAAGGGAGTCAGGCGTATCAAGCAGGGAAGATATTTTTTTATTATTCAAAATTGAAAATAAAAATTTTTGATCCTCTGCATCCTTTTTTAAAATTAATCTTTCATGAGTTGGTTGTTTTTTTAAGGATTGAATTAATTCATAAGTAGATTTGAAAGAGAGTAAATGATTTCTCCAGAAAATTTTTCTGACAGGTTCAAAACGATGAACCTTGATATTTTCTATAATCTCCAGATTAGTAAACTTAGCACCAAGGGTTGATCCAAAATATCCTGATTTTGTGTACCTTCCAGCACGGCCAGCAATTTGTGCCACTTCCATATCGCTTAAAGGTCGGGTGTACTTTCCATCAAATTTCTCCAAACTTGAAAAATAGACTTGATTAATATTAAGGTTCAGACCCATTCCTATCGCATCTGTTGCAACAATATAATCTACCTCCCCATCTTCATACAACTTGACTTGGGAATTTCTAGTTTTCGGACTTAAAGCTCCAGCAACTAATGCAACGCCTCCTTTGAGGCTTCGGATTTGTTCAGCTATTTCATAAAGACCTATTAAATTAAATGCAATGATTGCCGATCGAGGTTTAAGATTTTGAATTTTTTTATGTCCGATAAAATTTAATTCTGAAAATCGATTTTTAAATTTTATTTCTGCATCAGGAATTAATTCTTTGATAATTTCTTCCATAGTAGTGGATCCTAAAAAAATTGTTTTTTGTTCTCCACGCGCATAAAGGATTCGTTGAGTAAAGATGTGGCCTCTTTCATAGTCTGAGGCCAATTGAATTTCATCTACACAAACAAATTCAAAATAACCTTCTGGCATTGACTCGACGGTACAAAAAAAATACTTAGCATCTGTTGGAATAATTTTTTCTTCGCCAGTAATAAGTGCAATTTGATTAATTGGATATAATTTACAAGCTTTATCGTAGTTTTCTCGCGCTAAAAGTCTTAATGGGAACCCAAATACACCACTTTGATAGGAAAACATTTGCTCGAAAGCATAAAAAGTTTTACCAGTGTTTGTCGGTCCTAAAATAATTTCAACTTGACTCATAATTACAAAAAAAAGCTAAACAAATAAAATGTTGACTTAATGTAATACTTTTTTAATGTTTTTTTTAGTAAATGAATATTTTTAAATATTCGTTTTATACTTGCTAGTAAGTATGAAAAGTAAGGAGGCTATAATGGCTGTAAAAAAGAAAAAGGCTGCCAAGAAAAAAGCAGCTCCTAAGAAAAAGACTGCTAAAAAAGCAGCAACTAAGAAAAAAGCTGTAAAGAGAAAAGCAGCTCCAAAAAAGGCTGCAAAAAAGAAAGCAGCACCTAAGAAGAAAAAAGCCACTAAGAAAAAAGCTGTAAAGAGAAAAGCAGCTAAGAAGAAAGCTGCGCCTAAAAAGAAAGCAGCTCCAAAGAAAAAAGCAGCACCTAAGAAGAAAGCTGTGAAGAAAAAAGCGGCACCTAAGAAAAAAGCAGCACCTAAGAAGAGAGCTGCTCCAAAGAAAAAGGTTGCTCCTAGAAAAGCAGTAAAAAGAAAAGCTACTCGTAAGAGATAGTCTTTATAAGTTTTAAATATTTAAAACTAAAAAAGCGGGTTATAATCACCCGCTTTTTTTTATGATTGAAATCAATAATTTATCTTTTGCCAGAGGCAACTCACTTATTTTTAAAGATATTTCCTTTTCCATAAAACCTGGTGAGGTAATGGTTATCCAAGGGCCAAATGGAAAAGGGAAAACTACACTTCTATTAAATATTATTCAGTTGCTTGATCCACTAAACGGTGATGTAAGGCTCAATGGGCAAAAAATAGATAGCCAAACTGCAAGTGATTGCTTTTTGTATCTTGGAGAAAATCATTTTGCATATGATCAAATGACTTTGAATCAAAATATTGATTATTGGCTTTCTATTCACAATGTAGAATTTACAAAAGAAATTATTAATAAAAGTATAAAATACTTATTTGGAGAACTAAATTTAGATAAGAAGTTTTATCAACTTTCTTTTGGGCAAAAGAAAAAACTACAACTACTTTTACTTATGTTAGTGAACAAACCAATTTGGATATTGGATGATCCATTTAATGGCTTAGATAACAATACAATAAAAAAAATTACAACTTTATTGGCAAAAAAAATTGAAAATAAGGGCTCAATCATAATTGCGAGCCATCAAGATCTATCAATTCCACATAGAAAATTTAAATTAACATGATTAATAATTTCATCAGACTTTTAAAAAATGAACTCTCTTTAATGATTAAAGGAAGCATTTTTACATTTGTTCTATTTTGTTTATTAATGATTGCTTCATCCATTTTTTCTTTAGCTCTTCGGCATATTTCTTTTGATATCGAAATTCCTTTGGCTTTTTTATTAATAATGATCTTTTTTATCTCACTGATAAAAGTAGAAAAAGTCTATGCATCAGATTTCTCTGAAGCAAAACTTCAGCAATATATCCTCTCCCCATTTGCTCTTGAGATAATCGTCTTCGTTAAAAATATTATGATTTATTTAAATTTAATATTTTTATTTTTAATTTTCTCTCCATTTATTCTTATAATTTTAAATATTAATTTATCCTACTTGATTTCAATAAATCTCTTACTAGCTCTTTCACTTCTAAGCATAGTTTTTATATCCTCAATGACAGCATCTATTACCATTTCAAGAAATAACAAACTTTCAATTACTAGTGTATTAACCCTACCTCTTTTTGTGCCAATCCTTATTGTTTCGATGGCCATTAGCAATGTAATAGACTTTGATACTAATAAATTATACTTATTTTTCTTAGCCTATTTTTTATTAAATTTAGCTTTTTCTCCTTTACTAACTAGCTTTGCTTTGAAAAAACTATCTGTCTAATGTTTGCAATAACTCCTCAGATGATGTCAAATTTTTTAAGCTCTATATCCAAATATATAATTATATTGTCTATAATATTATTTGGTGTTGCTGGATTATTGATAGTTTTAGTAGAGAATGACTATTATCAGGGAATTTCTTTTAAAATTATGTTTATTCATGTTCCCACTGCTTGGCTATCATTATTAATATTTTTATCTATGGGTTGCAGTAGTATCATTGGGCTAATATTTAAATCACCAACCTCATTTACCATATCTAGATCTCTATCTCCTATTGGATTGATTATGAGTGTGATCGTGCTCATTACTGGATCTATTTGGGGTAATTTAACTTGGGGAACTTATTGGGTTTGGGATGCGCGTCTTACTTCGATGTTAATACTTACATTTATATATCTTGGTCATTTATTTCTTCTCTATTCCTTCGAACATTTTCAAAAAGCTGATTTTGCAGCTTCAATTTTAGCTATTATAGGAATGGTAAATCTTCCGATTGTTAAATTTTCAGTAGATTGGTGGACTACATTACATCAAGGAAGTAGCGTGTTTAGGGTGGATGGCCCAAGTATGACTACAGATTATTTAATAACGCTCATGGTCAGTTTTTTCGCTATTTCATTACTTTCATTATATTGGTTCGCTAATATTTTTTATATTATTATCGAAAATAGACGTATCGAAAGGGCAAAAATACTGAATGACTAGTCTACAATTTGTAATACTTTGTTATCTATTTTTTGGCACTGTTTGCGCTGTGACAACGATAATAATTATGCTGCTAAAGAAAAAAGTCTTTAATAGGAGCAGTGCGAATTATCAGATTAAACAGACAGATTAAAAAAAGATTAATTTTTCTTTTTATCATTTTCTTTTGCTTTGCTCTCTCAATATTTTTAATTAGCTATACCTTAAAAGATCAAATTGCATATTTTGTATCTCCCACAGAATTAAAAAAAATGGACATTGCTTCTGATAGATATTTAAGAGTAGGAGGTCTAGTCAAATCTAATACTTTAAAATTTGAAAATGAGAAATGGAACTTTGAATTAGAAGATGAAGATGGAGGCTCTATCAAAGTAGAATTTTCTAAATCTCTACCAGGGCTTGTTGAGGAAGAGAAAGGAATCATTGTTGAGGGATACATGGGTAAAAATTCTATTTTTCTCGCTGAAATAGTTTTAGCTAAGCATGATGAAAATTATATGCCTCAAAGCGCCATTGATAAAATGAAGAATGATGGAATTTGGAGAGGGAATTAATTGATTTCTCTTCTAGGTAATTTAAGTTTTTATCTTACTCTTTTTTTTATAATTATTTTTTATCTTGGATGGGGGAAAAAAATATTCTTAAAAGATCAGGTTTTACTTAATCTTATTTATCTTGGCGGTATCATTCCATTTATATTTTTGATAATAGGTTTTACTATATCTGATTTTAGTATACTTAATGTTATTCAGAATTCTTATATTGATGACCCATTATTTTTTAAAATAACATCCGCGTGGGGAAGTCATGAAGGCTCAATTCTGTTATGGATATTTCTCATTAATTTTTTTGGATTTATCTTTTTAAAGTCGAATAATAATTTTCAAATTCATAAACAAATTATATTTATTTCCTCTCTGTTTATTTTATATCTTCTATTAAGCTCTAATCCTTTTGTTTATGTTGAAAATTCTTCTGAAATAGCTGGTTTAGGTCTCAATCCAATATTACAACACATCTTATTTGTTATTCATCCACCCACATTATTTCTTGGTTATATAGGGCTAATCATTCCATTTGTATTGGCTAGTCACATATTAGTTAAGAAGGATTTTTCCCAAAATTTGTTTAAACAAATGCTTTTTTGGTCAAAAATATCATGGTTTTTTCTAACATTTGGCATAGTTCTTGGGTCTTACTGGGCTTATTCAGAACTGGGTTGGGGTGGTTGGTGGTTTTGGGATCCTGTAGAAAATATTTCTTTAATACCATGGCTTTTGAACACAGCTCTTATTCATTCACTACAAGTTTCAATAAAAAATGATCAATTAAAACTTTGGTCATTAAATTTGGCTCTATACTCATTTATTGCCGCAGTGTTTGGAACATTCCTGGTGCGGTCAAACTTAATTGTCTCTGTTCATAGCTTTGCCACTGATCCTTTAAGAGGTCTTTTTTTAATTGTAATCATTGGTTATCTTTTATTAGTAACAATAAAATTAAATATCAAAAGTGCATTGCATTTTAATCAAGATACTTTTTCATTAGTTAGCAAAGAAAGTTTTCTTCTTTTAAATAATATTTTTTTTATTGCTTCAGCATTGACAGTTTTTATTGGAACTATTTATCCTCTATTTAGTGAGCTATTTTTTGAGTCATCAGTGTCTATAGGAGCGCCCTACTATAACTTTGCGTTTAATATACTTATGGCCCCAATTATTTTACTAATGGCATTTGCGCCCCAAGTTTCATGGAATAAAAACGAAAATAAAAATAATAAAGTTTGGATTACAATTTTAATTACTAGCGCAATATCAATTATTTGTTATTTCTATTTTGAAAATATTTATTTTGCTATTGCTAGTTTTGTTGCGTCTCCCATCATCATTCAAAGTTTAATTGTAATTTTTAAAAAATTTCACAAAGATCTTCGCTTTTATTCTCAATGGCTTGCTCACTTAAGTATTGCCATTTTTATTATAGCAGCTGTTTATACAGAGCAATTTGATCAAGAAGAAAACTTTATTTTTGAAAAAAATGGAAGCAGTCAACTATTGATGAGTAACAAGAATAATGTGTATCTTAAAAATATAAAAGACACTTCATATTCAAATTATCAGGAAATTTTAGTAGAACTATCAATCTTAAATGATGAAAAGGAATATATTTTATCCCCATCAAAGAATATTTATCAGCCATCAGGCCAAGTGACGAATGAAGTGAGCACTGTTAACCAATGGTTTCACCAATATTATGCAACAATTTCCTCAATAGAAAGTGACCGAGTTGCAATCAATTTAGTATACAAACCAATGATTAATTTACTTTGGATAAGCGCAATTATGCTAGTTTTTTCAATATTTCTATCAATAATTAAAAGAAGATGAAAAAGAGTTTAATTATACCAATTATTGGCTTGATCATACTCGGCGTTAGCGCCTTTTTATTCTTTAATAAAAATGAAGAAAGAGATAATAAAAATGTAACTTTGCCCTCCTCGCTTTTCGACACCGTCGATTTTTATGACATGAAACCCCTAAATCAAAAAGAATTGGACGACTTCTACATTGTTAATTTTTTTGCTTCTTGGTGCAAACCTTGTTTAGCAGAACATCCCTTGCTTATGGAACTTCAATCTAAAGGGATAAAAATAATTGGTATAAATTTTAGAGATGATGAGGAAAACTTTGTTAAATGGATTAATGAACATGGAAATCCTTTTTTTCATATTATTCGCGATGATGGTTCTATTGCATATGAAATGGGATTAATTGGAGTGCCAGAAACATTTTTTATAGAAAATTCAGAAATTCAAAAAAAGGTACAAGGGCCTTTATTTTATGAAGATATTCAAAAGTATTTATAATTTATTTTTCATCATTTTTTTTTCATTATTTATAAATATTTCCCTGGCTAATGTAAATCAACTCCAAGACTATTATAAAACTATAAGGTGCTTAGTTTGTGATGGGCAAAGCATTCAAGAATCAGATACAGAATTTGCCATAAACTTAAAAGAACAAATACAGAAAAAATATGATAGCGGCATGGACCTTAAAAAAATTAATCAAGAGTTGGTTAACATCTATGGTGAAGAGATTTCATTTAGTCCATCTAATAATCATATTATTTTGTGGGTTTTGCCCTTGCTGACATTAGTATTGATTTTTTTTCTTGTAAGAAACAAATATAGAAAAAATTAATTTATCTAATTAAATTTAATCGAATTTTTAATTTACTTCTTTCACTAGGCAGTAAGTGTTTATTCAGCCTCTTATTTACAACGCTAAACAATCCAATAATAATTAAAGTAAATAAAATAAAATAAAGCCCAACAATTGGATAAGGAACAAAAGGATTAAAAGTTTTATCTGCAAAATAACTTGCATAATAAATTGCATCACCTCTTTGTTGCCAAGCAGGAAAGCCCGTAAAAAATACTAATGTCGTTGCATGAAATAGAAAAATTGCTTCATTAGTATAGGAGGGCCAAGCTAAACGAAGCATAGTTGGCCAAATTATTCTTCTGAATTTTTTTTTATCACTAAAGCCAAAAGAGTCTGCAGCCTCAATATCTTTACTCGGCACGGTGCGAAGTGCCCCATAAAATATCTCTGCTGTGTAAGCAGAAGTATTGAAAAACAATACAATTAAAGCTCCGAGCCACGCTTTTGTCAGCCAACGAGTTTCAACCGTCACCGTGAGAAAAACTAAATCTATATCCACCCCTAATTTTGGAAGGATGATGAATAAATCATATGCAAAAAAGAACTGAATAAAAAGAGGGGACCCCCTAAAAATAAAGATAAACGCCCTGGAGGGCTTATTAAACAACCAAAAATTAGAATTTTTACCTAAAGCTAAAATTGTTGAAAATAAAAAACCAAACAGCAGCGCCAAAATTGCAAAATAAATATTCCAAATCATTCCTGATCCAATTAAAACAAATTGTTCACACAGTGTAATATCAGATTTAGGTAATAATCTTTCTCCATAACCTACAGACCTGAGTCCGTAGTCTACGATTGTTTGATAACACGACATGGTTATGCTGCTTTACCTGCCATTGTATCTTGGCCAATTGAAAGCTTAGAGGAAAGTCGATCAAGAACTAATTGAGATACATAGGTCAATAGTAAATAAAAAATCATTAATACACCGAAATACCAAGCGCGCCAATCTGGATGGGGATAATCATATACACCTGTTTTTATTCCTCCTAATTCTCTCGCCCAATACACTATGTCCTCTACCCCTAAAAGAAAAAGAAGAGGAGTTGCTTTAATTAAAATCATCCATAAATTTGATAAACCTGGGAGTGCATATATCCACATTTGAGGGATAAGAATTCTTTTAAAAACTTGTTTAGAGGAAAAACCAAATGCCGCTCCTGTTTCTAATTGAGATTTAGGAACTGCAGCCATGGCGCCAGATAAAACATTTCCCGTAAATGCCCCGAAAACAAAACCAAAAGCTAATAATGCTAAAGAGAAGCCATAAAGATCATGGACCCATTCACTGGCAGTATTCAAAGGTAATTTGGCTGCTTTACAAACAACAAAGTCATTACCTTGGCGGATGGCTTCTGTCACGTCGGGACAAAGAATTTTATGACGTAAAAATTCAAATGCTTGATCTAGTGCAATCGGAATAAACAAAAAGAATACAATATCAGGAATGCCTCTAATCATTGCTAAATAGCCCTTGCCTATAATTTTGATAAAATGTTGAGAAGACCTGCTTGCAATAGCTCCTAAAAATCCAAATAACATTGCAAGAGGGGCGGCTAATGCCAACAAACACATAACCACCAAAAACGAACCATAAAAAGACATATGTTTGGGGGTAGTGACATAACAAGAAAGCCAAACAAATCCCTCTAAAGAATCTGGATTAGCGCAATATTCAAACATTTTAAATTAACTTATCATTCATTTTTTAATTGTGGAGCAAAGGAATGCATTAAGCCGTTGGACTCACCTGTAAGTATTTCCTCAATTCCAAATTTTGCTACTATTGGGGCATTAGTAATGCCTGAGTGCATGACGGCAATATATGCCCCTTTTATTATATCTCCTGTCGAATTCTTTAATCGGCCAATTTTTGGACGACCATCATTTGGAAGAGGGCGACTTCCAAGAGTGTAGTGATTTAGCTCAATTACACCTTTATAATTTAATTTTGAAGCCATATCAGAAACAAGTTTCTTTGCAGCTTCTTCTATATTGTTTTCTTTGCTTGCATCATCGTCAAACCGTCCGCCAATAATTAATCGACCTTGACTGTCTTGTCGTGCATGAAAATCAATACCTGTAACAGGGTGCCTGAGTAGGGGAGGTAGTTGATTAGTATAAGCAAGTAAACCCAAAGTACTTTTCATCGTAAAATTGATATTTATAGACTTGAGAAGAAATGGGGCGCCCAAACCCGCTGCTATTATAACTTCATCAGCATAATGAATTTCATCTTCAGCTTGGATCCCTATTACTTTGTTTTCTTTCATTATAAGTTTCTCTACTGTCTTTTGCATAATCTTAGCTTGGCTTGTCTGGAGAAGTTCTCTGGTGATTTGAGATCCTTCAATAGCTAAATCATTTTTTCCATAACCAGCGTTATTTGGTAAATTTAATAAATTTGGAAGCGAATGTTCAAAATTTGCTTTAGTTTTAATTTCTACAGAATGCCCCCAAACTTGATGTTGATTAATTGTTTGATGTATTTCAGAGTCTTCAAGATCCCAGAAAAATGCTCCCTTAGAACTACAAGAAGTAGTTTGAATTTCTTTAATTAATTCTGGCCAATAGTTAAGACTGGCTAATCTTAACGATGCGTATTCCCTGTCATTATCAGCATAACCGTTGACCCAACCCCAAGTATTTGTTGTAGCTTGCTTTTTATCTCCTGGTAAAGCCTCACTGAATAATAAGATCTCGCTAATTTTATTTTTTTTTGCATGATATGCGAAAGAAGCTCCCACAATACCGCCGCCAATAATAATAATACTATCTACCACAAAAAGTTTTTTCGAATAAAAATTTATTGAATATTTATTTTGTGTAAATGAAAAGAAGAAAAAAGGTATATGAAGACGGGTTAACCGTCTTCATATGATAATCTAAGAATTAGTAGGTGTTAGCGTCTTGACCAAACCACTTTTTAATCAAAGTGTTTAATGATCCATCTGCTTTCATTGAGTCAATAGCAGCATTCATTTTTGCTTTTAACTCACCATCGGATTCACGGATACCCATTCCGATACCACCACCAAGTGATACTTCACCGACTGCAGCAAATTCGCCGCCAGACTCATCGATTATTGGGAATAGATAGTCACCGTCTGCTAAAACTGCATCGGCTTCTCCATTTTGAACAGCAGCAACTGTTTCTTCAGGAGTGGCATACTCTACAAGAGTCGCACCAGTTTCTGCAACATAGCCTGCCTGAATTGTTGATGTTTGAGCTGCAATAACGCCGCCATCTAAATCAACATCAGCACCACTTAGGGCCATAAAGACTGATGGAGAGGGTGGGAAGTAGTCTTGAGTGAAATCAATCACTTCATCACGCTCAGCAGTGATAGACATACCAGCAATAATTGTATCGTAGTTACCAGATACTAAATTTGGAATGATTGAGTCCCATTCATTAATTACCCAAACACAATCAAGGTTTGCACGAGCACAAAGCAGGTCTCCGACATCACGCTCAAAACCATCAACTTCTCCATTATCATTAATGAAGTTGTATGGAGGGTACGCTCCCTCTGTTCCCATACGAACGGTATCTGCATAAGCAAAGCCGGACATAAAGAGAGCAAGGAAAGTAGAAAGTATTATTTTTTTCATTGATTTTCTCCTTAAATAATTTGTTTTATTTTTCCTCTTTTAAATCGAATAATAGAAAAAATATAAACTAATTTAAAAGATAATAATAAACTTTTTCTGAGCTCTTTTGATAATTTAGGAATACCAAAAAATATAAAATAATGAAATATTAAGGGAATTAATGAAAGTTCTTGAAATAAGCCAGTTAGAAAAAAGCTTTGGTGATAATAAGGTTTTAAAAGGCATAAATATGACTGCCAATCGAGGAGATGTAGTCAGCATTATTGGGAGTTCTGGTTCTGGAAAAAGTACCATGCTCAGGTGTATTAATTTTTTAGAAACTCCAAATAAAGGTGTTATCAATGTATGTGGTGAAATTATAGATTGTACCCAATCACATTTAGATAATCCAAATAAACAATTACAATCTCAAATCACAACTCTTCGAAAAAAGCTCGGCATGGTATTTCAAAGCTTTAACTTATGGTCTCATATGAATATTCTAGACAATATCACTGAAGCTCCAGTTCAGGTTTTAGGAAAAGAAAAACAAATCGCAGAACAAGAAGCCCTGGGACTGCTTCAACAAGTTGGAATTGAGGATAAAGCTTATGCATACCCAGCCCATTTATCAGGAGGGCAACAGCAACGGGCCGCTATTGCTCGGGCCTTGGCTATAAATCCAGAAATTCTTCTTTTTGATGAACCCACATCTTCTCTTGATCCAGAACTTGTTGATGAGGTGTTAAGTGTGATGCGTAATTTAGCAGACCAAGGGATGACTATGTTGGTAGTAACTCATGAAATGGAGTTTGCCAGAAAAGTAAGCAACAAAGTTATTTTCTTGCACGATGGTTTAATTGAAGAGGAAGGACATCCTGACACAGTTTTTACAAATCCCCAGTCAGAGCGATGTCGTAATTTCTTATTTAATAGACGCCATTAGCAAATTTTTATAACTTAAGTTCGTGAATTCGTTACTACTATTTTTAGTAAGGCTACTTGATTTTTATACCATCATTATATTTTTCTATATTGTGGTGTCGTGGCTTTTTCATTTTAACATTCTCAATAGCCAAAATGTTTTTCTTTGGAGAGTCTATGAAAGTTTTCAAAAACTTACTGATCCCCCTTTAAATTACATTAGAAGATACCTGCCGAACTTTGGTGGCATCGATATCTCTCCTGTGTTATTGATACTAATTATTTATTTATTTAAAGACTTACTCATTGAGTATTGGCCGAGGGGATAGAGGGAGAACTAGATGGCAACAAATATTGATGGCAAAGCATTCGCAGCCAAAATTAGAACGCAAGTCAAAGAAGATGCAGATTATCTAATAGCTAATAAACAGGTTGACCCATGTTTAGCAGTTGTGTTAGTTGGTGAAAATCCAGCAAGTAAAGTTTATGTGGGCGCCAAAACTAAAATGGCCGCTGAATGCAATATCAAAACAAAAGATTACAAATTAGAAGATGATACAGACCAAGAAACTCTTTTAAAGCTCATCAAAATGTTGAATGAAGATACTGAAATTCACGGCATTCTAGTTCAATTACCTCTTCCAAAACAAATTGATGAAAGAAGTGTTATTGATGCCATCGCGGTTGAAAAAGATGTTGACGGTTTTCATGCAATTAATGCCGGAAGACTCTCAATTGGTGGCGATTTACTTGCTAAAGCCTTTATACCTTGCACTCCTCTAGGTTCTCTACTTTTATTAAAAGATCATGTGGAAGATTTAAGAGGAAAGAACGCAGTTGTCGTTGGAAGATCAAATATTGTCGGCAAACCCATGGCTCAACTTTTAATTGAAGAGTCTTGTACTGTGACTGTTGTCCATTCAAAAACTAAAGAGGTAGAATCTATTTGCTCTCAAGCTGATATTGTAGTCGTTGCAGCAGGTCGCCCAGAAATGGTAAATGGTGACTGGCTGATAATTTTTTTTATTTGAGCTTGGTCTGTTTGCGGATGAATTAAAAGTTTATGTTCAACTTTTTGAAAGTGCTCAAAATTTATATGTAAATCTGATTTGG
>ERZ1089242.31-NODE-31-length-24656-cov-10.660339_pt1 | contig 24656 bp, 25 predicted proteins | sample MGYA00383555_ERZ1089242 | MGnify/ENA primary metagenome ERZ1089242 (study PRJEB34543, sample SAMEA5968659) | marine metagenome | biome: water | collected 2014-06-21 | depth 0 m | study: Ocean Sampling Day (OSD) data from North Adriatic Sea
GAGGCGCTGACGAGAGCGGCAGAAAACGGCAAATCAGTCACGGCCGTTGTCGAGTTGAAAGCGCGTTTTGATGAAGAAAAAAATTTGAAGTGGGCTGAAAATTTAGAAAAAGCAGGCGTCCAGGTAGTTTATGGATTTATGAATTTAAAAATTCATGCAAAGGTTTCTATGGTTATTCGAAGAGAAAAAAATAAATTAAATCACTATACCCACTTCGGTACAGGTAATTATCATCCGCAAACGGCCAAAATTTATACCGACCTTTCATTTTTTACATGCGATCCTGATTTGGCCCAGGATGCAAGCAAACTTTTTCACTACATGAGCAGCTATAACATATCCAAAGATTATCGAAGAATTTCGTATTCTCCCATCAGTCTTCGTGAGAAATTATATTCTCACATTGACCATGAAATGGAATTAGCCCGTCAAAATCAACCCGCCAATATCTGGGTTAAAATGAATAATTTGGTTGATCAAAAAATGATTGATAAGTTGTATAAGGCCTCCCAGGCAGGGGTGAAAATTACATGCCTGATTAGAGGTATTTGTTGTTTAATTCCTGGAGTTAAAGGGTTATCAGATAATATAAAAGTAATAAGTATTGTGGGGAGGTTTTTAGAACACTCTCGAATTATTTGTTTTGGTAAAGGAAAGTTGCTTCCGAGCAAAGAGGCAAAAATTTATATATCATCTGCTGACTGGATGAGTCGAAATTTTGACCGGCGGGTAGAAACTTTAGTTCCTATTGATAATAAAACTGTTCACGAACAAATCCTTTTTCAAATTATGAATACAGCGATGAATGATAATACTAATGCCTGGATTCTTCAAAGTGATGGGACATACAAAAAAATTACTACAACAGGATCAAAGGCTTTAAATTCTCATAAGTATTTTATGATTAACCCAAGCCTCTCAGGACGAGGTTCGGCGTTGAAGAAAGTTAAAAAAATGACTCAAAAATCATGACAACGATCCTATCGGGAATTATTGTCTTTTTCATTAACCTGATCCTGTTTTTAAACATTTCCCTGCTTCAATTTTTTTTAGTCATTGGCACTCAAGTCCTTTTATATTTTGCAACATATTATTTTCTTGAAGACTACCTAGATAAATCAATTTTTGATTTTGAAAGCTCCTCACCATTTTTTCGAAAAATTCGCTACAAACTCCAACAAAATATTATGGATAGAGAAAGAAGGGTGGAGCTGGGGGATAAACAAAGTTTAGAGTACCAGGACATTCTCAATTCGCTTGATCTAAAATTAGGAATCATCGATGATGATTTCAATCTAATTTTTGTGAATAATAAATTCAAAGAGGTCTTTCAGTTAGATAAAGCAGATAATTTAAAAACAGGACTCAGAGACCTGGCTTTTTCTGCTCAGATAAAAGCCTTAATGAGTGATAAAGAAAAAAAAACTTTTGAATGGCATCGACCTATCCCTAATAATCAGTATTACGATATTGTAGCTTTTCCTGTAAATAATTTTTTTTGTATTGTTTTAAAAAATATTACCAATATCAGACAATTAGAAACTGTTCGAAAAGATTTTGTGGCAAATGTCAGTCATGAACTTAAAACACCTTTATCTTCAATTATTGGCTACGCAGAAACCTTGTCGATGACTAATAAAGAGAAAACGAATAATAAATTTATCCAAACCATCCTCGAGCAGTCAACAAGAATGAAAAATTTGATTGAAGATTTACTTAGTCTTAGCACCTATGAAAATCATGAAAAAATAAAAACACCACAACATTGTAATGTGAGCGAAGCGGTCTCTATCGCTATTAATTCCCTCGAGTCGAAGTCCAAAGAAAAAAAGATCGAGATAGTATTTAATCAACAATCAGAGAGTTGGGCCGTTAGATGCTCGAAACAAGAATTAATACAAATTGCAATTAACATCATTGATAATTCCATTAAATATTCAAAAGAAAATACCCAGATAGTTATTCAACTCAACCTCTTGGATGACCCGTTAAGAAAAAGAGAGTATGTCAATATAACCTTTCAAGACGAAGGGCTAGGCATTGCGGAAGAACATATTCCACGACTAACGGAACGATTTTACCGTACGGATGTAGCCCGATCGCGAGAGGTGGGGGGCACAGGATTAGGACTATCAATTGTCAAACACATTCTCAATAATAATGACGGGTTGCTTGAAATTTCTAGTAAAGTTGGGGTGGGTTCTACGTTTACCGTTTCTTTGCCTTTATCGAAGTCATAAAACTTTAACATAAGTGTAACAATAGATTTACTTATAACCATTACAAATCGAGGTCTATTAACTTAAATAAAAGGAACTTTAATAATGAAAAAATCAATCGTATCATTATTTGCTCTTGTTGTTTCAACACTTTTTGCTGCTGAATCATTTGCAAGAGACCAAATAAACATCGTTGGTTCATCTACAGTTTACCCTTACGGAACAGTAAACGCTCAAAGACTTGGTGAATCAGGATTTAAAACTCCTACTTACAACCCAACTGGTACCGGTGGTGGAATGAAGTTATTCTGTGCTGGTGTTGGTGTTGAGCACCCAGATATCACTGGTGCATCAAGAAATATGAAAGCAAAAGAAGCAAAGCTTTGTATGGAAAATGGTGTAACAAACGTGATCGAAGTAATGTGGGCTAACGACGGAATTACATTTTCTCACTCAAACACAGCTGAAGATTTCGCTTTAACAAGAAACGATATCTGGAAAGCTATGTCAGCACATGTTGTGGTTGACGGTGAAGTAGTTGAGAACCCATACTCATCATGGAACGAAATCAGAAGCGATCTTCCTGATTATAAAATTGAAGTACTCGTTGCTCCTCCATCTTCTGGAACAAGAGATGCTTTTGACGGTGGTGTAATGGAAAAAGGTTGTGAACTTCCTGAAGAAATGGAAGATGACTGCGTTCTTTACAGAGAAGACGGAAGAATCGTTGAAATGGGTGAGAACGATACTCTAATCGCACAAAAATTGAACGAAGATAGCCAACGTTTTGGTTACTTTGGTTACTCTTATCTTAAAGATAATGGGGACAAGCTAAAAGCTGCAAGCGTTGAAGGTGTTCAGCCAACAGGTGAGACAATTGCTTCTTATGAGTATCCAATGGCAAGACCATTATTCATCTACTTAAAAGCTGACCACATTGGTGTTGTACCTGGTATCCAGGAATTCGCTCAAATGATGGTAAGCGACGAAGCTATCGGTGATAACGGTTACTTAACAAAAATTGGTGCCGCTCCTATGGTTCCTGAGTTAATCTCAAGAGTTAAGAACATTACTGATAACTTAGATGCAATGGGTTTCAGCATTGAAGCTTGTGCAAATGCAGAACATCCATTAAAAGATGCTGGTTACGCTTTCTCAGGAAAGCTTTGCCCATAATCCTTTAAAATTTATTTTAATAAGGGGTGGGAATTTCCCACCCCTTTATCCAAAAAACCTTATACAATAAAAAACAATGGTCTATTTTGCTCTTCTCCTCCTCTTCATCGTTTCCTATAGTTTTTATTATTTTGGCAAAAATAGAGCACTTAAAATTAAGTTTACCGGTAATGCAAAGCTAGCATCTCTACCTGATTACTACGGTTACTTTTTGGTTTTAGTAGTCTTTATCCCGTCTTTAATTATATGGTTTGTCCTACTTCTCTACAAACCAACCTTCCAAGAGCTATACGTTCTTTCTCCCGCACTGTTCCCAGATATCGCGCAGTGGAGTGATGCAAAACTAGGCTTAATAATGAATAAGATTTCCAACTTAGCTGTAATTGTCAATATTCCAGAAACAGATTTATTAGCTGGACAAAAATCTTTGGTAAATATGTCCTCAGATAATGAAATAATCGCCGCTAGAAACCTTGCCTCTTTTGACAGTATTTACGGTTGGTCTGTCGTAATCGTTTTTATTTTACTCCCGATTATTCTAGGATTAACAGTCTCAAGATTTATAAATCAAAAACTTAACGTTCAGCCCATTGTTGAAAACATTATCATTAATGTAATTCGTTTTAGCTCTATCGTCGCCATTTTAGTGACTTTTGGTATTTTCTTTTCCCTTATTTTTGAAGCTTTCAAATTCTTTCAATACGTCAACTTCGTAGACTTTTTCTTTAATACCTCATGGAACCCGAACCGTGCCTGGGTGATTAGCAGTGGGGAAACAGTCGATCCTGAGATTTTGAAGGATGCGTTTGGCTGGATACCCTTGCTGACAGGAACTCTTTTAGTAGGATCGGTTGCCATGTTTGTAGCTTTACCTTTAGGATTAGCTTCTGCTATTTATTTGGCTGAATACGCCTCAAACAGAGTCAGAGATGTTGCTAAACCCATTATTGAAATCCTAGCGGGCATTCCCACCGTCGTTTATGGTTTTTTTGCAGCATTAACTTTAGCCCCGATGTTGAAAAACTTTGGAGACTCTGTTGGTATAGACATATCTGCTGAAAGTGCGCTTGCGGCCGGTTTGGCCATGGGCGTGATGATTATTCCTTTTGTGTCCTCACTAAGCGATGATGTTATTCGCTCTGTTCCAAATTCATTACGTGATGGATCTTATGCGCTAGGTGCAACAAAATCAGAAACAATTAAAAAAGTAATTATACCAGCCGCTCTTCCAGGAATAATGGGATCATTTTTATTGGCAGTTTCCAGAGCTATTGGAGAAACTATGATCGTGGTGATGGCTGCAAGTTTGAGAGCAAATTTAACTTTTAATCCTTTAGAGCCGGCTACAACTATTACTACTCAAATTGTTACGGCATTAATTGGTGACGTAGAATTTGAAAATCCCAAAACCTTAGTTGCATTTGCTTTGGGACTTTCCTTATTCATTATGACATTAATCCTTAACATTGTTGCTATAACTATAGTTAGAAAGTATCGAGAGAAATATGACTAGTATTAAAAAAAGATTGCAAGCTGAAAGACGATTTAAATTTTATGGACAGTTGGGCGTTTTCTTATCTCTGCTTTTCGTCACACTTTTAATGTTAAAAATCTTTACTACTGGAAGCGGCGCCTTTTTCAGAACCACAATTGAGGCCGATGTTTTTTTTGATCCTGCCTATATGTCAGTAGATCAAAACTCCACTAAAAAAGAAATTTCAAGGGCGTCTTTTGAAGCCTTAGCCGATAGCGTTGTTAGTAGTAACTTTAAAAACTTAGATGATGCCAACTTTATCAAAGTTAGAGAAATGTTTACACGACGTTTCGATTATCAATTAAGAGATCATTTTTTAAATAATAAAGATGACTTTAATAGAACCATCACCTTAGACATTACGGCCTCATCAGATCTTGATCAAATCGTTAAAGGCAATTATCCAAGAAACGTTCCTGAGTCGCAACGAAAAATCAATGACTATCAATTATCTGTCTTAGATGAATTAACCGATCAAGATCGTATTGGTTCTACTTTTAACTTCTGGTTTTTTACGAACGGAGACTCCAGAGACCCTGAAACAGCGGGTATCTGGGGCGCGATAATGGGTTCTTTTTACGCCCTCATGGTATGTCTTGCCTTCGCCTTTCCGATTGGTCTTTTCGCTTCAGTTTATTTGGAAGAATATACAAAACCGGGAAGAATTACGGATTTAATTGAAGTCAATATTAATAACCTAGCGGCTGTCCCTTCTATCGTATTTGGTTTGCTGGGTCTTGGAATGTTAATCGGGGTATTCAACATGCCATTTCAGGTCCCGCTGGTTGGGGGGTTGACGCTTGGATTCATGACATTGCCAACAATCATTATTGCGTGCCGCTCCTCATTAAGAGCAGTGCCGCCCTCTATTCGACATGGCGCTCTGGCATTGGGGGCTACTAAAACACAAGCAACTTTTCACCATGTTGTTCCCTTGGCCTTACCTGGAACGTTAACGGGAACAATTATAGGCATGGCGCAGGCACTAGGAGAAACCGCCCCCTTGTTAATGGTAGGGATGGTCGCGTTTGTGATGGAAATTCCGGGGGGACCGCTTGATCCTGCTACAGGTCTTCCTTCTCAAATTTATTTGTGGTCAGAAAGCGCCGAGAGAGGTTTCATTGAGAAAACGTCTGCGGGCATCATGCTACTGCTACTTTTTTTAATTGTAATGAATTTAACTGCTGTTTTAATAAGAAGAAAGGTTGAGGTTAAATGGTAGAGAAGAATATGAACTATGCATTAAAGACAAACAATGTTTACGTGCACTATGGAAATAAAATGGCCATAAATAATGTGGCGATTGATTTCCCGAAAAATGAAGTGACCTCTTTAATCGGCCCTTCTGGTTGTGGAAAGTCAACTTTCTTGAGATGTTTGAATAGAATGAATGATGTGATTGATAGCTGTAAGGTTGAAGGTTCCTTTATTATGAATGACTCCATTGATATTTACAGTAATGACATGCCTATAGAAAGTTTAAGAGAAAAAATTGGAATGGTTTTTCAAAAGCCTAACCCATTTCCTAAAAGCATCTACGAAAACGTTGCTTACGGTCCAAAAATTCATGGCATTGCTTCTTCTCAAAGCGAGCTTGATGAACTAGTGAAAGAGTCACTTCACCGTGCAGGTCTTTATGAAGAGGTTAAAGATCGATTAATGGATGTCGCCACAGGGCTTTCGGGAGGTCAGCAACAGCGTCTTTGTATTGCAAGAGCCATTGCTATTAAACCGGAAATTATTCTGATGGATGAGCCTTGCTCGGCTCTAGACCCGATTGCAACGGCCAAAATAGAAGAATTAATTAATGAACTTAAAGAAAACTATACTATTATCATTGTAACACATTCTATGTCACAAGCTTCGCGAGTATCATCCAAAACAGCCTTTTTTCATCTAGGTAATTTGATTGAGCAGGGCGATACCACTAAAATTTTTACCAAGCCTGACAAAGAACAAACTAATGATTATATAACAGGAAGGTTTGGTTGATAATGAATACACATACCGATAAAAATTTTGAAAATAGACTTACCATTATTCGTGACCAGCTTAGTGAGATGAGTGCCGTTGTCGAAAAACAACTGTCGTTAGCCACAGCGTGTATCAAATCCAAAGACAGTGACAGTTTGGAGACAGTCAAAAAATTAGATTTAGAAGTCGATGATTTTGAAAAAACCATTCGCGATGATTGTTTTGAAGTGCTAACCCTTCATCAGCCTGTTGCAAGTGACCTGAGATTAGTTTTTACTGCCTTAAAGGTTTCAAAAGAAATGGAGAGAATTGGCGATCATTGCCGAGGTCTTTCTAACAAAGCTATATCGACGAAATCCAATTTAGATCCAGAGATCATTGACTCTCTTTCTTCTCTTGGCAGCTCGGTCCATGCGTTAACACATGAAGTGTTTGATAGTCTTTTTAAAGGTAATGAAGAAAAAGCGAAAGAATCTTGGAGAAGAGATTTAGAAATAGACAAGTTGTATAAATCTATCCTGACTACTCTTATTGACAAGATGGAAAAAGATGACGCCCTAATTGAATCAGGCACACAACATATTTTAATTGCTAAATCGTTAGAGAGAATTGGTGATCACGCAGCGAATATTGCAGAAGAGGTCATTTTCAATATTTCAGGGCAATACCAAGATCTTGAAAAAATAAAAATATAAAAGATGGCCAACGATAAGGTTTTGATTGTCGAAGATGAAAAACCTATTTCTGAATTAATTGGTTTTCACCTCGACTCTCAGAATTATATAACTAAATTTGCTTATGACGGAGAGTCTGCAGTAGAGACAATCGAGTCATGGTTACCTGATTTGGTTGTATTAGACTGGATGCTTCCAAATATTTCTGGCATTGAAGTTTTAAAAAGAATTCGCCGCAAAGATGCATCAAAAAATATTCCTGTCATTATGTTGACCGCGAAAGGCCAAGAAGACGATAAGGTTCGAGGATTTGAATTGGGCGTGGATGATTACATACTAAAACCCTTTTTGCCCAGCGAACTTCTAGCGAGAGTTAAAGCGTTACTGCGTCGATCCAAAAAAAGAGAAAATGACGATAACCTTGTCTTCCAAGACATTGAAATTAATTTAACAACGCGACGAGCCAAACGCGAAGGGAGAAAGTTAAACCTCGGTCCCACAGAATTTAATCTGCTTAAGTTTTTTATTGAAAACAAAGGCCGCGTTTTTTCTCGTCAACAATTGCTCGATAACGTTTGGTTAAACGACGCGTATGTTGAACCCCGAACAGTTGATGTTCATATTCGTCGTCTTCGAAAAGAACTAAACCTTTCCGGGGGAAAAGATTTTATTCGTACAGTTCGCTCGGCGGGCTATTCCATCGACGCGGAGTCCTAAATGCTCAATATCCTAGTGGTGTGTACAGGAAACTCCTGTCGATCAATAATGTTAGAGGGTTTGCTTAATCATTATGGCAACGATTATTTTCAAGCCTATAGCGCTGGAAGCAATCCGGCTGGCTATGTTCATCCGATGAGTATTAAAACATTGGAAAAAGCAGGCATCACCTTATCTAATTATAAAAGCCAATCGTGGGATGAATTTAGTGGAATAAATTTTGATTTGGTTATTACTGTTTGTGATAACGCAGCTGGTGAGACCTGTCCTGTTTATTTAAGTAGCGCTCCCAAATTACATTGGGGGGTTGAAGATCCCGCGAAGTTTCAAGGAAGTGAAAAAGAAATTGAAAATGAATTTCAAAGGATCTTCTCTATTCTTGCGAAACGAACCCACGCAATGATTGAAATATATAAAGAAGAAAAATCAATCAACCCTCAAAGTTTAGAAAAAATTAAAAGCTTAATCTAAGATTAATAATTAATTAATAAACTTAGCTATATTCACTTTTGGAAGACTGATTTTTTTTCGACATACGATTTTTCCTCCTCCTGTACTATCCTAAATTTTTCAGTCTTCCCACCCTTCTCAATAAAAAATTTAAATCTTAATATTACTAATTCTTATTATCTATTTAATTAATCATTCATCTGAATGACTTTTTCAAATTAAGAAAGGTAATACTTATGCATAAATTAAAAATAGCGATACTAAGCTCATTTTATATGAGCCTGGTATAAAAACTTACAATCAACACAAAGCCATAAGCAATTAAGGATAAAAAGATAGCAGCCGACCCTAAGTCTTTTGCCTTCTTAATTTTATTTGATTTATCCATAGTGATTTTATCACAAGTATACTCAATCGCAGTATTAAGCGCCTCAATACTTAAAATTAATAGGGGTAAAATCACCAACCACAAAGTAAATTGGATATCGGGTTGAATAATAAAAACATACCCAATTGAAAAAACGATAAGAAATAATTCTCTTCGTGCAGCTTTTTCTTCAAATAAAATTTTTAAACCTTGAATTGAGCACCAGAAAGCATCGAGGATATTTCGATTTTTAAAATCCATGATTGATTAATAAATTCTTTTCAATCTTGCGGGGCGATAATTCTGAAAATTGAGATCATCCAAACGAGAATAAAACGTATTGACAGTTTTTTGATGATCATCCAGTTTAATAGAAATCGAGTCTTTCATTCCCCCAATATCCTCTTTAATCGAGTTAATTTCATTTTGAAGGTCTTTTAATTGTTCTATGGTTTTGAGCCCATTAAATTGTTTGGAAATTTCTTTTAGATAAAGATCATCTTTGAGAAGTTCAGCATATTGATTTACTTGATCTTTTATTTTCATTACAGTTTTTTCAAAAAGTGTAAATTTTTTTTCAATTTTTTTTATTTTCTTTTCTTGTTCAATTTGTTTTTTTTTGAGTTTTTTTCCAAGAATAATCTGCGGAGCGATGGATTTCTTTACAACAGATTTTAGCGAATCTTTGTTCAAATCTACTTTTATTGTAATGGAAAAAGATTCAGCGATGTATGAAAATTTTGTTAAATTATTTTTTCGTCTTTTTTTCTTTGATTTTTTTTTCTACGCGCCAGCGCAGATTGCTTCGGACAATATAACCTAAACAGTTTTTAGAACCACATCGACAGGGATGATCTTCAAAACTATCCATGTCATATCCATAATCATAGGTTAATTCTTCGCCTTTTTTGATATTTTTAATGGCGCTAATCCAAATTTTACCGCGTACAATATCAGTCTCACAATTAGGATCACAAGAGTGGTTAATATATTTCGCTAAATTCCATGATACTTTTCCATTGATATCGTATCGTTCATTTAAGGTAAAAATATAAACGGCTCCTACGGTTCCCTGCTTTTTATTTGCTGCTATATGCACATCCGCAATCTTATCAGATTGAGCTTTAGTAATTTTTAAACCCCGATATTCAATGATTCTAGAGCCTGGCTCAATATCGGCTTTAGCAAAAAGTCCACTCGCGTGAATTTTTGAGTTTTTGCGAATATACAGCTTTTGATCTTTTGGCATTTAATAAAACTTTAACATGTCCCTTTATAATCTCGGTAAGAATCTATGGAAGTTACCAAGCACCGCTCTATTTTTATTTCAGATGTACATATTGGCATACGTGCTTCAAAAGTAAAGGAGCTGTTACATTTCTTGAAATATAATGACTGCGATCACTTATATTTATTAGGCGACATCATTGATGGATGGCGTTTAAAAAAAAATTGGTTTTGGAATTCTGATTTTAATACATTCATTCAAAAAGTTTTACGTAAAGCTCGCTCCGGCACTAAAGTGTATTATATTCCTGGAAACCACGATGAGGTGATTTCTGACTACTGTGGTTTTTCTTTTGCTAATATAAAAGTTCGTAAAAACAGAATTCATACAACCGCTGATAACAAAAAACTTCTCTTGATGCACGGTCATGAGTTTGATGGAATAGTTTTAAATTCAAAATGGTTAGCAAAGATTGGCGCCGCTCTTTATGACTATTCTGTTTGGTTCAATAATATTTTAAATTATTTTCGTAGAAAGCTCGGTCTTTCATATTGGTCCTTATCAGGATACTTAAAGAAGCGCGTCAAGGATGCTAAGCGATTTATTGAAAATTTTGAAAATGCCTGTCTGGAGAGAATTAAAAAAAATAATTGCGATGGAATTGTTTGTGGTCACATTCATCATCCTCAAATAAAGAAAATTGGAGACAAGACTTACCATAACCTGGGAGACTGGGTAGACAGCTGCAGCGCAATGGTTGAAGATTTTAATGGAAAAATGGAATTAGTCTTTTGGGATGAAAAAAAAATTCAATCTATTGAAAAACAAATTAGCAAAAAGGTTTCGGCCGCTTGAAATTATTACTTGTTACAGATGCTTGGAAACCCCAGGTTAATGGAGTTGTTCGTTCATATTTAAACACAATTCCAGAGCTTGAAAAAATGGGGATGCAGGTGGAGGTTATTCATCCGGAACTTTTTAAGCTTCGTTTCGGCCTTCCTTCCTACAATGAAATTAAAGTCGTTATTACTCGCAAAAAAACATTGAAAAATATGATGGATAAGATCAACGCTGACCATATCCACATCGCCACCGAGGGGCCTTTGGGCTATTTAGCCAGAAAAATATGCATGGCTGAAAAAAAAACTTTTTCCACTTCTTTTCACACACGCTTTCCAGAGTACATTCAACAGCGCACTAAAATACCTGCAAGCTTCTTTTATTTTTTTATTAAACATTTTCATAATAAAGCCAAAAGGGTTCTCGTTCCCACTCCGTCAATGCAAGCAGAGTTAATAAAAATGAATTTTAAAAATACGGTGGTTTGGTCTAGGGGCGTTGATCATGAAAAGTTTGGCCACTTTCAAAAATTGGATTTGGGCCCAGGCCCTATTTTTTCTTATATTGGAAGGGTGGCAACAGAAAAAAATATACAAGCTTTCCTAGACCTAGATCTAGAGGGAACTAAAGTAGTAGTTGGTGATGGTCCTCAATTAAACAAATTAAAAAATAAATATTCTAATGTAAAATTCGTTGGCTATCAGTTTGGTCAAGACTTGGTGAACTATTACGCGAGCTCTGATGTAATGGTTTTTCCTAGCAAGACTGACACATTTGGCAATGTAGTTACAGAAGCAAACGCCACCGGAACTCCTGTCGCTGCCTATGACGTAACTGGCCCTAAAGATATCATAGTTAATGGAATTAACGGTTATATAGGGGATAATTTAAAAGAAAATGTGATGAATTGTTTGTCGATTGATCGTAAGAAATGTCAAGAGTACACAAAAAAATTCAACTGGTATGAGTGTTCTAAAGTTTTTTATGATAACATTGTTGCTTGAAATTTTCATACGCCCTACCTCATGCCAAAAATTGGATTATCGATCATCAAGACTCACTGGAGATTAACTGGAGCGTTCAAGCGATCGAGCTTCATCTTAATAAAGAGACTGGATTTAACATCTATCTTCTAGACAAAGAAGATGTAGCAGGGTTTTTAATAGGGCATTTTTTATATCAAGATCAAAAAGTGAGTGAATTTGAAATTTTACATGTTGCTATTTTGCCTGAATATCGAAATCAAGGGTTAGGCCAAAAGATTTTAGAGGAGCTTGAAAAACAGCTGAAAAGCACTGAAAAATCAGTGAAAATCTTTCTTGAAGCAAGTTCTATGAATAAATTTGCTATTAAACTTTATGAGAAATTAGGCTATAAAGCCTACAATGAACGAAAAAACTATTATGGGAGCAATCCTATAAATCCCTCTTCTCTGCAAGACGCAATTTTGTTTGCAAAAACTCTTAATGTCAGTAGCTAAAAACTTTTTTATTAAAACCTTTGGGTGTCAGATGAATGTCTATGACTCAGATAAAATGAAAGACATATTTTTGGCTCACAATATTCAACCCACTGACGACCCTTTTAATGCGGATTACATTGTCCTGAATACATGTCATATTCGAGAAAAGGCCACTGAAAAAACATTTTCTGATTTAGGAAGAATTCAAAAAAAAGGAAAAAAAGATCAAAAAGTGATCGTAGCAGGGTGTGTAGCGCAAGCCGAAGGAGAATTAATCCAACAACGAGCACCATATGTGAATTTAGTTATTGGTCCCCAATCCATCCAATCCTTAGATAAATTTTTAAAAACTGATGAAATCGCACAAACGTCTATCACAGAGTTCGATGCGATCGAAAAATTTGATACGCTTAATTTAATTAAAAGAAATCATAACAGCAAATCAGCTTTTATTACCATTCAAGAAGGATGTGATAAATTTTGTCATTTTTGTGTGGTTCCTTATACAAGGGGAGCGGAGTACTCACGTACTGTTTACGAGTTAGTCGATGAAGCTAAAGCCCTCGTTGATTTAGGTGTTGTGGAGTTCACTTTGCTAGGCCAAAATGTCAACGCCTATCACGGTGCAGATGCAGCTGGCAACCCTCACACTCTGGCATCATTAATTAACATAATATCTGAAATTGAGGGCGTCGAACGTATTACTTATTCAACTAGTCATCCTATTAATATGACGGACGATTTAATTGAGCTGCATGGCACAAATGAAAAGCTTATGCCCTATCTGCATTTACCTGTCCAGTCAGGATCTGATAATGTTTTAAAATTAATGAACCGTAAACATACCCGTGATTATTATTTTGAAATTATTGAAAAAGTGAGAAAAGCTAAGCCTGATATTGCCCTTTCCTCTGATTTTATTATTGGTTTTCCTGGAGAAACGGACCAAGATTTTGAGGATACTTTGGATTTAATTCGAAGAGTTAAATACATGAACTCTTACTCTTTTAAGTACAGTCCTCGACCTGGAACCCCAGCTGCCAATAAAGAACTGATTAGTGATGATATTTTGGATGAACGACTTTTGCGTACCCAATCATTATTGAATGATCAACAACTAGAATATAATAAAAAATTTATTCAGAAAACGGTGCAAGTCTTAATAGATGGTGCTGGTAAACATGAAGGACAAGTTAAAGGAAAATCAGAATTTAATCAAAGTGTTGCTTTGCAAGGAGAAAAACAAATTATCGGTCAGATTGTTCCGGTGCAAATTAAAGAAGCGCTGACCCATTCCTTATTGGGAGAGCGAGCGTAATGACTACTTCAGGTATTCCTCTTCATCAAAAAAAATTAGAGTTTGAAGATAATCAATTCCTTATTAGCTTATTTGGCTATCATGATAAAAACCTTAAGGTCTTAGAAGATAAGTTTAAAGTTCAATTATATACTCGAGGAAATTTACTTTCTATTAAAGGAAATCGAGATCCTGTTGAAAAGGCTTATTTCATAATCCAAGGTTTATACCAAAAGTTAAAAAACAAAGATATAACACCTGAGGAAATAGAAAATAATATCGATTTAGCCAAACCTTCTTATATAAAAGAACAAATTGAACAAGATCAGAAATTCCAAATCACCACAAAATTAAAAACGATTTATCCCAAAACAAAAAACCAAGAAATTTTCCTGAAACAAATGAAAACTAAAGATATCGTTTTTGCTGTCGGGCCAGCGGGCACGGGCAAAACTTATATGGCGGTTGCATACGCCGTTAGTTTATTTGTTGAAGGTAAAATCAATCGCCTTGTCCTTTCCAGACCTGCGGTAGAAGCGGGCGAGCGACTAGGATTTCTACCGGGCGATATGAAAGAAAAAATTGATCCTTATTTACGACCTCTTTACGACGCTTTATATGAAATGATGCCAGGTGAGGAAATCGACCGTAAAATGGTTAATAATTTGATAGAAATTGCTCCTCTAGCTTTTATGCGAGGACGAACTCTTAATAAGTCATTTATTATTTTAGATGAAGCGCAAAATACTTTGTCAACCCAAATGAAAATGTTCTTAACCAGATTGGGTCAAGACTCCAAAATGATTATTACAGGTGACTTAAGCCAAAAAGATTTACCAGATAATGCTAAAAGTGGAATGCAAGATGCGATGGAAAAACTAGAAAAAGTCAAAGATATTGGCTTTGTTCATTTAAATAGCAGTGACGTGTGTCGACACAGTTTAGTTGAAAAAATAATTAACGCTTACGAAAAGTAATTTTGAAAATAACAAATAAAAAATTTGAAATTGAATTTATTGGCAACACAGAACTTAAAAAATTTCTGCGAGAGTCCAAAGATCGATTAAAAAAACTTTCTGAGTATTTTCAGATTTTGCATCAAAATGAAAAAAAAACTATGATCACAATTAAGATCGTCTCTAATGAGGAAATCAAAATTTTAAATAAAGAATTTCGAAAAAAAAATAAGGTAACAGATGTTCTTTCTTTTCCGGATGAGCATGCCTCTGGTGATATCGCTATTGCCGATAGTTATATTTTAAATAAAAATCGATCAATCAATGCGCAAAATTTTTTTATGTTAGTTGGTCATGGCCTTTTGCATCTTTTTGGTTATACCCATTATGATAAACAATCTCGATCTAATATGCGATTTTTAGAGAACATATTCATGTTAATGTTAGGATTAAAAAAAATTCATGAAGATTAAAAGAACTATAGCGATTTCACTTATTAAAGAACTAATTCAAGATGAAAAGTTTAAAAAAGAAATGATCGATCTGATTTCATCAAACTCCGATAGTTCAGGAGTGGCAAAACATGAAGAAAAAAAGATTTTCAATAACTTATTAAAAGTTCATAAAAAAACTGTCGATGATGTAATGGTCCCTAGGGGAGAAATTATTTTTATTGATGAAAAAATTGATAAAGAAAATCTCATTAAAATTATAAATAAAGAGGCCCACTCGCGGATGCCAGTAGTCAAAGGAGAACTTGAAAATTGTCTAGGGATGGTCCATATCAAGGATTTATTCAAGAAAATCAATAATAAATCATTCAAGATTAAAAGTCTTCTTCGTGAGGTTTTATTTATTCCTTCCTCGACACCAGTTTTCAATCTTTTGCAAAAAATGAAAAAACAAAACATTCATCTCGCAATTGTTATGGATGAATTCAATAGTGTGGCAGGACTGGTAACGATTGAAGATCTAGTGGAGGAGATTGTTGGTGAAATTGAAGACGAGCATGACAAAGAAGAAACCCCCATGTATCACTTGAAGAACAATAATCTTATAATGGATGCGGCGATGCTGGTTGATGATTTTGAAAGAGAATTTGATGTTTCAATTCCAGAGGAATTAAAAGAAGACGTGGGTACTATTGGAGGAATTCTATTTAATTTAGCTGGCCGTATTCCTAAAAAGAAAGAAAAATTTTCCATAAATAAAAAATTATCATTCACCATACATAAAGTCTCTTCTAGAAAAATATTAGAGGTTATTGTTCATGGTGTTAAATCTCAATAGATTGTCTCTGCCTCTTTCTCGACAATTCTTAATTGTTGTTGTTAGTTCTTTTCTAATTCTTTTATCGCTGCCACCTTTTGGAATCTCTCTTTTTTATTGGGTGGGCATTATCCTTTTCTTTTATTTTTTAATTGGCGATCAGGCATTTCATCGAAAACATATATTTATTTTTTTTTACCTAATTCAATTCATTAGTTTGATTTGGATAATTCAATCCTTTTCGTCAGGAGGTTGGGGGTATTTGATTTTAGGAGTAATTTTGATTTCTTTTCTTGCTGGATTTATTGCATTTTTAAATTATGGATCCGTTCAATTAATTAATTTTTTTTTTCGAGAAAAAAGCTTATGGCCTTTTCTGCTCCCACTAAGCTTAAGTATCACTGACCTATTAAAAGAATTTATCATTGGGGGATTTCCATGGAATCCTTCAGCCATTATTTATTTTAATAATCTTTTTGTACTTAAAATTTTGCCCTTTGTAGGAGTGTACGGTTTGGGCTTAGTCATTCATTTAGTTCTGGGACTAATTTTGTTTAGTTTAGTTAATAGAAAACGTCTTATGACTTATATAATAAGTACGTTTATCATTTTATCTTTTTTGACTGGCTTCATTCAACATCAGTCTAATGTCCCTGAGGGCAGCGGATCATTAAATTTTTTAGTTATTCAACCCAATATCTATGAGTCACTAGTCAATCAGAATGTGATAGAAAATCTTGAAAAATATGAAGAATTAACCTTAGAAGCTCTGCAAAAACAGCCTGAAACCGATATCATTATTTGGCCTGAAGGTGCACTTCCCATTGATTTGAATAACCGACCAGGATTATTAGATCGCTTAGGAAGCATTCTCGGCAACAATCAAAAATTAATCTTAGGATCCAGCGCTATTGAAGATAACGGTCTTCTTTATAATCGATTATATGTCTTAAATGAGCTGGGGGTCATAGAGCAGTTTTATGATAAGCAAAAGCTAGTTCTTTTTGGAGAATATGTACCGTGGGTAAAACCCTTTGTTAGTCGATTTCTTAATTTAGGTATGAATTATGTCCCTGGAAAACTTCAATCTTTAATTAATCTACCCAATCAAGTAAAAGCAACCCCCATGATCTGCTTTGAATCAATATTTGAATACCAATCAATAAATGAAAATATTTGTGTATCGGATTTAGTCATACAAATATCGAATGATTCTTGGTTTGGAAAGTGGTATGGACCCCAACAACATCTCGCAAATTCTTTAATTCGCAGTGTGGAATTTCAAAAAACACTTATACGATCTACTCCGTCAGGCGTCTCTGCTGTCATTCAACCCAACGGCTTAATAAGCCACCGTATTGATAATAATCAAAGAGATTACTTTTATTATTCTTATCGCCCGAGCAACCAAATCACGAATTGCTTTTCTACAATTTATTATGTTATTGGCCTTCTGTTTTTAATTTTATTTTTAAGTTGGATATATGTTCGAGTCAAAAGATAAATATTTCGGAAGAAAGAAAGGTAAATCGTTTGCACGATTAGAAAAATTTCAAAAATATCTAACCCCTCCCTCCAAAGAATTTTTTAAAAGGATTAAAAAGCCGCGGGTGTTAGAGATAGGAATAGGAGACGGAGAAAAATTAAGCGCAGATGCAAAACTGCATTCAGAAATTAATTATATTGGATGTGATATTTTTGCAGATGGCGTTCTTCGTGCTATTCGTAACTCTAAAGAAAATTCTTTAAGTAATCTTTTTGTTTTTCATTTAAATATCCAAGACATCCTGCCATTTATTCCTGTTAAATATTTTGATGGTATTCGTGTTTTTTTTCCCGACCCATGGCCTAAAACAAAACATAAAAAAAGAAGAACCTTTAATGGGGAGTTGGTTAAAGTTTTAAGCTCTAAATTAAAGAAAAATGGATATATCCACTTTGCCACTGATCATGGAGATTATTTTTTAGATGCATTGGTTTTATTACAGGATCAAGGGTATCGAATGGATAATATCAGCCCTAATTCTTGGAAATATAATGATTTCAATGCTTTAGATACGAAATTTGAAAAAAAAGCCTTAGACAAAAATCATAAATTATTCTATTTTAGCGTTCTTAAAAATTATTAACCAACAAGAGAGAAGGTGGGTTATCCCGCCTTTTTTTTTAACTAGAAAAGATAAATGCTAAATAACACAGAAATTTTAAAAGTTGCCGAAGTCGTCTCGCAAGAGAAGGGCATCGAAATGGATATTGTCATGGAGGCTCTAGAAGAGTCTTTTGAAATAATTGGAAAATCAAAATATGGAATGGAAAATAATATTAAGGCTTCTATCGATCGCTTTACTGGAAATATTTCTATGTCGCATATTAAAGATGTCGTAGAAACGATTGACCCTATTTTACAATCAAATCAAATCCTCTTAGATCAAGCAAAGAAATACGATGCTAATACAGAAGTCGGAAAACAAATTACAATTCCACTGCCTGCGGTCAACTTTGGGCGTGTCACTGCAAATATGGCGCGTCAAGTTATTTACTCTCGAGTACGCGAAGCAGAAAAGAAAAGACAATTTAATGACTTCAAAGACCGCGTGGGAGAAGTACTATCTGGTATTGTCAAAAGAATTGAATTTGGAAACATAATTGTAGACTTAGGAAAAGCAGAAGGCTTTTTACGTAAAGATGAATTAATTCCAAGAGAAAGTTTTAAAACCGGAGACCGTATCCGAGCTTACTTTTTTGATATCAAAGAAGAAGCGAAAGGTCATCAAATTTTCTTATCTCGAACCCATCCTCAATTTATGGCAAAGCTTTTTGTCCAGGAAGTTCCTGAAATCTACGAAGGACAAATTGAAATTTTATCTGTTGCCCGTGATCCAGGAAGTCGAGGCAAAATCACCGTCCGCGCTAACGATAAATCAATTGACCCTGTAGGCGCTTGCGTGGGAATGAGAGGTTCTCGTGTTCAGGCGATTGTAAACGAACTTCAAGGAGAAAAGATTGATATAGTTAGCTGGAATGAAGTTAAATCAATTTATGTCCAACATGCGATTTCTCCCGCCCAAGTAGCAAAAGTAAACGAATTTGAGAACTCTAATCGTGTTGAAATAGTATTGCCTGAAGATCAATTAAGTATTGCGATCGGTCGTCGAGGTCAAAATGTAAAATTAGCATCAATTTTAACAGGTTTAGAAATTGATATCTTAACTGAAAAAGAAGATGCGGAAAGACGTCAGGAAGAATTCAAAAGAATTACCAGTCTATTTGCTGAAAAGCTGGATTTGGAAGACATGATCGCCCAGCTACTAGCAGTTGAGGGCTACAATAGTATTGAAAAAATTACAAATGCATCTGTGTCAGATATCGAGAAAATCGAGGGATTTGATAGTGAGTTAGCGGCAGAAATCTATAATCGTGCGGCTCAATTTACAGCGAATGAAAAAGCAGAATTAGAAAAATTCATTCAAGAGTCAAACCTAGATGATTACATGAAAGCTATTCCAGAGTTTGACCACAAGATGCTTGCAACGTTGATCGAGAATAAAATTCTTACCAGACAAGATTTAGCAGATCTAGCAACTGATGAATTAGTAGGCAAAGAGGGCATTCTTCAAAAAAGAATCGAAAAATCTGTTGCTGAAAAAATAATCATGGATGCCAGGGAGATTTATCTTAACAGCTAAGAATTATATTCATGACCAAAGACAACAAGACCCCCACACCCCCAACTAAAAGTCCTGAGACAGTTACTCCGGCTGCAGCTGCGCCTCGTAAAAAACTGACTTTGAATACTACGGCATTTCAAAAAAAACTGTCTTCGATATCCGTGAACAATATTTTAGACGAGGAACCTGATTATGAAAAAATGCCAAGTTTGGCAAAAACCAAAAGAAATCGGGAAAAACAAAATAAAAAATATAAGCCTAATTTAACTAGCTCACAAAAGATAGTCCGTGAAGTTGACATTCCTGTTAAAATTTCCATTCAGGAATTGGCTAGTCGTATGTCCGAAAAAACAGGTGATGTGGTGAAGGCGTTAATGAAAAGCGGCGTTATGGCAACAGCTAATCAATATATTGATGGGGATACAGCAGAGTTAGTTGTGACAGACTTTGGTCATACTCCAAAAAGAGAAGAAGCGATCAGCTTAAAAGATGAAATTGCCAATTATCAAAAGTCATCAAACTCAGATATAAAAGCCCGACCTCCGATTGTCACAGTTATGGGGCATGTAGATCATGGAAAAACATCGCTTTTAGATGCATTAAGAAATACCAACGTGACTGCCCGCGAGTCAGGGGGAATTACTCAGCACATCGGTGCTTACCAAATTCAACATAAAAAAAATCCTATTACTTTTTTAGATACGCCAGGTCACGCAGCATTCTCCAACATTCGTTCTCGTGGTGCGAACTTAACGGATGTGGTTGTTCTAGTGGTGGCCGCTAATGACAGTGTAAAACCTCAAACGATTGAAGCCATTTCTCACGCAAAGGCAGCAGGGGTTCCTATTATTCTTGCAATTAATAAAATGGATTTACCTGATGTAGATCCTAATATCGTTCGAAATGATTTATTGAGCCATGAGGTAGTTGTTGAGAGCTATAGCGGCGATGTTTTAGAAACTGAAATTTCAGCAGTTAAAAAAACAAACCTTGATAAATTATTAGATAATATTCTCCTTCAAATTGAAATTTTAGATCTGAATGTTGAACATAATAAACTAGCTGAAGCAATTGTAGTTGAGTCAAAAATTGAGACAGGTAAAGGTTCTGTAGCTACCGTTATTATTAAAAATGGAACATTAAAAGAGGGAGATCACTTTACTTGTGGTTCTGCTTTTGGTCGTGTTCGTGCCCTTCTCGATGAAGAAGGAAAAAGAGTAAAAACAGCCCCTCCAGGAATGCCCGTAGAAGTTTTGGGTTTTGACTCCGTGCCTTTAGCGGGAGATGTCATGTATGTTATGCCGAGCGAAGAAACAGCCAAAGACATTACTGAAAAAGTGAAGGAACAAAAAAAACTAGAAAATACTGCCTCAGTAAAAAAATCATCTCTTGAAGAAATGATGGCAAACGTCTCTAAAGGGGCGGCAAAGAAATTACCTATTATTGTAAAAGCAGATGTCCAAGGTTCTCTTGAAGCGATTGTTGCTTCTTTAGAGAAAGTAGGAAATGACGAAGTAAAAATTAATGTCATTCATAACGCTATCGGAGCGATTAACGAAAGTGATGTGAGTTTAGCCAATTCGGCACAAGGTGTTGTTATAGGTTTTAATATTCGTGCTATCCCTCAAGCCCGTACCATAGCAAAAAGGGATAAAGTCGATATTCGCTATTACTCTATAATCTACGAATTAATTGACGATATGAAGAAAATGCTATCAGGTCTTTTAACTCCTGACACCAAAGAAGAAATTATCGGTCACGCTGAGGTTCGCGACACCTTTAGCTCATCCAAATTAGGAACAATTGCTGGGTGTTTTGTAACCAACGGCTTCGTTTCTAATTCAGCAAAAATAAGACTGGTTCGTGAAGGTAAGATTATCCACGAAGGAGAAGTGGGGTCGCTGAAGCGCTTTAAAGATGATGTCAAAGAAGTTCGTGAAAACTATGAGTGTGGTATATCTTTTAAAGATTACTCAGACATATTAGTCAAAGATGAAATCGAGTTTTATGTAACTAAGGAAGTTCAAAAAGAATTATAGTGTGGACAATAAGCCGAGTTTTCGTACCAAAAAAATTGAACTCTCTATTAAACGATTAGTATCAGAATTTCTTGTTACGCACCGAGACTACCTCAATCAATTTCCCAGTTTACGCCTTGAAATTACGAATGTTAAGGTTAGTAAAGATCTTCGTTTTGCAAAAGTTTTTTTAATTCATAATATTACAGAAAAAGAGTTTGCTCATTTTAATAAGCTCTATCTTCATGATATACAAAACTTAATTGCCAATAACCTCACCTCAAAATATACGCCTAAAGTTTCTCTAATTTTTGATCAAACCTTCCAAGAATCTTTAAAAGTACAATCTCTTCTCGATTCACTTTAGAAGCGATGAAACAAAAATTTACATCTAATGGCTGGCTTGTAGTCAATAAACCCGAAGGAGTAGAGTCCTTTGGTGTTATTCGAAAATTAAAATTTCGTTATCAATTTCATAAAATAGGATTTGCTGGAACGCTTGATCCTTTAGCCTCAGGCATCTTATTAATTGGTATCAATAAGGCTACAAAGCTTATTCCTCAGGTTCATCTTGCAAAAAAAAAATATGAAGTACAAATCCGATTTGGTGCAATAACGCCTACCTTGGATTCTGAAGGAAGGTACGCTTCATTAGAACCAGTCTCTCATAACCCATCAAACAGAATTCATCACATCAAAAAATATATAGGATCCTATCAACAAAAAATTCCAAACTTTTCCGCACATAAAAAAGAAGGAAAGAATTTTTATCAATTAGCGAGAAACAATGAAACAATAGAGGAGCGCTACAAACAAGTCGCGATTAGTTCACTAAAGATCTTATACTCCAAACCCACAACGCTGGGTATCGAGCTAGAATGCCAAACAGGTTTTTATGTTAGAGCATTTGCAGAGGAGCTATCTTCCTCTTTAGGTGATTTGGGATATGCCTCTTATATAAAAAGACTGAATATAGGGGATTTTTCTATGAATCGATCAGTTGCTTATGAGAAAATCCTTGATTTTTCAAGCATAGATGATTTAAGTAACCACTTGATTACCATTTGATCTGGGCGACATCCTGGACAAATGATGTTTACTTTGAAAGGAGTATTGATGTCGGAAATACAAATAAACGATATTGCACGTGCTGAAAACGATACTGGTTCGCCAGAGTCCCAAATTTTTTTTCTCACAAAGAAAATTAATCTGTTAACAGAACATATCAAAATACATAAGAAAGATTTTCATTCTCGAAGAGGTCTGCTGATGATGGTTGGTAAAAGAAATAGATTGATGGCGTATTTAAAGAAGAGGAATGTAGGAAAGTACACAGAAGTAGCAGACAAATTAAAACTAAGAAAAAAATAATACTTTTTTAGTTTTATCAGTAGAAAGAGGAAGATGAAAATAGAACATACTTTTACGTTGGGAAACCAACAAATCACACTAGAAACTAATCGAATTGCAAAACAGGCAGATGCATCTGTTGTTGTCACTTGTGGAGAAACCATGGTGATGGCAAATATCTGTGCTGCAAAAACGCAAAAACCTGATATCGATTTTTTTCCACTAACAGTTAATTATCAGGAAAAATATTATGCTTCAGGAAAAATTCCTGGAGGTTTTTTTAAAAGAGAGGCTAGACCGACTGAAAGAGAAACACTTACAAGTCGTTTAATTGATAGACCTATTAGACCTCTATTTCATAAAAATTTTAAAAATGAAACACAAGTCACGCTTACCGTCTTATCTTATGATGGATCTGTTGACCCAGATGTAATCGCGATGTACGCCACGGGCGCAGCGCTTGCTATTTCTGGTCTTCCGGTTGCGGGTACACTTGGTGCTGCTCGAGTAGGATATATAGATGATCAGCTTGTAGCTAATCCGACCATTGAAGAGATGGAAAATTCAAAGTTAGATCTCATCGTGGCAGGAACGGAAGAAGGCGTGTTAATGGTGGAGTCAGAAGCTCAAGAGCTTCCTGAAAGCACAATGCTGGATGCAGTGAATTTTGGTCATGATTTTTATCAAAATTTTATTAAAGAAGCTCATGCCTTTGCTAGCAAAACAGAGATCAAACCTTTTGACGTTCCAGGTCTTCCTGAATTTTATGAAGGTCTTCAAAAAGACATTGCCGGTAAAATCGCTGATCCTATCCGTGAGGCTTACGGCCTTGTGGACAAACAAGAAAGAAGCCAAAAGCTAACTGCAATTAGATCATCAATCATTGAAAATGTTGAGGATGATCAAGTTTTAGCAGCTACTACGATTATTAAAGATATTGAAAAAGATGTAGTCCGAGGCGATATCATTAAAAACAAAAGTCGTATTGATGGTCGAAAATTGGACGAAGTCAGACAAATTACTTGCGAGCTAGATATTCTTCCACGAGCTCATGGCTCTAGTTTATTTACAAGAGGAGAAACGCAGGCATTAGTGGTTACTACTTTAGGTACAGGCGATGATGAGCAAATGATTGACTCGCTTGATCCCATGCATAAACAACATTTTATGTTGCATTATAATTTCCCTCCCTATTCTGTAGGAGAGGTTGGAAGAATGGGTGCTACAGGTAGAAGAGAAATTGGTCACGGTAAGCTTGCTTGGCGTGCGGTTCACCCAATGTTACCCAAGAAAGAAGACTTTCCTTACACACTTCGTTTAGTATCAGAGATCACTGAGTCTAATGGCTCAAGTTCCATGGCGACCGTATGTGGTTCCTCTCTTGCGTTAATGGCAGCAGGCGTTCCAATCAAAAAACATATTGGTGGTATTGCAATGGGTCTGATTAAAGAAGGAGA
>ERZ1089242.32-NODE-32-length-23509-cov-7.788181_pt1 | contig 23509 bp, 22 predicted proteins | sample MGYA00383555_ERZ1089242 | MGnify/ENA primary metagenome ERZ1089242 (study PRJEB34543, sample SAMEA5968659) | marine metagenome | biome: water | collected 2014-06-21 | depth 0 m | study: Ocean Sampling Day (OSD) data from North Adriatic Sea
GAGAATATTTGCTTTACGCAGTTTTGGTGGTTCTTTTTATCATAGTATCACTGATGCGGCGTTAGAATTCGGTTACGAAGGAGTTTAATTTAATGTGTGGTATCGTTGGGATTTATCTCAAAAATAAGAAATATAACAAACAGTTAGGAAAATTATTAACAGGGATGATGAATAATATGGCTTCAAGAGGCCCTGATAGTGCGGGATTTGCTGTTTATAACAAGTCTAGTAAATTTAAATATACTGTATGCTTACAAACAAACTTTGATCTTAAAAGTCTTAAAAAAATTTTAAAATCAAAACTAACAAATACAAAGTACAAATTAATTGCTGACCATGTAGTTATTGAAACTTCTACAAAACCAGAAAAAACAATTCCTATTTTAAAAAGTATTCAAGGTATTGATTTAGTCGGTTACGGAAAATCCATTGAGATTTTCAAACAGGTAGGAAATCCTAAAGATGTTGTAAAAAAATTCTCCCTAGATAAATTTTCTGGATCTCATGCCATTGGTCATACCCGTATGGCTACTGAAAGTGCAATTACCACTGATGGCTCTCATCCATATTCAACTGGGGAAGATGAGTGCTTAGTTCACAATGGATCATTATCAAATCACAATAATCTTCGTCGAAGTCTGATTAAAAATGGTGCAGAATTCAAATCTCTAAATGATACTGAAGTTGCAGCTGGATATATTTCAAATAGTTTAAAAAATAAAATATCTTTAAAAGAAACTTTAATGAATGGGCTAAAAGATTTAGATGGTTTTTATACCTTTATCACTGGAACGCAAAAAGGCTTTGCCGTTCTGAGGGATGAAATAGCATGCAAACCAGCGGTTATTGCGGAGACAAAAGACTATGTAGCGATTGCTTCAGAGTTTCAAGCAATGGCTCATTTACCTGATGTTAATAAAGCAGATATCTACGAACCTAAACCAGGTATCGTATATTCGTGGGGTAGTTAATGAATTTTGATTTATCAAAAAAAACACTAAGTGAAGTTAATTCTTATTTGCAGCATATTGATTTGAAATCAAATCAAAGAGACTTTGTAATCAAAAACCCCCTTGGTAATCACGCTCTTTGTGCTGGTTTGCAAGATGAAATTAAAGTTACTATCAAAGGTCACGTTGGTTATTACTGTGCGGGAATGAACAAAAATGCTGAAGTTACAATTGAAGGCAATGTCGGTACGGGCGTAGCAGAGAATATGATGTCTGGCCTTGTTCACGTTAAAGGAAACGCCTCTCAGTCAGCTGGAGCGACAGGTCATGGTGGTACTTTAATTATTGATGGAGACGCAAGTTCTCGTTGCGGTATCTCAATGAAAGGGATTAACATTATAGTTAAGGGTTCGGTTGGTCATATGTCTGCTTTTATGGCTCAAAGCGGTAATCTTGTAATACTAGGAGATGCAGATGAATATCTAGGCGACTCCATTTATGAAGCCAAAATTTATTGTTTAGGAAAGGTAAAAAGTCTCGGAGCAGACTGTATTGAAAAAGAAATGAATGATAAAGAGATAAAACATTTGAGCGCCTTATTAGAGGCTCAAAATATTAAAGCTGATCCTAAAAAGTTTAAAAGATATGGATCTGCTAGAAATCTTTATAATTTTAAAATAGATAATGTGAGTAATTACTAATGAGTGAAATTAAAAAAAATTTAAAAGGATTTAGCACATTCCCACATGATACTATTGCTGAAATTCAAAGATCGGCACGGGAGGGTATTTATCAAATTCGGGGCTTAGGGGCTAAAAGAAAAGTTCCTAATTTTGATGATTTAGTCTTCTTGGGCGCATCTGCTTCAAGATATCCTTTAGAGGGTTATCGTGAAAAATGTAACACTTCTGTTGTAATTGGAGATCGTTTTGCAAAAAAACCAATTACCCTAGATATCCCAATTACTATTGCTGGAATGAGTTTTGGTGCTTTGGGCGCTAATGCAAAAGATGCCCTTGGCCGGGGCGCATCAGCTATGGGTACATCTACTACTACTGGTGATGGAGGCATGACTCCAGAAGAAAGAAAATCTTCTAAATATTTAGTGTACCAGTTACTGCCTTCTAGATATGGCATGAACCCTGATGATTTGCGTAAAGCTGACGCTATTGAAGTAGTCGTTGGTCAAGGTGCTAAACCTGGTGGGGGAGGTATGTTACTTGGACAAAAAATTAATGAGCGAGTAGCCCAAATGCGAAATTTACCTGAAGGTATAGACCAAAGAAGTGCTTGTCGTCATCCTGACTGGACTGGACCAGATGATTTAGAAATTAAAATTCAAGAATTAAGAGAAATTACTAATTGGGAAAAACCTATTTATGTAAAAGTAGGTGCTGCCCGATCTTATTATGACACAGCTTTAGCTGTAAAAGCAGGTGCAGACGTTGTTGTGCTTGATGGCATGCAAGGTGGCACAGCTGCAACTCAAGATGTTTTTATTGAACATGTTGGCATACCAACACTTGGTGCGCTAAGGGAAGCTGTCGACTCCTTGAAAGAATTAAACATGCATCGAAAAGTTCAATTAATTGTCTCGGGTGGGATAAGATCTGGAGCTGATGTTGCTAAAGCAATTGCAATGGGCGCTGATGCTGTTTCTATTGGATCAGCTGCGATGATAGCTTTAAATTGTAATGCTGACATGTATCCTGAAGATTATGAAAAACTAGGAACCGCCGCAGGTTATTGTCATCATTGTCATACAGGAAGATGTCCAGTGGGTGTTGCGACTCAAGACCCTGAATTAGAAAAAAGACTTGAACCCGATCTAGCAGGTAAAAGAGTTAAAAACTATCTTGCTACTTTAACTTTAGAACTTCAAACACTCGCTAGAGCTAATGGTAAATCAGATGTTCGAAATCTTGAACCGGAGGATTTAGCCGCTTTAACTGTCGAAGCTGCGGCGATGGCAAGAGTTCCTTTGGCTGGCACTAGTTGGATACCTGGTTACGATAAATAATCTTTGAAAACTTATCCATATTGGTGGGAGTTTTTTAAGCCTTATCACTTTAAGAATTGTGAAATTAGAAACACTTCTTTTGACTTAGTTGTTGTTGGCGCAGGATACACGGGAGTATGCGCTGCTTCCCAAGCTTCTTCCAAAGGACTTAATACTTTACTCATTGACCAGCTAGCATTAGGAGAAGGTGCTAGTACAAGAAGTGCCGGAATGGTATCTGGGGGGTTGAATCTTGGAAAAAAAATAAATTTATTTCAAGAGTATGGTGATGACATAGCAAAAAAATTTATTCAAGAGTCAATTAATTCATTTGAATATCTAGAAGATCAAATCAACCACCATCACGATGAGGTTTCCTATCAAAAAACAGGAAGGCTAGTATTGGCTCATAGTCAAAAAAAATTAGAAGCTCTTAAGAGTAAAACTAACCTTCTTAATTCTCTTTCAAATTTAGATATATCCATTTTATATAATTTAGACGATGAAATAATTAATAATTATTATAAAGGAGGGATGCTTGTTAAAAATGCTGCAAGCGTAAATCCATCAATGCTATATAATTTTTTTTTAAAAAAAGCTTTATCTAGCCATGTTAAGATTTTTAGTCCATGTAAATTAATTTCATATAAAAAAATGAATAATCATTATGAAATTGTAACCTCAGAGGGAATGATAAAATCTCAATATCTTATAATTGCTACTAACGGATATTCTGAAAAACCCATTGGAAAAGATCATTACAATATAATTGGCGTTCCTTCTTACATTGCCGCTACCAATGAATTGCCTGAAAACACTATTCAACAATTACTTCCTAAGTTAAGAATGTATTCAGATAGTAAAAATGACTTATATTACTTTCGACCCTCCCCTGATCATAAAAGATTATTATTTGGCGCTTTTCCTATTTGGGCATATGGAATGGAAAGTAATAGTTTGGTGAAATCTTTTTTTATTAAAAAGATAAAGCAAATTCTTCCAAGAATTGGTGATTTTTCGATAGATTATATTTGGGGGGGTAAGGTTGGTGTTACTTTTAACACTCTTCCAATGTTAAAAAGATTAGATAATAGAGTTTATGTATTTGGATGTAATGGTAGTGGTGTTGCGTTAATGCCATATCTTGGATACAAAGCCGCTAATATGCTCACAACTAATCAAAATGAAGATTTAGTAATTTCTAAAATCAAAAATAATAAGAATTTTTTTAAATCCTTGATAATCAAGCTCTTACCATTTTTGGGTTTTTACTATCGTTTAAAAGAAAATTTAGAAAATAAATTCTTATAATATTGATTTCAATTCATAAAAGATATTAAATGACGTTCCATAAAGTGGAATAACTATTTAATTATGACTAGTGATTTGAAATATATAAATAAGTCATTAGAGAAATCATTTAAAATTTTAGAAATTTTATCTAAATCTCTTTTTCCTCAAAAAGCAGCCACCATTTCTCGAAAGGCTTCTATTTCTCGAACAACTACATTTCGCCTTTTATCAGTTCTAACGCAATTAGGATATATCCATAAAAATATTTCATTGAATACCTACACAATGGGACATAAAGCATTTCAATTTGGGGAAACTTCAGACTACCTTCAATCTATTTCTGAGACTTCAAAAGAAATTTTAGAAGAGGTATCAAATAAAACTAATTTAATTACATATTTAGCAATGCTTGAAGGTTCACAGATAGTCCATTCCGACAAAATCTCCCACGTGAATAATGATGCTTCCCATCGAACATTCCGTATGAGGTTAGATGCACATTGTTGCGCTTTAGGAAAAGTGATGCTTGCTTATAGACCCGAAAATGAAATCTCATCTATATATAAAAGTTATAATTTTTATCCTCATACTAATAATACCATCGGCAATTTATCTGATTTGAAAAAACATTTATCTAAAATAAGAACTCAAGGATATGCGTTAAATCATGGTGAAGCTTTTGAGAATACCTATGGAATAGGAGTTGCAATTTTAGATAAAGAAAAAAGATCCTTTGCGGGAATTTCTCTTTCAGGGAGTAGGAGTATTATGAATCCAAAAAATACTATGGAATACGTTAAGTTGCTTCAAAGCGCCTCAATTAAAATATCAAAGCTTATTGTTGATAACTAAGGATTCTAAGACAAAAATTTGTTTCATAATTTGAAACACAACATGTTTTTTCATTAAACCAAGAGCAAAATAACCTTTATTCGGAGGAATAAAAATGAGTTTACCGTCTAAATGTGAATACCTAATTATAGGTGGGGGTATTCATGGCTTAAGCACAGCTTGGCATTTATGTAAAAAATTATCTAGCAAGGGTCAACTAAAAGAAGACTCTGTGGTTGTCATAGAAAAAACTAAAATAGGTCATGGAGCCACTAGTGTTGCATGTGGAATTGTAAGAAATAATTATTACCAACCAGCGATGAGACGATTAATGGCTCATTCTGTAGATGTATGGAATAAAAACGCTGATGTTCTTCAATTTAGACCTGTCGGATATATGCAAATCAACTCTCAACTGATGCATGAGGGTATGGCAGAAGTTTACGCTCAGCAAAAAGAAATTGGATATGACTCTACTTTTATTGAGGGTTCAGCTGATTGTGATAAATACATGAAAGAACTATTACCAGATTGGCAAGCTCAAGGAATAACTTCTGTTCTTCACGAAAAAAATTCTGGATACGGACCTAACAGAGATGCAAATTTAGGATTTAAAAAATTAGCTGAAGCAGCCGGCGCAAAAGTTCTCGAGGGCGTTCAGGCAAATAATCTTATCACTGCAAACGGTAGCGGTGCTGTGAGTGCAGTTGAAACTAATCAAGGTACCATCGAATGCACTCAGTTAGTGGTTGCGGCAGGTCCTTGGGTTAGAACCTTTTGGGAAATGCTAGACCTTCCTAGCACTGTAAGAATTAAGCAACCTGATGGCACTTATACTGATCAACTCCCGATGTGGTCTTATATGGCCCTTGAAGAAGGGGAAATAGATGTTGATCCAAATAGTTATCGCACTGCCAAAGGAACTGAATATCCTGTTATCCACGTGGATACCGAGTCAACACTAGTATCTAATAAAACAGGAAACGTAATTCATGAAAATGAAATGTGGGGTTTCTATTACAAACCTGATGTTTACCGAAATGGTATTCAAGGAGGTTCTTCTCCTTATGATGTTGAAAAGCCTGCCTCGGAGGTAAAATTAGATCCTTACGGACATGAGTCTGAGGAATTTCAACCCCGACCAGCATTTGAAGATAAGTTTACTTCGGCTTTGGCCTTTTGTCAGAGTCAATTTGATGGCTGTCATTCTAAATACAAAAGCCAAAAAGCTGGTGGTATTGGATGTGTGACACCAGATCGTTTTCCTGTATTCGACCAATACAGAGAAAATGTTTATATTATTGCAGATGCAAATCATGGATACAAAATGGCAGGTGTTGGCGATTTAGTATCTGATGAAGTACTAGGGAATAAATCTGATATTCTAGAACCTTTCAGATTTTCTCGCTATGAAGAAGGGAAATTACATCCGGTCTCAAATAGCCCGTTCCCTTGGAGCTGATGTTTAAAGGAGGAATAAAATGACAGCATTAGAAACATACGTTGCAGACAAAGAAAGAAATGAAAACGTAAAAAAAGTAAGAAGTAAGATTAACGAGCTCGGAATTGAATATATTTATTTTCAATTTATTTCTGTTACAGGAAGAATTGTTGGTAAAGGTTACCCAGCCGATCACTGGGAAACAGTTTCCCAAAAAGGTTTTCAGTTAGTTTATGGCTCAACCGCAAACTTATTTACTAATAGACATGGTGATTATATCGGATACGGTCCTGAAGCTCATGAGCTAGTAGGTATTCCCGATCCAGAAACTTTTGTTCAATTACCTTGGGATAAAAGAATAGCCAGAGTTTTTTGTACTTGTTTCAGAAATAGAGAAGAGGAAAATGATCCAGGTGGATTTTTAACTTCAGATTGTCGTGGTAACTTAAAAAGAGCGCACAAAGAATTTAAGGAAAAACATGGTCTAGAACTTAGAGCTGGTACAGAACCAGAAATGATGTGGCTTACAAAAAATGAAGACGGAACTCCGACGGGTTCTGGTTTCTCAAAGCCTTATTGTTATCACATTGATCAATTTGAGTCATTAAGACCTGTGTATATGAAAGTAATTGAGTACTCTCGTTTCATGGGCCTTGACATTATTCAAGGAGATCACGAAGATGCACCAGGCCAGTTAGAGTTGAATTTTAACTATGATGATGTTGTAAGAAATGCTGATAGGCTATCTACCTATCGTCAAATTTGTGCTCAGGTTGCAAGAGAATTTAATCTGATTGCATGCTTCTTATCAAAACCATTTGTTGGTGTTTCAGCTTCTGGTTGTCATACCAATATTTCTTTGTGGAGAGATGGAGAAGATCAATTAATCCCATGCGGTAATGATCAAAAATCGCTTCCAGGAATGGATCAAGTTTATCATCATAGAAGAGGTGGTGAAAACGTCTTTATGCCAGATACAGATGATAGAAGAATCCCGGGACAAATTGGTCTTTGGGCTATTGGCGGAGTAATGGAACATTTACCTGCATTAACCGCTTTAGGATCATCAACAGTTAACTCATACAGAAGACTATGGGATGCTGGTTTTTGGGCTCCTGTTTACGCTGACTGGGGATACCAAAATAGAACTTGCGGTCTTCGTGTATCTGCTCCTGGTAGATTTGAATATCGTTCTGTTGACTCAGCTCACAATCCATATCTCATGGGATCTGGTTTATTGGCTGCTTTTGGTCACGGAATTGAAGAAAAAATGGATCCAGGTAAGCCAGAACAAGCAAATATGTACGAAGCTAATGCTGGTAAAGAAAAATTACCTATGACCCTTGGCGAAGCTCTCGATAAGTTAGATAAAGACAAACTTATTCAAGACGCCCTTCCAGGGGACATGTTAAGAGTATTCACTGAATATAAAAGAGATGAGTGGGAAGAATTCCTAGCAACTCCAACTCAGTGGGATCTTGATAAATATTTAGATTGCTTACCATAAGAACAATATAAGGAGAAAAGTATGTGTGGAATAGCTGGAGTAATTAATAGAAAGAAGACCGTAAATGTAGGTGAACAAATGCGCCTCATGTTACAAGGGTTAAAACATAGAGGTCCAGACTCAACTGGTTACGCTATGTACGGCACCCCTATGAAAAAAGGCTTTGTGATGAGATTTAAAATTTCAGAAAACGAAGCTGAAAAAGTTAAAGCTGTCATTGACTCACCTGAGCAGCTGAAGGATAGAAAAACTCAGGTAGATGCCATCTTAAAAAAACATGGTGCTAAAGTAACTAAACAAAGCTCCAGCACTCCATACGCTTTTCGATATGAATTTGATTTTAAAGGCGATCTTACTGAATTAGCTACAGAAATTGAAACTGTTGAAAAAACAGAAATCTTATCTATTGGAAAAGGTTTAGAGTTGATAAAAGATCTTGGTGATGCCACCACTGTATCAGATCAATATGGTCTTGGAAAATTTATGGGGACACATGGTATTGGTCATACTCGTATGGCAACTGAGTCGGATGTGGATATTAAGTCTGCACATCCATACTGGGCATTTCCTTTTGAAGATGTCTCTGTTGTTCATAATGGTCAGTTAACTAACTATTGGGGTAACAGAAGAGTATTAGAAAGAAAAGGCTACCGTTTCAACTCTAACTGTGACTCTGAAATCATTGCAGTTTATATCGCTGATAAAATGGCAAGAGGTATTGAATTAGAACAGTCAATGCACGATAGTTTGGATGAACTTGACGGAGTATTTACTTATGTTGTTGCTACAAAAAATCAATTAGGTATGGCTAAAGACTATATGGCCGCTAAACCAATGGTTATATACGAAAGTAAGGACATAGTTGCATGCGCTTCTGAGGAAGTGGCAATTAGAAATATCTTTCCACATGAAATTTCAACTTATGACCCATATGAAGCGGAGGTAAAAGTATGGCAGGTATAGCAAAAAAAGAAAATTTAGCGTTTTCAGATGAAAACCTAACTGGAAGAACTCAACAATTATTCTTTAATCCTACTGAAGAAGAGAATTATACCTATTTTGGTAACTTTGATGTTGATTTCAATAAAAGAACTTCAATTGATTGCACAGACCTTGAGGCGAGAGATCTTAATCAAAAGATTAGAGACGCTATGAGAAAAGGTTATGGAACTGTTGTTATTAAAAACCCAGGTGCCAAACACTCTTTGGGAGTAGGTATTTTAAACAAACTCAACATTATTTTCGAAGGAAGTTTAGGATACTTTGGTGTTGGGTGTATTGACGGCCCGACTGTAAGGATTAAAGGAAGAGTAGGATGGTCATGTGCCGAAAATATGATGGCTGGTAAAGTTTTAGTCGAAAACAATGCCGGATCATGTTTTGGTGCTGCATTAAGAGGTGGCGATCTTATTGTTAAAGGTAATGCTGGTGCTAGAACTGGTATCGATATGAAGGGCGGAACGATTATCATAGGTGGCAATGCTGGTGCATTTACTGGTTTCATGATGCAAAGAGGAAGAATAATTGTATGTGGTGATGTTAGCGCCAATATGGGTGACTCTATGTATGACGGTATGATATTTGTTGGCGGTGAAGTGAAGTCACTAGGTAGTGACTGTGTTGAAAGCGAAATGAATGAATACGAAATCAAATGGCTTGAACAGAAACTTAATAACGCTGAGATCAACCCAAAAACACCAGTAAGTAAATTTAAGAAATATGTAGCTGGTAAAAAACTTTGGAACTATGACAACTTAGAACCAAGTGAAAGAAAAGGAATATTAGGTTAAGGAGATATTATGGCAAAAAGAAATACAACTATTTTAGGTAAAAATGCAATCTTTACTCCTGAAGTCATGGATGATATCCACATCAAGGCTCAGTTAGGAAGATACAGAATGAGAGGTATGGCTCTCATGAAAAAAATTCCTCACTGGGATGACTTGACATTCCTTCCAGGAACTCTAACACGATTTGTTATTGAGGGATATCGTGAGAAATGTTTAACAGAAACTGTTATCGGCCCAAGAGCTAAAAATCCAATTAAATTGGATATTCCTGTTTATATCACAAGTATGAGCTTCGGTGCTTTGTCTTATGAAGCAAAAACAGCTTTGGCTAGAGGAGCAACTATGGCAGGTAGTGCTACCTGTTCTGGCGAAGGCGGCATGATACCTGATGAAAGAAGATATTCTAACAAGTGGTATTACCAGTGTATTCAGTCAAGATATGGTTTTAATCCACACCACGCTCAATTAGCGGATGCCATTGAGGTATTTATTGGCCAAGGTCAAAAAGTGGGTATGGGTGGACACTTGATGGGTCAAAAAGTTACCGATCAAGTAGCTGAAATGAGATCTTTACCTGCCGGTATTGATCAAAGATCGCCTGCGAGACATCCGGACTGGATGGGACCAGATGATTTAGCCCTAAAAGTAGCAGAACTCAGAGAGCTAACCGATAACCAAGTACCTATCCAATTAAAACTTGGTGCATCAAGAGTGTATGACGATGTGAGAATGGCAGCTAAATGTGATCCTGACTCAATTTTCTTAGACTCCATGGAAGGTTCAACGGGTGCTGGTCCGCACGTAGCGGCAGCAAATACAGGTATTCCTGGTATTGGTGCCGTCAGAGAAGCTAGAAGAGCTCTCGATGATGTAGGTAAGTCTGGAGATATTACATTAGTTTACGCTGGTGGAATTAGAGACGGTGTTGATATGGCAAAAGCACTTGCGCTTGGCGCTGATGCAATCGCTATTGGAACCGCAGGTCTGATTGCACTTAATTGTAATAAAGATATCCCAGAAGCTGATTTCGAAAAAGAAATGGGAGTAGAAGCTGGTTATTGCTATCACTGCCACACAGGAAGATGTCCAGTGGGCGTAGCAACTCAAGACCCAGTTCTTAGAAGTAGATTAGATCCAACAGAAGCTGCAGAAAGAGTTTATAACATGCTTAATACAATGACTCTTGAAGCTCAACTAATGGCTAGAGCTTGTGGTAAAACGAATATTCACTCGCTTGAGCCTGAGGATTTAGCGGCATTGACAATGGAAGCTTCAGCAATGGCAAAGGTGCCATTAGCTGGAACAGATATGACTGTTGGTGTTAAAAACTATCACTCAATATAGGAGGAGAAATGGCAAAAGCAAAAAAAACTACTAAAACAAAAAAAACAACCAAGTCATTCTCTTTAGGTGTAAAAGGTGGTAAGTATCAAGCTGTTGGTGGCGCTAAGTTAAAAGATAAGGATATTAAATCTGAGAGAGAAAAATCAATCGGACAGCATATTGGTTATCGATATGATGTTAATTTAATTCCTGATTACAACAAACTTACACCTTTCCTAAAGAAGTATATTGAGACCATGGGATGGGATGACCTTAACTGGCTAGAAGATGTCCATATGGGATATGAAGGTGATAAACCGGCTGTTTTTGACAGAAATGCTAATGGCTGGATTACTGTCCCTTCTAAGATGAAGCTTCCAAAAGGCCAGCAGGAAAGAGATATGCTAGCAAGAGAACTTTTGATTAAGTTCCAGATGTCTTCAAGTCATCCACTAGTTACTTTAAAGAAAACTTACGTAAAAGGTGATAACTTTAAGATCAACGAATAGCTAAAAGAAAAATTATGTTAAAAGGCGGCTATTGATAGTCGCCTTTTTTTATTCTGAAATTCTAATAAGTTTAGATTTTTTCCAATTAGGAATAAACTTTACCACATCTATGTCTTTATTAAGACTGGGATTAAAATTTAAATTATGCCAAAAAACATTTTCCCAAGCATTTTCTTCTTCATCTAAGATAAAAGGTGAGCACTCTATTCGGTAATTAGTAGAAAGGTGAATAAAGTCTAAAATACACTTACCTTTTTTCACAATATTTGAGATAAATTTATTTTTCTTTGGAAATGTGGCGAATAAAGCATCACTAAACTTATGTTTATCCAAAAAGAACTCAGATGATAGAAACTTATTAATTTTGTCGTATCTTTCCGCAGGATCATATGTTTTTTTGAAGTTATACTCAAAAAGTCTTGTTGTTTCCTCACAGTCATTTTCTACTAATACTACAATAATTTGAGCGTACTCTTTTCCTTTATCATCCAACAAATAAGGCGTCATAGAGGTGTTTGGTCTCCCTCCCTGAGTTCTGAAAGCGTTCAATCTTGACTGACATTGCCAATCAAGAAATTTTTCTTGTAATACCTCTGGTGATATATCTACTAGCAATCTAATGAGTTGTTTCTTTCCCAGGAGCTGAGATGTTTGTTATAAGATGACCATTCTTGATTTTTTAACTTTACATAGCTATCGATTAGCCCATCACCAAATCCCTCACGGATAATTTTCGACTTATCTAAATCTCTAATTGCATCTAATAAGTTCAATGGCAATTTCTTAACTTTTCCAGCTTTATGCCCTTCGGTGTACATATTGATGTCTAGTCTTTTTCCAGGGTCTCTTTTATTATTTAAACCATCAAGGCCAAGTAAAAGGATCGCTGCTTGTAAAAGGTAGGGGTTAGATGCACCGTCCATAAGTCTTAGCTCAAACCTTCCTTTGCCAGGCACTCTAACCATATGAGTTCTATTATTTCCTGCCCATGTGATTGAACTAGGAGACCATGTAGCACCTGATGTTGTTACAGAACCGTTAATTCTTTTATAAGAGTTAACAGTTGGGTTAAAAATAGCTGCCATTTTGTCAGCACTTTCCATAATTCCACCTAAAAAATTATATCCAGTTTTAGAGAGACCTAATTCATCTTTGTTATCTAAAAACATATTCTTTTTTCCTGATTTATCCCAAATAGATATATGGCAGTGACAGCCGTTGCCCGTTAGATTGGTAAAAGGTTTAGGCATAAAGGTTGCACGAAGACCATGTTTTTCAGCAATGGTTTTGGTCATAAATTTAAAAAAAGCATGACGATCGGCAGTGACTAAACAGTCAGAAAAATCCCAATTCATTTCAAATTGGCCATTTGCATCCTCATGATCATTTTGATAAGGCTTCCATCCCAATGCGATCATTGAGTCGCAAATTTCTGTAATTACATCGTACCGTCTCATTAGTGCAGAAGAGTCATAGCAAGGTTTTTCTTGCGTATCTCTGTCATCAGAAAGAGCGGTCCCATCTTGGTTGACAAGAAAAAATTCACATTCCACACCTGATTTCATATAAAGACCTTTTTTTGATGCTTTTTCAATTTGACGTTTAAGGGCTATTCGAGGTGACGCCTCTACGGGCTTCCCATCCATATAAAGATCGGAGGCAACCCATGCTATTTCTTTATTCCAAGGTAGCTGGATAACGCTATCTCCATCCGGCATTCCAAACATGTCAGAGTCAGCAGGAGACATATCTAACCAAGTTGCAAATCCTGCAAAACCTGCACCTTCTGATTGAATCTCATCAATAGCAGTTGCGGGAACTAACTTTGATCTTAAAACACCAAAGAGATCGACAAAACTAACAAAGAAATACTTAACACCATTTTTTTTGGCAAAATTGTGTAAATTAATACTCATCTAAAACTCCCTCTTATTATAAATACCCTGCATCAGATATAATTTACTTATTAATCTTAATAATTCATACAAAATTTCATTATATGGAACATTTTTTTTATAAAAAATTTATCAATATTATTGTTGATCTATGAAATAATATAAAAAATATGAATTCTTAAGGATTCATCTTAATTAAGGAGGATATAACATGGATAACGAATTATCCGCTCTGAATATTATATTCACCGAAGCCTATTACTGGATCACAGTCGTAATGATGTTCCTGATCCACGTAGGTTTTTGTGTTTATGAGGTCGGAGTTTCTCGTTACAAAAATCATCAACATACTCTTATGAAAAATACAATGTTGATACCTATTGTAACCATTACTTTTTATTTTTTTGGATGGTGGATTTACTTCGCATTTCCAAATGGACCGTTTATTAATGGTGGACTAGAAGATGCTTCTTTCGCGACACCTATTGCTCAAGAAATGGCTCCAAATATGTCAGATCATATTTTGGGTGTATTCTGGGCAGCGTTCTTATTATTTTCATGGACTGCCGCTTCAATTGTTTCAGGTGCAACTATTGAGAGAATTAGAACTGGCGCATTTTTAATCCTTGCAGCTCTTATTGGTTCTGTTTGTTGGATTATTGATGCTGCTTGGGGATGGCACTATGCTGGCTGGATGGTTCAGCTTCTTGGTTATCATGATGCATACGCTTCAGGTGTGATCCACGGTATTGCTGGTGGTTTTGCATTGGGTGTTGTCATGGTGTTAGGTCCAAGAATTGGTAAATTCAATTCTGATGGATCGGCTAATACCATCTCTCCTAGAAATCCTTGGATGATCACTATTGGATTGTTTTTAATCTATACTGGTTTCTGGGGCTTCTACGCGGCATGTAATGTGCCAATATATGATGCAGGTAGTGACTATGGCGGAGGAGAGGCACTCTTCACTGCAACAAATATCTACCTACAACCGACAACTCTAAGTGGAATTACTATCAACTTCTTAATGTCTCTTTCTGGAGGTTTGATGGTTGGTTACTTAGTAAGTAAGGGTGATGCATTCTGGACTTATTCATTAGGTCTGGCAGGTATTATTGGAGCATCATGTGGTAATGACGTTTATCATCCATATCAGGCAATGATTATTGCTGGTGTGGTTGCATACTGTACTTACAAACTCCACTTCTGGGTAGAAAACACCTTTAAAATCGATGATGCTGTGGGTGCTATTGCCGTTCATGGATATGCTGGATCTATAGGTCTGCTTATCTCTGGTTTTGTGCTTTGGGGTATGCCTGCAACACCTTATGGTGATGCGGTTGTAACACCTTGGGGTCAAGCCATTGGTGCTTTCATTATGTTCTTTGTATTAGGATTTGTACCGGCTTGGATTACATCTAAGATCCTTGATGGTATGGGTCTTTTAAGAATTCCAAGAGAAGTTGAATTAGCTGGTCTTGATATTCTTGAAATGGAGCAAAGAGCTGCAGATGATGCACAATTTAATAAAGCAGAAAGGAGTGCTTAATGGCTACTACTACTTATACTAATTACGAGTCATTAGCTGATATTACAATATTATCACCTTTTCCTGGCTCTATCACAATTTTATTTATTGTGTGCTTTGCTTTTTGGATTGTATGGCAAGTAATGCAAATCAATGCAGAGAATAGACACTATGATGAAATTAAAAAGAAGGGGCATAATGCTTCTTCTGCAGATAAGTTCTCATAGAGTATAGATAAACTTTCGGGCCGTATTTTTACGGCCCGTTCTTTCATTATGTTCGACGATAATAATAAAAACCGACCTGACAAATTCAAAAACTGGCCTTTTCCTAAAGGTAAGTATGGGTTATTCATAGCGATAATTATTGTGTGTTCTGTAATTGCTATGGATTTTTTAGGAGTATTTTAGTTTAAATATTTTCTTTTTTCCAACTTTGAGAGTTTTTCCGTTATCTTTTTTGCTAAAAGTATAATTGTGATTAATAATTGAGTCATTTTCAATTTTAATCCCCCCACCTGTAATCAGTCTTTTTACCTCTGACTTGGATGGAACTATGTTATGACCGGAAATAACATCTAGAATATTTAAGGAATTGCTTTCTGATAAGTCAATGACATCCAACTGATCAACTGATTTTTTCTCAAAAATAGAAATTGCTTTTTCTTCTGCTTCTTTAGCTGATGTTTCTGAATGACAATCAGCGGTTACACAAAACGCCAATTTTTTTTTAGCAGCATTGATATCATTAGTTATTAGTTCATTAATCTCATCTATTGTAAAATCACTAAAAATTAATAAAAGTTTTTCTACATCCTTATCATCAACATTTCTCCAATATTGATAAAAATCATATGAGCTATATTTCTGCTGATCTATCCATACAGCACCTTGTTCGGTTTTTCCCATTTTTTTACCAGTTGAAGTAGTCAAAAGGGGAGTGGTAAGTCCGAAAGCATCTTTTTTATTAATTTTTGAAATAATTTCCATACCCAATACTATATTTCCCCACTGGTCTGAACCGCCAATCTGCAAATCACACTGATAGTTTTTATTCAAGTGAAGAAAATCGTAACTTTGTAAAACCATATAATTAAACTCTAAAAAAGACAAAGATTGTTCTCTTTTAAGACGTTCTTTAACGCTTTCAAAAGTTAACATTCTATTGATTGATAAGTGACTGCCCACATCTCTTAGTAACTCGATATAGTTCAAAGTGCTCAGCCAATCATTATTATTAATAAATTTTATACTTTGCTTATGGTCTCTAAAATAGTGCTCAAATATTCTTTTGAAGTTATTAATATTATTTTGAATTTCCTCATAAGATAAAATTTTTCTTGCACTATCTTTGCCAGAAGGATCACCTATTTTAGTTGTACCCCCACCTAACAAAACAATTGCCTCATGCCCGTGCCTTATTAGGGTTTTGATTGCTCTTAATTGAACTAGGCTACCTGCATGCAAAGCATCCGCAGTTGCATCAAAACCAATATAAAAAGTGATTTTTTTTTTATTAAGAAGGCTATTTAGATTTTCTTCATTTGTGCATTGATTGAAAAGATGTCTATCTTTAAATAACTGTATATAATCAAACACATATTATATTTAGCATAAATTTTTAGATATCAAATGGATTATATTGCACTTGGATGTATGTCAGGGACTTCTTTAGATGGAATCGATCTTAGTTTAATTCGCTCTGATGGAGAGACTTATTCAGATGAAATTTTGAATTATTTTCAACCTTATTCCAAAGAGTTACGAAGGAACTTACATTCAATTATTCAAAAGGGATATCTATCAGATCCCAATATCTGCATCAAACTTACCGAAGAGTATGCCCAAACCATTAACCAATTTTTAAATTCTAATAAGCATAAAGTAGATATTTTAGGAATTCATGGTCAAACAGTATTTCATGATGAAAAAACTAAAATATCCATTCAATTATTTGGCAAAAATTTTAAATTAAATTTTCCAGTACCAATAATTTGTAATTTCAGAAAGAATGACCTGTTAAATGGTGGCTTTGGTGCTCCCATTATGCCTATTTACCATAAGTTAATTCACCAAAATTTAAAAAGTGACAATTCTATTTTTGTAAATATTGGCGGTGTTACAAATATTACATCAATAAATAAAAATAATATTTATGCTGGTGATGTCTCATTTGGTAATGCTTTAGTAAATGATTTAATAAAACTCAAATATAATTATGAGATGGATGAGGATGGGTATATTTCCAGTAAAGGTATTATAAATAACTCCATAATTGATTTTATCTTAAAAGATAAATTTTTTCATAGACCTCTCCCAAAGTCACTGGATAGAAATTATTTTCATAAATATATTAATGAATTAATGTCCATGGACAGCATGGAAAATATTATCACCAGCCTTTTGAAAATCATCCCACTTTCTATAAAGAAATATGCTTCAGACTCTCAATCATCAATTATTTTATGCGGAGGTGGTAGAAAGAATTTAACTCTTCAAAACTTATTTAGACAAAACTTTTCCCGTGTAAATTCAATTGATGAGTTTGGATTGGATGGTGATTATATAGAATCTCAGGGTATGGCTTTACTTGCAATTCGTTATTTACTTAAAAAAAGTTCTACTTTTCAAACTACAACAGGTTTAAGTAAAGAAGTATATCTTGGCGAAAGGTATTAGAGTTTATGTTTGTTAATGTACTTTGACATTGTATCCATCAAAGGGTCTAACTTTCCCTCAAATAAATGATTTGCTTTGGAGATAGTTTCCATGGATACATCGGCATTTTTTTGTTTTTTAAAAGTTTCAAAAAATTCTTTTAGGCTATCTTTTTTTACAATTTCGTCTTGTTCTGCTTTTATTATGAGGGTTTTAATTGGACATGGGGATAAAAAATTAAAATCATACATGTTCACCGGCGGGGCAATAAGAATAAGTCCATCAACCTCTGGTCTTCTCATTAAGGTTTGAAATCCAATCCATGCACCAAAAGAAAAACCAACTATCCAACATGATCTAAAATCTTCATTCTTTTTTTGTAGCCAGTCTAATGAAACACTTGCATCATTTAATTCTCCCTCTCCTTCGGTAAAAGCTCCATCACTTTTGCCGACGCCACGGAAATTAATTCTAAGAGTAGAAAAACCTGCATCTTTCATAACTTTAAAAGCTGCATAGTTAACTTTTGAGTCCATGGTTCCGCCATGCTTGGGATTTGGGTGGAGGACTATGGCGATATTAGGTTTTTCTTGCTCACTCGGAGAGTATTTTGCTTGAAGTTTACCTTCGCCACCTTGTATAAATACTTCTGGCATAATTAAAGATGAGATCATAAATTGTTTTTACTTATAAATGCAAGGTAATAATGAACACACTAGGTTTTAACAAAGAACCATCAGATACCACCGTTGTAGTTGCAATGTCAGGAGGTGTTGATAGTTCTGTAACTGCAGGATTGCTTAAAAAAGAGGGTTACAATGTTATTGGAATTACCTTACAGCTTTATTCTTCTAACACAGCGGCAAAAAAAGGATCCTGTTGTTCTGGAATTGATATTTATGACGCAAGAAGGGTTGCAGAAAAATTGGATATACCTCACTACGTATTTAATTATGAGAAAACATTCAAAGAAGATGTTATTGATTATTTTATTCAATCTTATGAGAATGGCGAGACCCCCATTCCATGTGTCAAATGTAATGAAACAGTTAAATTTAGAGATTTATTAGGTTTTGCAAAAAAACTTGATGCAGATTGTATGGCGACCGGCCACTATATCAAAAGAAAAGGCAGTACTGAAAATGCCCTTATGTATCGAGCTGAAGATAAATCTAAAGATCAAAGTTATTTTTTATTCTCCATGACCCAAGACCAACTCGATTATTTGAGATTTCCATTAGGTGATATCCCAAAAGAACAGACAAGAAAAATTGCGGAAGAAATTGGTTTAGTTGTCTATAATAAAAAAGATAGTCAGGATATTTGTTTTATACCAGATGGGGATTATAAAAAATTTTTAAAATCACATAAAATCAAAGGAGAAATAATTGATCTTCAAGGGAAGATTTTATCCCACCATGAAGGTATTCAAAATTTTACAATTGGCCAAAGAAGAGGGATAGGGGTATCTAACAACGAACCCCTTTATGTTATTGATATTTTAAAAGAGACAAATCAAATTGTTGTGGGTTATAAAAAAGATCTTCTGGGATCTTCTTTATTGTTGGATAAGATGAATTTTATCATGCCGGAATTTGACTTTAGCAAATCAGATTTAGAGATAACTTGTAGTGCTAAGATTCGATCTTTGTCAGAACCTATGAGGGGAAAACTCATAAAAAAATCTCAAATTTATTCTTTTGAGTTCGATGAGCCTGCAGAGGCAATTACAAAAGGACAAGCCTGTGTTCTTTATGATCAAGATCGAGTACTTGGAGGGGGTATTATTTCTCAAAAACTGAACTAAAACCCTTATTTCTGCGTAATCTATTGTAATTTTCCTTAATTTATTTATATATCGTTAACCTATGGCAGCAACAGAACAAACAATTAAACAAGTCAATTCGCTTGGGAATAGTGAATATAAATATGGCTTTTCAACTGAACTTGATGAAATTAAGGCCCCAAAAGGTTTAAGCGAAGAAACTGTTAGATTTATCTCTGCTCAAAAAAATGAACCAGATTGGATGTTAGAGTGGAGACTTAATGCCTTTAAAGTTTTTAATAAACTCCCAAAACCCAATTGGGCTAAATTAAATATCCCAGATATCGATTATCAAGATTATTATTATTTTTCTTCTCCAAAAAGCTTGAAGGATAAACCTAAGTCATTAGATGAAATAGACCCTGAAATTCTTAAAACATATGAAAAACTAGGTATCCCTCTTAAAGAACAAGAAATATTATCAGGTGTAGCTGTGGACGCTGTTTTTGACTCTGTCTCAGTAGCAACGACTTATAAAAAGCAACTTAACGACCTTGGTATTATTTTCTGCTCTATTTCCGAGGCTATTCAAGAACATCCTGAACTTGTAAAAAAATATATTGGAAGTGTCATACCGGTAAGTGATCATTCATTTGCTGCCCTTAATTCTGCAGTATTCACTGACGGCTCATTTGTTTACATTCCAGAAGGAGTTCGATGTCCGGTCGAGTTGTCTACTTATTTTAGAATTAATGCGATTAACACTGGTCAGTTTGAGAGAACTTTAATTATTGCTGATAAAAATAGCTATGTTAGTTATCTCGAGGGTTGTACAGCTCCAATGAGAGATGAAAATCAACTTCATGCTGCAAATGTAGAGCTAGTTGCATTGGATAATGCTGAAATAAAATATTCAACGGTCCAAAACTGGTATCCAGGTGACAGCGAAGGTAAAGGTGGTATTTATAATTTTGTTACTAAACGCGGTGTGTGTAGAGGGCATAGTTCCAAAATCTCTTGGACTCAAGTGGAGACGGGATCTGCAATAACTTGGAAATATCCAAGCTGTATCTTACAAGGAGATAATTCAAAAGGAGAGTTTTACTCCGTCGCTATTACTAATAATAAACAACAAGCAGACACAGGCACTAAAATGATCCATATTGGAAAAAATACTTCTTCTAAAATTATTTCAAAAGGTATTTCTGCGGGCAAAGCTCAAAATACTTACAGAGGATTAGTGAGCATAAATTCACGCGCTTCTAATTCAAGAAACTTCACTCAATGTGACTCTCTTCTTATTGGAAATGAATGTGGTGCCCACACTGTTCCTTATATTGAGTCAAGTAATGCTGACTCTACAATTGAACATGAGGCGACAACTTCCAAAATTAATGAAGATCAACTTTTTTATTGTATGCAAAGAGGTCTGAATAGTGAAGATGCTGTTGGATTAATTGTAAATGGATTTTGTAAAGAAGTTTTACAACATCTCCCCATGGAGTTTGCAGTTGAAGCACAAAAATTAGTAGCAATAAGTTTAGAAGGAAGTGTTGGATAATGTTAAAAATAGATAATCTTCATGTTTCCATTGAAGGAAAAAAAATTATTAAAGGTTTAAGTCTTACTATTAACAAAGGTGAAGTGCATGCCTTAATGGGACCCAATGGTTCAGGAAAAAGTACTTTATCATATGTATTATCTGGCAAAGAAGGGTATGAAATTGATGAAGGTACGATCGAATATAATGGAAAAAATCTATTAGACTTGGATGTAGATGAAAGAGCTAATTCAGGTTTATTTTTAGCTTTTCAATATCCGATGGAGATACCCGGAGTTCAAACTTCATTTTTCCTAAAAACAGCTATTAATTCTAAAAGAAAATTTCTTGGTTTGCCTGAAGTTGATGCCCTCGAATTTGCTAAATTAATTAGATCTCATGCTGAGGATTTAGGTATCAGTTCTGAAATGTTAAAACGTGATTTAAATGTGAATTATTCTGGTGGGGAAAAGAAAAAACAAGAAATTTTACAAATGTCTATTTTAAAACCGGATATGGCTATTTTAGATGAAACTGACTCTGGTTTAGATATTGATGCTCTACGCATTGTGTCAGAAGGTGTTAATAAATTAAGAAGTGAAAAAAATTCTTTTTTAGTAATTACCCATTATCAAAGACTTTTAAACTATATCAAACCTGACTTCGTTCATATCATAGCTGATGGAAGAATTGTTAAATCGGGAGACTTTTCATTAGCATTAGAATTGGAAGAAAAGGGTTATGAAGACTTATCAAAAATAGCCTCATGAGCACTGCCGTCAAATTAGATACTTCTGATAATATATCAAATCAGGATAAAAAAGTTTTATTAAATAATCCTTTTGAGAATTTTAAAATTGAGAATTATAAATATGCTCAATTACACAAGAATATTACCTCTGATGTAAGTTTGGAATATCATGAAATTGATCTATCTTCAATTAGCTCATTAAAAAAATTAAAATTAACTGATGCCGTTGATATTGATTTACTTAGTGATTTAAATAAATGGAATTATAATAATACAGATAGCTTTTTCAGAGTTAATTCCATCTCAGAAAGATCTTCTATTAAAATTGATTTAGATTTTTTTGAAGAAGAGGTCCTTTATTTAGATCTTTCGTTATTTAAAGAAAATATCCAACTTAATAAAGTCAATGAGTTACAAAAAACTCTTATTATAAATAACAGTAATTTTTCTGACCATATTCCAAGATCAATCATTTTGAATTTATCTGAAAATTCTAATCTAAATATAATTCATTACTGCATTTCGAACTCTAAATCATTTCTATATTTTGAAATCAACCAACAAAATAATTCAAAATTAAAATTTATAACTTTTCAATCTAATAATATTCATACTAGAAATGAGTTTTTTTCTTCTTTAGAGGAAAATTGCTCCTTAGATTTATATGGATTGAATATCCATAATCATGGTGTCAATGATAATTATTCATTTATCCAACATATGAAACCATCATCACAAAGTAGAGAAGTTTTCAAATCAATTGTCGATAATGGTGCGGTTACAAATTTTCAAGGAAAAATTTATGTAGACTCTGTTGCTCAAAAGACCGATGGGTATCAAATGAGTCGATCGTTAATTCTTGATAATGACTCAAAAGCTAATAATAAACCTGAATTAGAGATATATGCCGATGATGTAAAATGTAGCCATGGTTCCACTGTATCAAAATTGAATCAAGACCAAGTCTATTACTTTAAATCGAGGGGCATTGAGGAAGAACAAGCCCTTAAGATTTTGCAAAAAGCTTTTTTAGTCGAGACACTTGAGGCTATTAAAAACAGTCAAATCAAAGAATACTCTTATAATCTTCTTGAAATGAGATTATGAGCTTCAAATCAGACTTCCCTATACTTAAAAATAAAATTCGTGATTATCCTATCACTTATTTGGATTCAGCCGCCAGTACACAAAAACCTCAAGCGGTAATAAGTTCAATCACTGAATTTTACCAAAACTCATATGAAAATGTTCATAGAGGAATGAATACACTGAGCATTAAGGCTACAGATACCTTTGAAAGAGCAAGAGAAAATGTTCGATCATTTATTAATGCCAACTCAATTAATGAAGTAATTTTTACAGCAGGCGCAACTGACTCAATAAACAAAATTGCCCAATGCCTTCCACAACTTCTTAACAAAGGTGATAAAATTGTAATAACCGAACTTGAGCATCACTCAAATTATTTGCCATGGCTTCAAATCGCTAAAAAATTTCTATTTGAAATTGAAATAGTTGGTGTGAATGAAAATGGTAATATAAGTGAACAGGATATTATTAATGCCTGTGATGAATCAACAAAATTTCTAGCCCTCACACATATGTCCAATGTTACAGGGCAAATTATTGACATAAAAAGAATTACAGAAAATATATCAAAAGATATTTTAATCGCGGTTGATGGTTGTCAGTCGATTGCTCATATGAATATTGATGTTCAAGATTTAGAC
>ERZ1089242.37-NODE-37-length-22214-cov-8.185117_pt1 | contig 22214 bp, 23 predicted proteins | sample MGYA00383555_ERZ1089242 | MGnify/ENA primary metagenome ERZ1089242 (study PRJEB34543, sample SAMEA5968659) | marine metagenome | biome: water | collected 2014-06-21 | depth 0 m | study: Ocean Sampling Day (OSD) data from North Adriatic Sea
AAAAAAGTTTTTATCATTACCGGATAGTTTTATAGCTCTTCCGGGAGGAGGGGGTACCATTGAAGAAATCGGATTAGTCTTAAGTGCTTTACAATTAGGTATTATTAAAAATAAAAAATTTATTATTTTTAATTATAAAGATTATTGGATCGATTTAATTAACCAGTATCAAAAAGTAATCACAAAAGGATTTGCGTATAAAAACTTTAGAGATTTAATAATTATTTGTCAAAATGTATCAGAACTAAAAAAAATATATTAATCGGATCTTATCCAATTTAGCCAATTGGCTAACTCTAAAGTTCTTACCTTAAAATCATAAATAGATTTACTATAACTCTCAGATGTAGGTTTTTTAAAATCTTTAATTAATTTTTCAATTTGATTTTTTGAAAATAAATTTTCTTCTAAGAGTATTTTTTTACGAGCATTCATGATTTGTCCTGTATATTTAAAATTGAATTCAGGGTGGTATTGTGTGCCCCAAAATTTTGTACTAGATAACGCCTGAATAGAATAGTGATTGTCCGCCAAGACTCTTGAATTCGAAGGCAATGTTGTTATGTGATCAACATGCGAAGCGAAAGCATCAAAAATTTTTGGTTTTTTTGAATAGAGTGGGTGAGAGGACCCTTGTCGATTGAGAGTTATATTGTGAGCAATACCTATTTCCCTTCCTTTTAAATTTTTTTTCACTTGTCCACCATTGCAGACTGTGAACATTTGCATACCCCAACAACTGCCAAACATTTTGATTGGTAACTTGGATAATTTTTTCATTAAGTTGATTTGATTTTTAATTTCTTTTGTGTTGTCATAAATATTTAAACTCGAACCAGTCCAAACAATTCCATCAAATGAAAGAAAATAACTATCATCATATTCCTTTTTCAAATCTATAGACGGATAGATAAAACTAGTTTTCAATTTTGGATTAATAAGTTTTAATTGGTCTCGATAAAATTCGCAAATAGGTTGTATTTTGTATTTAGCTAATTTACTCCAACCCTTTTTGTCATATCCATTAACTATTAGTAAATTCATGCATATTTAATATAGTTACTTTGTTTAAATGTCAGCTTTTATCTACAAGTCTCTTTCGGTTTTATTTTTCGTTCTCATGAGTGTTTGTATTAAAGCTACTGGAGATCATATTCCTTTATTTCAAGTTGTATTTTTTCGAAATTTTTTTGCTTTAATACCTCTATTTTTTGTTATTTATTTTTTAAAACTCAAAGTCACATCTCTAAATAGATATCCTTTACATTTTGGTCGAGCAATCATTGGAATTACAGCAATGAGCTTATTTTTTATCTCAATTAGATATGTACCTTTGGTTGAAATGCAGACAATTAGCTTTTCTTCAGTTTTTTTTATTTCAATCTTATCTGTATTTTTTCTTGGAGAAAAAATCGGCTATAGAAGAATTATTGCTGTGATTTTTGGTTTTATTGGAGTTGTTATTATTTTAAATCCAGGTTCAGCAATATTTTCTAATTATTCTTTTTTACCTCTGATAGCTAGTTTTTTTTTATCCATTGCTGTTATTTTTCTAAAAAAAATACTTCTAACCAATAATAACATTTTATCTGTTTGGGCTTTTACCGCCCTTTGCACAATGATTAGTTTATTTTTTTATAATGAGAGTTGGATATGGCCAGAAAACATTGATCTTATTTTTATGGTGGCGTCAGGTATTTTGGGTTTTATTGCTCAAATTTGTCTAACTAAATCATTTCAAATGGCTGATGCCTCACTATTAGCTCCTCTTGATTTCTCATCGGTAATTTGGTCTTTTTTGATCGGATATATTTTTTTTCAAGAATTTATAACACTTAATGTACTGTTTGGAGGATTGATTATAATGATGAGTGTTTCTTATATTTTCTATCGGGAAAGGGTGTTAAAAAAGCAAATTGTACTTGGTGCAAATAAACAATTTTAAGTTAAAAATTTTGAAATAATTCTTTCTAAGAATATTCCTGCAAAGATCACAAGCCCACCACCTAAATAGACTTGCCAAAAGCTTGTCAATAGTTTGCTTTTCATATATTTCCATTTGATTATGGCTATTAAGGCAAGCTCAAATATTGTTATTATAATTGCTAGATCTTTTGCTAATGAAATATCATTAATTAAAAATGGTAGGGTATGCAACATGCCGCCAATAAAGGTAGCTACGCCTGTAATGACTCCTCTAATTACTGGCGAACCTCTTCCAGTTAATTTTCCATCATCGCTGATGGCTTCAGCTTGACCCATGCTAATACCCGCTCCTACAGACACTAAAGTTCCTGCCATGAAGGCTGTTTTGGCATCTCCTGATACCGCAAATCCAAATACAGGTGCCAATGTTGAAATGGATCCATCCATAAAACCTAAGAGCGAGGGCTGAACAATTTTAAGGAGGAACTGTTCGTCTTTGTTCATTTTAGAACGCTTTGTCATATTTGTAATTTATATTTAAATTTTCTGATTAATAGATGCAATTAGACATTCTTTTAATTTTTTGATAATTAGATCGTATGGAATTTTTACATACTATGATTAGAGTAAGTGATGTCGATACCTCACTGGACTTTTATTGCAATAAATTGGGTTTAATCGAATTTTCAAGAAAAGATTATGAAAAAGGTAGGTTTACACTAATTTTTTTATGTGCCCCTGAAGACAAAAATCTAGCTGAACAAAATAGAAAGCCTTTAATCGAACTTACTTACAATTGGGATAAGGAGGAATATTCAGGAGGTAGAAACTTTGGTCACCTTGCATTTAGAGTAGACAATATTTATGAAATTTGTCAAAAACTTCAAGATAATGGCGTTGTTATCAACCGCCCACCTAGAGATGGTCACATGGCTTTTGTAAAATCCCCCGATGGTATATCCATTGAATTACTTCAAAAAGGGGACAATCTTGAACCAAAGGAACCATGGTTAAGTATGGAAAATACTGGTAGCTGGTAGTTAACTATTTATATTTCAGATAATTTTTTTAAAAGATCTTCTCTTGATAATGAGCCGTTATATTTAGAGATCACTTCAAGAGATTTTCTAATGATATCCTCATCTCCTGGCTCTTCAAGATCAGAAAGTATTATTTCTTTTAACAGTTCTTGGTTATCCTGCTGACCAACATGGTCAAGAATAAACTCTGCGAAAACTTTATTTCTTGAGTTTCTTTTATCAAACTCTGATTGCTCTTTCTGGCTCTGTTCAGCTTCAAAAGCTCTTTCTCTATCTTTAAATTTATCCATAAACTTATTATTTCATAGTTGGCATGTTTAGAGAAGCCCCTGCGACATCTTCTGGCCATCTTGAGGTAATAGTTTTTCTTTTTGTGTAAAAATTTATTCCCTCTTCTCCGTGCATTCCATGTCCTCCAAAAATAGACCCTTTCCAACCCCCGAAGCTATAAAAAGCCATTGGAACAGGGATGGGAACATTAATTCCAACCATGCCAATTTGAACATCTTTCATAAAATTACGAGCAAAAGTTCCATTAGAAGTATAAATGGAAGTACCATTTCCAAATTCATGATTATTAATAATTTTTAAAGCATCATCAAAATGATTTAAATTAACAACTGATAAGACTGGTCCAAAAATTTCTTCTCTATAAATTGTCATGTCAGTTGATACATTGTTAAAAATTGTTGGACCAACAAAGTTTCCATTTTCAAAACCTTGAAGGTTTAAATTTCTACCATCCATTTCTAATAATGCTCCCTCTGATACCCCTTTTTCAATATAACTTAAGACTTTTTGTTTATGTTCTTTTGTGATCAAAGGTCCCATTTCACTTTGAGGATCAAGAGACTCTCCAACTTTTATTTTAGATGCCTTTTCTTTTAGTAGTTCCATAAATGGTTTTTGAATACTTCCAATGGGAAGTGCAACTGATGTAGCCATACATCTTTCTCCAGCTGAGCCAAAAGCGGCTCCAATTAAACCATTTACAGCATCCTCTAAATTTGCATCCTCCATAATTAACATATGATTTTTTGCACCACCTAAGGCTTGAACACGTTTATTATATTTCGCACACTCTGTATAAATGTATTTTGCTACAGGGGTAGAACCGACAAAACTAACCGAAGAAATATCAGGGGATTGGAGGATTTGATCAACAACGCTTTTATCTCCATTAACAATTGTTAAAACATTCTCTGGCAATCCAGCTTCACTTAATAATTCTCCTAATTTTAGTGAACATTGGGGAACTTTTTCTGATGGTTTCAACATAAAGGCATTGCCACATGCTATAGAGATAGGAAACATCCACATCGGAACCATTGCAGGAAAGTTAAAAGGAGTTATGCCAGCACAAATGCCCAAAGGTTGCTTGATATCAAAAGAGTCAACATTTGTCCCTACATTTACAGAGTGATTGCCTTTGAGAAGGTGGGGAATGCCGCACGCAAAATCCACTACCTCTAATCCTCTTTGCAGAGAACCTTTGGCATCAGAGAATACTTTGCCATGCTCTTCAGAAATTATACGAGCAATATCATCAAAGTTTTTTTCAATTAAGCTTTTAAATTTAAATAAAATAGAACTTCTTTTTGTAATCGGAGTATTTGCCCAAGCTGTTTGGGCTATCTTCATTTTATTTACGATGAATTGAAATTCTTGTTGTGTGGTAATTGGGATTTGGGCATATTCTTCGCCGGTAGTTGGTTTAAAAAGAGAAAGTTTGTTTGAGGATTCACTTGTAATGAATTTTCCATCGTAAAAATTACTAATTATTTTCATTGCAATTCAAATTATCAATATTTTCTCATAAGTAAATATGTCTTTAAATAGATGCATCTTCCTGTTATATCTTAATTAACAGGGGTGCTTATTTAAAAGCTGAGAGAGGATTTCCTTAACCCTAGAACCTGAACCGGATAATGCCGGCGTAGGAAGTTAATTTCCCTACCACTGCGTAATCTTGGTTCCTTGTTAATGAAAGGAATTAACGATGAACTTAAAATTATTAACTATTATACTTTTTCTCCCCATCCAAGTTTTGGCAAAAGAGGAACTAAAAATTCTAACTTATGGATCATTTAACTCAGATTGGGGACCGGGACCAAACATTGAAAAAGAATTTGAATCTGTTTGTAATTGTAACTTAATTTGGAATACGGCAGAGTCTTCAGGAGCCCTATTATCAAGAATGAAACTCACAAAAAATAATGAAGGATATGATGTTCTCTTAGGGTTAGATGACTCTTTAATAAAGGAAGCTGAAGGAAATGATTTATTTTTGGAACATAAAATTAAAGAATTCAATCTAGATCTAGATTGGAATAATAAATTTTTTACCCCATTCGATTATGGTTATTTTAGTTTTATCTATGATCAAACAAAACTTTCCACACCACCTCAATCTTTTGATGAATTAGCCTCTAGAAATGACATTTCTATAATTGTAATGGATCCTAGGTATTCTACCCCAGGTTTAGGTTTGGCTAAATGGATTGATCAAGTATACCAAGAGGGTGCGGCTGAATTTTGGAAAAATTTACAAGATCAAATCGTCATTACATCTAAAAGTTGGTCTGATGGATATGGATTATTTTTAGAGGGAGAGAGTGATGTTGTTTTGAGTTATACAACTTCACCAGCATACCATTCATTAATTGAAGGCAATTCGAATTATCAATCATTAAATATGATTGAAGGACATGCTATTCAAATTGAAGTAATGGGTATTTTAAAAAATGCATCCAACTATGAATTAGCAAGAAACTTTTTAGAATTTTCACTATCAGAAAATTTTCAAAAACATATTCCTCAAGGTAATTGGATGTATCCAGTAATTGATCTTCAAAATTCTCAAAATGACTTTTATAGTGCGGCACCAAAGCCTAAGCCCCTAGACCAGATCTTTCCTTCCTTGTCAGAAAAAGAAAGTTGGATTTTAAATTGGAAATTATCCTTGAATGAGTAAATTTAGTAATTATATGGAAGTCTACTTCGTTAGGCTTCCATATTTTTTTTATATAACTACTCTTTTATTTATTTTTTTAAGTGGAATTTTTTTTTTCATTAAAGTTCCAGATAATTTTAACTTTATTATTTCAAATCATACAAATGCAATTTTTTTTACTTTTTTACAAGCTATTGTAGCTACATTTTTTTCTTCACTTTTAGGATTTATCTTTAGTCTGATCTTGTATCTTTCAGGAAAAAATCAAAGATTAATTTCTGCATTTTTAAACTTTTGTTTTATTTTGCCTGTAATATTTGTCTCTTTTGGAATAATTTTTTTTTATAGTTCAAATGGTGTCTTAAGTAAGCTTTTCAATCTTCTTTCTATTGATTATGAACTAAAAATTTTTTCATTTATTGGAATAATTTATGTAACTTCATATTTCAATATAGCTTTTAATGCTAATTTCTTTTTTCGAAAGTTGGTAAACCTCCCAGAAAATTATATTAAAATACTTAAATCTAATAATATTACTTTTTTGACTGCTGTAAGGTTGCAATTTAGAAAATATTTATTTCAGGGCTATAGGTCTATTCTAATCCTCACACTAATTTTTTGTGCAAGTAATTTTACAATTCTTTATTTACTTTCAGGCTCACCCCATTTAGTGACCATTGAGCTTTCAATTTATCAATCAATTATTTTTAATGCTGACTTATACTCTGGTATTACTCTTGGGATCATTCAACTAATGTTAATGTTAATGTTAGCTAGTTTGATCATGTTTAATCAAACTTATGAACAATCATTAAATGTTAATAAGTCATCTACTATAATGTTATCTAACAATTTTTTTGTTTCATTAGGATTTTATTTAATTGTAATTTATTTTTTAATTCCTTTTCTCATTTTGATAAAAGGTTTATTAAATTTCAATTCTCAATTATTTTTATCACCAAGTTTTATTAATAGTATTATTAATAGCTTAATGATTTCTTTTCTATCAGTTTCATTGGCTGTTTTAATTTCTCTTTCTACACTGTTTGTTTATAGGTCTTTCTTGGAACGTAATAGTAAATTTCATAAATTGATCTTTATATCTATTTCAATACTTCTTTTTATTCCTTCTCTTACCCTTTCTTCAGTCATTTTTTATTTAAATTTTAATTTAAATTTTATTTTTTCAAATTTTCTCATTGTTTCCATAATCAATAGCTTTTTCATTACACCCATCATTTTTGTTTTTTTATCTAGTAAGTTTATCCAAAATTATTTTCATGAGCACAGACACTCTGTTTTATTTAATATTTCACCACTAATAAGAATATTTAAGATTGATATTCCCAAAATTAAAAATGAATTAATTTTAATAATCTCAGCTATTTTTGTTTTGAGTTTGGGTGACTTAACTTCAGTAACTATTTTTAATGACAGTTCTTTTCAAACTATTCCACTATTTATTTCTCAATTATATAATAATTACAAATATGATGATGCTTTCTTTATATTATCGATATTTATATTTTTTCTTTTTTTGATCATGTATTTGCCTAGTAGGTTATTAAATAAAAATGCTTAGACTCGTTAACCTTTCTTGTTCATTCGACTCTTTTGAAGCTAATTTCAATATAAATGTTTCTCAAACTGGAATAATAGGAGTGGTAGGTAGAAGTGGATCGGGTAAATCTACTTTACTCAACCTTATTGCAGGTTTTGCTCAACCTAAATCTGGAACAATATTCTATCAAAACTCCTTTTTAAATGCTTTGGAACCTTCAAAAAGAGACCTTTCTATTTTATTTCAAAGTTTTAACAATTTCGATCATTTAACTGTTTTTGAGAATGTGATACTAGGCATCGATCCTCAAATGAAAAAAAAATCCAGTAACCTTATTATAGTTAAAGATATTCTAAAAAAACTATCTCTTAATATTGATATTAATACTCCGGTTAATTTACTTTCAGGTGGTGAACAACAACGTGTTTCTATTGCAAGGTGTTTAATCAGGAATAAATCGATGTTATTACTTGATGAACCATTTAATTCACTTGATCCAGGTCTGAGAAAGAAACTCTATGAAGATATTTTACTAATGACAAAAAAGGCGCCTAATTCCCTTACCTTAATTAGTAGTCATCTAATTGATGAGTTAAGAAAAATTACTAATGCTTTTATTTTTTTACATCAAGGAAAAATAATAGGTGAGAAAATTTTATCTTTCCAAGAACTATCTACTAATAAGTATTTTAAAGATTATTTAAAATAAATTTCTCAACTTCTATTTTTAAGCTTCTTATTTTTTTATCATTTTTTTTAGATATGGTTGAGAGATACAAATAATCTAAAAGCTGACATATAGGTAAATAATGTGATATTTCTCTGAGGGATATTTTTGAATAAATTGATAATTTGTTTATTTGTTTTTCATTCAACTTTTCTAGATATGCAAACATAGCAAGTTCGTAACCTGGAGAGGAAATAACACAATAATCCCAATCTAAAAAAAAAATTCTTTTTTCTTTTAAGTATATATTTTTTAAATGTAAATCCCCATGGCAAACAATATCTTGACGATAAGTTTTTAAATATTTTTGTAATTTATCAATTTTTTGATAAATTTTTTGATGTTTTGAATTGTTGTTAATATAATTATAAATTTCATCTATTAAATTTCTTTTTATAATTCTTCTATCTATAGAATTAACTTTCCTAATTTGAGCTAGAAAGTTTTTTAATAATTTTTCTTCATTTAATAATTTGTTTATAGAGAATTTCGGGTCTGTTTTTAATTCATCAATTTCAATAATACTATTTGAAATGATTTTGTGTTTGGGACTTAATTTTAATTTATAGGTTTCATTATAAATTATTTTAAAATCGGATAATCTTCTTCTATGAAATTTTGTAAAAGATGATTGGTTATAAACCTTATAAATTTTTTGATTAGTTAAATTTTTGTAAACTGATGAAAAACCCTCATTTTGATCTTTAAGTGTTATCATTTGCTTGAATTACCTAGTTAATTTGTGATTGTTTTTCATTAAAATATATATACTACTCTATCTGTACTATTTAAGGCTAATTATATTTGAATTAATAAATTTCGTTTCCCAAAAAAAACTTAGTTTGACGATTTGATTTTGATTAACCTTATTATTTAAGAAAGGTAATACGAATGACTACTGGAACAGTGAAATGGTTTAACCCAAAAAAAGGTTTTGGGTTTATTGCCCCTGATGGCGAAGATAAAGATATCTTTGTTCACATTACAGCTGTTCAACAAGCAGGTTTAGACCGCCTTGATGAAGGTGATAAAGTCGAATTTGAAATTGTTGAAGACAAAGGCAAATCCAAAGCTGATCAACTAAAAAAAATCTAGTTGATCTTACGCAAACTTTTTATTTTATCGTAGGCTTGATTTATCTCGGATAGTCTGTCTTCAGATTTAATGATTAATTCTTGAGGTACACCCTGGGCTCTTAATTGATCAGGGTGTAACTCTTTACTTAGCTGAATCCACTTCTTTCGGATTTCATCATTACTAGCTTCTTTATTAATACCCAAAACTTTATAAGGATTAGTTTGTTTATCCAGCCAAAGAGATTGAATGCTTTCATACTGATTTCTTTGTAATCCAAAATATTTAGCACATCCTTCAATGAACTGTATTTCTGGTCTGCTAATCTCTCCATCGGCGTCAGCGATATAAAATAAAAGATTAATTATTTGTTCTAAAACTTGAGATTGGTTTCTAAAGATCATTCCTAATTGTTGTGCGTATTGATGATAATCGTCGGATGATTTTTTCGCCTCGTTAAATATTTTTCCCACATCACTTTGAAAATTGGGTGGGATCTGAAATTTTTCTTTAAAAGCCAAAACTTCATCAGAGGTGACTTGGCCATCAGCTTTAGCAAGTTTTGCAGCAAGAATTATGACGCCAACTGTGATGACCTCTTGTGTAGATTGAACTCCCCCTTGAATGTCACTGGATTGACCTCTGATTTTATCGACACTGTGACCAGCTATAACACCTAAAAGTGCACCAATGGGCCCCCCTAAAGCAAATCCAAAAGTCCCAGCTAGTAGTTTACCCCAAATACTCACGATAAAAGTTTATTTGCAATCCATGTTCTTATCTCAAAGCCGTAACGTTTATACTCTTTAAATAGATTTTTATGTGTTTGAAGGCAATCTTCATAAATTTTAATTTCATTTGGCTTTATAACCTCTCTATTAAAGTGAATTTCAAACTCCTTTAGCATAGAAAAAAAAGCTGGGGTGTTGCAGTCCGCAAGACTAACTTTGTCGGAAGCTAAATATTTTTCTTTTTTTCTAATGTTATTGATCATTTCCAAATGATTTTCTATTTCTTTAAAAATATTTTCAATCATTAGTCCATCGGAGGGATGAGAAGTAACTTTAACAAGACCAAAAAGCTTTCGAATACTACCAACTAGTTTCTCATCAACTAAGGTTGCAAGAAATCGTATTTTCGAATTGGTATCTGGATGACCGGAAAGCAAGGATGGTTCTGGAAATTTCTCTTCTAAGAACTCTAATATCGCTAAAGAGTCTGAGATCATTAATCCATCAATTGATAAACACGGAACCGTAGCAGTGGGTGAAAAGGATCCATAGTTATTGATTGCCTCAACTTTGTCTATTTCAATTGTTTTAAAATCGAGAGCAAACTCAACTTTAGAGCAAGAAACGCTATGCGAATTAGTATAAAGTTTTAAAATCAATAGACTTATTTAAGCCATTCATCGGCTTTATTATTATCCTTAAGCGTATTTTCATTACCGTGAGCAAAGTGTTTGGTCATATCAGGGTAATATTTGTAAGCTATTGGTTTTCTGCCCATAGCAACAGCCATCTCTCTGACATGATGAGGATCAGCGCCACAGCAAATTCCAATAAAGTTCACATTTATATCCATACATTGTTTTGTAAATTCAGCCATTTCAAATCGGTTACATGTTAGACCATCTAACGCAATATGAGATACATTCCCACTCAGACAACCACAGTTAGGATCTTCTATATACATATGAGTAGGAAATTTTTCATTTGTTCGGTAAGGAACAGGAAGTGCTGCCACATGACAAGAAACTTGTTCTCTAATGCTCGGTAATAATTTCATTGTCATATCAGGACCACGATAGCAGTTTAATCCAACAACATCAGCTCCATGATCTTCAAGGATTTTGCATGCCTCTGCAGCTGTATGACCCTCTCTTGTTTTATCCCCCTTTGGGATTGCAAGATTAACAACAGCAATCAACCCTGCGTCTTTAATTTCTTTTAAAGCTAATTTTGCCTCTTCAGTCCAGTTTATGGTTTCGGCAATGACAAAATCAACATCCGCCTCTTTGGCCCAAGCAATTTGCTCGGCAAACATTTTTTGACAATTTATATGGGATTGTTTATCAGTGGGGCTATATATGTTTGTATTAGCAACATTCCCAGCAATCATCAAATCTAGTTCGGGAAATTCATTTGCGGCATCCTTGGCAATTTTTAATGCATTTTTTTGGAGGGGTTCTAATAATTCCTCTTTACCAATTAATCGAAGTTTTTCACGATGACCATAATAAGTAAAAGCTTGGACGACGTCACTGCCTGCACGGATAAACTCCCGGTGAAGTTGAGTGACCACTTCGGGATGCTCTAAAACGACTTCGGGAACATAGGCGCCCGCTTGTAAGTAGCCTCTTCGCTCCATAGCAAAAAGATAACCCTCGGCGCATAAGACAGGACCGGTATTTAGCTTATCAATTAAATTCATGAAACCTCCAATTTTTTAAAAATACTAATATTTTGAGAAAACAATTTCTATTTAAAATTTACATTAATCTTTCACTCTAGTGATAATAAAATATATTAATTAATAATGTCATATTTCTCCAATCCAGATTATATCGTAATTGGCTCGGGTTCAGCCGGATCAACTATTGCTTATAGACTTGGAGAAAGTGGGACTAATCAAGTTCTTGTTTTAGAATTTGGTGGAACTGATATCGGTCCGTTTATTCAAATGCCTGCAGCTCTTTCTTATCCCATGAATATGCCTCGCTATGATTGGGGATATAAAGCTGAACCCGAAACCAGTTTAAATAATCGATCTCTTGTATGTCCTAGGGGTAAAGTAATTGGAGGGTCATCTTCAATAAATGGAATGATTTATGTTAGAGGTAATCCAGGTGATTATCATTACTGGGCGCAAGATGGGGCAACCGAATATGAATTAGAAATAGCAACTAAAATGGTACCTTGCAAAGTACATTTAAAAGCTCTTTACGATCCTGAAATGAAAAATATTAAAGCTTAAGTTCTCTTATTTTTAATAAAGCAAATTTAGTAACTATATTTTGTGTTTTTTTACTATCAATAAGATCAAGAACTTCTTTTTTTTTAATAGGCAATATATCAATATACTCCCCTTCTTCAGTATTAATAATTTTAAATTTATTAATTATAGGCACCTCAGCCAAATAAATATCAGTAATTTCTTCTAGACAATCTGGGGCAATAATAAGTGAATCTATCTTTTTGACCGATAAAGCTTGAACGCCTAGTTCTTCATGAATTTCTCTTAGGACCGCCTGTCTACTGGTCTCTTTTTTTTTAATCCCGCCTGCTACTATTTCTAAGGGATATCTTTTGGTGTTATTAAAAAAGTAATTAGGTCTAAATTGCCTTATAAAATAAAATACTTTTGTTTTTCTATTAAAACAGATTGCTGAGACGCTTCTTCCGTTAAAAATGTAGTTTTCTTTAATTTTTTTAGACTTATCTTTTTGATCAAAATTTATCTCTAGCTCATAAATATTTTTATAAATTTTCTTTTTTTTTATTTTATTCATACTCGTTTGGATCTTGTAACTTATTTTACATAGTTTATTTTATTCAATTCCAAATGAAAGTTTTAGTTGCCGTCAAAAGAGTAGTTGATTACAAAGTTCAAATTCGAGTTAAAACTGATAACTCCGGAGTTGAAACACAGAATGTAAAAATGTCTGTTAATCCACCGGATGAAAATGCTATTGAGGAATCAGTTAAACTAAAAGAACAAGGGTTAGCTACTGAGACTATTGCAGTTACTATAGGTGATGATAAATCTCAAGATGTGCTCAGAACTTCAATGGCTATGGGTATTGATCGCTCAATTTTAGTTAAGAGCTCAAACACTTTAGAACCTCTGGCTGTAGCGAAAACTCTAGTTAAAATAATTGAAAAAGAAAATCCTGATTTAGTTTTATTGGGCAAACAGGCTATTGATGATGATTCTAATCAAACTGGTCAAATTTTATCTGCTTTAATGAATTGGCCACAAGGATGCTTTATTTCTGAACTAAAAATAGAAGATAATAAATTACTCATATCAAGAGAGATAGATGAAGGAATTGAAAAACTTGAAACTAGTTTGCCAGCTGTTTTAACATGCGATCTAAGATTGAATACACCTCGATTTGCATCCTTACCAAATATTATGAAAGCTAAAAAGAAACCTCTAGATATTATTGAAATAGATACACTTGGCATTGACACTGAATCAAAAATTAAAGTTTTAAATGTAGTCGAACCTCCGAAGCGTGAGGCAGGTATTATGGTCAGCGATGTTAAAGAATTAGTGCAAAAATTAAAATATGAGGCAAAAGTTATTTAAATGACAGTTTTAGTAATAGCCGAACACGACAACCATAATTTAAAAAGTTCAACATTAAATACTATTACGGCAGCTACAAAATTTAATGATGAGATACATCTTATAATTTTAGGTAACAGTATTGATAATTTGATTAACAATTGTCAATCTCTACAAGAAGTATCAAAAATTTTAAAATGTGATCATGAAAAATTGGAAAATCCAATTCCTGAAATCATGGCACCAATAATTTCCAATATTTCAAAAAACTATACTCATATCTTAGCCCCAGCTTCAACTTTTGGAAAGAACCTCCTTCCGAGATTATCGGCATTGTTAGATGTCACTCAGATCAGTGACGTAATTGAAATTCAAAATAATAATACTTTTGTTAGACCTATCTATGCAGGTAATGCAATCTCAACAGTAGAAACAAATCAACAAATAAATTTACTCACTATCCGCCCAACTGCATTTGATAAATGTGAGGAAAGTGGAGGTAGCGCTTCAAGTGAAGCAATACAGTATTTAGATACTGAGACTAATACAAAGTTTATTGGTAGAGAGGTTTCCAAAAGTGACCGACCTGATTTAGGCAATGCCAGAGTTGTCGTCTCAGGTGGAAGAGGTATGGAAAACTCTGATAATTTTAAGTTACTTTATGACTTGGCTGATAAATTGAACGCTGCAGTAGGGGCTTCAAGAGCTGCAGTGGACTCAGGTTATATTGGAAATGAATACCAAGTAGGACAAACAGGAAAAATGGTTGCACCAGAATTATATATAGCGGTAGGTATTTCAGGGGCGATTCAACATTTGGCCGGTATGAAAGATAGTAAAGTTATAGTCGCTATTAATAAAGATGCCGAAGCTCCTATATTTGGAATAGCAGATTATGGACTTTCAACTGATTTATTCCAAGCAATTCCTGAAATCATAAAAGAGTTGGACCTTCTTAATAAGATAGAATCTTAACTTTTAGTATATAATTAAATTTATGAGCGAAATCCAAAGAGAGGAAATGACTTATGATGTGGTGATAGTTGGGGCCGGGCCTGCTGGACTTTCTACGGCTATTAAACTTAAACAATTAAATAATGAACTATCGGTTTGCTTGTTAGAAAAATCTGCTGAATTAGGTGCTCATATTTTAAGTGGCAATGTATTCGAGACAAAAGCTCTTGATGAATTAATACCTAATTGGAAAGAACTTAATGCACCAATTAATACAAAAGTAAAATCAGAGGAATTTTTATTTTTAACTAAAGAAAAAAGTTTTAAGGTTCCTAATTTTCTTCTTCCTCAGTCATTACAAAATCATAATAACTATATTATTAGTCTGTCTAATTTATGTAAGTGGCTAGGAGAGTTTGCTGAAAATTTAGGTGTTGAAATTTTTCCTGGATTTGCTGCAAGTAAAATAATTTATAATGAAGAGGGGGAGGTTGCTGGAGTTCAAACTGGAGACATGGGACTGGATCAAAATGGAAATCCAAAAGATAATTTTGAACCTGGTATAAACATCAAAGGAAAAGTAACCGTATTATCTGAGGGTTGTAGAGGCCATTTAGGAAAAGAAGTCATTAAAAAATTTAATTTAGAAGCAAACAATAAATCAACCCAACAATATGGTATTGGATTTAAAGAAATATGGGAGATTAATTCAGAAAATCACCATTTGGGGAAAATTATGCATAGTGTTGGTTGGCCATTAGAAAATGATACTTACGGAGGAAGTTTTTGTTATCACGCAGAAAATAATCAACTTTATTTAGGTTACGTCATTGGCCTTGATTATAAAAATCCTTATTTATCTCCTTACGATGAATTTCAACAATTTAAAACTCATCCAGAGTTAAGAAAAATATTAACTGGTGGAAAAAGAATTTCATATGGAGCAAGAGCTCTTATTGAAGGAGGAATTCAAAGCCTTCCTCAAATGCACATGCCAGGGGCGCTAATAATTGGTTGTGATGCAGGAACACTAAATATGCCGAAAATTAAAGGCTCACACACAGCAATGAAAAGTGGAATCATAGCCGCCCAAGTAATTGATAAACATATAAAAGAAGGAGTTAATCTATCTATTTATGAAAGTGATTTCAAAAGTTCCTGGTTATATAAAGAGCTTTACCAGGCAAGAAATGTGAAACCTAGTTTCAAATGGGGACTGATACCAGGGATGATATTTACTGGAATTGATCAGAAGTTATTTGGAGGAAGGCTACCTTTAACTCTTCAACATAATCATGCAGATCATGAAAGTTTAGAATTAGCAAAAAATTCTAAAAAAATAGAATATCCCAAATATGATAATGAATTTACTTTTGATAAACCCAGTTCCGTCTATCTGTCAGGCACTTATCATGCCGATGATCAGCCATGCCATTTGTTGCTTAAAGACCCTGAGCTTACAACCACATTTACTCTTGAGCAGTATGATGAGCCTGCACAAAGATATTGTCCAGCAGGTGTTTACGAGGTTGAGCTAGACGAAGAAACAAAAAAACAGTATCTCAAAATTAATTCACAAAATTGCATTCACTGTAAAACTTGTGATATTAAAGAACCATCACAAAATATCGAGTGGGTTACGCCTGAAGGTGGGGGTGGTCCGATGTATTCTGGTACTTAGTTAAAGCCATTTTTTATTCATAGAAAGAACATCCTCATCACCTTGTAGGATAATAGAAGAAAGGCTTTCAATTTTCGGAAGAATACTAGAGAAATAAATCATGGAGCTGGAGATTTTGGCATTTAAAAATTCTTCATCAGTTTCATTTTTATTTTTTAAATCAATTGATTTAGATGCAGTTTTCATCATCATCCATCCACCAAAAACATAGCCGAGCATCATCAAATAATTTACTCCAGATACGGCAGGTCTCTTTTTATTATTTGAAATTGAAACAATATGATTAATCACTTTATTAGTGGTCTCAATTGATGCCCTCATTTTATGGCAGATACTCTGAAGATTTTTGTCATCTGATTTTGAAATTTCATTTACCTCTGTATTTATTTCATTAATTAGGTCAGTTATGGCTTTGCCGTTATCTCTTAATGTTTTTCTAAATACTAAGTCGTTTGCCTGAATTGCTGTAGTGCCCTCATAAATAGGTAGAATTCTTGCATCTCTATAATGTTGAGCAATTCCAGTTTCTTCAATGAATCCCATTCCACCATGGATTTGAATAGCATTTGAGGTGATCTCAAGAGATCTTTCTGTTAACCATCCTTTTATAATTGGAATCATCAATGAGGATTTAGTATCCCAATATTTGCTTTGAGAAGATTTGGTCATGTCCAATGCAAAGCCGCCATAGATTGCAAGTGCACGCATAGCTTCAACTTCAGATTTCATTGTAGAGGCTAATCTTAACACATCAGGGTGTTCAATAATGGGATCTCCTTTTTTACCATCAATAGGTATCCCTTGAACTCGATCAAAAGCATACATTTTAGATTGTTGATAAGCTCTTTCTGAAACAGCAAGGCCTTGAACTCCAACAGAAAATCTCGCATGATTCATCATTTCAAACATAATATTTAAACCTTGGTTTTCCTCACCAACAAGATAGCCAATTGCACCCCCATTTTCACCAAATTGAAGAACAGCAGTAGGAGAACCTTTTACACCAAGTTTTTTTTCAATTGAAAGACAAGTAACATCATTTTTTTGACCTACGCTGCCATCATCATTTGGAATAAATTTTGGAACTATAAAAACTGATATACCTTTATTGCCCTCAGGGGCATCTGGCGTTCTAGCAAGAACTAAATGAATAATATTTTCTGAAAGATCGTGCTCTCCGTAAGTAATATATATCTTTTGACCTGAAATTTTATAATGACCATTTTCTTTAACTGCCTTTGTTTTTATAGAGGATAAATCAGTACCAGCTTGAGGTTCTGTTAAATTCATAGTCCCGGTCCACTCACCAGAAGCAAGCTTAGGAATAAAGAAGCTCTTTTGATCGTCCGAAGCTGATTTTTGTAAAGCATAAATTAATCCTTGTGTAAGCAAATGACATAAAGCTAGAGACATATTTGAGCTATGCCAAATTTCATTAACAGCTGCTGATAACGTTACGGGAATTTGCTGTCCACCAAATTGCTCCTTTGCTTCTAAACCAAACCAACCACCATCTCTTAAGCTCTCATAAGCCTCTTTATATCCTGCGGGTGTTTTAACATCTCCATTATCGAGCCTTTTTGATCCCTCATGATCTCCAGATAAGTTACAAGGATCTAAGACTTCTGATCCTATTTTTCCAGCCTCTTCTAAGATGGCATCTATTAAGTCATCTGAGAATTCTTGATAATCTGGAATATTAGCTAGTTCATCTAAATTAATTAGATTTTTAATAACAAAATTTAAATCTTTTATGGGAGCTTCATACATTTTTTTAAATATATACTTTTTTAGAATTCCTACCTAAAGAAATCAAAATTTCATGTTCATTTGTATCTGTTTGCAGAGCTAAGTTTTCGCATGATTGATTATCTCCTAAAATCTCAACGGGCTTTCCAAGATACAATTCATTTTCGTTAATATGAGAAACATCAATCGTTATTAAATCCATAGAGACTCGCCCTAAAATATTACAAGTTTTTCCATTGATATAAACTTTTGCTCTATTGCTACCTGATCTTAGGTAACCGTCTGAATATCCAAAATCTATTGTTGCAACTTTCATATTTTTTTTTGTTTTAAATGTTTTGCTGTATCCAATAGTTTGATCTCTTGGAATTGATGATATTTGCAAAATAGGAGCATAGATTTTCATAACACCTTTTAGGCCAAATGACTTTTTTAAAAAAGGATTAATCCCATAAAGACTTTTCCCAGGCCTTACATAATTCAAGTGAAAAGATTTTCCTAAAAAAATACCTGATGAGTTTGCGATACTTAACTGTTTGTTAAAAAAGTGATTTATTTTTTTTAATTGACTTAATTGATATTGACTCTCATTAATATCTTTTTCATCAGCTGAAGATAAATGAGTCATTAAAAATTTTATTTTTTTATAATTTATTTTTTCTTTTATTTGATTTATTTCATGGAACTTAAATCCTAGTCTGTTCATTCCTGTATCAAAATGTAAAATACAATCTAATTCTGATTTATATCTATTGAGAACTTCTAATTGTCTTAAATTATTAATTATTGGAATTATTTTATATCTTTTTAAATAGTTGCAAATTTCTTTTGAGATTGGTCCTGATAGTAGATATATATTTGTATAGTTTTTATGCTCTTTTCTCAGACTAATTGCGTCATCGAGTCGGGCAACATAAAAATGATTACAACCATTATTTTTTAAAATTTTTGAACACTCTAATATGCCATGCCCATAAGCATCTCCCTTTATGACAGACATTACCTTTGATTTTTCAACTCTCGTTTTTATGGTTTTGTAATTATGTATTAAGTTCTTTTTGTGAATAAAAGTAATTTTGTTATCAATATTATCCATTTTTTGTAGAAAATTATGTTTCACTATATGAATTTTTTCACTTCAACGTTATGAATTATTATCATAATATATACATCAACTATTATAATAGGAAATGGAGGAAAAATGAAAAAACTACTTTCATTATTTTACACTCTAGTTTTATTAGCTGGTTTATCTACTGTAGCTAAAGCAGCTGATCCAATTAGAATTCCAGTTTTAAACTGGTCAAGCCAAATTGTTATGGCTAACTTGTTATCTCAGGTCTATCAGGAAATGGGTTACGAAACAGAACTAGTGCCTGCAGAATCACAAACTAGATATGAAGCTATTCGAGTAGGTGAATTACACGTCGCTCACGAAACATGGCAGTCTACAATGGGAAAGCCATTCTATGAGGCTGTTGATAAAGGCGGTATCTTAGATACTGGCAATCACCCTGTTCAAGCGTTTGAAGAAATGGGCGTACCTAACTGGGTTATCGAGCAGAATCTATGCCCAGGTCTTCCTAATTGGGAAGCTTTAAAATCAGATGAGTGTGTAGCTAACTTTGTAACACCTGACTCTGGTGGTAAAGGTAGATGGCTTGAAGGTCCTGTTGAATGGCATGGTGATGTTATGCCAAATAGACTTAAGGGTCTGGGCCTAGATGATAAATGGATGGTTAAATTCGCTGGTAGTGCTGATGCATTATGGGCTGAATTAGAAGCTGCAAAAAAAGAAGGAAGAGGAACAGTAGTATTTAACTGGTCTCCTAACTTTACAGACTTTACTGGTTATACATTTATCGAATTCCCACCTTTCTTTGACGGATGTACTATCAAAGATGGCGGAACAGTCGAGACAACTGGATGTGGATCACCAATAGGTTACATCAAAAAAGCTGCTCACATTAAGTTCCCTATTACTCATCCGCAGGCATATAAGTTCTACTCCAAAATGGGATTTTCTGCTAACGAGATTGGTGAGATGGCATATAACGTTGATATTGAGGGCATGACGCACGCTGAATCTGCTGCGGCATATATTGCTAACCATCGCGCTCAAATCGATGAGTTTATGAGATAGTCTTATCTTTTAAAACATTCTTTGGCCCCCCTTTATATTTAGGGGGGTCTTACCAAGCAAATAAATATCGGAGAAAACTTTGTCAACAGTAATAGATTGTAAGTCAGTTTATAAGATCTTTGGATCCAACGCGGATAAACTCCTTCAAGATTCAGCAGGCAAAGTAGATGCAAAAAAATTTCAAGAGGCCGGATGTATTGTTGGCGTAAACAATGCGAGTTTCACAGTAAACAAGGGAGAAATGTTGGTAGTTATGGGGCTTTCTGGCTCGGGAAAATCAACTTTGCTTCGTTGCATATCTAGATTAACTGAAGTGACATCTGGTGAAGTATTTATCGATGGTGAAAATATTTCTCAAATGAACAGCAAACAACTGATTGAATTAAGAAGAGATAAAATGGGTATGGTTTTTCAAAACTTTGCGTTATTACCCCATAAAAGTGTCATTGAAAATATTGCTTTTCCACTTCAGGTTAAAGGAGTATCAACCGAGCAAAGTATGCAAAAGGCTCTTGAGATGGTTGAATTAGTTGGCTTAAAAGGTAGAGAAAACTATTTTCCAAGAGAGTTATCTGGTGGTCAACAACAGCGCGTAGGTATCGCTCGATCATTGGCTGTTGAGCCTGATGTTTGGTTTTTAGATGAGCCTTTCTCAGCTCTTGATCCATTAATTAGAAAAGAGATGCAGGACGAGTTCCTTCGTCTTCAAGGAGTACTGAATAAAACTATTATGTTTGTTACCCATGATTTTGATGAGGCCTTGAGGCTCGCAGATAGAATTGCGATTATGAAAGATGGTATTATCGAGCAACTAGACACCCCAGCAAATATAGTTTTAAATCCCGCGACAGAATATGTAAGAAAATTTACCGAAGAAGTTCCAAGAGAAAAAGTTTTAAAGATAGAGTCCATTATGGATCCTATTGATTCATCTATCACCGATACTATAAAAATTTCTAAGGACGAACTTGTTGAAAAAGAAGCAGAGAAAATTTTAAATAGCTCGGTTCCTTTAATTGTTATCGACCCTAAAACAAATGTTATAGTAGGTTCAATCAATTCTCAAAAAGTTATTAAAGTTTTATTCGGTGACTCAAAGTAACTTCATTACAACTAGTAAACGTAATCAGTTTATTTTTTTAATAATAATTTTTTTTATTCTCTATTTTTTCATTCCCCAAAATGAAAATAATTTTTTTTGGAGATTGCCCGCACTCTTTGCTGGTTTCCCACAAGCCATTAACGACGTTATCTATAAAGCTTTATATGATTGGTTTCCTCTTAAGACCTGGGATCCTGTTTTTGAAATGTATGAGGAAAAAGCAGCATTTAGAGAATTTACAAAAGCTGTTTCCAACTTACTAACCATCCAAGTAAATTTTGTAAGAGAGATTCTTTTAGGTGGAACCAAAACATTAAAGTTAATCTTTAGTGACAGCTGGGTTTCTAAAAATAACATAAGTTTTCCTGCTTTTCCATGGCCTGCCTTTGTTGCTGGAACGGCAATCCTTGGTTACAAACTTGGTGGTTTTAGACTGGCCCTACTTGGAGGTATAGGAACATTTTATATTGCTGTTTTTGGCCAATGGGTGCCATCAATTGAAACACTTTCTTTTGTAGCAATTACCACACCTATTTGTTTTACCATTGGTCTCTCTCTTGGTATTTGGGGTTATCTGAATAAAAAAGTTGAGACTGCTTTACAACCAATGCTTAATATAATGCAAACACTTCCCCAATTTGCCTACCTTGTCCCCATTATCGCTCTGTTTGGACTTGGTGATCATGCAGGTTCAATAGCCACAATTGTGATAGCAACACCCCCCATGATTAGAAATACTATTTTAGGTCTTAAAAAGGTAGCGCCAGAGGTAGTTGAAGCCGGAATCATGAGTGGTTGTACTAAACGCCAATTATTATTTAAAGTTTTAATCCCAACAGCTAGAAGAGATATTCTTAATGGTATCAATACAGTCATTATGCAATGTCTTGCAATGGTTGTGATTGCTTCATTTGTGGGCGCAAAAGGATTGGGACTAAATTTAAAGATAGCGTTGAACAGTTTGAAAATTGGTAAAGCGGCGGAGGCAGGACTAAGTATTGTTATCATTGC
>ERZ1089242.42-NODE-42-length-21391-cov-7.369048_pt1 | contig 21391 bp, 24 predicted proteins | sample MGYA00383555_ERZ1089242 | MGnify/ENA primary metagenome ERZ1089242 (study PRJEB34543, sample SAMEA5968659) | marine metagenome | biome: water | collected 2014-06-21 | depth 0 m | study: Ocean Sampling Day (OSD) data from North Adriatic Sea
TTCATATTTTTTTATCAAAAAACAAATTCAACCTCTTAAAAGATTAGGAATTATCACTAAAAGTTTTGGAAGGGGAATAGACACGCCCAATTTAAAACCTACTGGTTCCTCAGAAGTTAGGGGATTGATTAGTGATTTTAACAACATGCAAAATAACATTAATAGCACTTTTGAGAATCAAAGAAATATGCTTGCTGGTATAAGTCACGATTTGAAAACTCCTTTAACCAGAATTAATCTTATGATTGAAGAAATTAATGATACAGAAATAAAAAACTCTATTTCTAAAAATATCTCTGAGATGAATATCATGCTTAATCACTACTTAGATTTTATAAAAAATGAAAAAAATGAAAATCTAGATGAGATAATTGCTGATAGTTTAATTCAAGAAATTACAAGCAATTATCAAAATATTTCTATTTTGCAAAACGACTCAAAAAAAATTTTAATTAGAAAAAATCAAGTAAAAAGGGCGCTAATTAATATTTTAGATAATGCAAAAAAATTTGCAGAAAGCATTTATCTTAGTTCAACAATTCAAAATGATAATTGGATAATTAGCGTTGAAGATGATGGGCCCGGAACTAACTTGACAGAAGAGCAGCTCATCAGACCCTTTGTTAAGGGATCTGAGCAACTTAATCAGGGCACAGGGTTAGGTTTATCTATCGTCCAAAAATTAATTAAGTTAAATAATGGTGAATTAAAATTTGAAAAATCTACTTACGGAGGCCTTAAAGTAATTATTTCTTTTAAAACCCCCTAGACTAAAAAAGCTTTCCGCCATTTCTTATTTTTTTGGTAGGCATAACTAAAATGGGATTATTTTCTTCATCTGGAAATCCCAAAACCAAAACTTCTGAAATCATTTTCCCAATTTGTTTAGGTGGAAAATTAGTAACAGCGGCAATCTGTTTTCCAATGAGATCTTCTGGTTTGTAATGTTTAGTAAGTTGGGCTGAGGTTTTTTTATGTCCTATTACCTCACCAAAATCAATTATAAGTATAATACTTGGTTTATTAGACTTATCATTAAGTCTAGCTTCGAGGACAGTTCCTACTCTGATATCAATTTTTTCGAAATCACCATATTCGATCATTAGATGTTGATGAAGGATTTTATTTTATTAATACCCTCAAAAGAATTTCCTATTGCCGCCATTGTTTTATCCATATTATCATCATCCTCAATCCAAATATTAAAAGCGTAAATATAAATGAAATAAGAAGTTCCTAAATCAATTGGAGATTTTAAAAAAAACTTAAAATATTTATGAATATATTTATTCAAAGTAATGAGCAGTTTTGGATTTTTTTGTGATTCTAAGTAAATTCGAATAACAATTTTTTTATAATGAGACAAAACATCGAGCCTATTTACTATTCCCTCAAAGATTTTATCTTGTGAGTTAAGCTTCAAAGAGGGAGTGTCAATTTGAGTTTCTAAATATTTCTCAAAATCATCTATAAAAATTTCAAAATTTTCATAGCTGGAGTTAAATACTTTTAATTTTCTAAAGAAAGTACCTGAATGCGCAAAGTTATTGAACTCTTTGAGATTGGTTTTATTTAAGGCCTTGTTTTTCAATGCTAATTTCCTTAGCACGTTTATAAGCCCTATGGAGTGTAGTGTACATAATTTTTTTTAAATTTTGACTTTTGAGAAAGTTGACACCCGCTTGTGTAGTCCCTTTTTTACTGGCAATAGATTGCACAAACTCCTCAAGTTTTTGCGAAGAATTATTTATTGAAATAACACTTTGAAAAAGAGTAATAATATCTTTTTCATTTACTTTTGTATTAGGGGAAATATTTTTACTAGCAGCTACAAACGCATTAACTATGTGTGCAATAAAAGCTGGCCCACTTCCATATATTGCAGTAGCAATATTAATTTCATCCTCTTTAGAGCAAACATGAAATGTTCCAAATGATTTAAGGATTTTCTTAAAAAGATTATTAATAAGTTTATTCGTTTTAACATACACATATGTATGAGATGCATTTTGTTTTGCCATAACATTTGGCATAATCCTAATAATGTTTTTCGTATCTAATACTTCTTGTATTGTATTGATAGTAACTCCAGCCATACAGGAAACTACTATTGTTTTAGAGTCTACATACCTATTAAAGTCATATCCTTTTTGATAAAACAAGTTAGGTCTTATCAGTAAAAAGACATATTTATATGGGGAAGATAATTTTTTTAGTCCTTTTTTGGCATTTAAAGAGTAGATACGGCTTTTAGAATTAATTGAGTCAATAGCAAACTGATTTAAGAGACCTCTAGAAATTAGGGATTTTGCAAGATGTCCATAACCAACAAAGAGAATTTTGGGCTTAAGCGTGACCGACAATTTTTTGATTTATTAAATTATGAGATTGTTGAATAATCTTGTCACTTTTTAGTAACACTGAAACAAGATGATTAAACTCAGATAATATATTCTCAAGGTATAATCTAATATCTTCAGATGAAGCATTGCCGGAAATTGGCAAACTATGCTTATAAACAATTTTATTATTTGTATTTTGCTTAAGTGTTCCGATTACTAAATTATTATTAATCCTATTAATATGATGAGTTAAAAAACTGTACTCATAATTATCAATGCTAAAAGATGTTATGAGAACTTTTAAATCTTTAATCCATTGAAAATCCATAATGACCTTTTGGTCATGAATCTCTGTTAATAAGGATATTTCTCCTTGATTTTTAGAAGAACCCTCCTGCTTAACATCAAAGATATCCTCTAAATGAGAAATTGGGCTAGAATCAATGCTTTTCTTATTCACATACCATATATATCACAAATAGTATCTCATAACATACTAGATATAGTATAAAGTTGTTAGTAAAATACCTACTTTATTTTACGAATATTTGATATGTAAGGTTTTAGTCTTTTTATATCCGAGCTTAAAATTTGGCTAAATTCAAATAAATCAAGACTGATATATATAATTTTGGAAAGCTTTAAATAAAGTTTGTCTTTGTTAGAGACATAAGTTGTATTATTAATTTTCACAGTGTTTGTATATCCTGAATTCTTTTCTCCAGTAGCTTTTGAAATTTTTGGTTTAGCCATCCGTTGGTACAGTCTTTCTTATATATTGGGTTTTATTTTTTTTTATGTATTTGCTTCAACTCATCTCACTCATTTTAATTTAGATAAAAAGAAATTAGATGATCTCTTTTTTTATTTGTTTTTATCAATAATAATAGGTGGGAGATTAGGCTATATATTTTTTTATAATTTTTCATTTTATTTATCCAATCCCTTAGATGTTTTAAAAGTTTGGCAAGGAGGGATGTCTTTCCATGGTGCACTGCTTGCCGTAATAATTACAACCATTTTATTTACAAAAATAAATTCTATTAAACTATTTTTAATTGCCGATTTATTGAGTATTACTGCTCCTTTAGGCATTTTCCTAGGAAGGATGTCTAACTTTTTAAATCAAGAACTCATTGGAAGAAAAACAGATTTTTTTATAAGTATTCAATATTCAGGTGAAGAATTCTATAGACACTTATCTCAAATTTACGAAGCTATATTTGAGGGTCTTATTCCATTCATAATTTTACTCCTAATTTTTAAATTCTTAAAAAATACCCCACGAGGTATAATTACAAGTATATTTTTAATTAATTACGCCATTGTAAGATTTTTGATTGAATACCTCAGAGAACCCGATATTCAAATTGGACTTAAATTTAATCTTTTTACTCAAGGTCAGCTATTAAGTTTTCCAATTTTAATTATTGGTTTAGTTATTTTATATATATGTCTGTCCAACAAAAAATAGATTTAGCCATAAAGTCTTTTGGGAGCATTAGTATTCAAGATTTTGTTGAGATATCAAACTTTTCCCAAAAAGATGGATTTTACAACTCAGATGAATTACAAAAAATCGGAATAAAAGGACATTTTATAACATCTCCAGAAATATCCTCTTTGTTTGGAATATCTTTAGCAAATCAATTTTTAACTATATTTCCAGATACCAAAAAAGTTCATTTAATTGAATTAGGACCTGGAAATGGTTATTTAACAAATGATATTTCCAATTACTTACTAACCCAAAATATTGATATTCAAAAAATATCTCTTTTAGAAAGAAGTGAATATTTCATAAAAAAAATTAAACAAAAATTTCCTGAGGCAGAATTTTTTGATGAATTCCATAAAATTAACTTAGATCCAAATATAACGACCTTCATTTATTCTAATGAGTTTTTTGATGCATTTGGCTCAAAGCAATATATTCACCAAAATAATAAATTTAATGAGATTAAAATCACCAAAACAAATAATGATTATAATTTAGTATATGAAGAAAATTTAATATCTAGGCATTTAAAGGAAAAATATTCAAATTATGAATTTGAGGATATGGATATCCTAGAACATTCAATATTAATTGAAAATTTCTTAAATGGACTAAAAGAAAATTTAATCAAAAATTTTTTTTTTAGCACAACGGATTATGGATATTTACATCTTCCAAAAAAAAGCACTCTCAGAATTATCTCTGACCATCAAAAAATCAATTTATTCGAAAAATTCGATAATATTGATTATTCATTTGGGGTTAATTTTGAATATTTAAAAGATGAATTTATAAAATATCATCCAAAAATTATTTCTCAAAAAGAATTATTTAAAATATTTTTAAATAAAGATTTCATCTCAGATGACAAAGATAAAGTTGACAAGACTCTTGAGCTATTAAGTGGTTCTGACTTTGATAATATGGGTGATCAATTCCTTAATATTTCATTTTACGCCAAATGAGGACCTGTATTAAATATAAATTTTTTTCAAATAATTATGGCACATCTCAAGGTATCTATGAATCTTTGAACTGTGGGATTAGATCATCTGATAACAAAAAAAATATTGAAATGAACTTACAGATAGCTAAAAAGAGATTACACAATAAGAATAAAATTCTGATTACACCAGATCAATATCATTCAAATAAATGTCTGATTGCAACTGCAAGCAACCCGCATCCCCAGTGTGACGCTCTCGTTACCTCAGATAATTCCTTAATGCTTGGTGTCACAACAGCTGATTGTCTTCCAATTATTTTTTATGACTCAACTAATATGATAGTTGGCATTGCTCATGCTGGGTGGAGGGGTCTTGTAAAAGGGGTGATTCAAAACACTGTAAAAAAAATGATAATGCTAGGCGCTAAAAAAAAATCAATAAAATCAATCATAGGTCCTTGTATAAGAGTGAATTCTTATGAAGTTAGTGAAGATTTTATAAATGATTTGACAATTCAATACCAAAAATTTGCTATTAGGCGGTTGAAAAGGATTTACTTTGATTTACCTAAATTAGCTAAATACATCCTTTTTGAGTCGGGTATTTCAAACATCCATGACACAAAAAAAAATACTTATTCAGATAAAAATTACTTCAGTTTTCGACAAAGTAAGAGAAAAAAAGAAAAAGACTACGGAAGAAATTTAAACTTAGTAACTTTAATTTAAGTTTTGATTGAGATTTTAATTAATATATAAACATAACCACTTATGAAGATAATTTCTGGTAATAGTAATCTAGAATTAGCCCAAGAAATTGCCCAATATACTAAGAACTCTTTAGCAGAAACCACTATGACGAGATTCTCTGATAAAGAGATCTTTGTAGAAATTGGAGAAAATGTAAGGGGTGAAGATGTTTTTCTTATTCAATCTACCTCCTTCCCAGCAAATGATAATTTAATGGAACTTTTAGTAGCTATTGATGCTTTAAAAAGAGGTTCGGCTGCTAGAATTACAGCAGTGCTTCCCTACTTTGGTTATGCACGACAGGATCGTAAAACTGGTCCAAGAACTCCAATATCTGCAAAACTCGTTGCAAATTTAATTACTATAGCCGGTGCAAACAGAGTATTAACTATGGATTTACATGCTGGGCAAATTCAAGGTTTTTTTGACATTCCCCTTGATAACTTGTACGCATCACCTCTTTTTATCAACGATATTAAAGAGAAAAAAAGAGAAGAAAATTTAGTTTTTGTCTCTCCTGATGTTGGGGGTGTTATAAGAGCAAGGTCTTTTGCTAAAAAACTTAATGCAGATTTGGCAATAATAGATAAAAGGAGAGATGCGCCTGGAGTATCCAATGCTATGAACGTTATTGGCTCAGTAGAAAATAAAAGATGCATCATAGTGGATGATTTAGTTGACTCAGGCGGTACTATTTGTAATGCCGCAAAAGCCCTATTGGATAATGGCGCGACCAGTGTGTATGGGTATTGCTCTCATGGTGTGTATTCTGGAAAGGCTCTTGATAATATTAATGACTCAGTATTAGAGGAAATGGTTTGTACGAATTCAATAAAGCCCTCATTCGAGGTCCCAAAAGCTATGAGATACTTATCGGTTGCCCCTCTTTTTGGTGAGGCAATAATGCGTATAAATAGCGAAACTTCTATATCATCTCTATTTGATTAATTAATTAATTTGTTGTATAAACTCAGCCTATGAAAATTAGTGGAAATATACCTGGAAAAGAAAGAAAAAAAGGGAATACGAATCCTTATTTAAACGATGGACTCATCCCATCAATAATTTATGGGGGAAGTGCAGATCCTCTTATGGTTGCTGTTGACAGAATTCAATTAAAAAAACGTTTTGAAGAGGGTGGATTTTACTCGAAGATCTTCGAAGTAGATCTGGGTGAAAAAAAAGAGCCTGTTGTTGTTAAAAGCATTCAAAGACACAAAGTTAAAAACCATCCTATCCATGTAGATTTTCAAAGAGTAGATGATAAAACAAGAATCATCATTTCTGTTCCGGTAGAGTTTATTGATCAAGAAACTTCACCTGGGCTAAAGCAAGGCGGTGTGTTAAACGTTGTTCGAAGAGAAATTGAACTTAGTTGTTTAGCAAGTAATATTCCTGAGAAATTTGTTATTTCGCTCGAAGGTAAAGAAGTTGGTGATGATATCAGATTAAGTTCCGTGACTTTAGGTGAAGGTATGAAACCTACTATTTTAGGCAGAGACTTTATGTTAGCTACTATTCAGGCACCAAAGGTTGAAAAAGAGCCGCAAGCTACTGAAGAAGCAGCCGAGGGAGCTGACGCATCAGAAGAAAAGAAAGAAGAAAAAGCAGCAGAATAATATAATCTGTCTGTATGCTTACTCTTTTTTGTTTAGGTAATCCCACTCTAAAACATAAATATAATAGACATAATGCCGGTTTGTTGCTTGGTGAGTTTCTCATTGAGAAAATGGACCTAAGTACAAAAAAATTTAAAAATTATAAACTTTCTAATTCTTTTTTATTAGATGGTATTCAATGTCAAATAGCCTTATCAGAAACTTATATGAATGAGTCCGGTCTTGGTGTTTTAAGTCTGAAGACAACAAAATTGAAAAAAGATGATGAACTTTTTGTTTTGTACGATGAGCTAGATTTAAATCTTGGAGAATTAAAAATTAAGTTTGCTGGTGGTAATGCGGGGCATAATGGTTTAAGAAGTATTTCTAGTAAAATTGGTGAAAATTATTGGAAATTAAGAATTGGAATTGGACATCCTGGGCATAAAGATATGGTGACTAAACACGTACTCGGTAATTTTAAAGAAAATGAAAAAAAAGAATTGTTTTCACTTTTTGAAATTATTCATCTTAATCTTTCTCAAATATTTGTTTCCAGGCATTTATCAAATTTGGGTATTTAAGCTATGAAATGTGGAATTATAGGACTCCCTAACGTAGGAAAATCAACCCTCTTTAATGCTCTTTGTGAAAATGAACAAGCTTTAGCCGCTAACTATCCTTTTGCAACCATAGATCCTAATAGTTCTTTAGTTAGAGTACCCGATGAAAGACTGAAAAATTTAGCAGCTATTTGCAACCCTCAAAAAATAATTCCTGCAGCGTTTGAAATTGTTGATATAGCAGGACTTGTTAAAGGTGCTTCTCAAGGTGAAGGATTAGGGAATGCTTTTTTATCTCATATCAGATCTGTGAATGCCTTATTTCATGTTGTTCGCTGTTTTGAAGACTCAGATATTCAACATGTTGAAAATAGAATAAATCCACTAGAAGATATTAAAATTATCAATGCCGAGTTAGCTCTTTCGGATTTAGATATACTTGAAAAAAATTATCAAAAACAAAAAAAAATACAAAAGACTGATGATGAAAAGAAAAAGGTAGCGATCATAGAAAAAGCAATAAATCTAATCTCTAATGAGAAGCGACTATTAGATAATCTTGAAAAGGAAGACATAGATTATTTAAACACATTTCAGTTAATCTCAATTAAGCCCGTTGTGTATGTTTGTAATGTAGATGAAAACTCAGCCGTTAATGGAAATGAATTCACTAAACAGATTGATGAATATGCTAAAAAAAATAACTCAGAAGTTTTATTAGTCAGTGCAAAGATTGAATCAGAAATTTCCCAAATTACTGATGAGAATGAAAAAAAAGAATTTTTGGAAAGTCTAGGTCTTGTTGAAACTGGGCTCAAAAGAGTGATTAGGAAAGGTTATGAGATTTTAAATTATATTAATTTTTTTACAGCAGGGGAAAAAGAGTTAAGAGCTTGGACAATTATCAAAGGAAGTCACGCCCCTACTGCAGCAGGAACAATTCATAGCGATATGGAAAAAGGCTTCATAAGAGCAGAAACTATTTCATATAATGATTACGTAGAGTTTAAAGGAGAGACTGGATCCAAAGAAAAGGGTAAACTTCGCCTTGAGGGAAAAGAGTATTTAGTGCAAGACGGGGATGTCATGCATTTTCTTTTTAACGTTTAAAGAATGATTATTTGATATCGCGCCAGATTTGCTGTTTTGATATATAAGCTAAGATTAAAAGTACAAATAAAAACAAAATAACTTTTAGCCCTATTCTTTTTCTATCCTCTAAACTTGGCTCTGCCGCCCAAGCTAGAAAAGTAGTAACATCAGTGGCCATTTGGTCCATTGTAGCTTCAGACCCATCATCATACTCCACTATTCCTTCTGAGAGAGGTGAGGGCATCGCGATGAGATTACCTTCCATGTATTTATTGTAATATTGACCTTCAGGAATATCTTTACCTGCCGGAGCTTCAACATAACCCAAAAGTAAAGCTTTTAGATAATCAGCCCCCTTAGGTCGAGCTTTGACGATTAAAGATAAATCTGGTGGGTAAGCTCCATTATTTGCTGCTCTTGCTGCCTGAACGTTTGGATATGGATTAGCAAATCTATCGGAAGGAATTGCCTCACGTTCAAACATTTCTCCTTCTTCATTTGGTCCATCGGGAACTAAATACTCAGCGGCAATAGCTTTAATATGAGCCTCACTAAAGCCGAGATCTTCTAAATTTCTGTAAGCAATGAGATCCATCGAATGACACCCAGCACAAACTTCTCGATACACTTTAAGTCCTCTTTGTGCTGATGCACGATCGTAGGTTCCAAAAAAACCTTTCCATGACCAGTCATATTTTGGGATGTCTATTTTTGATCCTGCACCAAAAACGTTTAAACTAATTAAAGAGAGAAATAATATTAAAAGACTTCTCATTGTTAAGCTTTCTTGGCTTTAAGATAATTTGTAATACTCAGTGGTTGACGAGGAGTTTCTAAGAAGCCAACCAATGGTGCTAAAACAAAAATAAATAAAAACCAATACGCAGTTCCAATTCTCGATATCAAAACATAAATACCTTCAGCGGGTTTACCTCCCATGTACATGAGTACAAAGAAATTAATAGCAAAAAGAAGAACGCATATTCTCCAAACAGGTCTAAACAAACATGATCTGACTTTAGATGTATCGAGCCAAGGCAATAAACCCAATGCAGCGATAGAACCAAACATTGCTAGAACGCCTCCTAATTTATCAGGAATAGCTCTTAAAATGGCATAGAAAGGCAAAAAGTACCATTCTGGAACAATGTGGGCAGGTGTTACCATTGGATTAGCCCTAATATAATTATCAGAATGACCTAAAATATTTGGATAATAAAAAAGAACAAATGCAAGAATAATAAAAAAGAAGATCGTTGCGTTTAGATCTTTAATGGTGACGTATGGATGAAAGCTGACCGTCTCATCCCAACTTTGGGGTTCAGATCCAGTAGGATTATTAGATCCTGTCATGTGTAAAGTGATGACATGAAAAACTACTAATCCAACTATCGCAAATGCTAATAGCCAGTGTAAAACATAAAACCTATTGATAGTAGAGTCTCCAACATTAAAGTCACCCAGAAGCAAAGTTAAGATAGCATCCCCTACAAAAGGAATAGCAGAGAATAAATTTGTGATCACTGTAGCTCCCCAGTAAGACATTTGTCCCCAAGGTAAAGTATATCCTAAGAATGCAGTGCCCATCATCAGAACAAACATTGTTAATCCAAAAAGAAAAACCAGCTCTCGTGGAGCTTTATAGGAACCAAAGTAAAGGGCTCTAAAAATATGAATGAATGTAGCTATAAAAAAGAAAGAAACTAAATTAGCGTGCAGATATCTAATTAACCATCCATAATTAACATCTCTCATTATTCTTTCAACTGAGTCGAAAGCTTCATCAGCAGATGGTTTATAATGAAAACCTAAGAATATCCCAGTTAAGATTAACCCAATCAGGCAGAACATTGCAATTCCACCAAAAGACCAGAAATAATTCAATGATTTGGGAACTGGGAATTTTAAATATTCCGCCTCCATCATTCTTACTAAAGGCAGTCTTGAGTCAATCCAACCTTTTAAACCTGTATACGGTGAGTTGAGTGTTTTTTTATATCCTTGAGGATCATTTGAACTCATGTTTTTTTATCCAATCTTTATTCTGCTTTCATTAAGAAATACATATGGGGGAACTGGTAAATTTTTTGGGGCTGGACCTTTTCTTATTCTCCCTGAGGTATCATAATGAGATCCGTGACATGGGCAAAACCATCCACCATACTCGCCTTTTGTATCTGAAGTTTTTTGACCTAACGGAACGCATCCTAAATGGGTGCAGACTCCTAACACAATTAACCATTTATCATTCTGAACGCGGTCGGCGTCATCTTCCATGTCAATTAAATCTTTTAAGTTAGTATTTTTAGCATCGGTAATTTCTTGGGGGGTTCTATGCTTAACGAAAACTGGTTTCCCTCTCCAAATAATAGTCAGACTCTGACCTTCTTTAAGGGGTGAAAGATCAATTTCAGTAGATGCAAGAGCAAGAGTATCTTTTCCAGGATTCATACTTGTGATAAAAGGAATAGCTAAGCTTGCTGCCCCTACTCCTCCAAGGGTCATTGTCGCTAACTTAATAAAGTCTCTTCTAGGTGTTTTTTGATCTGACATAATTTTTTAACAATTGTTAATAGATTTTATTGGTAAGATGTAGCATAAGTAGTAGTCATCATGACGCATAAATTCTCTGTTTGTCTTTACCAGCCTGATATGCCCCAAAATTTAGGAGTAATTATTAGAACTGCCGCTTGTTTAGAATTTCCTCTTCATATTATAAAACCATTATCTTTCTCAATGACGGACAAGAGATTTAAAGGGGCGGTTATGGATTACATTGATCATTGCGTTATTCACCACCATGAAACATGGGATGATTTCAAGGATTTTTGTGTATCTTCTAATTATCGTTTAATTTTAGCTACAACTAAAACTCAAAAAAGTATTTATGATTATAAATTTAAGGATAGGGATATAGTTTTATTTGGAAAAGAAACAGCTGGTGTTCCTGATTATGTTCACAATCAAGTAATTGAAAAAATTACTATTCCCATGAATTCAAAAACAAGATCGTTAAATCTCGCAACATCTGTTGCAATTGTGACCTCTACTATAATTAATTCAATTTAAAAAATTGCAGAAAATCTCTAAGCTCTTGATGATTTTCTAAAAAATGTACTGAGTTTAAGGGATAAGGCATGTCTTTAATTTTAGTAAGCTCTTGAGATATTTTTTTTTCTTTCACAAAATCAAAAATATTTTTTGATAACAAAAGAATTGCATCTATATCTTCTTTCCGAGTTTTAGTATTTTTAAAAAGTGATAAAAACCGAATGTATCTTATTGCCCTTAGATAATCTTGTTGGATTTGGTCAATAGGGTTGAATATAAAACGTAAAAGATTTTCATGAAAATCTTTCACACCCGAATAAAAATCAAATACATCTCCATCTAAATTGATATAGACGCTGTTAAACGTAAAATCTCTTCTTTGGGAGTCTTCATTTAAAGTTTGAGCTGGAGCTACTTTGGAATGTCTTCCTGTAGATTTAATATCTTTTCGAAAGGAATTAATCTGATATTCAAAATTTCCAGTTGAAATAGCCAAACTTCTATAACTTCGAAAAAATTTAACATCAAATTGATTATTTAACTCTTCTATTGCTTCATCCTCTATATTTGGAACGACTATATCAATATCTGTATTTGAATATTCTTCTGACAAAATTGATCTGGTAGCGCCCCCGACAAAAAAAATATTCTTATTTGAAACTTTTAAAATTTTAATTATTTCTTCCAATTTGGCATATTCAATTAAATGTTCGACAGGTTTTTTATAGTTCATTGATTTTCCATTTCTAATAATTCAAGCCACCTATCTTCTTTTTTTTCTAATAATAATTGAAGATCACCAATTTTTTCAGAGGTTTGAAAAAATCTATTTTGATCTTCCTCGAATAGCTTAGGGTCAGATAATATTTTTTCCAAATCAATTAAATCTTCTTTAATTTTATCAATTTCATTTGGAAGATTGTCTAATTCAAATTGGATTTTAAAAGTGAGTTTTTTTTTAGCGGTGGTATTTAATTTTTTTGATGATTGATCAGGTTTATCAAAACTATTAGGCTCTATCGAAGTTCCAATTAGTTCCTCTTTATGCGCAAGAAAATCATGATAGCCTCCATTAAAAACTATTACTTCTCCATTACCTTTAAAATAGAGAATTTTATTAACAAGCTTATCTAAAAAGTCACGGTTATGTGACACCACTATTAACGTACCATTGTATTCTGAGAGAATAGACTCCACCAAGTCGAGTGTATCCGTATCTAAGTCATTGGTTGGTTCATCAAGGATCAATCCACTTTTGGGATTTGCCAATACCTTCGAGAGTAATAATCTGTTTTTCATTCCCCCAGAAAGACTACCTACAGGATCATTAGCCTTAGAGGGGTCAAAGTGAAAATCTTTAAGGTAACTACAAACATGTCTTTCTTTTTGATTGGCTTTGAGGTAGTCACCCCCTGAGGGCACCAGTATTTTTTTTATGGGCTTTGAATCTTTTAAATCATTTCGTAATTGATCAAAGTAGGAAAATTCTAATTCTTGTCTAATCTTCAATGACCCTTCATTCAAGGCCACCTCCCCTAATAGGATTTTTAGAAAAGTAGATTTTCCTGATCCGTTAGTACCAAGCAATCCAATGCGGTCTTTTTTGTTAATTTTTAAGTTAAAATTTTTAAGTAAAAATTGCGGAGCATTGTAATAAAAAGAAGCATTATGAAATTCGGCAACATGTCTAAAATTTTTTGATTCATCTTTAACTAATTTAACTTCAATTTTTTTTGTTGCCTTTTTAAATGCACTAATATCCTGATCTAAATTTTGTTGAAGTTCTCTTGCCTGTTCAAGCCGTCTTGTATTTCTTTTAACTCTAGCCTTTACTCCTTTATTGGCCCAATTCACTTCTATATTCACAAATTGTTTTCTATTTTGTAATTCTCTCTCTTCTTGAGCTAATAACGCACTAGACCAGTTCTCAAATTCAGCATAGCCTTGATTATTAGTTTTAATTTTTGATCTATCGATCCAGAAAATCTTATTAGTAAAATTTTTTAGGAATTGACGGTCATGGCTAACACATAAAATTGCACAATCTAAACGTTTTAAATAATTTTCTAACCAAATAATTGTATCTAAATCTAAGTGATTAGTTGGTTCATCAAGTAACAAAATATCAGATTTGTTTATTAAAGTTTTTATTAAACCTACCCTTCTTTTTTGACCACCTGATAAATTTTTAATTATAGAATTTTTATCTAAACCGAGGTAATTACAAAAAATATCAATTTGATAGTCCTCGTTTTTATTAACAAGTATTGAATAAATTTCTTTTTCGATTGTTTGACTTTCATCATTAAAAAAGAAATTTTGATTAAAGTAGCTGATTTTTAAGTTATCTATTTTCCAGATTTCACCGTGGTCTATTTCATGATTATCGGTGAGGACATTCATTAAAGTAGATTTTCCAGCTCCGTTTTTTCCAACTAAAGCAATGAAATCTTTTCGATGAATAATTAAGTCTAAATCTTTAAATATTTCTTTTTTATGATAGCTCACTAATACTTCTTTGAGAGATAAAAGAAGTTGATTACTCATGAGAACATATCTTTAAATTGGCTGGGGCGGTAGGATTCGAACCTACGCATGCCGATACCAAAAACCGGTGCCTTACCGCTTGGCTACGCCCCATTAAGAATTAATGAACTTATCCGAAATAATATGATTTTTCAATTCTAACCAATGGAAAATTTAATTGAATTAATTGAATTATTGATTTTTCTGAACTGATTTTATCAAAAGATAAGAAAATACAAGATCCACTACCGCTCATTCCAAAAAAAGAAATTTTTTTTTTATTTTGTAATAGTAGTGTGTGTATCTCTAAAAACTCTTTGTTGAGCGCAAGAGAAGAGCCCAATAAATCATTATTGAAAAGTTTTTCTATTTTTTTCTCATTTTTACTATTTCTTCGAAAATGCGAGAATATGGAAGCAGTTAAATTTTTAGTTGTAGGAAAAATTAAATGAATCTTTCTCCACCTAGGTTTGGAATTATTGAACAACTTATAACTTTTTATTCCATCAATAATTTTTGGACTTTGATCATAAAATAACAAAACATCAGAGCCCAGTTCAGGAGCATCAACAAAAAAATTTTTCTCGTTTAAATTATTAAATTTATATAGATATTTTAAAATTGAAGCGGCGTTTGATGAACCCCCTCCCAAACCATAACCTATGGGTATTTGCTTCTTTATTAGAATGTTAAATGTAGATTTTTTTTTATATTTTTTATCAAAATATTTGATGGTTTTTTTTATGATGTCATCTTTTATTAATAATTTTTTCTCATTTCTATCTCTGTACGTAATTGATAATTTATTAGAATGATAAATTTCAATTTCATCATGTAATTTAACAATAGCTATTCGGGAGGAAAGCCTGTGTTTTTTTAATAATTCATCAAAATTAATAACTTTTAAATTTAGATTTATTTTTGCAGGAGAAACTATTTTATGTATTTTCATTTCTCTCTTTAATTTCATCTATCTTAAAATAATCTTGATGAAATAATAAAATTTTATTATCTAAAAACTTTGCCTCTTTATTTCGACCTTGCTTTTTATAAACTTGGGATAAATGGTCAATAATTTCTGGTTCCGATGGTTCAAGTTTATAAGCATCTGTTATCCATTTTTCTGCGAGCTGCATTTCTCCTTTTTTAAAATATAACCAACCCAAACTATCAATAATTGCTCCATCTTGATAATTAGAGTCTTCCACAGCTTTGATTAGCATTTTTTCTGCTTTATCTAAGTTTCTATTATTGTCGACCCAAAGATAGGCTAAATAATTAAGAATATAGGGGTACGAATTATTTGAGATATCTAAACTCTTTTGAATGATTTTTTCTGAAGATTTAATTTGCCCACTTCTCTCCAAAAGTATTCCGTATTTAAATAACTGTAATGGGTCTTGAGATTCATTGATTGATTTCAAACAACAATTTTCGATAAAACTTAATGCTTCCTCATTTAAATTTTGACTATACATTTCAATTGCGACAATCAAGGCAAGCTCGTTAGTTTGCCAACTATTGGATAAGTTAATTTTTTCAAAATAAGTTTTTAATTGATTAATCTCTAAGTCAAATTCAGTAGCTGTTTTTAGGTACAAGTAATTCTTAAAAAAACTAAATTTAGAATTAGTAAAATTAAAATTTTCTATTGCAAATAAACTTTCCTCATTAGGGTTTAATTCTGCTAGAAAAGAAATTAACTGGTATTCATAATATGGTTTATTTTTAAGATCATTGCTTGATAGATAGGCCATTAAGGCTAAAGATTGTTTATACTGTCTAGAATAGAAATAATAAATACTAGTTTGAAATGCTTGTAAAAAAATTAAATCTTTAAAATTATTTATTTGATAATCTTGATCTAATTTTATTGTTAAATTATTTAAAGAAGTATCATTTTGAGTTAATTCTTCTAGAGGAAATTGAAAGTCAAATGAAGTAAATATTTCATTAATTAGATTTAATTCTTTAGAATTAAATAATCTTAAAATTTGATCATCGTTAGCAATTTTTGCATATAAATCACTTATAACTTGGATTTCATTATTTAATTGACCTAAATATAATTCATTTAATAAGGATATATTTCTAAATCTTTGATCAATTATAATTTTTTTATTCTGAACGTTTTCACTTTGACAGTAATCCATCCAAAAATTGATACTTTTTGCCAAGGTTTCTTCAAAAATAAAATAAGCACCATCTATTTCTAATGATGAACAGTCATTACTTTTTAATTTTTCTAATTTATCAATTAATTTCAAAGTAAAATTGTTATTGATGTTAGCTATATTTAGTTTTTCTCCGATGATGATTTGATTTAGATATAAACTTGAAGGATCAGCAAAATCTTCAAATGAGGGAAGTTTTTTCCATGATAAAAAATCATTATTGTAATCAGCATAAAGAGAACCAAGTAGTTGATTGTTGTAATCATTACTTAATTGTGATGCATTCAAATGTACATTTAACGAGAAAAAGCATATAAAATTCGCAACTAACTTAATAAATTTATTCATGGATAATCAACAGTATCAAAAAAAAGTTCTTTTGGAATTGATGAATTTAGAAGAATTCAGTTCATCTATTGTTCCTTATGAGGAACTTGATGCCTCCTTCCAAAAAAAAAGCTCCTCAAAAAAAGACAACAATCCTTCAAGACCAGATAAATTTAGTAAGGTAGAGGATATTGAGTCATATCTTTATGAAAAATATAAAATTAAGTCCTCCTATATAGAGGGCGATCAGCAATCTAAAATTATGTTTTTTTATGGAAAATGTAATTCAAATGATAAAAAAATTTTAGATGGCGAGTCAGGAAGCCTATTTGATAAGATGTTGAATTCAATAAATCTCTCAAGAAATAATATTGCCCTAGCTTCTTACATCCCTAGAGGTTATGAAAATTTTTATGATAACGAAAAATTTTTAAATGAAATTCAATTGATTAATTATAGAGTTATAGAATTGGTTAATCCTCGTTATTTGATCATCATGTCAAATTATTGTATCAAAATGTTACTTGCTACTGATCTATCGTCTATGTCTTTGCGAGGTAAGTGGTTTGACTTCAATACCCCGAACGATACAAATCCTAAGAAAACTAGAGTATTGTATGAACCAACACTACTCATCAATAACCCCGATCTTAAAAAAGATGCCTGGGAAGATCTCAAAGAAATTAAAAGTAAACTTGGCGGATAATATGAAAATTATTTTAACTTTAATCTTAACATTTTTTATTCAACATTCTTATGCTCTTTCAAATAAAGATGTTCAACTTTATAAAACTATTTTTAATGATTATCGAAATGGTGATTTTAAAAAAGGAGATGAAAGTGTTGCTCAACTAGATGATCAAATATTGATGGGGCATGTCGAGGCATTAAAATTACTTCATCCTACCAAACATAGATCGAGCTTCTTAGAACTAAGAGATTGGTTAGAAAAGTATAATGATCAATATGAAGCAACAAGAATTTATAAATTAGGAGTAAAAAGAAAGCCCTCAGGCGCAGCGAATCCAAAAAAAAATATTTACCCTGAGTTAAATGAAATATTTTTAAAAAGTAGCGAAGCACCAAAAACAATAAGTAACTTAAGGAAAATTTTTACATCAAACAATTATTCAAAAAAAAATTAGTATTTATAATACCGTCAGATCCAGGGTAGGAAGAGGATGGCCAACCGGTGCTTTAGAATATCTCTCACATCACAACAAATATTTTAACGATAAAGAAAAATCATTTTTATTATCAAAAATCGCCAATGGATATTATCTGGCAAACTTAGATGATAAAGCAATCAATGTTCTAAGTGATGCCTCTTTTATAAATGAACCCTATTCTGAGGGACTATGGATTAAAGGTTTATCTTTTTATCGAAAAGGGGATTTTCAAACTGCCTCAAGACAATTTTTAATACTATCTAAAATCACTAGTAGTAAGTGGTTAAGTGATGCTGGGGCTTATTGGTCTTTTTTGTCCTCTACAAAAGATGCTAATGATAACATTACCTTTCAAGCATCATTAGATGCTTTAGATGCAGCTTGTCAGCCAAGTTTTAATATTTATTCGATACTTTCATGTCGTATTTTAGATAAGCCTATAAAAGACAATCTATTTAATGACATTGAGATGAAAAAAGATCTTGGGTCTTTTTTGGATACTAAATTTGGAAGAAGAATACAGGCATTAGTAGAGATTGGAGAACTTCCCATTGCAGAATTAGAACTCAACCGACTTCAAGGAAGATCCAATGATCGATTTAAAAAAGTGATTTTAGGTTTTGCGATAAAAAATGATTTGAGTTCAATGCAGATTAAAACAGCAAAATACCTATTTGCAGATAAAGCACCAATACAGTTTCTGTATCCAACGCCTAAATGGATTAAGGATTTTAATTTTAATAGCATAGACCCCACTATAGCTTTGAGCATGATTAGACAAGAATCTCAGTTTAGTGCTTTTGCAAAAAGTGGAAAAAGTGCTTATGGGTTAATGCAAATACTTCCTTCTACCGCAAAGATGGTTAACAAAGAATATAATTTTAAATCGAACCCTAGAATTTTATTTGACCCCAAAATTAATGTTGAAACTGGGACAAAATATATTGAGAGTTTATTAGAAATCGATTACATCCAAGGTGACCTACTAAAAGCACTAATATCCTATAATGCAGGTCCTGGAAATTTATCTAAATGGATGAAAAAAACAAATTTTAATGATGACAGTTTCTTGCTCATTGAGTCCATTCCATCTCGCGAGACAAGAATTTTTGTTGAGCGCGTTCTAACAAACCTTGTGATTTATGAATTAATAAACAATAATTCATTCAACTATGCTGACGAATTAATTGAGTCAAATACAATAATAATTAAATGATTAATGAGAATATCCCCTTTAAGCAAATAAATATATCCGTTGTAACTATTTCGGATACCAGAAATAAGGATACTGATAAATCAGGTGCATTTTTAATTAATGCCATTAAAGAAAAAAATCATCTCTGCAGGGATTATGAAATCATTAGTGATGACTCAGATAAAATCATCGAAACAATTAATGAGAAATCCCTGAATCAAAAAATAGATGTCATAATCACAACTGGTGGAACCGGTCTCACTGGCAGAGACAATACTGTTCATAGTATCAAAAGTATTGCTGAAATTGAAATTCCAGGCTTTGGAGAACTTTTCAGACAATTGAGTTATCAAAAAATAGGAACCTCTACGATTCAATCTTTGGCATCTGCATTTTTGGTTAACAAAACTTATGTTTTTTGTTTACCAGGTTCAGTTTCAGCCGTCAAAGATGCTTGGAATGATATTCTTTTTTATCAATTAGATATTAGGCACAAACCGTGTAATTTTATTGAACTAATTCCTAGACTTGATGAGTGATTATATCGTTGGAGTTGATGAAGTAGGAAGAGGTTCGTTGGTTGGAAGTGCTGTAGTTTGCGCCTTTCGTTCTGATAAAAAATTTTTTCAAACATTGCCCTTTAATATAGTTGACTCTAAAAAGATTTCCCAAAAAAAGAGAGAGTTGATATACGACTATTTTACATCTAATAAATCATTAAGTTTTTCTTATAAAATTGTCGTAGCAAAAAAAAAAGAAATTGAACAAAAAAATATTCATATAGCTATTTTAGACTCCATGGCTAAGGCCGCCATAGGAATATCAAAAATGACTGATCACATAATTATTGATGGTAAATTTTTACCAACAGAACTTAAAAACTATCATGCAAAAACTTTAGTGAAAGCTGATTTAAAAATTAAACAAGTATCTGCTGCTTCGATAATTGCCAAGGTATATCGAGATAAAATTTTAAAAAAATTACACTTAAAAGAAAGTTTTTATGAATGGGATAAAAATGCAGGATATGGGACAAAAAATCATCTAAATGCTATTACGAGTATGGGCATTAGTAAATTTCATAGAAAAACTTATCAACCAATAAGTAAGCTTATTACTAAGTTATCAACTTAGTTATCAACAGGCAGAATCATATCAACTATCCTTGATTCCATTAAAAAAATAAGATTCAAAAGTGATAGAAATTAATAAAATACATTTGGGAGATTGTTTAAAAAATTTTCCAAAAATTCCTGACCAATCAGTGGATTTAATTTTTTTAGATCCTCCTTACAATCTTCAATTAAATAAGGAACTTACAAGACCCAACCATTCTGTTGTCAAAGGCGTAGATCATGATTGGGATAAGTTTGAAAATTTTAATGCTTATGATCAATTCTCAAAAGAATATCTCAGCGAGTGTAGAAGAGTTTTAAAAGATGATGGAAGTTTATGGGTCATTGGCTCATATCATAATATTTTTAGAATAGGTAAAATTATTCAAGATTTAAATTTTTGGATTTTAAATGATGTTATCTGGGAAAAATCTAATCCTCTTCCAAATTTCAGAGCCACCCGCTTAACTAATGCACATGAAACTATTATCTGGTGTTCAAAAAATCCAAAAGCAAAATATCAATTTAATTATCATACTTTAAAAACCAGCAATGAAGATAAACAAGAGAGGAGTGTTTGGAATTTTCCAATTTGTTCAGGCAAAGAGAGATTAAAAAATAATGACAATCAAACAGCCCACCCAACTCAAAAACCCCTTGCTTTAATGAAAAAAATTATCTTGCAGTCCTCTATAAAAGGAGACCTTTTAATGGAGCCATTCGCGGGCACAGCTAGTTTTTGTGCTGCCGCAAAATACTTAGGAAGAAATTTTATTGGATTTGAGCAAGATAAAGATTACCACAAACTGGCAAATAAAAGATTAAAATCCATCAAACCTCTTACTGAAGATTTGGTTGAAATAAGCGAGAAAGATAAACCTCAAAAGAAAATACCATTTGGTTCATTAATTAATTCGGGATACTTAGAGCCTGGTTCTAATCTTTATAATAAAAATAAAAGCTTCAAGGCTAAGATCCTCCCTGATGGAAGTTTAACTTTTGAAAATGACAGGGGCTCCATTCATAAAATTGCTGCTAAAATAAA
>ERZ1089242.45-NODE-45-length-19486-cov-7.806958_pt1 | contig 19486 bp, 21 predicted proteins | sample MGYA00383555_ERZ1089242 | MGnify/ENA primary metagenome ERZ1089242 (study PRJEB34543, sample SAMEA5968659) | marine metagenome | biome: water | collected 2014-06-21 | depth 0 m | study: Ocean Sampling Day (OSD) data from North Adriatic Sea
CGCATGCTGCCGTGTGCGGCGGTTGTTCGTTACAACATCTGCCGCATCAGTCGCAGATCAACCATAAATCAAACACGCTCGACGAGCTCATGACGCGCGAGGGAATTGCCCTCGATCAGGTGACACGACTCCCGCCATTGTTAGGCCCCACCCTTGGGTATCGTCGTCGCGCACGATTAGGCGTTCGTTGGGTTCATGCGAAAGGTCGCGTATTGGTCGGCTTTCGTGAGCGTGGGTCGAATTTCATTGCAGATATCGATGGCTGTCCGGTCCTGGATCCGCGCATCGGTCAATCACTGGATCAGCTGGAAACAACCATTGCAGCGTTGTCTGCACCTGATCGCATTCCCCAAGTGGAAGTGGCCGCCGGTGACGATACTGTGGCGGTGGTCGTTCGGCATCTTGAGCCATTGTCTGCAGCCGACCTCGAACAATGGATTCATTTAGCGAAGAGCACTGGGTGGCACGTCTATTTGCAGCCGAAAGGACCGGATACTGTTGCCCGTTTATGGCCAGCCGATGGTCCTGAGCGTTTAACGTACCGAATTGGCGAGTTTGGTTTGGAGTACCAATTTGCGGTCACCGATTTTACGCAAATCAATGCAGCGATGAATCGAGCGATGATGATGCAAGCCATGGAGCTTTTGGACTTGCAGGGCTCAGAACGAGTGCTCGATCTGTTTTGTGGGCTCGGTAATTTTACTCTAGCGGCAGCAACTCGCAGTCGCGAGGTCGTCGGCGTTGAGGTGTCAGAAACGATGGTTCATCGTGTGTTGCAAAACGCTCGTCACAATTCTCTGGATAATATTCAGGCAGTCGCATTTGATTTAACCAAGTCGATTGCTGAGCAAAGTTGGGCGAAGGAGCCTTGGGATACATTGATTGTGGATCCTCCGCGATCTGGCGCCAAAGAAGTGCTTGAAGAACTACCACTGAAAAACATTCAGCGCGTGTTGTATGTATCGTGTAACCCGGCGACGCTCGCCCGAGATGCAAAACTGTTGATTGAACGTGGTTTCAAGATGACCCATTTAGGGATGATGGATATGTTCCCACACACCGCACACATGGAATCGATGGCGCTTTTTGTCCAGCGAGGGGCGCGTGGTTAAGGCGCGTGAAATTCATCCGATTCAATTGGACTCGGATTTATCGCTCGAAAACTGGGCTGAACGCTTCGCCAGGCAAGCCCATCTCGAGACCAGTGCCAAACTGAGTCAAGCCATTCAGCTGATCGAAGAGCTCGAGCTCAAGGATGAAGCTGCCAAAGACTGGCGAGGGCCTGATGCGCATCGGTTTGGCCTTGAGATGGCGGATATTCTGTCGACGATGCCAATCGATGAAGATGCCTTGGTTGCTGCACTGTTGTATCGCTCGGTCCGGATTGGTCGATTGCAACTGCGTGATGTCCGGGAGGCTTTTGGCAAGACGGTCGCAAAGTTGATTGAGGGTGTTCAGCAAATGGCGATTATCAGCCAAACGCGGCAGGATGCGCCTCAACAATTCTTAGGCGCCGCTGAACATCAAGCAGACGCCGTTCGCCGAATGCTGGTAGCGGTCATTGATGATGTTCGCGTGGCACTGATTAAGCTAGCTGAACGAACCGCCGCCATTCGCGCCGTAAAGTCGGCTGATAAGGCCAGACGACTCAAAGTCGCTCGTGAAGTCTCTGACGTCTACGCGCCGTTGGCACATCGTCTTGGGATCGGTCATTTAAAGTGGGAATTGGAAGACCTGTCCTTTCGGTATCTCGAAGAGGGCGCTTATAAACAAATCGCGCAATCGCTGGCTGAGCGTCGGGAAGATCGCGAGCGTTACATCGAGCAGTTGGTGGACTCGATTCAGGAGATTTTGGCTGGACAGCAGATTCGTTCAGATTTGACTTGGCGAGCCAAACATATCTTCTCAATTTGGCGAAAAATGCAGCGTAAACAAGTCGATTTTTCGCAAATTTATGATGTTCGGGCGATTCGTATCCTGGTGGATTCTGTGCGTGATTGCTACGCCGCCCTGGGTCTCGTGCACGGTGCTTTTAAAAGCATCCCGCATGAGTTTGATGATTATATCGCATCGCCAAAGCCGAACGGTTATCGCTCGCTGCATACCGCAGTGATCGGGCCACAAGGCAAAGTTGTTGAAGTGCAAATCCGAACGCACCAAATGCATGATGAAGCTGAATATGGTGTCTGCGCCCATTACAAATACAAGGGGACTGACACCGATATTAGCGGCGAAGCCTACGAAGAAAAAATCGCTTGGCTGCGACAGGTACTCGATTGGCATGATGATGTGGGTGACCTGCGTGAGCTTTCCGATGCGCTGCGTCAGGATGTGTTGGAAGACCGGATTTACGTGTTTACCCGCGATGGTCATGTGATCGATCTTCCAGCCGGATCGACCCCCTTGGACTTTGCTTATAAAGTGCATACCGAGATCGGCCATTCCTGTCGGGGCGCGAAGGTGAATCGGAAAATTGTGCCTTTGACCTACCGTTTAAAGGTGGGCGACCAGGTCGATATCCTTCGACAAACAGAGGCACGCCCGAGCCGAGACTGGCTGAACCAAAATCTGGGTTATCTCAAAACATCGCGAGCTCGTGCAAAAGTCCAGGCTTGGTTCAAACAGCTCGATCGCGACCAAAATGTGTCGGCAGGGAAGCAATTGATTGATGCTGAGATCAAACGCTTGGCGCTTGGTTCGTTTGATTTGCGATCGGTCGCTGAATCACTCAATTTACAGGCCGCCGAAGATCTCTATGCCGCTGTTGGAGCGGGTGATGTTCGCGTCTCTCAGGTCGTGGGCGCCGTCAGTCGCCTGTCGGGTGTAACGCAACGAGAGTTGGATTTAGAGCCACGTCAGGCCTCCCCTCAGGAACGGACCGATGGCATCCAGATTCGTGGCGTGGGTCAGTTATTGACGCAAATCGCGACCTGCTGCCATCCTGTCCCTGGCGATATGATCGTCGGTTTCATCACCAAAAACCGCGGTGTCAGCATTCATCGCGATGATTGTGGGAACGCGTTATCTCTCGAGGAAGAACATCCAGAGCGAATGATTGAAGTCTCTTGGGGTGAAACTCAGATTGAAACCTATCCCGTTGAGATTGAAGTCAGCGCTTACGATCGGCAAGGATTGTTGCGCGATGTGACCTCGATTTTAGCGAATGAGCGAGTGAATGTGACGGGCATGTCGACACAAACCGACGCAACCGATCATACGGCTCGGCTGCAACTCTCCATCGAGGTCGATGGACTGTCGCAATTGTCGCAAGTCCTTGATCGCGTGCAACAGATTCACAATGTGATTGCCGCTAAACGGATCCGTTCAGGATGAGCTATCAACTCAACGATCTTGTCCATTTAATGGCTTGTCTCAGAAATACTGAGCACGGCTGTCCGTGGGATCGGGCACAGACTTATCAAAGTATCGTGCCTTTTACGTTGGAAGAAGCGTACGAAGTGGCTGATGTCATCGAGCGCGGTGCGCTTGATGAATTGCACGCCGAGCTGGGAGATTTACTGTTTCAGGTGATTTTCTATGCGCGTATCGCTGAAGAAGACGGGCGATTCACGCTGGATGATGTCATTCATGCCATCGTGTCTAAACTCTTGTCTCGTCATCCGCATGTATTTTCTGACGGAACCTTTGGGAGTTTCGGGAAGAGTGGCGGCGCGTCTGTTGAATCGATCAAGCACACCTGGGAAGCCAAAAAAGCAGAAGAACGTGCAACTCGCGGGCAACTGGATTTATTTGATGACGTTCCGCTTTCACTCCCCTCGTTAACTCGAGCCCAGAAAATCCAGAAACGCGCGACTCGAATTGGCTTTGATTGGCCAACCATTGATGGCGTTTTGGAGAAAGTCTCCGCGGAGCTCAGTGAGCTTGAGCGCGCCCGCAGTGCTCAAGATTCAGAGGCGGTGATTGAAGAATATGGTGATTTGCTCTTTACAATGGTCAGCCTTGCGAGGCATCTTGGTATCAACAGTGAGCAATCGCTTCGATTGGCCACACAAAAATTTGAATCCCGGATCAGTCAGGTCATTCGATTTGCTGAGTCTCAAGGGATCGACCTGACGATCGCAACCGACAACGAAAAAAATGGACTATGGGATCAGGCGAAAAGCGTCTGAGCCTTGAGATCATCCACGGGATTGGAAGTTATGGAATTGCATCCGTCATTACGCGACAACGTACGTCTATTAGGTGAGCAGCTCGGTCAGATCATGGTGACTGACCGCGGTGATTCGTTTCTCGAGCGCATCGAACGACTCCGCGGTCTCTCGAAATCTGTCCATCAAGGGGATGACGGTGCTCGTGATTTATTGATTCAAGAAGTCAGAAATCTCGGTGATGAAGAGTTAGTTTCTGTCGCCCGCGCATTCACCCAATTTCTCAATCTTGCCAATATCGCAGAGCAACACCACAGAGTCCGAAAAACACGGGGTGACTTTGAAGATAGCGATCCCTACCTTGATGATGCTGCGCTACCGAATCTATTGAATTCGATCTTGGTCCAGAATCAACCAGACGTGGTATTAGAAACGCTCTCGGAGATGCAAATCGACTTGGTGCTCACCGCCCATCCGACCGAATCGATGCGACGTACACTCATTCAAAAATACGAAAAAATTGCAGAGTGTTTGTCGGAATTTGATGGCGGGACACTCTCACCACGTCGCGATGCTCATATTAAACGTCGATTGAAGCGTTTGATCAGCGAGTGCTGGCATACCAATGACATGCGAGCAACCCGACCCTCTCCGATTGATGAGGCCAAGTGGGGCTTCGCCATGATTGAAAATTCACTCTGGCAAGCGGTTCCTGACTTTTTGCGAGAATTGAGTACGCAAGTCGCTATAACGACTGGCGAAGAGCTCCCTCCTTGGGTTGCTCCGGTGCGCTTCTGTTCATGGATGGGCGGTGATCGAGACGGTAACCCGAATGTGACTCATGAAGTCACTCGCGAGGTCTTGCTATTGGCCCGATGGGCTGCGGCTGATCTTTATGAGAGAGATCTGTCTGGATTGATTCAAGATCTCTCGATGTCTGATGCGACAGAAGCGGTCAGGAATTTAGCGGGCCCCAATGAAGTCGAGCCCTATCGTCGAATTCTCAAAGATTTACGCGAAGAAATGGTTGTGTTGCGTGCTGAGCTTGAGGCGACCTTACGTGGAGAAGCTGTTGATCGCTACAGCCGTGTTCGTGAGACGGCCGATCTATTTGATCCCATGCTTCTCATGTGGGAATCCTTGCATGCGCTCGGTATGGGTGAGATTGCTGATGGCTATTTGCTGGATACACTGAGACGGATCGCAACCTTCGGGATCGATTTAGTGACCCTCGATATTCGTCAGGAGTCCGGTCGACACGCCGATGCCATCGCTGAAATCACCGCGGCACTCGAACTTGGGGATTATCTCAGTTGGGACGAAGCGAAACGTTGCGACTTTTTGAAGCATGAATTGGCGAATCCAAGACCACTGATTCCCTATGAATTTGAACCATCCGAAACGGTCGCTGAAGTCTTAAATACTTGCAATGTGATCGCGGATGCCGATCCAGCGAGCCTCGGTAGTTATGTCATCTCGATGGCGCGTCAGCCGTCGGATGTACTGGCTGTGATGTTGTTACAAAAAGCGTGTGGTGTTGCACAACCCTTATCAGTGGCTCCGTTGTTTGAGACCTTGGACGATCTTGATCGTGCGCCTTCCGTCATCGACGCGTTACTGTCCGATCCATCCTATGTTGAAGCGATCGGTGGCGTGCAGCATGTGATGATTGGCTATTCTGATTCGGCCAAAGACGCAGGCACTCTCGCAGCCTCTTGGGCGCAATACAGAGCCCAACATGAGCTGGCAACCATTGCGCGACGACATGGCGTGAAGCTAATTCTTTTTCATGGTCGTGGGGGAACGGCTGGTCGTGGAGGTGGGCCTGCACACCGAGCCATCCTGGCTCAACCACCGGGCTCGGTTGACAATGCCATCCGAGTGACAGAGCAGGGGGAAATGATTCGATGGAAGTTTGGCCTCCCCGATATTGCGGTGCAAACCCTGACCGCTTATGTGCAGTCGGTGTTAAAAGCGACACTCACCCCTGAACATCCGCCATGCGCTGAATTTGTTGCGGCGATGGATCAATTATCGACCGAGTCGGTCGCATCGTATCGAGCCATGGTTCGAGAGCATCCCAATTTTGTGGAGTACTTCAGACAAGTCACGCCCGAGGGTGCACTTGGGAAATTGCCCTTAGGCTCGAGACCTGCAAAGCGAAAAGCTGATGGTGGCATCGAGAGTTTGCGTGCCATCCCTTGGATTTTTGCGTGGATGCAGATTCGTTTGATGCTACCCGCTTGGCTCGGCTCGGATGATGCCCTGTGCAAAGCAATCGATCGTGGTCAGTTGCCATTACTGAGGTCGATGTATGCCGAATGGCCTTTTTTTCAGGTGTATGTTGATATGCTGGAAATGGTGCTTGCCAAATCGGATCCAGACATTGCCGCACATTATGAAAAGGTGTTGTCTGGACGTGTGCAGGCGCTTGGTGAATGGACTCGTTCTCGCCTGTCGACAGTGATTCAGGCGATTGCCTCGATTAAGCAGGTCGCTGAGTTGTTGGAACGTGATCCAGCGATCGCTCGCTCCTTAGCAGTGAGACATCCCTACATGGAACCCTTGCATATCCTGCAAGCTGAATTGTTGCGGCGCGATCGTGAGTTGCCCGAACAACCCTTGGTTGAGAGAGCTTTGATGGCGTCTGTCGCCGGAATCGCCGCTGGCATGCGGAATACTGGGTAGTTGCACCATTAGATAACTTGCGCAAACACCTGAAATCCGGATAGGGTTTCTGATTATGTCAATAAGGAGTGCGATAGCACATGCGAGTCATATTGTTAGGCGCGCCTGGCGCAGGGAAAGGAACGCAAGCTCAATACATTTGCAAAGAGTTTGGAATTCCTCAGATTTCGACCGGAGATATGTTGCGAGCAGCGGTAAAAGCTGAAACCCCACTGGGGCTGGCTGCGAAAGAAGTGATGGATGCAGGACGATTGGTATCTGACGACATTATTATCGGTCTTGTCAAAGAGCGACTTGAGCAGCCTGACTGTGCCAATGGATGTTTGTTTGACGGATTTCCGCGGACGATCCCGCAAGCTGAAGCGCTTCGTGATTCTGGTGTGGACATCGATCACGTCGTCGAGGTGGCGGTTGATGATGAGGAAATCATCGAGCGCATGGCCGGTCGTCGGGTGCATTTAGCATCGGGTCGGACTTACCACATCATTTACAATCCACCGAAGAAAGATGGGTTTGATGATCAGACTGGTGAGCCGTTGATTCAGCGGGATGACGACCGTGAGTCTGTCGTTCGTGATCGGTTATCGGTTTACCACGAACAGACCGAGCCATTGATTCACTTTTACTCGTCATGGGCAAAAAATCATCCGGCAACAGCGCCTTCAATGAACCGAGTGCAAGGTGTCGGTCAGGTCGAAGAGATCCGAGACGAAATCTTTAGTGCCCTTCGAGGCGAATAATTGATGAGCCGAAAGCCTCGGCTACTTCTCTCAAGACAGGCGCTGGCAGATAACTACCAACGCCTGTCGTCATTTTCAGGCCAAGCGGAGTGCGCAGCCTCAATCAAAGCCAACGCCTACGGAGTCGGTATCGAGTTCGCTGCTCCTGTCTTATGGGAAGCTGGGTGTCGTACGTATTTTGTGGCCTATCTTGAAGAGGCCTTGGCACTGCGGTCCTTACTTCCTGATGCGGTGATTTATGCATTTCATGGATATATGCCGGATGAATTTTCAGTGGCCAGAGACAAAAACATTCGGCCTGTGATCAATACTTCTGACGAAGCAATGACTCAAGGTATCGCGAGCCTTCGTCCCGCATTGCACATCGATACTGGGATGCGACGGTTGGGGATTCCACACGATGAGTATGAAAGGCTGCCAGAGCTGATGGAGTGCTGTCAGCCATCACTCTTGATGAGCCATCTTGCCTCCGCAGACGAATCAGGCTCCTCGCAGAGTCAGCAGCAACTGGCTCAATTTGAGTCTGTGAGGGACGCATTAGGGTCAAGGTGTCCGCCCAGTTCACTGGCGAATACTGCTGGGATTTTGTTGGGTGAGAATTACCAATTTGATCTGGTTAGGCCAGGCATTGGGTTATACGGGGGATCACCCGACCCGATGGATCCGAAAGGATTTCAGCCAGTCGTGACATGGCAAGCGCAGATTCTTCAATTGCAGCAAGTGAAGCCAGGTGAAACAGTCGGCTATGGCGGATCATTTATTGCCCAACATCAGATGCAACTGGCGACGATTGGTGTGGGTTATGCCGACGGCTATCAACGCGTGCTGAGTGGTCGTGGTGAAGTCGCCATTGACGGTGAGCGCTGCCCGGTTGTCGGCCGCGTCAGCATGGATCTTGTGACCATTGATGTCAGTCGTTTATCCGGACATCGGGTTGGAAGCTGGGTTGAGATCATGGGTCCAACAATTTCGATCGATACTCTGGCAACAAAAGCGAATACCATTGGTTATGAATTCTTAACGCGACTGGGCTCTCGCATGGAGCGAACTATTGTTTAGGCATCGTTGGTTGGTGATGGGCGAATACTGATGGATTGTTTGTACATCGATGCTTCACGTGATCGACTCTCTGTTGGATTCGTCTCTGGATCACTTTGGGTGACTCGTGAGCGAATCGAGGGTCGTCATGACGCAGTTTTACTGGAGTCGATTCGCGAACTCTGTGCTGAATGCAATCTTTCAGTGAGTGACATTAATCGATGCGTTGTGGTGAATGGACCAGGCAGTTTCACCGGTCTTCGTATCGCAGTGTCCTGTATTCATGCGCTGGATTTAGTGACTCCTTTGCAAGTGTTGCCTGTGGATCAACTCTCGTTACTCGCTGAGGCTGCTCAGTCGTCGCATGGGGCAATCTTGGATGCGCGGATGGATGAGGTATATGTGGGCTTGGATCGACAGGCTGATGGCACATTCGGGTCTCTACAATTAAAACCAGTCAATGAACTTTCACCTGATGACACCTGGATTTGTCATCATGAGGAGCAAGACCGTTTTGCAGTAGAGCTCATCCCGGTGATTCCGAGCTTGCAAACCTTACGAGACCTGGCATCACAAATGGATTCCTCGCGATGGATTGATGGGCATCGACTGACCCCACGCTATGTGAGACAAACGGTCTCCTGGAAACCGTTAGCTGAACAACCCTCGAAACTTTATGACCATTGAGTATGCGTTTTTCCTGGCGTTGATTCAGGGGTTAACGGAATTTCTTCCGATCTCAAGTTCTGCGCATTTGATTTTACCGTCCGCGGTTCTTGGTTGGCCTGATCAAGGTCTCGCCTTTGATGTCGCGGTTCATTTTGGTTCATTAGGTGCGGTGATCGTCAGTCTGCGGATTGAAATCCAGCGCATTGCTACTGGGATGTTGGTTGATTGGGGGCGTCGCTATCGGCGACACGCGCGACTGGGTTGGTTGATCGGATTGGCAACGCTTCCTGCGGTCATCTCTGGTGTTTTGGCAAAGGATTGGATTGAGGGAACGCTCCGCAGCGAATTGGTGATTGCAGCTGCGACCATTGGCTTTGGTTTATTACTTTGGTGGGCGCATTATCAATCCGGACGTGGAGGCTTTGCGAGCATCGGAGTCAAAGAAGCTCTGTTCATCGGCCTCGCCCAGGCGTTAGCCTTAATTCCTGGAACATCACGCTCTGGGATCACCTTAACTGCAGGCTTATGGCTCGGTTTATCGCGGCGTATCGCTGCTAAGTTTTCATTTTTGCTATCGATCCCAATTATTTTGGGTGCTGCTTTATTGAAGACCAAGGATTTGCTTGACGCGACAGAACCGGTTGCCTGGGATGCGATCGGTATTGGTGTTCTGGTCAGCTTTTTGTCGGCCTATGTGTGTATTCGCTTATTTCTGTCCTGGATCGAGCGTTTGGGCTTGTTGCCATTTGTTGCCTACCGTTTGGCCTTGGGTTTGATTCTATTGGTTCTGATTCTCTAATATTGGTCCGAAGTCCGATAGCGCGCTCAAACGGCTGTCTTCGCATACAGTCTCCTCGCCAAACTTGAGGAGGATCTGATGCCCATTTCGATTGCTTGTATATCTCACCAACTTTTACTGCTTGAAGGCATTGAAGCTTCGGTGGCTGGGTCTGAGTTCGATGTATCACTCGTTCGATTCCAGGGCCGTCTAATGCTTGATGAGCTCGCGCTAGATCCTCCTCGACTGCTGTTGCTGGATGGTGGTTGCCCAAAGTTCAGCGCATTGGTTCTCGTCGATCGTTTGAAACGTGCCCTGCCTCAGACGCAATTGATGGTGTATCTGAGATCGATTCGAGCGGTGGAATGTCAGTCCCTCTTATCGATGGGCGTGATGGGCTTGGTCGATACCAGCGTGTCCGGTGTTGATCTCTTACAAGGATTGCGCAAAGTCGTTCGGCGTGATGTTCATTTGTCAGTGAAGGTTGCGCAAGCATTGGCATTAAGTCGGTTTTGTTCGGATAACCCCTTTGATCGGTTGTCTGCACGAGAGCTCACGGTGTGTGATTTGGTGGTGGACGGAATCCGCGCTCCAGACATCGCCGAGCAGCTTTGTTTGTCAGCGAAAACCGTGAACACCTATCGGTATCGCATTTTTGAGAAGTTGGGCATTAATTCTGATGTGGAGTTAACACACTTAGCCTACAACCATGGCATGAAGGGAGTAGAATCCAAGGATGGCAGAATTTGATTCCTCGCGATTCTTGAAAAATTTAACGGTGCGTCCGGGCGTCTATCAGATGAAGGATGCGTCTGGGAATATTCTGTACGTTGGTAAAGCGAAAAACCTGAAAGCCCGTGTGTCGAGTTATTTTCGAGGTAGCGGGCTTGCCTCAAAGACCATGGCGATGGTGTCGAAGATCGCACAGGTTGAAATCACCGTTACCCGTAATGAAGTTGAGGCCTTGCTGCTTGAACAAAATCTCATTAAGGATTCAAGGCCCCCCTATAACATCTTGCTCCGAGATGATAAGTCCTACCCTTATATTTTCATGAACACGAGCCATCGTTTCCCTGGTCTCTACTATCGCCGAGGTCATCGGCAGAATGCGGGGAAAACCTTTGGTCCGTTTCCGTCAGCCGGAGCAGTCAAGTCGACCTTGAATCTGATTCAAAAGACGTTTCAGATTCGCCAGTGTGAAGAAAGCGTCTTTCAAAATCGCAGTCGACCCTGTTTGCAGTACCAAATTGGACGATGCAGTGCGCCCTGCGTGAACTATGTGACAGAAGCCGAATACGCGGAAGATTTGGATGATACCCGTCTGTTTTTGGAAGGGCGCGGTGGAGAGTTACTGGCATCGCTCGAGGCTCGTATGGATGAATCTGCGCAATCGCTGCAATTCGAAAAAGCCGCTCGTTATCGCAACACCATTTCTCGGGTCCGACGGGTGCAGGCGGAGCAGGTGATGGAGAGTGATTCAGCGGATCTTGATGCGATTGCCGTTTTTCAACAAAGTGGGGGGATTTGTCTTGCGATCCTGAGTGTGCGTGGTGGGCGCGTACTGGGCGTGAATAGCCAATTTCCAGATGCTGGTCTGCTCGAGACGCCAGAAGAAATTCTGGATGCATTTATTCCACAATATTATCTGTCATCGGCACGCTCGGTGCCGCCTGAAGTGATCTGTTCACATCCGGTTCACGAAGCGACATTGGTGGCTGATGCCTTGTCTCAACACTCTGGGCGAAAAGTGCGCATCGCGCATGCGGTTCGGGGCGTACGACAGCAGTTTCTGGATTTGGCGAAAACCAATGCCGAGGAATCATTGGCGCTTCGGTTGTCGACCCGCGACGGTCAGGCGAAGCGGTTGAAGGATTTCGCGGAACGTTTTGCGCTGGACATTCCGGAGCGAATCGAATGCTTTGATATCAGTCATACCTCTGGTGAGGCAACGGTTGCCAGTTGTGTTGTATTTGATGCCTCAGGGCCTTTGAAAAGTGACTATCGGATCTTCAATATCACTGATGTCACCGCGGGCGATGACTATGCAGCGATGCGACAGGCGCTCTCAAGACGCTATCGACGCGTCAAAACAGGAGAGGTTCCACTGCCGGATGTGCTCATTATCGATGGCGGGAAAGGGCAATTAACCGAAGCGATCGAGATACTCTCGGAGTTGGGGGTGCATCATCTCTTTGTTCTGGGTGTGTCGAAAGGACCCTCTCGAAAAGCAGGGTTTGAATTATTGCATCGCGCTGATACTGGTGAGGAATTGTCATTACCCTCGACAGCACCTGCGCTGCATTTGATCCAGCATATCCGTGACGAGGCGCACCGGTTTGCCATTACAAAGCACCGGCAAGCGCGTGGGAAGGCTCGATCACAAAGTCCCCTTGAAGGAATCCCTGGAGTCGGCGCAAAGCGACGTCAGTCGCTTTTGCGACATTTCGGTGGTCTCCGCGAATTGGCGCGCGCCAGTGTCTCTGATATCGCCAAGGTATCAGGGATGAGTCACCAAACCGCTGAATTAGTGTACTCTGCGTTGCATGCTGACTGAGAGACCTGTGTGAATTTACCCAATGTACTAACTCTAATCCGCGTCGCTTTAATTCCGGTATTGGTTCTCGTCTGGCTGACTCCCTTCCAATACGCAGGGGAACTGGCTGCTGTTGTGTTTGTGATCGCTGCGTTGACGGATTGGTTGGACGGTTGGCTTGCCCGCCGTCTGAGTCAAGAATCTGCATTTGGCGCGTTCTTAGATCCTGTGGCCGACAAACTGATGGTGGCGGCTGCATTAGTGTTGCTGGTCGATGCGTTTGATTCAGTACTGGTGACCTTGTCGGCGATTGTCATTATCGGTCGAGAAATTGTGGTGAGTGCATTGCGTGAGTGGATGTCGGAGATTGGTCAACGAGGACACGTTGCTGTCAGTTGGCTTGGCAAGGTGAAGACGGCGACTCAGATGTTGGCGATTACAGTCTGCCTGGCGCTGCCAATTGAGCAGACGTTGACGCATCCAGGGTTATGGATTTTGGTTGTGGCTGCACTCTTGACGCTTTGGTCGATGGGCTCTTATCTGAAAGCTGCCTGGCCGCATTTGCTTCCCGTGACCGAAGACTCTGCAGTGGATTAGTCCCTTGGTTTGTCGAAATGATGTTATAAACTCGACTGGTGTGATTTGGACCGAAATGCATGTTCACTAAAAATGCCGTCTGGATGGTGATGATGGTTGCCTTGTCGGGTTGTTCCAGTGTGAGCCATCAGACTGCTCGCGACATGGAGGCGGATCAAGTAGCGATCGCGGGTGAGTCTTGTACACAGGCCGTCGAAACCGCGTCCACCCATGACGAGCTCAAATGGGGTCGTATTGTGGCGACGCCTGTATTGACTGTCGCATCGGCTGGATTGATCCCCGCACTGATCGGTGCTAATGCCGCATTGGATTTTGCCGATCGGCAAAATGCATCCAAGATGCGCGTTGCTTGTGGATATGAGGCTCTGAGCCACGGACGGATTCTCGGTGATGTGGCGACTAATGCGGGAATCAGCATGGGTTTGACGGCAATTGACTTAGGCCTTGGGTCTGATGTGGCTCGTGTTCAGGCAAACAGTTCCAACTGATCGCTTTTAAATCCAACCGAACGCTGTATAATTTTGCCCTTCGCTAACCAAGGGTTGCACGCCGGTGTGATGGAATTGGTAGACATACCGGACTTAAAATCCGGAGAGGGAAACCTCGTGCCAGTTCGAGTCTGGCCACCGGCACCATAAAAAAACCGCTGCGTGGCAGCGGTTTGGTGTTACTTAAGGCCTCATGCCTCCAACCTCGATCCGTCGAGTGATTCAGTGTCGATAACCCCCCACAGATTATGTAACTGAAACAAGCACACCGAAAAAGCCTGTTAGGCGAATAAACGCTAACCAAGTCATCGAAAAAATAGAAGAGATATTCGACTAATTGATTGAATTTAATCGTAATTTTTGTTTTTACATTTCGTTTGGGTAAGCAAATCACTCGCTCATCGGTGAATTGCGATGAGATCCGTTGGTTTATAACTGTTTTCGATGCCGTTCGGTTAGCGAGGCGATAATCGCGCGCGCGTGTTCTTCTGATAAGTTAAATTCTTTCCGCAGACGATCAATGTGCGCTGCCTCGTCTGATGTGATGACACCGTCGGCGAGCGCATGATCGACTTCGGCTTCGAAGATGGCCTTTCGTTTTTGCAATTGGTTGGCAAAGGCGTTGCCGACAATCCCAGTGAGGAGCGCGACAGTACAGACTCCCATCAACGCGGTTAGTGCGCCAATGAGTTTTCCAAGCGGTGTAATGGGGGAGACGTCGCCGTAGCCGACAGTCGTGAGGGTGATGATCGCCCACCACATGGTTTCCGGAATAGATGAAAATACCTGCGGTTGGACTTTGTTTTCAGCCACGTAAATCAGTGCACTGGCTAAGAACAGTGCGATACCGAGAAGGTAAAGTGCTGCCCCAAATGCCCGCCTCTCCTCGTAGATGGCAGAAATGAGGTCTTCGAGGGCTGAGGAGTAGTGGCTGAGCTTTAACAGCCGAATCATCCTGAGAACGCGGAGCCATCGTAGATCAGCGCCAGGGATCAGCCATTGAAGAAAACTTGGCAGTAAAGCCAATAAATCGACGATTCCGGTAAAGCTGAACATGTATTGAAGTCGTTTAGCGGTCGCTGTTTCACCGTCTAAATCGCTCCGTTTCGGGGCCGACCATAGCCGTAGTATATATTCGGCTGCAAAAATCGAAACAGAGATCATTTCAAAAGCCAACAGTTGCGGTCCGTAGACCGCCGCGATACTGTCTACTGATTCCAAGCAAACAGCGATCAGATTTGCAAGGATCAGTAGAGACAATGCAAGGTCCACGCGCTTACTGACGCGGTCACCGAGGCGTCCTTTATTCATGATCTCTGCGACCCGTTGTTGAGCTAATCGCATCAGCATTCCCTGTGACAGATATTCGGAGTGTAGAGGATTTCGATGAAAAACAATAACGCATTGGTCGGCGCACTGGTTATCTGTGTTGCGGGGTGTGTGCTGGCCCTTCCAGAACCTGCGGCGGCTCAGACCGATGAGACCCACGATAACTATGCGTTCATGAGTGCCCAGGACCTTTACGATGCGTTATCCCAAGAATCTCAGGTTGCTCTTGGCTACTTGCTCGGAATCGTTGACGCAAAGAAAGGGCCACAGCCTGACGGCTCATGCTATACCGTGCCATGGCAATCTGATGCGGATGAGGTGTTGGTCAGTGCCTATTTGGAGTATTGGCCGGATGTTGCGGACTTCTCCTTGAAAGCGCCTGATGCATTGATTCATATGATGCAAAATCGATTTCCCTGCCATATTCAATAATGCGGCGCAACAAGGAATTGAGACTTTCGGTGCAGTCGTGTTGGCTCATGACGAGTAAGGCGTTATCGTTATGAATGGTTATATCGTTAGAACGAAATGAAAGGGGTGTTTTTATGCGTGTTGATCTTCTTAAAGTGTTGGTTATTGTGATGGGTCTTGGATTGTTACCAATGCCCTCGCTAGTAAGCAATGCTTTAGCCGAAGAGTCAAAGACCTGCGCAGATGGGACACCTTGTCCGTCGGATGCTGAACTCGAAGATTCGTGTTCAGATGAAGGCGAATCGTTATGACGAGCGACCATCTTCGAAGATATAACAATCGATAAGGAAATTGAGCATGGGTATTCAAAAAACTTTCGCAGGGGCGTTAGTTGCGGTAGCAATGACGATTGCTCCATTCGCAGCACACGCAGAAAATAAGCCAGTCGATATCACTTTTGGTGGGAAAGCGACTGCACAAGTCAAGCACAACGGTAAGATCATTACGATCCAGCGTGTGCAGGATAATGGCAATAATGTTGACGCATCATTTGCAAAAACATCTCGCCCTTGTCCTCCATTTTGTATCCAGCCAATCAGTCTGGCACCGGGGGTAGAAACCATCGGTGAAAACGAAATGATCGACTATCTTGAGCAAATGTCAGCTGGTGATGACTCGATCCTTGTGATCGATTCGCGGACTCCAAACTGGGTTGCGCGCGGCCAAATCCCTGGTGCGGTCAATTTGCCTTGGACGAAGCTCAATACTGCTAAGGGTGCTGATCCACTGTCGATCGGTGAAATCATGGAAGGTGAGTTCGGAGCGAACCAGTTTGATGGTCTCTGGAAGTTTGCTAAAGCAAAGACTTTGGTGATGTATTGCAACGGAATGTGGTGTGGACAATCTCCAGCCAATATCAAAGCGCTTCTTGACTTCGGCTACCCAGCACACAAGATCAAGTGGTACCGCGGTGGTATGCAGAACTGGGCGAACCTCGGTTTGACCACAGTCAAGCCCTAATCGCTTGATGTGTGAAAAAGCCCGCGCGGAGTCGTGGGCTTTTTTATGTCTGCCTGTCAGGTTCTTGTAACGTAAGCCTGAGAGTTGTAGTATTCGCGACCTTCCATAATGGCGCGTTGGCAGAGTGGTTATGCAGCGGATTGCAAATCCGTGGACATCGGTTCGATTCCGGTACGCGCCTCCAAAAGTAATATCAAGATATTGAATTAATTGGTATTTTTATATTGACACTAGGATTACCCGCGAGTTTACCCCCGACATAAAAAATCACCATAGAAGGGCTTTAGTTCGGTTGAGTGATTTCATAAACTAGAGTGGGAACTTTAGTCAGCCACACCTTCTATAATCATGAAGTCAGTGTCAGAACATTCCTCTCTGACAGCTTTCGCAGCCTGATATTCTTCACTATGATAGAAAATGTGCGCCGCTTCTTTGCTTTCAAACTCAATCATCATAACAATGCCACTTACATCGCCTTCAAGTCTGTCAGCACCTGGACCACGGGCAAGGACTTTACCCCCATATTTTCTGATCGTTGGCCCTGCCATGCCAGAAAATTGTTCAAACTTGTCTTGGTCCATGACCCTGATATTTGCAACTACGTAACCTTTCGCCACTCTACACCCTCTAGTGTTAACTGCTTACAACGTTATCAGCTTGATAGCACAACTAATGCTGACATACCAGAAATGTACATAAAGACCTTGATGTTGCATTATGAAAACCCGGCCGATGTGGGGCTGTTGATACCAATGATTAGGTTTGGTTATCGATTCGTCTTCGCGTAGTAAGATGTGTCGACTTTTCAATTTTCGATATGAGATACGTTCACATAAATTTAATCTGAAAATTCATGCGAGGCATTAGTGATTGCATTCACTGAGTCGGATTCAATTAGACAGCTGGTGATGACCAATTTGTTTTCAGTCATCCGCCAGATGAATCTAAAACCGTGCAATCGGTGTGTAGAAGTTCGCGTTCAATTCCTTTAAAGCGGCCTCAACCTCTTCCCCGACATCGCCATAGACGTCCAAATGCTGGAAATCGAAAAGGCTAAAGAACTCTTCAGCCACTTCGTTGGAGAAAAAATCAAAGTGTTTTTTGTACGCTTCAGCATCCTTGAATCGTTCATGCAGATGAACGATTCCATCCATCTCGTAATACTCGTAGAGAAAAGCGTTCCCTTTCTTGTGGTTTGTATCCACCACATTCTTGATGAATTTCCTCCAATCTTTGCCCGTATCTTTAGGCTTAAGGACAACCCTAATGCCAACAACGTTATTTTCTAAAACGGACATACGATCTGTCTCCATTTTCAAGCCATATTCCCACTGAAATCCTTAACGAGTAGGTCTTCTATGCGCTGAGTGATTAGTTTTCGTACATCGTTACTTCAGTGCTTTCGAGAATATGACCCGAGGACGCTATTTCCTCTGCAGCATTCTTCATAAATTCATCGAAGACGTCAAAGGAACTTGCTGTCATTAATACTGCCACCGATGAAGGATCGTCTGCCTGTTTCGCATGAAATAACTCCAGGATACCCGCTTGTCTTGCCAGGGGCTGGTGTGAATAGAATGCTTGCTCCCAATCGTGGAAGTCATTATCGATTTTGAATTTGATAAATGCGTATTTGGCCACAAATTTCTCCTCCGTTTTTGGTCTTGCTAACATTTAAATGTCAACGACGCTATGAATTCACGACGCATACCAAATGCCATATTATGAAAAATTCCACCAAAGTGGACCTTTAATTGGGTTGAGTGATTACGATAATGGGCCGCGGCAATAAGTTTCGCTAACCATCTTACCGTTCTCAAACTTCTGATAGTACAAGCTGACAAACTGGCCAATCCAAATCACTTTCTTGATTTGATAGTCATCGCTACGATCAATAAGTTCAACCTCAACCGATTCTGGGTGAATATTCATGCAAGATTCTATATGTGATTCGAGATCGCGTTCTTGATTGCCAAATGACGACTTACTTAGAGCAACGTATCTACAATCTGGACTACAAATCGCTCGGTAAGCGTCAGGCTGTCCATTTACTAGGTCTAGAAATGCCTGACGATATTCTTCAAAACTCACCGAAATCATCGTTACCTCCTTTATCAATTTCTCGATTTTTTAACGAACTTTATTACTCTGATGAATTAAATTTAAATATTTAATGCCGCAAACAGTCCCCGCTTAAGCGGGGCTGTTGATGATTGACGATCATGTATGGTTATCGTTTAGCTTTCACCACGAGTCCAGGCCGCGAACTCTTTGCTATCTGTTGAAAATTCGAGGTTTACGGCAGGTTCATCTCCAACTACCCAGGCATCATGGCCAGGTGCCAGTCGATATGCTTCACCAGCATTAATCGTAATTTCTGAGCCATCGTCTGATACAACGTGGATTTTCCCCTGCAGTAGAACACCAATATGTCCGGCTTGGCAGCTTTCTGTTCCAACGTGTGGCTTGATACATTCAGACCATTTCCAGCCGGGTTGGGCGTTTGCTTTGGTTAGCGTTACGGCTCCAAGTTTAATGCTGGCGGCATGTGTTTTGTCTGGTGTCTGTACGTCATCTGGGTTGTCCCAAGATCGTGTTTCTAATGTAGTCATTAGCTTTCTCCTTGTATTGAAATTTGGTTACCGATTCGTCTTCGCGTAGTAACACGCTTTGATTTTTCCATCTTCGATATGGCATACGTTCAGATAAATAAGATCGTCAGATTCAGGCACAGCGTGAGTAACAGCAATGACAGTTTCGGTTTCAACGAGACAGCGCACGTCGGCATCACATTCCCCAACATTTAAATGCATTGCGTACATCTCATCTTTGTTCTTTACACTATTTCCTATACTGGACTTATGTATTGATTCAAACTGAACGTCATCAGCACACAGATCGCGCCATGTTTCGGGTGTCCCATCAAATAAATCTTCGAGGGCATTTTTTATATCTTCAAAAGTCATGATTAGCTGCTTTTACTGGAGTCTAATATTTCGGCGAAAAGTGTGACAACGTCATGAATCGAATGTGAATATTTGATGATGAGTTATATCGCGCGCTTGTGGCATGGGCCTTTCGGCTTC
>ERZ1089242.49-NODE-49-length-17828-cov-8.727846_pt1 | contig 17828 bp, 21 predicted proteins | sample MGYA00383555_ERZ1089242 | MGnify/ENA primary metagenome ERZ1089242 (study PRJEB34543, sample SAMEA5968659) | marine metagenome | biome: water | collected 2014-06-21 | depth 0 m | study: Ocean Sampling Day (OSD) data from North Adriatic Sea
GTTTGCCGCAAGATGAAGTATGCCTCCAAGCCCACCGTAAGTGCGGTCGCGGGGCTGGCCATTGGTGGTGGATTTGAGGTGGCCTGTCAGACATCTCGCATGGTCGCGCACATGAATTCAACACTGGGTTTAGTGGAAACGGGTGTGGGACTGGTTCCAGGCGGCGGGGGATGCAAAGAGCTGCTCTGGCGTTGGGTCTCCGATCCAGCCTTTGCAGGTAAATCCGATGAAGCGGCGCTTCAAGTATTTGATATTATCGGCTACGGCTTGATGGCCCACTCACCTCTGCAAGCTAAAAAACATAAATTTTTTATGGAGGGAGATGTGATGGTCCTGAACCGCGATTACTTACTGGTCGAGGCCTTTAAACAAATCCATGCATTAAAAGAAAACTATACACCCCCGATCAAGCCCACCTTCCAGTTAAGCGGAGCCGAGACCAAGGAGAAGATGCACCAAGTTCTTTTGGATTTAGAGAAAAAAAGCATTATTTTTGGCTACGATGTGGAGATTGGTTTGCATTTAGCCACCGTGTTAAGCGGAGGGGAGACTGACCAATCGAAGACGCTGAGCGAGCAAGACCTGTACAATTTAGAGCGACAGTCTTTGATAAATTTAATACAATCTTCCAAGACGCGCGATCGTATCCATGCGATGTTAAAGTCGGGGAGGAGACTGAAGAACTAATGAACCACTTTGAGCAAGGAATGCAGAAAAATGATGCAAACTTTGTTCCTTTGACTCCCTTAAGTTTTCTTGATCGCATCAAAGACGTCTACCCTCAATACGAAGCGCTGATTTATGGCTCGCGCCACTACACTTGGAAACAAGTCTATGAGCGCTGCACACGCTTTGCTAGTGCCCTGACCAAAATCGGTGTCGGCGAGGGTGATGTCGTCTCGGTGATGGCAGCGAATACCCCCGAGCTTTTTGAAGTTCACTATTCGGTTCCCATGACGGGAGGGGTGGTGAATACCATTAACACCCGATTAGATGTTCGAACTGTTGCCTACATTCTCAATCATAGTGACTGTAAAGTTTTTATTGTCGATCGTCAGTTTCAACCGATCGCTGCTGAGGCTCTTCTTCAGGTAGAGCGAGAAGTTGTTGTTATTGATATTGATGATCAGCAGGCGGGTTTGGGCGATATCCCAGCAATAGGCGAGCTCGAGTATGAAAGTTTTTTAGAGACTGGTGAGGAGGGATTTGAGTGGGTTCGACCTCGCGATGAGTGGAAAGCGATTTCTTTGAATTATACTTCCGGTACAACCGGCAATCCCAAGGGTGTCGTGTATCACCACCGAGGATCTTATTTGATGTCGATGGGCAGTGTGAGCGCCTGGAATATGCCCAACCGTTTGACCTATTTGTATACGGTGCCCATGTTTCACTGCAACGGGTGGGGGTACCCGTGGACACTGGCGATGTTGCACGCACGTGTCGTTTTTATACGCAACATTGTGGTCAAAGAAATCTTTGAGCTTATTGATCAATATCAAGTTACTCACTTTGGCGGTGCACCCATTGTTTTAAATATGATCGCCAATGCGCCCGCGCACGATCAAAAAGCATTGAAAAATAAAGTTTATGTCATGACCGCTGGAGCGCCGCCTCCGAGCAGTATTTTATTAAAAATGGAGTCCTTGGGCTTTGAGGTGATGCATGTCTACGGTTTAACGGAGACTTACGGCCATGTGGTGCACTGTGCCTGGAATGAAGAGTGGGATGATTTACCTGAAGAGCAGCGCTCCGAGCGAAAATCCTATCAAGGCGTTCGCTATCCCCACACTGAGGTTGTGGCCGTTCTGGATCCGGCGACCCTTCAGCCGGTCCCCGCTGATGGAACTACCATGGGCGAGATAATGATCCGAGGTAACACGGTGATGAAGGGGTACTATAAAAATGAAGAAGCCACCCAAGAGGTGATGAGGGAGGGCTGGTTTCACTCCGGTGATCTCGCGGTCATCCATCCCAACGGATACATTCAAGTCAAAGACCGATCGAAGGATATTATTATTAGTGGGGGAGAGAATATCTCCTCAGTGGAAATAGAAAATATTGTCACCAAGCACCCGGCTGTCTCGTTAGCCGCGGTTGTGGCCCGACCCGATGAGAAGTGGGGCGAGACCCCGTGCGCCTTTATTGAGTTGGCGGAGGGGCAACAAGTCGACGAAGAGGAATTGAAAACATTTTGCCGCGAACACTTAGCTGGATTTAAAATGCCGAAGACATTTGTTTTTCAAACCCTGCCGAAAACCTCCACGGGTAAAATTCAAAAGTTTGAACTCCGCGAAGCCGTTAAACGTCTTTAGGCTTTTTTAAATTTTTTAGATCTTTTTCGTGGTCCACGATCTTCATGGATTTCAATCGCTTAAAGCAATTATAGCAAACCATGTTTTGATTATGTTCAATGAGATTTTGGACTTTTTGCGGGGAGGTGTGCAGCTCGGATTGAATATAAACTCCGTCCATGGTCGAGAGCTCGCTCTCGCAGTATTTGCAGGATTCCGCCATCGTTAATATTTTAGGTTTTTCTTAACCTTGTTCCAATATTGAAAGAAACGTTTGGCGGGTTGTAGAGAGTTTTCTGTTGATAAAAAGTAGTCCGGTAAAAGCTCCAATGCATAACTCTGCTTGATTTTTTGAAAAAGAGCCTGATAGACAGGGCGAAAAGTGGATTTTGTGATTATCGAGGAAATGGGTTGTTGTTGGTGGATTTGGTGAAGAATATCAAGGGTTTTTCCTTGGTAGATATCGGCGCCTGCTTGCTGGGCGAGCTGGTAGCGGTAGAGCTGAACGTTTTGGCTGATTTCATATCCCTCCTGAATATCAGGGTCGATGATATAAATAGCCTTTCCCTCTAGGGGGCTCGGGACACGCATCATTTCATCGTAAAGATAAATAAGGTTCATAGAGAGGGAAATAACCTCGCGCTAATTTCTTCGTAGCTTCCATCAATTTCTTGATTTTGTTGGGGGTCTAGGGAATAGGTTTGATGGCAGTATTTGTGAACATTTTCTAAATTGAAAATATAGGGCTTACTGGCAAAGGTACTCGCAATCCACTGCCAAGAAAAATTATTACTGGCGATATCACCGTCGAGTAAATGGGTGAGAAAAAATTTAGCTCCCGCCTGCCACTTTACTCGGCGAAAGTGGATCACATAGGCAGCCACATACATTCGAGCATGATTGTGGAGGTAGCCTGTTTGAATTAATTCTTGAATAAAATAATTGATGACCTGAGTGGGAGTTTTCCCGTGGGCGATATCTTCGGGTAAATCGTCGAGGTAGTCGTTAGGGGAGAGTCCTGTTTTATATTCTTCCACATCCACCCACAACTGATCGGGATGGTGATAGGCGTAACTTCGCCAGAAATCTCTCCAGGCCAGCTCTTGGATAAATTTTTCACTTTCCAGAAAAGAAAATTTATCACGAATGATCTTGAGCAATTCTTTGTTTTGAATTACCCCATGCTTGATATGAGCAGACATTCGAGAAATCTGTCCATTGAGGAAATTTCGAGTTTTGGCATATCGACTGGGATTAAAATTTTGAAATTGATGAAGCGCCTCTTCTCGACTGAGCCCAGATACTAGGGACTCACTTTCAGGAAATAAATCTTGCTGGCAAGTAATCTTCATCTTCCTTTTTATACTGGCAGGTAAGTTAACTAGACCAGACTTAGAGATCGAAGGTAATTTTGGTACCTGGGGGGAGTTGAGCGATTTTGGAGATATCCTCGCTGGCGAGAATGGCAATTTTTGGATAGCCACCGGTACATGGGATATCGCGCATTAAAACAATGGGTTGCCCGTTGCTGGGAACTTGAATACACCCGGGAAGAATTCCCTCCGATAAAATATCATGAGAAATATGGCTTTTTAAGGGTTCTCCCTCGAGGCGCAGTCCCATGCGATCACTTTGGGTGGTGATGGTAAAAGGGCTCGAGACAAAGGTTTGAATAACTTCATCGGTAAAGTAGTTGAGTTGCGGTCCGGGGTGAACTTTGAAGTGGGTTTGCTTTACAATATGTACTTCCTCGTTTGATTGAAGTTCCCAGGAGCTGACGTCTTGGGGTATTTCAAAACGATCTCCAATTTGAAGAGGGCGATTAATACTGCCAATTTGGGCTTTGGTATCTGTGGCAACACTTTGAAGGCAGGGCTCTAACCCGAGACCATTTTCAAAAATAATGTAGCCGTATACTGAGTCGATGGTGTTGTGAATGGTGAGCTCATCTCCTTCAAAGAGGTTAATGCTAGTGTAGGGTGCATGTTCGATTTGGGTATTATTACTTTTTTGAACAAAAATATTACATTGACCGCCCACACTCACCTTAATCGATCCCTGATCTACTTTTAAAGAGGGACCCACATAGGCAAATTCTAAAAATTGATTTTGATGATGAGGAATAACAGTAGCGAGCGCTTGAGGAATTCGTTGATCCATCACACCGCTCGAAGAAATACCTAAGTGTTGATAGTGAAAGCGACCCCAATCTTGAACTGTTAAATAGGTTCCTGTTCGCGTGATCTCAAATGTGTTCACTGAGAAAACTCCTTGAGGATTTCATCAAACCCTAGATGCTTGGATTGCACTTGGATAAATTCTTTTTCAGAGATGGATTGAAATTGAACCGTGTCACCTGGTAGAAATAAAGAGGTTCGTGAATGTTCGAGGCTAAAAATATCAAAGGGAACTTGGCCGATAATATTCCATCCACCAGGGGAGACTTTGGGATAAATGCAAGTATGCTCTTTGGCGATGCCAATGGATCGAGCGGGGATTTGAATTCTTGGAGTTGCGAGTCGAGGGGTGATAAGTGAGGGATTTAAATCTCCTAAATAAGGAAAGCCAGGCATGAAGCCAATGTAATACGTGTAATAAGCCACCCCGGTATGCTTGGATATAAGTTCCTCTTTTGATATCCCATGAGTTGTCTGAATAAGTTCTCGATCCAGCGCATAACTATCCTCATAACATGCAGGAATAGTCCATATTTTTCCTGCTTTTTCAGTATTGCTGAGGTTGGCCTTGGCGAGATGGTGCTCAAGGACATCTTGTGCGTGATCACGATCTTTGATGTTTTGAAAAGACATCACAATCTTGTTAAAGGAAGGAACAGTGTTCAAGGGAGCTAGGTTGAGATCTTGGAGAAGGGCGTAGACCGTATTCACTTCTTGAGAGATTTGCTGCGAGCTATCAGCGCCAAAATCAAGCATCAATCCTAAGTCGCCGTAATGATTTATTCCTTTGAAAAACACATATTTATTTTAATGTAATATTGATGACTGTGAATAAAATAAATTTCAATTCTGATTTAGCTGAACGAGATTTATCTTTTTATCAGTCAGTCGATTTACCGTTGATCTCTCATATTAACTCGGCGAATATTGGGTGTCTGTATCATGGCGGTACAGAAGAGGTCGTCCAAAAAGCAACGCAGGAGTGTTGTCACCAAGACGTCTCGATCGGGGCCCACATATCTTTTTTAGATAAAGAGAATTTTGGAAGAACACCCATGGAGTGGGATGAGGATCTCGTTCACATTTTAATTAAAGAGCAATTTACTATTTTATCTAAATTAAAAGACTCTCAAATTTCTATCACCCACCTTAAACCTCACGGCGCGTTAAATAATATGGCCTGCAAAGACCCCCAATTAGCTGAGGTGATCGTTTCTTATATTAAGCAACATTATCCAAATCTTATTATCTTGGCACCCGTCTTGAGTGAATTAGCCAAGGCCAGTACGGCCGCCGGGATGATCACCGCTTTAGAGGTATTTGCTGATCGGACTTATGAGGATGACGGAACTCTGACGCCCAGAACAATTGAGGGTTCCCTGATTACCGATCCGATGCAGGCCAGAGCTCATGTTCAACAGATGATTGCAGAAGAAGCGATTGTCAGTCGCTCGGGAAAAAAACTTTCAACACCCTTTCACTCCATCTGTCTTCATAGCGATACCCCAAATAGTGTTGAAATTTCCCAACAAATTTGCATACTTCTCCATTCCATGGGAATACAACAACAACCTCTACCTGAATTATTTTAATTATCATGAATAATTTTTTTTTCTACGGCACCCTTCGCTCAACTCCTATTTTGGAGACGGTCATTGGCCATCAATCGGATTACTTAGAGTTTACACCAGCTTTTGCCCCTCGAAGCGAACTCCGCTTAGTTATGAATGAGAGTTTCCCAGTTATTGTTTTTGATGATCGCTATTCCGGCGTTCACGGCACGCTGGTCAAAGGTTTAAACGGTGAAGATATCAATCGAATTTTATTTTTTGAGGATGTGGAGTTTACTCCTCAACAAATCTCCCTTGAGGTTAATGGACAAATCGAGCAGGCAAGCTACTTCTCTCAGCAAGGGGTGAGACCCTCCGATGAGCCTTGGTCTTTTGAAGAATGGCAAAAAAAAGATGAACGTCTCTCCGTGGTTACAGCAGAACTTTGGATGGAATTATATGGTAAGTACTCAGCGGAGGAAGCAGACCGATACTGGAATGATGTCAAACAAGCAGCCTTAAAAAAATTTCAATCGCAAGGATGAGGTATTTTCTCTCTCTTCTTATTCTAGGTTTCTCCCTAATCCTTCCCTCTGCCCATGCCAGTGAGTCTGCTTGGTCTTTATTACAAGAAGGGGGAAAGATTGTTTTTATCCGACATGCCTATGCTCCGGGGGGAGGCGATCCTAGTAATTTTTCTATTGACGACTGCTCAACTCAAAGAAATTTAAATCAACAAGGAATTGATCAATCCCTTTCGATGGGGGAGGATTTTAGAAAATACGAAATTCCCATCCAGCAAGTGTATTCCTCGCAGTGGTGTCGATGTAAGGATACAGCCACTTATGCCTTTGGTAATTACCAAGAGCTCAGCGCTCTCAATTCCACGTTTGAAGGAAAATATCGCCAAAACCACCAACAGCAAATGAGGGAATTAAAAGAATTGATTGCTGATTGGGATAACAGCGAAGGAAACCTAATTCTTGTGACGCATTATGTGATTATAGGCGGGATGTTGGGGTATTATCCAAGCTCGGGGGAATTAGTGATTACAGATAAAAATTTAGAAGTGCTAGATAGTATTAAAACAAACTACTAAAAAAAGACTCGCTCAAAAAACCAGTAAATTCCCACTAAACCAATGAGTAAGGAGAAGGGAATTTGTATCAGCTTTCGGTACCACGCTTGCTGGGAGGGCCAATACATAATCATAAAGGCAAGGACCACCAGCCCAATTTGCGCAATCTCAACTCCAATATTAAAGGAGAGCAGACTTAAAATTAACTGACCGGTTGGCAAACCGATATCTTCTAAAACAAATGCAAAGCCTAATCCGTGGATTAATCCAAAAAGGAAAATGACAATATAGCGAATAACATATTTCCTAGATCGAAACTTATTATTGTTTGACTGAAAAATGTTTTCTAAAGCCACATACCCAATTGAAAGGGCAATGAGGGGTTCGATGATGGAGGCGGGAATAAAGACGAGTTTTAAACTTGCTAAAATCAAAGTGAGAGAGTGGGCAAAAGTAAACATTGTGACTTGCCAAAGCAAAGGTTTTAATTTCACAGCAAAAAAGAAAACACCAAAAATGAAAAGGATATGATCAAGCCCTTTAGGCACAATGTGCTCCATCCCTAAGATTAAATATTCAATGATTATCTGACCGACGCTTGATGCACTGTTAACGGAGAGCTCCTCAGACTCTTGCCCTGGCTGAAGGTAAGAGGAGTAGATCATGTTTTCTTTTTCGAAATCTTCAAATTGACGAATAACGACAGGCCCAAAGGTATTTTTGAACTGAACCGTAAAAGAATTTTCATTCAAAGCAATCTGCGTGGAAAGGTTTGTATCGCGGGGTAACTCAATATTTACAACGGGATCCGTTGAGATATCGATTAAATCGAGACGGGAGGACTCATCAATCCCTTTGAGAGAAATTTGCTCTTGAAAGAGGTTCCAATTTTGTTGAATGTCATTTTTTAAATCCTCTTCGCTCTTGGCGCGAAATTGATCATAGAGTTCTGCTTGAGGTGAGTCATTGGTGTCTTGGTAAATTGAAGCATCTACATTCGCTAAGACCTGTTCTGCATTAATTTTAAAATCAATTGATGCAATCCCATCGGAGATGATAAGATCAACTATGGCAGGTTTGATTTCATGGGAAGACGCGGGAGTAGCAAAGAAAAAAAGAATGGCAAACAATAACGAGCGCATTACAAAGATCTTTACACGATTTTTTTTCAAAATTCTCTCCTTTTTTTTATTAATTATTTCTTACAACTATGTATCCGCCCATGAGTTTTGGATTGAGCCAACCCAATATTCATCGCCCACTAATCACCTAGAAGCCCATCTTCGAGTAGGGGAAAACTTTGAGGGGATGACGTTAATGTTTAATGAGAATGATTTTGAAACTTTTCAAATCTTATCGGGGACAAAAAATAAAAAGATTGATGTTAAGGGAATTATTGGCGATGTCCCGGCAGTTGATATGAAACCAAAATTCTCAGACCTAGTGATTATCTATCATGAAACCAAAGACAAACTGGTGGATTACAAAAAATTTCAAAAATTTCAAGATTTTGTAAAGGAAAAGGGTTACGCGCATCTCATCGAAGAGCATCTTCAAGCCGGTTATCCTGAAGAATACTTTATAGAAAGTTATCGCCGCTACGCTAAATCGCTCATAGCGCTAAATGGCGTAAAAGGAAAAGATAAAAAAACCGGTTTACTATTTGAATTTGTATTAAACGACAATCCCTATGATCTTAACTCAGACAAGATTAGCGCCAATTTATTTTATCAAAAACGACCCATGGCTGATCAATTAGTCACAATTTTTTCTAGAAAGAATAGAGGAGATCTAAAAATAGAGCACTACGAGACCAATGAAAAAGGATATGTAGAATTTGTGATTGAAGAGGGCAGAGAGTATCTCATGGACTCGGTGATTATTTATCCTAAAAAAGGAAATCCTGAAAATAAAGAGCCTATCTGGCACAGTATTTGGGCCTCAACAACTTTTCTGGTACCAGAAAGAAATCTTTAATTTCAGGGTGTTCAGTTTAAAGTAGGGTCATGGTTTTTTTATCAAAAGTATTATTGGCAGCTCTCGTGATTGCATTTGCGAGTTGGCTATCTGGAAAAAAACCTGAACTCTCTGGTTTCATCATTGCCCTGCCGATTGCCAGTATTATTGCAATTGCATTTTCATACATGGAGCACAAGAATACAGAAAACACGGTTTTGTTTGCTAAAAGTATTTTGATTGGAGTTCCTGTGTCTTATTTGTTTTTTGTTCCCTTCTTTTTTGCCAAAAATTTTAATATGAATTTTTGGATGATTTATGGTTTAGGTATAATCCTTTTAATAGTGGGTTATTTTGTCCATAAATACCTGACAAGTATCCTTTAAATGTTTGAGTTGTTTGCTGATGATACCCCCAACGCCCGCAAAGTCTCAATTATGCTCGAGGAAATACATGCTGATTATAAAGTCACGTTGATAGATATTGGAAAAGGAGATCAGTTTAAAGAAGACTTTAAGCAAATCTCTCCTTTTAGTAAAATACCTGTTTTAAAAAATTCACAAACTGGAAAAAGTTATTTTGAGTCGGGTGCAATTTTAATATATTTAGCAAATTTTTCAGATCAATTTTATGGACAAGACAAAGATTTAACCAATCAATGGTTAATGGCGCAGATGGGATACATTGGCCCCATGATTGGACAACATCATCAATTTCATCATTACCATCCGGGAAAAAGTCAATTCGGTGAGGAAAGATTTTTTAAAATTACTAAAACAATTTATGAAAATCTCAATGAACATTTATCAAAGCACACATACCTCGCTGGAGATTATACGATTGCAGATATAGCAACGTTTCCTTGGATTGCGCGTCATAATATTCACGATATTGGATTACATCATTATCCTCATCTGTGTGCATGGTATGAGTTAATTTTACAGCGCCCTGCCGTCATCAAAGGGTATGATTTATTTCAAAAAGGTAGTCAACCGCCTCTCATATCATCATGAAAGTTTACTTTAATGGCTCCTGTAATATCTGTAATGCAGAAATTAATCATTATAAAAAAATCAAAAATGAAATTGAGTATGTCGATATCTCGGAAATAAAAGATGAACACGTCGCTAATTTATCTAAAGATAAACTTTTTCGTCGAATGCATGTTTACTATCAAGGAACTCTCTATTCAGGATCAGAGTCCTTTTTAATTATGTGGTCCCAAATGAAAAATTGGAGAATATTATCTCGAATTCTAAGCTTGCCTATAATGAGGCAGATTTGGTATTTGGTTTATGAAGTAGTTGCTATTTTTTTATACTGGAGAAATAAGTCCAAAGTATGATGTTGGAGAACCATTCTTGCAGTATTACCACAAGAATGGTTTTTTGGAGGATTAAGGTTAATCCTTTATTTCTACCTACTTCAAATCATATTGGATTAATAAAAATTTGATTAAAAAAACATTGAATTTCAATAATTTTAAAATAATTGTGAATATTATTTCACCAAAGTAGATTATTTTGCGGTCTAAATGAACAGCCCTTGCTATAACTGGGATAAGACCTCTTGGTTGTCCTCCAAAGAATACTTTGAAGAATTATCTAATCAATTAATTGAATTTTTAGAGATCAGCAAAGAAAAAAATATTTTGGATGTGGGGTGTGGTCGGGGATACCTTCTGGAGTCGCTCGCTAATAAAGTTAATTTTATTCACAAACCTGTTGGAGTTGAACCGGTAAAGCACGAAGACTCTATTTCGCCAAGGATAGAAATTATTAACTCTTCCATTAATTCTTTTCTCCAGAAAAATAATTCTAAATTTGATTTGGTAATTTTAAAACAAGTACTTCATTTATTAAATTCAAATGAAAGAGAATATTTTTACTCTGAGCTTAAAAAGCGGCTCAACAACAATGGGCAAATTGTATTTATTCACATGAATGAGCAAACAGAAATTCCCCAATTTCCCTTAATGAGAAATAAATTAAAATTATCAATAGGTAGCCATGATCTTTTATTAGCAGAGCTTAATAAAAATTTTAAATTACTTAAGACTCAAAACTTTACTTATCATGTGAAAATTTCTTTAGAAGAGTATTTAACAATGATCACAAATAGATACATGACTGTTCTTTTAGATTTTAATGAAGAAGAGATAAAAGAAGGTATTGCTTTTATAAAACAAAATTATCCCAACCGCCTAAGCTTTCAAGATACCTTAACGATTGATACTTTTTGTTAATTATTTAGTTTTTTGAAGTAAATAATTTCCAGTAATCACAATGATGCTTCCTACAACGATATAAAAAGAAAGCGGCTCTTGAATTAAAATAATGGTCAGTATAATTCCAAAGATGGGAAATAAACTGTAGAAAGGCAAAACAGTTTGCACACTGTAATGTTTATAAAGCCAAAACATTAATACTTGGGCCCCACAAGACACGACTACTCCTGTGTAGATGGCTGGTAAATAATCCCACCAGGAATGCTGTAATATAATTTTAAATTCTTGATTTTCAAAAATGAAGGTTAGCAAAATCATAATTGGCAATGTGGTTACAGCCATCCAGGCGTTTACCTCAAGAGCACTAAAATCGGCCAGTTTTCTTGACATCATCGAAGCCAGCCCATATGAAATGGCAGCTAAACATCCTAACATTAAACTATAAGGGGATTGCAAGACAATCGGATCAAAACATATGATCGCTAATCCAAAGAGAACCAATCCTATTAACAACCATCTTTTCTGAGATACTTTTTCTCCTAAATGGATCGATCCTGCAATAACACCAAAGGGAATGGAAAATTGCATCACTAGGATCATCGAAGAGGTAGAGGTGGTATGCGCCAATGAAAGGTACATGAAGGGATAAAGTCCCAGTCCCATAAGGGCACCGTAAATTAAAACAAATTTAAAATTAGTTTTATAGAGGCTACCAAGTCTTAAAAAGGGAAAAAGAAAAAGGACCATCATTAAAATGCGAATAAGGGAAAAAACTAAAGGTGAGAGCTCTTGATTAAGTCCTATTTTTCCTATGGGATAGGAGCTCCCAAATAAAAACATTACAAAAAGTGTAATTAAAAGATGATTAAATCTCACTTGGATTGATTTAGTTTTAAAAACTCTCCAATAAAATATAAAGAACCACCAAAATAGATAGATGTTAGAGAATTAGAATGCTGGTTAATGGTCTTTACAGAATTTTTCAAAGAAGAGCAAAAAATTAGTTTTAGATTAGCTGGTATATCCTTTTTGGTAATGGAGTTTTCTTCATTCATTTGAACCACTATTATTTTTTGGAAGTGCTCAGAGAGTTTAGTGAGCATTTGAGTATATTTTTTATTATTAAGAAATGAGCAAATCAAAATTTTCCGATTAGTGGGAAGATTCTGTATGAGCATGTTCATGCCATCAATATTATGAAATCCATCTAAAGTAATATCTTTAAAATTTTTAAGTTTTTGAAAGAGAAAACCCTTTGTAATTGACTGCATTCTTCCTGGCCATTGACATTGTGTTAAAGCTTTTTGAGTTTGAGGTAAATCGAATTTATTTTGAAGAATATGTTGAGCCACATGGATGGCAAGACCTGCGTTGATTTTTTGATGTTTTCCTTGAAGGTTGAGATAAGATAAATCAATCTTGATATTGTTTGATAAATAAGCATTAGATTTAATTTTCCAATGATCTCCAAAGAATTTAGCCCTTAAACCTCTTCTTTTCAGTTCTGAATGAATAAAATTCATGACACTGGGTTTTTGCTTATTGATAAAATTGATACTTTTCTGATTGAGTATGCCTAACTTTTCAAAAGCAATTTTATTTAGAGAGTTTCCTAAAAAATCTTGATGGTCTAATGAAATAGGAGTCACCGCAGCGAATTTTGGTAGTTTGAGAATATTGGTAGCATCAAATCTTCCTCCTAATCCTACTTCTAAAATTAAAAAGTCAGCTTGGTGGTCTTGGAAGGCTTTAAATGCGGCCGCGGTGGTAATTTCAAAAAAAGTAATGAGTTTTCCATCATTTTTTTTCTCACAGTAACGAAGATACTCTAGCAATTTCTTATTCGAAATATTTTTAGAATTGAGTTGAATGCGCTCATTAAAGTCGACGAGATGCGGGGTTGTATAAACATGGGTTGAATAGCCATGATGATTAAGAATGGATTTAAGTATGGCCGCTGTAGATCCTTTGCCATTGGTTCCTGCAATATGAATTACTTTGGGTATTTTTTTTTCATTAAAACCAATTTTTTTTAATAATTGATTAATTCGACCCAGAGATAAATCTGAAAATTTTGGATGAAGCTGTAAAAGCCTTTGAAAAATTGGATCTTTCAAGAATATTACTTTTTAAGAAAAGATAAAACTTTGGATAGAGTTTCTCTCAACTCTTTTCGATGAACCACAATATCAATCATCCCATGTTCAAGGAGGTATTCGGCTGTTTGAAAGTCCTCTGGTAATTGTTCATTAATGGTTTTTTCAATAACGCGCTTACCAGCAAAGCCAATCATACTTCCTTTTTCAGCGATAATAATATCACCTAGCATCGCAAAGGAGGCGCTCACGCCACCTGTTGTTGGATGCGTTAAGATACTGATGAAGGGAATTTTCTTTTGGTCTAAGAGATTGCACGCCGCAACAGTTTTGGGAAGTTGCATTAAACTCACCAATCCCTCTTGCATCCGGGCACCCCCTGAAGCTGCGATAGAAATAAAGGGACAATTTAATTCCACAGCCTTTTGACAGCCAATTTTAAAAGCCTCACCGACGTACTGACCCATGCTTCCCCCCATAAATTTAAAATCCAATAGGAATATACAAACAGTAGCTCCACCAATTTGGCCAGTTGCTACGTGGGCAGCATCTTTTTGATTAGTTTTTTGTTGGGCTTCCTTGAGTCGATCGGTATATTTTTTTAGATCCTTGAATTTTAAGGGGTCATTATTTTCAATAGGAATATCAATGATCTCAAATTTTTCATCATCAAAGAGCTGCTTAAATCGACTTTCAAAGTCAATGTACATGTGCTGATCGCAATAAGAACAAACATGTAAATTTTCTTTAAGGTCACTGACATATAACATCCGCTCCCCACATCCACACTTTGTCCATAAATCTGAAGGGGGATCTTTGCGATTTACTAAAGAATTTAATTTTGGTTTAACAAAATCAGTCAGCCAATTCATAGTTAAATTTTAACCTCTTTTATAAACTTTCGAAGAGAAATTATGTAATTTTTAAAATCCATTTTAAGATCAAAATACTTTTGAATTAAAGCTGAGCCAATAATTACGCCGTCTGCTTTGGTGTTTTTCGATATGGAAATAACATCTTTTTTTGACTTGATACCAAAACCCACCAAAATAGGAATATCTGTTTGTTTTTTTAACGCCATAACATTTTTATTGATTTCGGGATAATCAAGCTTATTCGATCCAGTGATGCCTGTAGCGGAGATATAGTAAACAAAACCTTTTGCTTCTTTAAGAAGTCTCTTTGATCTTTTTTGATCGGTCATGGGGGAGATAAGTTTGATTAAGTGAATATTGTTTTTATCTAGAATGTTTTTTATTGGTTTTTCTTCTTCAAAAGGAAGATCAACGATAATGAGGCCATCAACAACATTTTTAATTTCTTTAATAAATTTTTGAACTCCATATTTCTGAACGGTATTGAGATAACACATAATCACAAAAGCCGTTTTATTATTGCGTTTTTTCAGTTGAGCGATCAGATTTAAAGATTGCTTAGTAGTAATTTTAGATTTTAAGGCAATTTTACTAGACTCTTGGATTATAGGCCCGTCAGCCATGGGATCTGAAAATGGTAATCCAAATTCGATAATATCAGGTTGATGCGAGAGTATCTCATCAAAAACTTTTTGACTTTGGGATAGAGTGGGAAAACCACAGGTCATAAAAAGGGATAAAATATTTTTCGAGGGAAGGGAGTCGAGTTTATTCATCTGCATCAAATCCAATTGCCTTAGCCGCGGTGAATAAATCTTTATCTCCACGTCCACATAAGTTTAGAATGATTGTTTTTCCTTTGGCTTTATTTTTAAAGGCTTTGATTAAATAAGCTAAGGCATGAGACGGTTCCAGTGCCGGGATAATCCCTTCTAACTTAGAACATAATTGAAAGGCATGGAGCGCTTCTTTATCTGTCACACCGAAGTATTTTGCTCTTTTAATATCTTTTAGGTGTGAATGCTCAGGCCCAACACCTGGGTAATCTAATCCTGCGGAGATCGAGTGAGCTTCTTTAATTTGCCCATCATTATCTTGAAGAACGTAACTATAACTTCCATGCAAAATACCCGGGGTTCCCGAAGTCATGGTTGCTGCTGTTTGATTGGTTTTAGGCCCTTTGCCTGCTGCTTCAACTCCAATGATTTGAACTTTCTTATCATTTAAGAACGGGTAAAACAGCCCCATTGCATTAGAACCTCCACCTACACAAGCAATTAGATAATCGGGTAATTTTTTTTCTATTTTTAAGATTTGCTCTCTTGCTTCTTTTCCAATTACCGACTGAAAGTCTCTTACCATTTTTGGGTACGGGTGAGGACCGGCGGTAGAGCCAATAATATAAAAAGTGTCTCGAACATTTTTAATCCAATCTCTGAGCGCCTCATTCATTGCATCTTTGAGGGATTTGCTTCCTGACTCTACGGGAATGATATTCGCCCCCAGAAGTTTCATTCGAAAAACATTTGGTTTTTGACGTTCTATATCTTTTGAGCCCATGTAGATATAACAAGGCAATCCAAATAATGCACAAACGGTGGCAGTTGCTACTCCGTGCTGACCAGCGCCGGTTTCAGCGATAATTCGGGTTTTACCCATTTTTTTTGCTAATAAAATTTGGCCAAGACAATTATTAATTTTGTGAGCACCGGTGTGATTGAGTTCGTCTCTTTTAAAATAAACTTTAGGACCATTAATGTATGCTGATAAATTTTTGGCATGGTGTAAAGCTGATGGTCTTCCCACATAATTTTTAAATAAATCTTCTAATTCCTTTTGAAATTTTTTATCTTTTTGAATTTTTTGATAAGATTGATCTAAGTCGATCAAAAGAGGCATTAAAGTTTCGGAAACATACATTCCTCCATATTCGCCAAAACGACCAAGGGTATTGGGTTGATTATAATTTTTCATTTGATTTGAGAGATGAAACGAGACGATCAATTAATGAAAGGTTCTTTTCACCTTTTTTTTCCTCTACACCAGAATTTATATCAACAAAATCTGCCCCTGTTAAGTTAATTGCATTTAATACGTTTGACTCATTTAATCCCCCCGAAAGGATAAAAGGAAGTTTTTTGGGGTTAGAAAATTCTGACCAATTCCAAGTTTTATTATTTCCTCCAGGCTGTTCGTTTTTTTCTGGCTTTCCTTCAATTAAAAAGTAATCGACATTAGAAAAATTATTTTCAATTAATGCCTCGGGAGAAAGGGTTTTGAAAATTTGTTTTTGAAATTTCGATTTGACTTCGTTGATGAATTTTTGATCTTCGCTACCATGAAGTTGAATGGTGTGAAAATCAAATATATTTAATTTTTCTTCAATTTCATGCAGTGTCGGATTCACAAAAACCCCAACAAACTTATTATTGAATTGACTGTAATATTGCTTAATTATTTTAAGTGTATCAACGCTGATATTTCTTGGACTTTTTTCATAAAAAATTAAACCTTGGTAGTCGATGGGAAGGTTAAGGCAATGTTCAATAATTCTTGGATTATTTTGTCCACAAATTTTTATTTTCATATTTTTTTTTGTATTCATTTAATAATTTTATTGGATCTTTTGCGTTAATTAATTCTCTACCAATAACAACAAAATGGGCACCTTCGTTAAGTGCGTCATGAACAAACGAAACTCTTTTTTGATCATCTTGTCTGTCTAAGAGTTTAACACCTGGTGTTATTTTGAGAAGCTTTGGGAAGTTTTCTAAAGATTTTAAATCTTGCCCGGAGCAAATTAATCCAGCAATTTTGGCATTACTGGCAATCAAAGCTAATTTTTTAATTAATTGATTAGGGTCTCTTTCCCCATAAATTTTTTGACTATCTTCGCCATCTAAGCTGGTCAGCAAGGTCACGCCTAAAATTTTAGTTTTCATATTCAATTTTTTGATATTTTTTACAGCAGCCTTTAGCATTTCCTCCCCGCCTGAAATATGCAAAGTTAAGAAATCTGGATTAATTTTTTTCAATGAGTCTATGGCACTGCTGACGGTATTAGGGATATCGTGTAATTTTAAGTCAAGAAATAATCTTGATTTTCTTCGTTTTATTTCGCTGATAAGTTTATTTGCATCTTTATTGTAAAATGATCGATAACCAACCTTAAATCCATAGACCGTTTTATGAAGCTGATTAACCACCTTTATGTTCTTCTCATTATTAGAAGCGTCTAGTGCAATAAAAGCTTTAAGTTTTTTCATTTAATTTTTTATTTAAACTTTCACTCGCTTTAAAGGCCACTTTCCATTTAGATGGAATGTATATTTTTGTTTTATTTCTTGGGTCTGAGCCGTATCGAGAGGGCATTAGCTTGGATTTAAAAACTCCAAAGTTTCGAAGCTCAATGGTGAGATGTTGATTTAGGTATTCTTCCAACAGACCAAAGAACCTATCAAAAATAGCTTCGTTGATCTGTGGAGTTAAATCAGTTTCTGACTGCAAAAAGGATTTAAGAAGATCGGATTTATTCTGCTTTGGTGCCCTTATCTTCATCCAAAGCCTTACCTAAGATA
>ERZ1089242.61-NODE-61-length-15508-cov-7.345046_pt1 | contig 15508 bp, 13 predicted proteins | sample MGYA00383555_ERZ1089242 | MGnify/ENA primary metagenome ERZ1089242 (study PRJEB34543, sample SAMEA5968659) | marine metagenome | biome: water | collected 2014-06-21 | depth 0 m | study: Ocean Sampling Day (OSD) data from North Adriatic Sea
CGTAACCTAAAATCGGTGGGGTTCCAACATTCGCGGCCTTAGCCAAAAATAAGCAAGATACCGCAATAACGACTCTTGCTTTCATTCCCTTTTTATCTTTGGGCCACAAAAAAGGAGCTAAAAGATTGATGGTTCGCTGAAGGGTGGATTGACTCATTACTTATTATATAGGTATTTTTTGTCGAAATTTCATTAGCTCAAGTGAAGCTGTGGATTAATGTCTTTTTTTAATTTTGGTATACCAGTTGTTTTGATAAAGACCTTGAAATTATTAACTAATTGTAATTAAAAAGATAAATCTCCGAGTTGGATACTCTGTGGATAAACTAGGGTATTAATGTCGATTAAAGTAAAAGATTAAACACCTTTTCGTTGCTTATTCTTTCCCCCTTGAAAATCATCCAATGCTTGCTTGTTCTCCTTCGTAATGGGGTCGTGCAACGTCGGGCTTTCCCAAAAAGCACTGCCCTCTAACCATTCATATCCATGTGTTTTAATAACAATGACATAGGTTTTATCCGAGCTCTTGGCACGATGGTATGCGGCCTCTAATTCGGAAGTCGAGCTAACCGTCTCCGCATTCGCGCCCATGCTTTTGGCATGACTTTCAAAATCAACAAACTGTAAATTCGTGGCACGAGCCGCTCGCAGATTACAAATATACTCTTTACCGCCTTTTGCTAATTGCCGACGATTGATAACCATGTGCCCCCCGTTATCACAAAGAATAATTATTAATTTTTGATCATAGAGAACGGAGCTGTAAATATCACTATTGCTCAGCAAGTAAGAACCATCGCCTAAGAAAACAACAACGTCTTGATCGGGTTTAGCCATTTTAATTCCCAGCGCTCCACTAATCTCATAGCCCATACAAGAAAATCCCCACTCCGTCTCAAACGTGTTTCTTTGTTTGGGTTTCCAAACTTGCACCACTTCTCCAACGAGCCCGCCTGCTGCTGTAACAACAATATCACTCGGATCAGCATTTCGGTAAACTGCTCCAACCGCATGGGCATAGGAAGGCTCTTCTTGATTGGTTGGACCACTTTGTTTTTGGACATGGGCCTCCCACTCCGAACGCTCTTGGACAGCGCGCTCAAACCATGGATCGGGCGCTCTCCAATCTCCAAGCGCTTGGGATAATTGTTGCAGACCTATTTTGGCATCGGCCACTATAGGGGTTGCTAAATGTTTGGTGGTATCAAAACGAGCCGCGTTCAAGGAGACTAATTGGAAGCGATCACTCTCAAAGTTAGCCCACGAACCTGTTGTAAAATCAGCTAATTTAGTGCCGATTGCTAAAGCTAAATCAGTTTCTTTGGATAAATTATTTGCCGACTTTTCACCCAAGCCTCCAATACCTCCAATGTAATGAGACTCTTCTTTCGTCATACACCCAATTCCCATTGCCGTGGCAGTCACAGGAATATTATGTTTTTTTGCAAACTGAGATAGCTCTTCCTCCGCCTCCGAATAAAGAACTCCTCCGCCCGATATAATGATGGGCTGCTTGGAAGCTTTTATTTTTTCTACGGCAGCTTTTATTTGACTAGGGTCGGGGTGAATTCTTCTGATTTCATGAACCCTCTCTTCAAAGAATACTTCAGGGTAATCAAAAGACTCTCCTTGAACATCTTGTGAGATGGCAATGGTCGCCGGACCGCAGTCGGCAGGGTCAAGCATGATTTGTATGGCCTGCGGTAGAGAATTTAAAATTTGCTCAGGGCGAGTAATGCGATCGAAAAATCGAGATACAGGTTTAAAGGCATCATTTTGATTTTCCACGGGGGAGTTAAAATTTTCAACTTGTTGTAAAACAGGATCAGGAAAACGCGAAGCGAAAACATCGCCAGGCAGTAAAAGTAAAGGGAGACGATTGCTGAGTGCCAAACCTGCAGCAGTGACCATATTCATTGCGCCCGGACCTGAAGATGAAGTCGCGATAAAAATTTGTTTTCGACGCATCGCTCGTGCATAACCAATCCCTGACAGAGCCATACTTTGCTCATGATGTCCTCGATAACCGGGTAAGTCCGACTGAAATTCTTCCATCGCCTGTCCTAAACAGGCCACATTACCATGTCCATAAATTGCAAAGGCGCCCGGAAATAAAGGAGCTTTTTTTCCATCAATAATTGTTTTTTGAGCAATTAAGAATTTAAAGAGTGCGTGGGCGCAGGATAGTCTTAGTGTTTTCATTATTTCTCCTCTAAAAGAACTGTATTTTACATAATCTCCTCTAAAATTGAATAAAAATGCTTTGTAAATAATGCTTTTTTTCCATAGTTTTATTATTCAATGAAAATTGCAATAGTGGGTGCCATTCATGAATTAGGTTGGGAGTTGCTCCAGTCTCGAGGTCATACCATAATTGATATTTCAGATACAAGCATTTCCTCTTTAAAAAAAGAACTGGCTGACGTCTCTGGAATTGTTCTGCGAACAGCGCAAATGCCCAATGAGGTCATTGACGCTTGTCCCCATCTTCAAATTATTGGTCGTCATGGTGTTGGATATGACAATGTAGACCTAAATTATTTAAGTCAAAAAAACATTGCACTTGGGGTTACGGGGACGGCTAATGCGGTAAGTGTCGCTGAACATGTCATGACATTTTTTCTTCAGCTCACCAAAAATATTCATCTCTCCGATGAGTTAACACGAAAAGGAGAATTTCAAAACAAAGGCAATCTGCCTCCTTTTTTTGAATTATTCCAAAAAAATGTACTTATCTTAGGTTTTGGGAGAATTGGTCAAGCTGTTGCAAAACGTTGTCTTGGTTTTGAGATGAATGTTTATGTTTATGATCCCTATGTTGAAGTTAAAATCATAGAAGAAAGCAATTGTCATCCTATTTCAATTAATGAAGGATTTCAAATTGCTGATTTTATTAGTATCCACTTACCTTTAAATCAGGAAACTAACAGTCTAATAAATCGCCGGAGCTTTCAAGAAATGAAAAATAATTGTGTTATCGTTAATACGGCAAGGGGAGGAATAATAAATGAACAAGATCTTTATGATGCACTTAAAGAAAATAAAATTCAAGCTGCGGGTCTAGATGTATTTGAACAAGAACCTCCTCCAAAAAATCACCCTTTATTCGCATTGCCCAATATTCTCGTTACCCCTCATAATGCTGCATTATCCCTTGAATGCCGAAAGCGAATGGCGATCGAGGTCTGCGAAACTGTATCTTTTTATTTAAAAGATAAAGAGAAATTAAATATTCAAAATATTATCAATAGAAAAGAATTAGGAATTTAGCTCTCTAGAAATTGTTGTAACCCAATAAGCCTCTGGACATTCACTTAAAATTGATTTTATCATCGAGTCAATTTCATCATTGTGAGATAAAATCACTACACAACCCCCAAAACCAGCGCCTGTGAGTCTAGCGCCTAAAGCTCCATTCTTTTTAGCTGACTCCACGACTTGATTTAACTCATCACTTGATATTTCATAGTCATCCTTCATTGATTGGTGGCTTAAAAACATTAATTCTCCAAATTTTTTGGCATCATTTTTTTCTAAATAAGTAGCTGCTTTGATTACTCGATCATTTTCAGAGATTATATGCTTAGCTCTTTTTTGAATTATTGGATTTTGAATTTTATTTAATTGATTAATTGAGGCATAACGAAGAGAGGGAACTTTTAAAATATTTGAGGCAATAAGAGATTCATTTTTACGTTCATTATACTTGCCCTCTGAGAGTTTTCTGTTACTGCCAGAATGAATGGCAATAAAACTATGACTAGAAAAAATAGGAATAGATTTAATTTGAAGATTTTCGCAATCTAAAAAAATAGCCTCACCTATTCGAGCAGTAGCGGCACTCATTTGATCCATAACTCCGCATTGTGTTCCTACAAACTGATGTTCTATTTGTTGTCCCATGATTGCTAATTTCTGAGAACTTAAAGAAAGATTTTGAATTTTTGTAAGTACCCGCAATAAAGCAATTCCTAATGCTGCCGAAGAGGAAAGCCCTGATCCACTTGGAATACTTGAGCTAACAGCAATATCTATTCCTTTTAATGAAGGTGATAATTTTTGGATAGAATAAATAGCACCTCTGACAAAATCAAACCAGGTCCCGTCATTTGCTGATGAGGTTTTTGAAGTCAATTCTCCAAATTCACTTGAAATTCCAACTATTTCTGTATCGTCTCTTGTGCCAATGCTAACTTCAATTGTCTGAGAAATAGGAGAAGGCAAAACAAAACCATCATTATAATCTGTATGCTCCCCTATTAAGTTTATCCTTCCATGAGCTGAGGCTGAGTCAGAGGGTAATTTCTTAAAATAAGATTGAAAAAGTTTAACACTGTTCATCTAGTTCTAATGTCTCTATCCATATTATTGACCTAATTGGATTGGAGTAATTTTTGTTCCCATTGCCAAGCAGAAGACATAATTGTTTTTAAATCTGAATATTGAGCAGTCCAATTTAATTCCTCTTTTATCTTTTTATTATTTGCCACTAGCTGAGCTGGATCTCCCTTACGACGTGACTCTATATTTATTTTTATTTTTCTTTGAGTAACTTCTTCTGCGGTCTCTATGATCTCTTTAACACTAAAACCAATATTATTACCAATATTATAAATATTTGAGATTTGTTCACTCCTCAAAGTATCTAATGCTAAAAGGTGCGCTTCGGCTAAATCCATAACATGGATATAATCTCTAATACAGGTTCCGTCTTTAGTTGTGTAATCATCACCAAAAACTGTAATTGAATTTTTTCTTCCTGATGCCGCTTGCAAAACAAGAGGAATCAAATGAGTTTCAGGATTATGACTTTCTCCAATAGTGCCATCTAAATGGGCACCACAAGCATTAAAATATCTTAAGCAAGTTGATTTTAAACCATAAGCCCTGTCATAATCTTTAAGAATATTTTCCACCATTGCTTTTGTCTGTCCATAGGGGTTAACAGGATTAATGTTTTCTTCTTCAGATATTGGACTTGGACCGGGATCCCCATAAACCGCGGCCGAAGAAGAAAAGATAAAATTTAAAATTTTTTGATCAACCATACAATTCAATAGGTTCATGGTGTTGTTGACATTGTTCTCATAATATTTTTGAGGATATAAATAAGACTCTCCCACATTAATATAAGATGCAAAATGCATGACTAAATCATAGTTGTTTTGAAGAATTGAATTGAGCTGGTCTTTATTAGCTAAATCGCATTTATGAAATTGAAAACCTAATGTATTTTCTTCATACCCAGTCGATAAATTATCTAACACCTCCACTTTGTAATTTGTTTTTTGAAGTCGTCTTAACATATGAGAGCCAATATAACCCGCTCCACCAACAACTAAAATTTTCATGATATTAAATTACACTTATCTGTAGCAAATATTAGGAATTATTTTATTTTTTAAGAATGTAAAGACTGCTGTCAAATTCATCAGCAATTAGAAATATTTCTCCTAGACTATTTATTTCGACATCTCGAATTCTACCAATCTCATCTTTGAAAATTAGTTCCTCTTTTGTGAATTGCCCATTTTCACGATGTAGTATGGATAAATATTGATATTTCAAAGATCCCACGAGTAAAGAATTTTGCCATTCAGGAAAAGCATCTCCTTGATAAAACTTAATGCCCCCAACGCCAATGGAAGGAACCCAAATAAATTCAGGTTTTAAAAATCCTGGCTCCCAAGCATTTCCATCACCCACTTTAGTGCCCGAATAGTTCGTGCCGCCCCATCCAATTTGTTTCCATCCATAATTTGTCCCCGTTTTAACTGGTCCAATAAAATCACCCCCTTTGGGGCCGTGATTAGAAATATAAACTTCTTGGGATACCGGATCTAAGCTCATTCCCTGGGGGTTTCTCAATCCAATTTGATATATTTCAGGTAACCAATCTGGGTTATTAACATAGGGATTATCAACCGGAATATCGCCATTTTTATGAATTCTAATAATCGTTCCAATAGAGTTTGATGGATCTTGAGCAATCATCCCCTCGCCTCGCTCTCCAATGCTGGCATAAAGGTAATCTCCCTTAATCTCTAATCGAGAACCAAAGTGGTAAGGACTTTTAATATAAGGAAGAGCTTCATAAATTAATTGTTCGTTTATCAAATTGTTTTCTGAAAGCTCGGCTCGATAAATGGCGGTTGTGTGTTTGCCATTTTTTTCAATAGAACAAGTCACCCAAACAAAATTGTCTTCTGCAATGATATCTAACAAACCTCCCTGCCCATATTGGACAGCTGGAATGGAATGATTAATTTTTTTTTGGGAATAGTTATTTGTATCAACAAGATAAATTTCTCCAGATTTTTGAGTGATTAATAATTGACTATCATCAACCCAAGCCATCCCCCAAGGGGCATCTAAAGTAACAGGCGTTTTTTGAAGTGTTAATCCGAATGCAGAAGTATTAGTAAATAAAATACTTACAAATATTAGAAATATTTTTTTAAATGAGTTTGTTATTTGCATAAACACAGCAATGCTCTGCTGGAAACTTTAAAAATACTTTATCGGTAGGAACTGCCTGCTCTCTTTTTACTTTTGCTTTAATGCGAAGAGAGTCTTGTTGAGCAGTAATAAGTTTATAATTTCCAAAGTCTTCGACCTCCATCACATCTGCATGAATTGTATTTGGACCTGAGGACTGTTCGACAGTGATATATTCTGAGCGAATACCTAATTTTAAATTTGAAGCATTCGTTTGATCTAAATTCGTTTGGACTGAAATATTATTCGTGCCTAACGATACTTGATTTGTATGATTGGCTTGGCAATCATAAAGGTTCATGGCTGGCGAACCAATAAAGTACCCCACAAAAGTAGTTTGGGGTCTTTCAAATAAATCTTTGGGAGAGCCTGCTTGAACGACTTCCCCTTCGTCCATTACAATAATATTGTCCGCAAAAGTCATTGCTTCATTTTGATCGTGGGTTACATAAATTAAGGTAGTTTTGTATTTAGCGTTAATCTCTTTGAGTTTTCGGCGAAGACGAAACTTCAAATCAGGATCGATTACGGTTAGAGGCTCATCCATTAAAATGGCTGCAACATCTTCACGAACCAAACCTCTTCCAAGGGAGATTAATTGCTTTTGATCTGCCGTTAAACCTTTAGCTCTATTCTTCAAAAAGTCCTGTAAATTCAATATTTCTGCTACTTCTTTAACTTTTTTATCTATTTGGTCATCAGGAAATTGGCGACATTTAAGAGGGAATGCTAGATTTTCATAAACTGACATCGTTCCGTAAATAACAGGAAATTGAAACACTTGGGCAATATTTCTTTCTTCAGTGATGGTATGTGTTACATCTTTTTGATCAAACATCACCTGACCATGAGATGGGGTCACTAAGCCACTCATAATATTTAACATGGTTGTCTTACCGCAACCCGATGGGCCTAATAAAGCATACCGTCCCCCATCAGCCCACGACAAAGACATTTCTTTAAGTGCAAAAAGTGGGTTAGCGTCATGGGGATTATAACTATGAGCAATATTATTTAATTCTATTTTTGCCATTAATTTTGATAAGGAGAGTAATGTAATTCTCCTGACTCCTTGAATAAATATATTTTTGATAAATCTAAATTAATTTTGACATGTTCATCAACTTCATAAGATTTAACTCCCTCAATAGTAGCAATACATTTAACATCTTGGTTGTGTAAATGAAGAAAAGTTTCTGAACCAGATATTTCTGAGATATCGACTTGAAAATCAAAACCCTGGTCGTCTAAGTATAAGTCAGTAGCACGAACACCTACTAGGTAATCACCAGATGGCATAGACTGTAAATCGCTTGGAAGATTAAATTGAATGTCATTATTCAAAATTAATTTATTGTTTTCAATTTTGCCTTTATTTAAATTCATTGCAGGGTCGTTCGTAATTTCAGCCACTTTGGCATTTGCAGGATTTTCAAATACTTCTTTAGCAGACCCTGTTTGAAGGATCTTACCTTCATCTATAACGATAATATCTCCATTTAGCTGCATCGCCTCTAAAGGATCCGTGCTGGCATAAATAAAAATGGACTGAGAAGCCTCAGATCCAATAAATAATTTTTTAAATTCTTCCCGCAACCCTTCGCGAAGCTTATAGTCCAGGTTTACAAGCGGTTCATCTAATAAAAGAATTTTAGCTTTTTTAGCCAATGATCTTGCTAAGGCGACCCGCTGTTGCTGACCACCCGATAATTCTTGAATTTTTCTTTCCTCAAATCCTTTTAGACCCACTTTTTGAATGGCATCACTTACTTCTTTTTCGATTAATTGAGGGTCAATTTTCCTTTGTTTTAAAGGAAATTCGATATTTTGTTTAACGTTGAGGTGGGGATAGTTAATGAATTGCTGGTAAACCATGGCCACATTTCTCTGCCATACAGGAATGGCCAAAAAGTCTTTCCCCTCAAATTGGATATTCCCTGAGTCGGGACTTAGAAGTCCTGCGATTGTTTTCAGAAGAGTGGTTTTCCCCGAGAGCGTTCTTCCTAAAATAGTGTACATTTTCCCTGGCTCAAAATTAAGAGAGATATCATTAAGATGATATTGTTCCTTTGGTTTGAAAACTATATTTCCTAAATTCAAAGACATTTATTTTAAAGCTCCAGATAAATTTCCTTTTGATAAGAAACGCTCGACGACAAAAGCCACAACAATAAGCGGTGCAACCGAGACAAGTGCGGCGGCTGATAAACTCCACCATGGTGTAATTGATGAATTAAGCGCAACAATTTTCACAGGTAGAAGTTGTACGTTTGTAAAAGTTAAAATAAATGCAAAGAAAAAATCAATCCAACCAAAAATAATACAGAAAAGGCCCGCAACAATCATTCCAGGAATTGAGTTTGGGAGTACTACTTTAAAAAATGCTTGGAAAGGATTACATCCATCAATTAGGGCTGTTTCATCAATTTCTTTGGGGACGCGATTGAAAAAATCAACCATAATCCATACGGCTATGGGCATTAGTAAAACGATATAAACTAAAATCAAACCCGCCAGGCTATCGAGTAAACCCAAAGTACTAAGGAAAAGAAAAAATGGAATGGCAAGAACTACAGGGGGCATAATTCTTTGAGAAATAAAAAAGAATGTAATGTCATTATTTTGAACAAAGCCGGCTTTGAATGTGTAACGAGACAAAGCATAAGCTGACAGGGTTCCTAAGGCGATGCTAATCAAACTTGCGGTAAAGGTCACAAAAATACTATTAAAGTAAGGTCCAATAATATTAATTCCACCTTGTGAACCAGGTTTAAATAAAACACTCCATCCATCTAAGGTAGGTTCAAACTGTAACCAGGGAATATAAGTTGCGCCTCCTGTTACGGAATTAAAATCTTTAAAAGAAGTGGAAATAGCCCATAAGAAGGGAGCGATCACAAAACAAGACCAAAGAATGACACAAAAATATTTTATAAAGGTATATAACTTGGGCATTTTTACTCCTTCATCAACACTTTCGTTAAAACTTTAGCAATAATCGTCAAACTAATAATCATGATAATCAGATAGGTAAAAGACATGGTTGCAGCATAGCCCATTTGAAACTCTCTTAGTCCTTTAATAAATATATAAAAGCTTGATGTTTCGGTGGCTGTCCCGGGACCGCCACTCGTTAAAACAAAGACGGTATCCATAATTTTGGAGGCTTCAATTAATCGAATAATGATCGCTCCAATAGATATAGGGGCCATTAAAGGAAAGGTAACATACATAAACTTCTTAAACGGACTCGCTCCATCAATCGCGGCCGCCAAAAAGGGTTCTTTGGGTAGGCTTAAAAGACCAGCCAACATTAATAAAAACATAAAGGAGGTCCACTGCCAAACCTCAACAATGATAATCGAAATTTTTGCCAATCCGGGACTAGATAACCATTGGGGTTGGACGCCAAAGATACTGAGAAAATCATTCAATGGTCCCAACGACTCATGAAAAAATGTTCTCCAGATTACTGTCATGATCACAGGGGTGGTCATCATTGGTATTAAAAAGAGAACCCGAAAAAATCTTTTGAATTTAATATCCTTCCAGACCATGTGGGCAAGAGCAAAGCCAATAATATATTGTAGAAAAACTGTAGTGACCGCTAAAAAGCTTAAGCGGAAAAAAGATTCCCAAAACCTTGGGTCATCCGTAAAAAGTCTGATGTAATTTTTAATTCCAACAAAATCTAATTCAGGATTAAAACTATTCCAACCTGATAAACTTAAACGAACTGTAAAAATAATTGGAAAAATTAAAATTCCAATCAGCACAATGAGTCCAGGAAGTAGAAAAACGAATTTGTGTTTAAAGTTCATCTAATAAATTTAAATAAGTCCAAAATTAAAAGTGATCGCCCAAGAGATTGAGCGATCACAAAGATTATAAATATTAGAGTTTGTTGTCTTCCATGGCTACACCGATAGCGTAAGCATCTCTTACGTTATCTGCGCCAACTCTTTCCAGAATTGCTTCCCATTCAGCTGCAACTTCATCAAGAGCTTCTTGTGGAGATAACTGACCTGCGAGCGCTTTGGCTGTTCCTGTAGCAAGTGCACTATTGAACTGGAATGTGCCAGGTACTCTCAGTGGAAATACTCTGTTTGTGCTTTTTTCCATATCAGCAAGTGTATCAACATACTCTTGAGCAACTTGTGCGTCCCAACCAATGTCAGTCCAAACTTCTGCTTCAAAATCAGCTTCCATGAATGGATTTACACCAAATCGACCAATTCCGATATCAGCTTGGTGATTAGCACCGTTCGCGAAGAAGCATAGGTAGTCAAAAGCAACATCTTGGTTCTTTGACTTGTCCGCTACACCAACTGCCCATCCCCAAACGAAGAAAGGAGCTTGATTAAAGCCTTCATCCCAAGAATTAGTTTCTCTATTCCATACTTTTGTAGCGCCTGGTAATTGAGCAGCACCTACTTGGTCTTTAATTGGGCTATCATCTTGCATCGCTGCAACGAAAGCATCATCCCAAGAGAAGCTAAACAGTGTTTGACCACCACCAAATGAATTGATCTCATCTCCAAGACCAAAGTTAATTCCACCTGGAGGTACATAGCTGACAGCCTCAACCCAATCAGTCAAAGCTTCAACAAAACCAGGATTGTTGATTAACGGCTTCATGGTTTCTAAATCAAAAAAGAAACCGCCTGGAGTGCTAGGATTTTTTGAGTAAGCAGCAGAACGTGAATAGAAAGCAGCATACATAAGGTCATCTTTTTTCATCACCTCAGCTGAACCGTATTCAGGTTCTCCGTCACCATCCCAGTCCCAACCGTTAAAGTAAGCAGCCATTTCTGCATACTCTTTCCAAGTTTGTGGAACACGTAAATCGTTTCCTGTATCCGCTTTATACTTCGCTTGCATTTCAGGATTATCGATTACGTCTTTTCGATACTTCAGATAGTGTCTGTCTCCATCAACTGGGTACTGATACATTGTATCACCCCAAGATGCGATTGCGATGTGTGATGCAGTTACATCAGTCATTTGATCAACATACTCTTGTGGAACGGGAGCTAAGTATCTCTTCCATTCGTTAATGAAGTTAGAAAAACCAAAGACGATATCGTAAGGTGCCTGACCCGCTTGGAAAGGAACCATTGCTTTTGAGTAAAGGTCTCCAGCAGGAGTATGCGTTACTTCTACTTTTGCACCTGTTAATTTTTCGAACTGCTCTGCGTGAAGGGCAGTCGGCTCACCCATAACTGGGATCGCGTGTGTATTAATCGTAAGTGTTCTTCCGCTGTAGTCTTTTTTAGACATTTCTTCATAAGAACACATTCCAGGAATATCTCCTGTTGCTGCGATATGTGGAAACTGATCTCCCCACTTATCTGCGTAAGCTGCCTGACTGCCGATCAAAAGAACAGAAGCCAAGGTGCTGATTAAAGTTTTAAGTTTCATTTATCCCTCCTTAATACTTTATCCTTGTTTTTTGCTCAGAAATTAATCTGAAAACAAACTGTTTATGGTACTAAAACGGCCCTACCTTTAACTAAGCCATTGTTTAAGTCATGAAGAGCCTTATTAGCTTCGCTAAGTTTGTACTCTTGCATTGAAAGTCTCACTAAATCTTTATTCGCCAATTCCATTAGCTCATAAAGTTCTGACCATGTACCAATTAAATTTCCGATGATATTTCTCTCCGAAATAATCATATCAACGGACTTAATTTGAATATCCTCACCATATCCAACAATATAATATGAACCTGTATTCTTAGTCATATTAAGTCCCATTGATGTTGAGCCTTTCTCACCAACCATATCAATAACAGCCTCTGCTCCTAATCCTTTGGTTAGCTCTTTCACTCTTTCGACTTCATTACCATCAATCAACACACCATGATCTCCACCAAGTGGCATTGCATGTTTAAGAGCTGTTTCAGATTTTTCAACAATGATTATGTTAGCTGCACACATGGCTTTTAAACACTGAATAGCAATATGGCCAAGACCACCTGCTCCAATAACAACACAATTTTCTCCTGGCAAAAGGTGTCTGGTTGCTTTTTTTACAACACGATATGCGGTTAATCCCGCATCGGAAAAAGGAGCTACATCTTTTGGAGTTAATGTTTTAGGTATCTTGATAAGATTACGAACGCTTGTTTTTAATAATTCAGCGTACCCACCCTCTTTGACATTTAATCCCGGGAATATTCCATTTTCTGCATGAGTATCCAGCCCTTTTCGGCAGCTAAGACAGGTTCCGTTAGTTCCAGAAATAATTGGGTGGAGAATTACAGCATCTCCTTTTTTAAAACCTTCAACATCGCTACCAACATCTTCAATCCATCCAGCATTCTCGTGACCCATTACACAGGGTAAGAGTTTGTCATCAGGATCCTGAATGTGTCTCCATTCACCCTCAATAACGTGTAAATCTGTTCTACAAACTCCAGCTGCACCAATTTTAATAATAACATCAGAAGCTTTGTCAATCTCAGGGTTAGGAACTTCTTCTTCCTTTACCCAAACGTCCTGCTTCATATCAGGATCGTAACTATGTAATACTTGTGCTTTCATCAATCCCTCCCGAAAGTTAAATTATTTAACTATAAATTTGTACTTGATCCAATGACCTAGGATCATAAAAATCAAATTTTTTTATGAAAAATCTCCAAAAGTGTCCATTTTTTGAACAATATAAAAGTTGTATAATTATCAATAATTCCGTAATTTTTTGTCATGAGTTCATATAGAAATCTTGTCGAACAAGCCCGTTCTTTGGAAAAAGAAAGAGGGATTTCTCTAGATTTCACGGATAAAAATATTGCAGATAGCTGGGTTCGTTGTTTTGAACATGGTCTTCGACCCAACGCTAACCCTACTGATACAGTTTTAAATCAAAAAGAATTGGGATATATCAAAGAGCAATATCAAAATATAAGAGAATTTATTACCCCTGAGTTAGAACTCCTGTACTCACAAATCGCAGGTTCAAATTTCATGGTCGCCTTTGCCAACAATGATGGTGTAGTCCTTGACACCATTTATGATAATCAGTTCTTAAATAGCCAAGCAAGTAAAGTAGTTATTCCTGGGTCGGTGTGGTTGGAGAAATATCGAGGAACTAACGGATTGGGTTTAAGTCTACAAACCAAAAATCCCACCATTGTTGCTGGTGGTGAACACTTTTTTGCCAGTCATGGTGGTCTTTCTTGTTTTGCTAGTCCTATTTTTGATCACAATCAAAATATTGTAGGAGTAATTGACGCTTCCACAGATACCTCTAGCAGGCAGGATCATACTCTCGCCTTAGTGAAACTCTCTGCTAAATCAGTGGAGCAAAAAATTTTCTTGGATGCGTTTAAACATACTAATATTTATTCCTTTCATCCTCGTAGTGAATATTTGCACACCAATAGTATTGGGCTTCTTGCAATAAATGAAGAAGGTCAAATAGAAGGAGTTAACTCTAATACAAGAATTATGTTAAGCGGTTTGCATAATGATGAAACAAATGATTTTTATAATATCTTTACAACTCCCTTTCATAACATTGTGCATGAAATGAATGCAGAAAAAATTATTCAAGTCAAAGACTGGTTGGGATCAAGTGTCTTTATGAAACTTTTCCAAAGACAACTCACTTCTACTCCAACCTCTAATATCAAACCATCAACCCCAACTTATCAACCTTGTGGAGAATGTCGGGGATCCACTTTAAAAGAACAAAAATGCCTTCTTATCCAAAAAACATTCGACCAAGTGGAAGGTAAAATTACTGCTGTCTCGAAAGCTCTTAGCATCTCTCGAACCACTGTTTATAAACACGTCCAAAAGAAATAATTAATTGATCTGAAATTTTTGATTAGCGAACACTAATCAACAGGAGATAATTAATGTCAAAACCCAATATCGCCCAAAAAGGCGCCTATATAGTTGAAGTGCAAGAGGGCAAAAAATATTTTTGGTGTGCTTGTGGTTTAAGCCAAAATCAACCTTTTTGTGATGGTTCTCATAAATCCACTGGTTTTTCCTGTATTCCCTATACAGCTGAAGCAACCAAGAAAGTATATTTTTGTGGATGTAAACATAGCAACAAAAAGCCCCTCTGCGACGGAACTCATAACAAACTTGAAGATTAACTTATTTAACGCCTAATTTTTCTTGAATATCTTTTGAAGAAGTTGTGTAGCGAAAAACGTATTTCTTATCATCGTGGCAGTACTGAAACATTTTCTTTGCCGCGAGAGCCGCTTCATGAAAACCGCTAAGAATTAATTTTAATTTACCGGGATACGTACAGATATCCCCTACCGCAAAGATGCGCGGGGTTGAAGTTTCAAAATTCTCTGTGTTCACAGAGATCAAATTATTTTCTAAATTCAAACCCCACTCAGCAATAGGGCCTAATTCGATTTTGAGTCCAAAGAAAGGGAAGATAGCGTCCACAGCTTCAATCACAGTATCATCATCTAAAGTAATGTCGACTTGACCTTTGCCGTTATCAACCATTTGCTTGATGGTGCCCATGTTAAACTTGACGGCTCCTTCATCCACTAAGCTCATCACTTTATTGACAGAGTCTTGCACAGCTTTAAATTCTTTACGGCGATGAATAAGCGTAATATCAGAAGCGATCTGATGAAAGCCCATCACATAATCTAAAGCAGAGTCTCCTCCACCAGCAATCAGAATTTTCTTACCTTCAAAGTCCGTTCTTTTTTTAACAGAATAAAAAATATTTTTATTTTCAAATTCTTCCACATTAGAAACAGGAAGTTTTCGGGGAACAAAGCTACCCGAGCCCGCCGCAATCACTAACGATTTACATTTGATGACGGTATCTAAATTCGTCGTGACCTGAATATGGTCTTCTTGGACATCAATTTTAGACGTGAGTTGATTGAGATGATATGTGGGTTCAAAAGGATCGGCTTGCTTGATTAGATCATCAGTTAATTCTTGGCCGGTAATAGCAGGGCGTGAAGGAATATCATAGAGATTTTTATCTGGATACAGCTCAGCACACTGACCTCCAATTT
>ERZ1089242.65-NODE-65-length-14528-cov-8.537345_pt1 | contig 14528 bp, 19 predicted proteins | sample MGYA00383555_ERZ1089242 | MGnify/ENA primary metagenome ERZ1089242 (study PRJEB34543, sample SAMEA5968659) | marine metagenome | biome: water | collected 2014-06-21 | depth 0 m | study: Ocean Sampling Day (OSD) data from North Adriatic Sea
AGTACCTGAATATAAAAATGCCCTAGAACAGTCTCTTGGATCTGAGGCGCTTCCTAAAATGAAAAAAGCAGTTAACGCAGAGATTGTTACAATGCAAGATCAATGCAAAATGCTTTATCAAAATTTTCTCAAAATCATTAGTGACTGATCATAAAGATCATTAATAACGGTATTAAAGAAAAACTCACATATTTCATTTCATATTTTTTATACAAAAAAAATATTCCCAACATGCTAAAGAAAATTGAACCAAAAGATAACGTCCATGAAGAGCCTTCAAATATTTGAAAAAAACCTCTTAAAAAAAATAAAGCAAAAATTAAATATAAAATTTTTCTCATAGGAGTTTATTATTTGTCTAAAAAAGATATAAATCAACAACGGTTCTGTGGTGAAACGGATATCACACTTGACTACGGATCAAGAATTCAGGGTTCGAATCCTTGCAGAACCGCCATTCTAAAGTTCTAGATTATCAATTAACCGAGTCTTGCTTTTGTAGATTGCATAAAATAATCGAGAGTCTTTTAGATTGCCCTCTAAACTTAAATTAAAAGAATTTCTAAATTCAAAATAATCAAATTTTTCATATCCTTTTATAAATTCATCTGCTTTTTTATTAGCCTCTATTAGATCTATTTTGCTATCTAACTGAGCGATGAATAGAATAACATCTTTTTGAAATGAGATAAGTTCATCCATTTGTTTTTTGCTAAGCTTTGCATTGCGAGAGGATAAAGCAACACCTTCCTTAGACCGAACAGTGGGCACTGGAATTAATTTCAAATTTGAAAAATCTTTTTTGATTAAGCTTTCAACAATTTTTAGTTGCTGAAAATCTTTTTCTCCAAAATAAACTTTATCACTTTGAATAATCTTAAATAATTGATTAAGGACAGTCACCACTCCATCAAAATGACCAGGTCGATATTTATCACATAAAATATTTTGATAATAAGAATTTAAAATGGGTTGGTATTCTTTCGGGTAGATTTCTTCCGCGCTTGGCTCAAAAATTATGTCGACTTTATGATCTTCACAAAAATTATAATCATCACCTTTGTTTCTAGGATACGATTCAAAATCCTCGGTATCATTAAATTGTTTTTCATTGACGAAAATAGAGACAATCGTTTTTTGATTATCGTTATGCGATTTATCGATCAGCGATCCATGACCTTCATGAAGAGCGCCCATCGTGGGAACGTACCCTGTAGAGTAACCCTTTTCTTTATAGGCGTTTAAATAAAGATGAAGGTTAGGAATATCTTTGATTATCAACATTTTGGTATTTTCTTTATTGACTTCATATCAATAATTGTTAAATGTATGAACACTTTTTTAAAGGCAGACAATAATGAAAAGAACATATCAACCCAGTCAACTAGTTAGAAAAAGAAGACACGGATTTCGTTCACGAATGGCTACTGTGGGTGGTCGTAAAGTTATTAATGCGAGAAGAGCTAGAGGCCGAGCAAAACTATCTGCTTAGTACTTGAGACTTCCGACTCTAAAAAAATCTTCAGAATTCTCACAAATTCGAAATAAAGGTAATTTCTATAAAAGCCCTAACTTTAATGGCTTTCTTCTTAAAGACCCTCACACCGAAAAATTTGTCTTAGGAATTGTCGCGAGCAAGAGATTAGGTAATGCGGTAGAGAGGAATCGAGCTAAGCGTCGAACTCGTGAGGCAATTCGAACCTCCCCCTTAATAAACACCCTTAATCAAGTTAAATTTGTGTTAATATTAAAAAAAACAATCTTGAAAGTCCCTTTTATTGATTTAAAACAAGATATTGAAAAATTTTTATCAAATGAGTAAGCATCTTTTAAAATTTTGGAGAAGTCTTTTTATATTACCTATTAAGACTTACCAATTAATCGTTTCTCCGATGCTTCCAAACACCTGTCGTCATCTACCGACTTGTTCTGATTATACGATTGAGGCGATCAACACATACGGTGTTTTCAAAGGAATTCTTAAAGGGTCTGCGCGTATACTACGATGTAATCCTTTCGGGTCATCGGGATATGATCCTATAAAAAAATAAAATGGAAAATCAAAAAAATTTATTTTTAGCCATTATTATTTCCATGGCGATTATTTTTGGCTTTCAACTTTTAGTGCCTCAACCTGAAAGAGCTCCTGTTACAGAAGATACTAACACGCAAGACTCAGTTAGCCTGGATATACAAAGCGCGACTTCTGCTATTCTTCTTGATAGAGATCAAGTCCTTGAAGAAACCATCAGGGTCAAATTTGATAACTCCAAAATTAAAGGCTCTATAAATTTAGAGGGAGGTATCATCGATGATTTGGTACTGGAAGAATACAGAGAAACCCTTGATCCAACATCAGATTTCATTACCTATCTTAATCCTCTTGGCTCTCAAGATGCTTATTACTTAGATACAGGATGGGTAAGTCCCGATAGCGCAATAGAACTGCCTAACAATAAGTCTATTTGGAAGGCTGATAAGTCATCGATTGGCATGAATGACCCAGTAAAACTTACATGGCAGAATTCTCAAAATATTACTTTTGAAAAAATTATAACACTTGATGAACACTATCTATTTAGCGTGGATCAAAGAGTAATTAATAATTCAGGGAAGTCATTTGATTTATATCCTTTTGGACTGTCAAAAAGACAAGGGATACCTGAAATGGAAAACTTTTTTATTTTACACGAAGGACCCTTATCTATCACGGACAGTGTGCTGAAAGAATATGACTATGATGACTTAAAAGATAAAAAGAAAATCAAATTGAATTCTGTAGGTGGATGGATTGGTATGACTGATAAATATTGGCAAACCGCAATTATTTCCGATCAAAATGAACCCATTCAACAAACCTATAGTTATAGCTATGTTGAAAATACTGATAATTTTCAAACTGACCTAGTCGGGACTAAAATTGTCGTTGGTGAAGGAGATAACATCTCTCATAACCTAAAACTTTTTGCCGGCCCAAAAATTGTGAGTGTCATTGATCAGTATATGGATGAATATGGCGTTCAAGAATTTGATCGTTCTGTTGATTTTGGGTGGTTTTACTTTTTAACCAAACCTATTTTTCATGTTCTAGAATTTATTTTTGGCTACGTTGGCAACTTTGGTTGGGCCATTATTATTTTCACTCTCTTGATGAGGATATGTTTCTTCCCCCTAGCCCAACAATCATTCAAATCAATGGCTAAGATGAAAAAGTTAGGCCCTGAACTTCAAAGATTAAAAGAACAATACGGCGATGATCGAGCGGGGATGCAAAAAGAAATGATGGCTTTGTACAAAAGAGAGAAGGCCAATCCTATCGCAGGTTGTCTTCCTATTTTATTACAAATACCTGTCTTCTTTGCTCTATATAAAGTTCTCTTTGTCACCATCGAAATGAGACATGCGCCTTTTATTGGTTGGATTAGTGATTTATCGGCCCCGGATCCTCTTGGTCTTTTAACCCTGTTTGGTTTTGTTGATTGGAATGTTCCGGGCATTCTTCAATTATTTAATATAGGGATTTGGCCTATTCTCATGGGCATATCTATGTTCTTACAACAAAAGTTAAATCCAGCACCAGTCGATAAAATGCAAGCAAAAATATTTATGTTTTTACCAATAGTCTTTACCTTTGTGTTAGGTGGTTTTGCTGCTGGATTGGTGATCTACTGGACAACTAATAATGTTTTATCTATGGCACAGCAATACGTGATCCAAAGAAAAATTATTAATAGTTGATGAGTAGTGTTACGAGTTATTTTAAAAAAAATACAGACTTTATCTTAAGCGCCACTCAACCAAGACAATACCCTAACGTTGTATTTCCTGAGGTTGCTTTTATTGGAAGATCGAATGTAGGAAAATCAAGTTTAATCAATGCTGTCTTCATGAAAAAATTAGCTCATATTTCTAATACCCCTGGTAAAACTCGACAAATAAATTTTTTTAATCATGGTGACTCTTTAATGGTGGTGGACTTACCGGGATATGGGTTTGCCAAAATATCACAAAAAGAGGCCTACAAAATATCTGATCTTGTATCACAATATTTAACCACGAGAGAAAATCTCAAAAAAATATTTGTGTTAATTGATAATGGATTAGGTGCCAAAAAAATTGATATTGAAATGGTCAATGCTATGCAGACTATTAAGGATAAAATTTTTATTTGCTACACCAAAAGTGATAAAAAAATTAAAGAAAAATCGATTTATATAAATGAACTTGCCAATTATGAACAATTAACGGTTAGCTCCAAAACCAACGACAATATTTTTGAGCTTCAAAAAAAAATAATAGGAATTTTATAATTTATCTTTGAATTTAAGAGAGAAAGCATTACTTTATCACGCTTATGAATAATGTAACCAATTGGGTATTTGACCTAGATAACACTCTTTATAAAGCGGAATGTGGATTATTTGATAAAGTTCATGTTTTAATGGGGCGTTATATTGAAGAAAAATTAGGACTTGCTTCCGGTGAAGCGCAAGCCCTTCGATCAAAATATTATCACCAATACGGAACAACACTTCGGGGTTTAATGATCGAACACCAAATTGATCCTGATGATTACTTAGATTACGTTCATCAAATTAACTATGATGTGGTCTCTCCTGATGAAAAATTAGGCGAAACAATAAAAAATTTAACTGGAAAAAAATATATTTTTACTAATGCTAATTATGGTCATGTTGAAAAAGTTTTAGATAAATTAAAGATGGAAAATATTTTTGATGGGTGCTTTGATATCTCCGAAAGTGACTATCTCCCTAAGCCTCATAAAGATGTTTATGAAGCCTTTCAAAATAAATTTAATTTAGATAACTCTTCAACAGCTATGTTTGAAGACTTGCATATTAATTTAAAAGAGCCTCATGCAATGGGATGGAAAACTGTTTGGGTTACAAATAATCTGGAATATAATTTAAATAAAGATGTAAACCAACAAGAGGATATCCAAAAAATAATTAACGAAAAAGGTTATATTTCAGAAGTAACAGATAACTTAGAAAATTTTTTAATTAATTTAAACTAGGAGAACTATGAGCAACCAAGAAACAATAGAAAAACTTTGGGATAATAAAGATCAAATTGATTTCATCAAAGATTCAGAAGCAAAAAATTCTATTCTTGATGCACTTAACGAATTAGATAAGGGCCAGTTGAGAGTCTGTGAAAAAAAAGATAGCACTTGGCATGTTAATCAATGGTTAAAAAAAGCAATTCTACTAAGTTTTCGTATTCAAGATATGGAATTAATTGACAATGGGCCAACCGTTCAAGGAGGAAACACCGCATGGTGGGATAAAGTCCCATCAAAATTTCAAAATTGGACAGAAGTTGATTTTCAAAATGCAGGCTTTCGTGCAGTTCCTAATTGTGTTGTTCGACGATCTGCGTTTATTGCTAAAAGTGCCGTGCTCATGCCGTGTTTTGTTAACCTTGGGGCCTATGTTGATGAAGGTACCATGGTCGATACTTGGGCTACCGTTGGCTCTTGCGCGCAAGTAGGAAAAAACTGTCATATCTCTGGTGGTGCTGGTATTGGCGGTGTCTTAGAGCCTCTTCAAGCCAATCCTGTTATCATTGAAGATAATTGCTTTATTGGGGCAAGATCCGAAGTCGCCGAAGGTGTAATTGTTGGAGAAGGTTCAGTTTTATCCATGGGTGTTTTTATTGGTGCCTCAACAAAAATAATTAATCGAGAAACTGGCGAGGTTCATATGGGAACAGTTCCTCCTTACTCGGTTGTGGTTCCTGGTAGTATGCCAAGCTCCAAAGGAAATGTATCTCTGTACTGCGCTGTAATCGTGAAAACTGTTGATGAAAAAACAAGATCAAAAACTTCCGTTAACGAATTACTAAGAGACTAATGCTAGATACTATCGAATTATCTAAAAAACTAATTGCCTTTGACTCCGTTACACCCGCAAAGCAAGATATTTTTGATTTCTTAATTCAAATTTTTAAAGAGCAAGGTTTCGATACAAAACAACTCAACTTTGATGGCGATGGAAGTTATGAAGTAATTAACTTAATGGCTACTTACGGGTCTCCTCAAACCAATGCAAAGCATTTTAATTTTTTATGTCATGTGGATGTAGTTCCCCCAGGTAATATTGAGGATTGGGATACTCACCCCTTTGAGCCGACAATTAAAGATGGATACTTATATGGTCGGGGTTCTGAAGATATGAAAGGTTGTACTGCCGCTAGTATGGTCAGTGTATTTAAATTTATCAAAAATAATCCTGATTTTAATGGTACCATCAGTTTTATTATTACTGGAGATGAAGAGGCCGACTCCGTTAATGGGGTTGATAAAGTTGTAAATTGGCTTCAAGAAAATAATATCCGTATCGATGGATCCATTGCGACTGAGTCATCTTCTGAAAAGGTTATCGGTGACCAGATCAAAGTAGGAAGAAAAGGTGCTGTTGACGTGCAAATTGAGGTTATCGGAAAACAAGGACATGCCGCCTATCCTCAATTAGCCCAAAATCCTGTCCATTGTTTATCGAAAATTATTTCTTTTTTTGATGATCAAATTCTAGATGAGGGAGCAGAATATTTTGAGCCCTCCAGCTTGCAGTTTACGCAAGTCAATTTAAATAATAAGGCAAAGAATGTTATTCCTGAAAAATTAATCACGGTAGCCGACATGCGCTTTAATGATAATTGGGATAAGGAAAAAATTGAGGCCTATTTTAATGAGCACCTCACACGCATCTGCAATGAAAATAATTGTCAATATAAATTAAAATTAACCTTCAGAGGCCTTCCCTTCCAAGCATTTAACGATCCTTTTACTATTCACTGTTTAAACGCTATTAAAGATGTAACGGGATTAGAGGCCAAACAGGATACTGGCGGAGGTACTTCTGATGCAAGGTTTATGCAGAGAATTTGTCCTGTTTTTGAATTTGGAACAATTAATAAAACTCTCCACAAAGTTAATGAGTGCGTTTCCATTAGCGATCTCCAGACAACAGAAGAAATTTACTACAAAACCTTAGAAAACTTTTTTCAATCATGAAAGAGGGGGATTTAATTCCTAATCTGACTTTGCGCTCTGTTGACTCTGATGGAATGCAAAATTTTAATTTAGTTGAAAATTTTCAAAATAAAAAAGTTTTAGTCATTTGTGTACCAGGAGCTTTTACTTCCACATGCCATAATCAACACTTACCTCCCTATATAAAGAATTGTGAAAATCTCATGTCTAAAAATGGAATTGATATGTTTTGTTGTATCACAACCAATGATCCATATGTTTTAGATTTATGGAGACAAGAATTAGGTCAATCAAAAATTAAATTTTTATCTGATGGGAATCATGAATTTCTAAAGGCTTCTGAGTTAATACGAAATCATGAAAAAAGTTTTATGGGCAATCGCTTAATTCGATCCATAATTTTGATTGAAAATTTAAAAGTTACCAAGCTCATCTTGGATGATCCAGGGCAACTGGACAAAACCTCATACGAGTCAATCAGCAAAACTATTTAAATATTCTCTTATTTTAGTTTTATTTTCAAAACTTCTTGAAAAATCTAGGCTTTTTTCTGTTAATTTAGAGTAATTCTCAAGTGATAATAAAATCTTTTCTGATAAATCATTAACATCATTTTCATTAACAACATAACCGTTTTGATCTATTGACTCCGGGGTACCGCCACTAGAGCTAACAATAGATGGAAGTCCAAACGAGGCAGCTTCAACATTGGAAATACCAAATCCCTCAATACTATCGGGGGTGGTAATAGTTGGCATTACATGAATTTTGCTAATTTTATAAACATCAGATGAGTTTGTGTTATCAATAAAATTGACTTGGTTAAGTAAATTATTCTTAATCACAAGGTCTTTTAATTTTGAAAGCTCTGGGCCATCGCCTAGAATTGCATATGTTAAAATTAGATTTTTTTCATTTTTTAATTTCTTTAAAGCTTCCAAAACTAAATGATGGCCTTTGCGATATTCTAATCTAGCAATAGTACATAAATCATATTTCTTTTCATTATTTGAATGATGAGTATTTTGAACAAAGGCAGGAAAAATAACCTGACATCGTAAATGTTTGAGCTCTGGTAATTGTTTATAAAATAAATTCTGAGTAAATTTTGAATTAAATAATATTTTATCAGCTTTACTTAAAGCATTAACTATTCGATCTTTTTTTTTAAGATTTAAAATTTCATTGCCATGAATTAAGCAAATTTTTTTAATTTTAGTTGTATTATTAAAATGTTCTAAAGATTTCCAGCTATCAAAAAAAATCAAATCAAATTTTTTTCTTTTAAGTAAATCATTTGCAAAACTCGATTTAATCTTATTTCTAAAAAATTTAATTTGATCAAAACGCTTAATCTCAAATTTTTGCTGGTGATCAAAAGATAGGCATTGAGATTTTGATCCATCCGCCAATACATTGACTTCGTGTCCCGTTTCTTTTGATTGAGTTGCAATATTAGTCATCACTGACTCAATCCCTCCTAATCTTGGAGCGAAGCATTGCGTGTAAATTAAAATATTCAATATTGAATATCCTTAAGCAGTAGTCCTTTTGAAGGCATGGTAGGACCGGCTAATGAACGATTTTTTTGATTTAAGAGCTCTCCTATCCATGAAGGTTTTTGATTGTTCAGCCCCACCTCAAGTAAACTGCCGACCATGACCCTTATTTGCTGATAAAGAAACGATTGTGCCTGAAAAATAAAGATAATTTTCTTATCTATTTGTTCTATGTTTGTCTGATTGATGGATCTTATAGGTGTTTTTGCCTGACAACCTCGAGCTCGAAAAGAACTAAAATCATGTTGGCCAATAAAATATTGAATCGCTTCTTTCATGGCCCCAAGATTAAGAGGCTGTCTGATATGGACACTGACCTCGTCCTGCAATACCGATGGAGAGATAGAATTATAAATTTGATAATGATACGTTTTTAGCTTAGCTGTAAATCGTGCATTAAAATCATCTTCAACTTTTTCTACTTGGGTAATTTTTATTTTCTCATTTCCCAGATGGAAATTAATGCCATGCAAAATTTGATACTCACTAAATTCTTTTTCCATCGTGAAATTAGCACACTGCGCTAAAGCATGAACTCCTGCATCAGTTCTCCCTGCCCCTTGAATAATTTTTTTTTCACCTGAAAACTTAAAAATGGCTTTTTGAATTTCATCTTGAACAGTTTTTTCATTTTTTTGTGACTGCCATCCAGAATATGGCAGGCCATGATATTCTATTGTTAATTTTATGTTAGTCATTCGTAATTAAAGAATTGATTTCAAATTGACTATTTCCTAAGAGAAATTGATCGATGCTTTGAGCTTTTTTTCCTTCTGCCTGTATCTCTAATATCTCTAAACTATTTTTTTGACATCCAATAATCAGGGGGGATTGTAAAATCTTTCCTGGTGTACCTTGCATAGAAGATACCTTTGCCTTTAATACTTTATATCTTTTACCTTGGTGAAGAAACCAAGTGGCAGGATATGGATAAAATGCTCTGATTTTTTGTTCTAAATTTTCAGCATTAACGTTCCAATTTAATCTCGACTCATTCTTATTAATCTTTGAGGCATAAGTACTTTTATCATGGTCTTGCTCTGTTGGTGAAAGCATTCCCTTGAGATATTTTTCTAAATTCTTATAAAGTAAAGAACAAGAGTCGTGACTTATTTGTTCAATCAAAGTTTGTCCATTAGTCTCAGAGGTCAAGGCAATCTCCTGACTGGCAATAATAGGTCCCTCATCCAAGCCTTCATTCATTTTCATAATGGTAATCCCACTTGATTTATCATTGCTTTCAATAGCTCTTTGGACGGGAGCTGCGCCTCTCCAACGAGGTAGCAAGGATGCATGGATGTTAATAAAACCAAAGACAGGGGTATTAAGCCATTCAAGAGGGATAATCTTTCCATATGCAAATAAAATAGCCACATCCGGCTTGAGAGATATAAACTCCTCAAGCGATTGGCTATCTAACTTTGAGGGCGCATAGACAGGAAGGAGCTGACTTTCGGCCCAAATATGAACGGGAGTTTTTAATTCCTTCATGCCTCGAGATTTTTTCTTGGGTTCTTGGGTGTAAACTCCAACAATCTCATACCCTCCTAAATATAGAGTCTTTAAAGGAGGTAGGGCAAAATCAGGGGAACCAAAAAAAACAAGACGATATTTTTTTTTCATTAAACAATTTTTTTTTCTTTTTGGAATTTTTTCATTTTTCGAATAATTACATCTCTTTTTAATCGGCTTAAATGATCAACAAATAAAATTCCATTTAAGTGATCAAGTTCGTGTTGAATAATACGAGAAGTAAAACCTTCAGTATTTAATATTTTTTTTTGATTATTTTCATCAATGTATTCTATTGAGAGTTTATCAGGACGATCAATTTCTGCGAAGTGCTCAGGAAACGATAGGCATCCCTCTTCGTAGGGCACTAGGTTCTCCTCGATGGAAATAAGTTTAGGGTTAATCATTGTAAGGGGACTTTTTTCTTCTTCGCGTGCGGCTGGATCTACAATAAAAATTCGCATATCGAGTCCTACTTGGGGGGCAGCCAAACCAACACCATTGGCCTCATACATCACTTCATACATTTCCTTGATTAAAGAGCGATGATGGTCATCCACTTGAGCAAGGGGTTTGCACTCCTTCTTTAAAATAGGGTCAGGGGCGTATACTAGTTTGAGCATTAAAAGTAATATAGGATAAAAATAAATAATATGGGAAACAAAAAAGAGAAAATATTTAATAATTTACGTAATCTTTTAATTGATAATCAAAAACTGATTTTGCCACTTACAGTCTCTGAGGGTGCCGTCCACGATGATTGGATTGATTATAATGGTCATATGAATATGGCGTATTATGTTCAATGCTTTGAGGAAACCTCCGACTTTCTTTTAGAACATATGGATTTAGGATATCGATATGCATTGGACGAGCAAAAAGGTGTTTTTGTTATCAAGTGTGAAATTAACTATCGAAAAGAAATTAATCTTCATGAAGACTTTGTCATTTCTCTACAAGAGTTAATTTGCAAAGGGAAAAAATTAATTGTGGGGTTAAAAATGATGAATAAAGAGAGTGAAACTATTGCAGATTATCGAATTTTAAATTTAAACGTTGATCTTCAATCTAAAAAATCAATTCCTTTTTCCCAAGAAGTAGTCGGCCAACTAGCTTAAACTTTTGCGAGACTCAAGAGCAGCCCCTAAAGTATTATCATCTAGATAATGAATTTCACTTCCTACCGGAACGCCATAAGCAAGCTGTGTAATTTTTAAATTCATTTTTTCTAAATAATCGCGAATAACTAGTGCTGTCGTTTGGCCTTCAATGGTGGCACTTAAAGCTAAGATGATCTCTTCTACTTTATCTTTTTCTATTCTCTCTTTAAGTTTATGTAAGCGAAGGTCTTGTTCGGTGAAGTTTTTTGAAGCAGACAAGAGGCCTCCAATAACCTGATACTGTCCCTTATAAAATCCAGATCGCTCAAAAGCCCAAACATCAGCCATATCTTCAACGATACAGATAGTATTTTTTATTCTTGTATCTGAGGCGCATATCTTTGTAGGTAGATTAACATCTAACATACCACAAATTTCACATTTCCTGACTTTTGCTGCAGTTTCTATTACGCTCTCACCTAAGGGAAGCATCAATTCCTGTTTATTTTTTATTAAGTATAAAGCAATCCTTTGAGCAGATCGTTGACCGATTCCTGGAAGCCGTGAAATTAAATTTATAAGTTTTTGTAATTCGTCTTGAGCCAAATTAAAAAGGCATCTTCATTCCAGGAGGCAGCGGTAGTCCTCCAGTTAATTTTTTCATTTCTTCTGCAGACATCTCTTCGACTTTTTCTTTTGCTTGATTAAGAGCCGCCTTAATGAGATCTTCTAGAACTTCTTTTTCATCTTCCGATAACAAAGAAGGGTCGATGTTAATGGACTGAACAACTTGTTTGCCGTTCATGGTTACTTTGACCATTCCGCCCCCAGATTCAGCCTCCACAGTTTTATTCTCTAATTCCTTTTGCATTTCTTGCATTTTTGCTTGCATTTCTTGGACTTTTTTCATCATACCGCCCATATTACCCATCATTTTTTTCACCTCTTTCTACTTCTTCAATATCTATAATCTTTGCATTCGGAAATTTAGCAAGGACTTTTTGGAAATCCTCTGATTGAGTTTCAATTGCAATAAGTTCTTTTTTGTAAAGCATTTTTATAGATTCCAAAGTATCGATATTTTTTTTAACTACAATAGAAAGCTGAAATTCATTTTTTAAATTACTTTTTAACTCCTCGCTTCCCTCAAAGTTTTCATTCACAACGTGTATAGTGAGTATTTTTTCAATTTCGGAAAACTCAATTATTTCACAATTCTCCATAATTATCCCTGCCATCAAGGGTGAAAAGTTCTGACCATAGAATTGAAAAAAACTTTGATGAAGAGTAATTCTATCTTTCAATGATAGTGGTTCAGGTGTTTTAATTTTATTTTGAACAGCTTGATCAAGTATAGGAGATGGTTTGGATGGAGTTGGAGCTATTTCAGACTTTTTTTTTTCGTCAGATCCATCTGAATTTTGATCATTAAGTAAAAAAGAGCACCGCAATAGAACCATTTCTAATGTGGTATGAGGGTGAGGAGAGATTTTAATCTCATCGTAACCTTTCATTAAACTTTGCCAAAAAATATTTAACTTACCATGATCATACTGAACAACATAAGAGGCAAATTGATTATCCTCTTCTGTGTTAAATTCGTCCTTAATTAAGTTTTTATCAATTTTTAATTTGCAGGACCAATTAACAATATTCATTAAATCTTCAATTATTTTTGAAGTCTCCGATCCTCGTTGATACATATCATTGAGCATATTCATTATTTCTGGAAGGTTATTTTCTAAAATAAATCTGGATAGATTGTATAAATCGCTTTGCTTTGCAAAACCTAACATGTTGATAATCTCTTCGACTTGAATTTCTTCTTGAGATTTAAAAATATTTGCTTGATCTAATATGCTTAATGAATCGCGAACAGAACCATCGCTGGCTCTCACAATTAGGTTCAGTGCCTCTTTGGAAATAGAAATTTTTTCTTTTTGGGCTATTGCCTCCAAAAAGGAAAAAAGAGTTTTTTTATTTATTCGTCTTAAATCAAAACGCTGACATCTTGATAAGATAGTGATTGGAACTTTAGAAATTTCGGTTGTAGCAAAGATAAATTTAGAATGTGGTGGAGGTTCTTCTAATGTTTTCAATAACGCATTGAAGGCGCTCTTTGAGAGCATATGGACTTCATCAATAATATAGACTTTATATCTACCTAAAACGGGGTTGTACTTAACATTTTCAATTATTTCTCTAGCATTTTCGACACTTGTATTAGAAGCAGCATCTATTTCTATTACATCGGGATGTCGATCTTCGCTTATTGCCTTTGCTTGATCACAATTATTTAAATCTGGTCTCTTGTTTTGATCAAATGCAGTACAATTTAGCATCTTTGCAACTATTCGTGCAGTCGTCGTTTTCCCCACACCTCTAATACCTGTAAAAATATAAGCATTGGGTATTTTATTTTGTTCAATTGATTTTTGAATTGTTTCGACGAGGTATTCTTGACCTATCAGATCTTTGAAATCAGTGGGACGGTATTTTAGTGCAAGGATATCTGATTGATGTTTCATTTTTTTTAGGAGAATTACACGACCCGATATCCTATGTTACGGCTGCTTTCTTTCGAACCTGACCGGATTAGCAAAAAATACCGCCCATGTAATTCTCGGCATACTTTATAGCAGTTATAATATCAAATATGAAGTTATTGTCTTGAGCGATAAGCAGATTTTTCAAAAACACCTAATTTTCTAACCTTTGAACAATAATGATACATATCATCAAGGGCAAATTTTGTATTTTGATGTTCAGGGTGGCCTTCAATTTCACAATAAAATTGTGTGATCACAAAATCAGCACCGTAATTGTAACTCTCCAGTTTAATCATATTCACATTGTTGGTTGCAAATCCCCCCATCACTTTAAATAAAGAACCAGGGGTATTATTGACAGAAAATAAAAAAGACGAGATATAGGTTTGATCTGGATTAAATTCTTTATTTTCATTTTTTGACATCACGTAAAATCTAGTAATGTTATTAGATGAGTTTGCAAAACTCTCATCTATTGTTTTTAATCCATATATCTTTGCTGCAAGACTAGAAGCAATCGCAGCTGTATCTAGAATTTTTTGTTCGGAGATAGCTTTGGCTGACCCAGCCGTATCCGCTCCTATTAAAATATCATAATCAAGTTGTTGAATTTTATCACTGCATTGCGCTAGCGCCTGTTCGTGACTGATAATTTTTTTTATTTGAGCTTGGTCTGTTTGTGGATGAATTAAAAGTTTATGTTCAACTTTTTGGAAGTGCTCAAAGTTTATATGCAAATCTGATTTGGGTAACAATCGATGAATGTCCGCAACTCTTCCCGCAGCAGAAT
>ERZ1089242.72-NODE-72-length-13563-cov-5.995114_pt1 | contig 13563 bp, 6 predicted proteins | sample MGYA00383555_ERZ1089242 | MGnify/ENA primary metagenome ERZ1089242 (study PRJEB34543, sample SAMEA5968659) | marine metagenome | biome: water | collected 2014-06-21 | depth 0 m | study: Ocean Sampling Day (OSD) data from North Adriatic Sea
CTAGGTTATCCAAGCCACGCAACCGTGATAGATTTTTTGATTAATAAATACGAAGGAGAATTTAAGTAGGGAGTCAGCAACCGCTGGCCCCCTTTTTTTTTGATACCTCCATCCCGAACTCTATCCTGACAGCGACTGTTGCCTTTTTAATCTCCTCCATCTTTATTGCTAAATCCCTGAGTTCTTCAATGATCCGTCTCCTATTTTTTCTTTTGGATTTCTTCGATTTCATCCCTTAAAGATTTGATGGTGGTTTTTAATTCGGTGATCAGTAACTCGCTATCTCTGAGCTTCTTCCCAAGCGCATCGATTTTCTCTTCCAGTCTGTTGTTTTCCGTGGTTATGCTTCGTAATTTCTCGGCGAACTCTACGAGATCTTCCGCTGACTGTGAGATCTCGCGCTTTAATTTGTCCGATAATTGAGTGATCACTTCCTGGTCTTCCAGGTAATCGTCGCGCCTCATCTTTTTCATGGAGAAGAAGTACTGCCAGAGCTTGTACAATCCTCCGGCAGCGCCTCCTCCCGTCAAGAAAAGAATCAAGTCTTGTTTACTCATCAGGTGTTAGGTGTTTTTGGATGTTCTTAATCAGGGTTTGATCTTCGTATATGCGTGGGATTTCTTCCGTTTCTCTCAGTAAGTAGGCACGGTATCTTTTAGGTATGGATTCTTTCAACACCTCTGCAGGGATGCCAAGTGTAATAAAGCCATCCACGTCATCCCTAAGATCCTGTATTTTTTTATACATCGCCTTAGTCGTGGGATCATCCTCAATCACTGCGGCCATTTCTGTCTCTGTGTAATTAGGCATTCTGTCCAGTTGTATTGCTATAGATTTAGCAAGCTTTGATCTTGTCTTAGATAATCCCTTCGAATGACCGAACGCATCCTTGAGGTAAAACCCAGAGGCCTTGTGGTGTTCGATCTTGTATTCGTCCGCACCCGTCAATAATCCAACGATGTTCTTCTCGCGCTTGGATTGCTGGATGTCCCAGGAAAACTCCCTCGCCAATCTATCCATCACTTGTCCTATAAACCCTGGCCCTATTGTTCTTATTCCCCACGAGAAGTAGTCCTGAACTTCCCTCCCAGGTCTTGCAATAGGATCTCCGTACGCGTTCTCTCCTTTTCTGATTTGACTCATTATGTCTACTGCGATAGTAGGGCTTAGGAATGCCTCGCCTGCTGCTAGGAATGTGTTCTTCAATGCCTCGCCTGTTGAGTCAGACGCCATGATTGCGTTCGCCAGTGATGTCCAGAAAGAAGCAGGATCGATTGCGCTTAGGTTCCTCACGTACATCTTGTCTCCCTCGAATCTAAGGCTAACATTTGCGCGTTGCAGCCAAGGGAATATAATTTTATTCATCGACTGTCTGGCCTTCTTGTCTTCTTCGTCTGCCATTACTCCTGATAATCCTGGAAGTGCGAGTCCTAATTTGGTTCCCCCACTCATAGATATCGTTGCTGCCAGGGCAGAAGTGGAAGCCATGGATGCAGCCTTTAGAATAGATCGCTCTAGTCCTATGCGACGAATCTTAGGATTGTCAGACCTTAGCTCATCCCTGGCTATTTGCATCGTCATCCAGCTATTCCTTAGTGCTTCCGATTGGAACGAGATAAAGTTACCAGCGAACCAGAACTCGGAAAGCTCCCTCGTGAGGCGTCCCAATCTATTGAAATTGGGGAACACATCCTTTATAATATCGGTAGCCTTGATGTTTACGATGTCTTGGTTTTCTGGCGACAACTCGGCAAACGGAACGCCAAACATAGCAGAGGAATACCTTTCCCTTTCGACCAAGTACCCGTTTATTTTATGGATATCATCCGCCGCACGGAAGGTTGCCTCCATTCTTTCCATTGCCCATCTCGCGCCTTTTAATAATACATTCTTTGCCTTCTTAGATTTAGCAATCTCAATATCCTTGCTTACTTCGTCAGGTTTGAGTAAGTATTTCTTTACTAGGTTTATGTCCAAGTTAGCATCGAGTACTCCCGACTCTCTAAGTACGGCAAGAATCTCATCCATTGCCTTGTCTCGCTGCTTGTTCTTGTCCATCTTAGAAGGGTCAGTCAGTGGTTTTCCTCCAACAAATAGCTGTCTCGACTGGTCTGCTGTACGCCTCTTGTCCAGTTGGTTCCTGATCTCGTACGCCGTGGCCACGGTTGCCTGTGCCAAACCCATGCCTCTGGTGATATTGGCCGGAATGTACCCATTGCTCACAGCCACCTTCAAGTTACCCAGGAGGTTACGCGCGGCAGACTGGGGGAAGTTACCGATAATCTTGTTGTAATTGATGAACTTATTCACGCGAGACATCGCACGGTAGAACCTGTTGTCACTCTTTACGTTGCCATAATTAGTGATCAAGTCGTGCAGCGACTCCTCCACCATCATTCCTGAGAACGGATTGAATCCGGCATCCAAAGTACTGATCTCTTTAAACACCCTGCCTTCTTGTTTCAACTGACGGAGCGGATCATTCTTAGGGTAGGCCAAGTCTGACTGCACGGCAAACTTTCTGAGGTCCACTAAAAACCTGGTCTTCTCGTTCAGTTCAATCAAGTTAGACATCGTGGCAATGTACCTATCCAAGGGGCTGGTGTACTCCCCAAGGATTTGTCTCATCAGTGGATCCAGATCTTTTCTTTGCTTTAGATTTCCAGTGTCTCGTTTAAATTCAGAGCCTGAAATACTAGAACTTCTCTTGTATCCTTCGATCATTGCGTCAAACTCTCTACTCGCTGCCGCGTAGAAATGCGTAGAATCTACAATGCCTTCTTTAGATGCAGGCAAGTACTTCTCGCGAGATTCAAACAGCTCCTCTGCGCGACGTTTCACCCATTCCTCTTTGAGTGCCACATCTGGTGTGTAGTTCTTGTCTAAGAATATTCTGTAATCCCTGGAAACGTACGTCCCAAGGTTAGCCTTGACTGACGCTAATGCATCGTCGCCCATCAGTTTCCTGGTGATAGTGTTAACAGACTCTATAAGCTCTCGCTGTTGAGGCGTTATTGTGAGATTGCCCTCGTATGTGTCGAGGAATTCTTGCATGTCTTCGAAAGCAATTGCTTCTTGCACTTGCTGAGATTCTGGGTCTGTGCCGCTGCCATCTTCCATGTAGGCAAAGGCCATGTCAAAGTATTGATTGGCAACCTCTCTTGCGCTGTCGCTCCATCCGTCTTGGTCCATTATTTTTTCCACCTTCTTCCTGCGATCAGGATAGGCCGCACCGAAGGAGTATTTCTTGACAGCCATGCTGATGAGAGATCTCGAAAGGTCATCGATGGATTTACGCGCAGACTCTATTTTTTCGATCGTGTCTTTAGTTAGGTGTGCCACGGAATCGATCTCATCTTTCGTCCAAGTACTAGTGTCTGTCCCTTTATCTAAGAAAAGGTTTAACTCTTCCGCAGTGAGCAACCCTTGATCCATTAAATTTTGCAGCTCGTTCTTTCTTAGGTTGGCCTCTATGATCAATTGATTCCTTTTTCCTTTGGAGTACTCTGCCAAACGAATGATGTTCTTGTCTCCACCATAAGATGGCAGCAACTGCCTGCGTAATTCTCGTGCCACCACGTCTAAGTTTAAGTAGCTATTCAAGAACTGGCCAACGTTTGAGTTAGTCACCCATTCCCTGAATCTATTCTTCGCACGCTTGCTGGTCGGCACGTAGGTGTCTAGCACTGATTTCTGGATATCGCTCACTTCTTTTAAATCCTTGCCACCAAATGCTTCGCCTAGTAATTCTAAACTGTCATTGCTTAATTCAAATCCTTGATCTACGGCCTTTTCCATTATGGCAGCAATTCTCATCCTGTTCACGTCCGAGATGGAAAATTCCAACTCATCGCCCACGTTTTCATCTGTCGCAATTGGCGCCGTATCTATAGGTGATGGCTTCTGTTTAGGAGTCTGATCAGATAAAGCATTGGCTAATTTTTGCGCGTAAGATTTAATCCCGATGCTCTCTTTTTGCTGGATGCCTAACTTCTGTAGAATGCCGCTAATGAAATCTCTGACTTTCTGGAAGGTTTTAGGGCTTTCTTCTGCCGTTATTGTCCCGTCTGCCACCCTTGTTAAGTACTCCACGACTGCCTCTTTCTTGCTTGCCTCGCCGTACGCTTCCGAGAATTGCTGAATAGACTGTGCCTTGTCCTCTTGCTTCGCCGTAAAGTCATCCATTCCTGTTAGCTCGTCGTAGAATCTATCGATCATGCCGGGATCTTCCTTCTTGGCCCTGCGTACCTCAGCCTCTACTGCTTCGTGAATAACTGCGCTATCTACACCATCGGTGGCCTCCTTGTTTACATGGATTGTATTAGTCGAAGGGTCGTAGAAGCCATTAATTTTAACTCCTTCGTCGAACTCTTGTCCTGCTGCTTCTGCTATTGCTTGGTCGTTGTCATGTTCTACTATCTGTATGTTAGGATCAATGTTGGAAACTCCTGCAATTACAGATTCACTTGTCGACAATGGAGCGACATCTGGCGTAATCGTTTCCTCTGATGGTTCCCCAATGGTTGGAGGGATAGTTTTAAAAATTGGGCTGCCTACTTCTGCACCCTTTGATATTTCGTCCAGCACAAACTTTCTATTCGGTGCCATTCCATCAGCCAGTGATTGATCTCCCGTGTATCCAGTTAAATCTTGCAGCTCATTGGTGATGTTGTCGCCAGAGAAAGGGACGAACTCGCCTTCACCTATCCTGTAAGTCATCGATCCATTCTCGTCCACACCTCCGATCTCTATTAATTCTCCACTAGGAGTTTTGAACACATCGCCAGTCTTAGCTTCTGCAATTCTTCTCCTCGTGGCTTGACTATCTATATACCTGGCCTCCTTCTCTGTTAGGTGGGCAGAACCTTTTGTTCTCGTTGCTCTCTTCTCTTCCGACATGGCGATCAATTCATCTACGTCTACCCCACTGTCGTCCACAACTTCCGTCTGGTCGCCCTTGTCTGATGCCTCCACCTTTGCAAGATCTAGCGCAGAAGAAACGATGTCCAACTGGAAAGACTCTGGGTATGATTTAAACTCAGGCACAGCGTCGATTATGTCGAACACTCTCCTGAATTCTTCTGCCTTGTTTGTTACGCTTAATATTTCGTCTCGTCTGCCACTCAGTGCAATCTGTCTGATGCCATCCAATACAAAGTTACTAGGCTTTCCCCCTGCAGCAATTGTAGGAAGGCCAGAGCCAAGTAATTCTCCCAAGGCATTGTCCATGAAATCCTTCGACACGTTGTATTTCATCTCCTTAGAGGGGTCTTCAAGCCTAGCATTGACCATTTCTTTTCCTGCTATATCAGCCGCAGTTTCTACCACGCCACCTTCTATCACGGACTCTTTAAAAACAGAAGGCGCCACATCAAGTGCGAAATACCCGGCCTTCTTCAACTGCATGGTCATTATCTGGACCACACTGTTAAGATCTCTTGGAGTTACTACTTTACCTGTGGCCGCAGCCCTCGTTGCTATAGACTTCAATTTATTAATGCCAAGCTCTTTGGTGGACTGGAAGATGCCTGCCTCTATAGGATTAATGGCAACGCTTCCTGCCGAAACGATCGTAGAAACCATCGCCGCGTACTGGCTGGCAAGCTCTGCATTTTCTGGGCCTAGTGTAGATAGTGCGTCCGTGTATAGTTGTGGGTAAACCGTAGCCACCGATGTTGTGGCAGACGCGATCATTTTATTCGCCACCCCTTTAACTGCTCCTGCACCTCCAAACTGTAGCGCGAACTGCGTGGCACCAGAAACAACCGTGTTCCAAATTCCTCCACGCTTAAACTCAGAAGATGTCTCGTAGTCCGAAGGATTCTCGTTGTATTTATTAACGATCTCATCTCTCAATTGCTTGTCTTTCAAGGTGATGCCATCTTCGTGGCGGACATTCACTGCCTTGCCATCCTCTATGTCAACCTTAAATCCATCAATCTCTGCCTGCTCCTCGTAGATTCCCTGCTGAAATTTACTCTGGGCAGTGGTGAGCATGTGTGGCTGGTTTAAAAATTCAGACGTGACATCTCCGAGTGCATTAACCCAGGTGTAGTCATCCATTCCCAATGCTTCCTTTGAGTACTTGCCAAGATTGCCTATAAATTCAGGGACAGATTTGGCAGTCTTAAGGGCAATCCTCGCAGTATTGGTAAGGCCCACAGATGTCAACAAACCATTGCCAACAGAACTATCAGCAATGGCCTGTAATGCTTCGGACTTATTAGCCGCACTGCGTAGCTCTGGGAAGTTACTTTTGTCTTGTGTGTATTTTGTTAACTGATTGTAAGACTGCACCAGTCCGTTGAACTCCACCAGTTCAGGATGTGCTTGCTCGTACTTGGATTTATTCTCCATGATCTGATCTATCTGATCAATAGTGTATTCACCAAGCTGACTAATTCCCATCTCCTGTAGGGTGTCGATGACTAATGAACGATTGTCTGGATTTGATACATCCAAACTCCCTTGACCAAGCTCCTGCAGGATACCTGTCGTTATACCTACGATCTCTTTGTATCCATTGAGTACATTATCACCCACTGAGGCCTTAATCTCCTTAGAGCGAGTCTCTATGGACTTCTTGGACTCACTAATTGCGTAAGATAAATCTTTCTCTTTACGGAGCGGCGTAGAAAAACCACCTGCCGTTCTAGTTTCTAATGTTCGGACGTATCCTTTGTCGCCCCTGTCGTTGTAATAATTGGACAGGTTTAAATTAGTATCTATTCCATTGGAAAGGTTGGCGCTAAGATTCAATGCAGCCGACAGGTGCTTGCTTCTCTTTTCTTTTGCGTCGGATTCGTACATTAGCCGACCATCCTCTCTCACTATTTTTTCATCTGGTCTTTGATCACGCAGTTGGTAGTACGCCTGCGCTTCGGTATCTCTTTTTTGATCCTGTATGCTGAACGAACTCGCAGTGACAGGCTTGTATTTCAACGAGTCTACGTCGTCATCCTCTACGTAATCAAAGACTGTTTCTTTTTCTGAATCTACAAGGGGGCCTGAATAAGGAAAGAACAGCCCTCCCTTCTGATCATTTTCTGCAGCGACACTTTCCACATCTGTTCCTGCACTCTCTTGGGTAGAAGAGCCAAGCATTGATTGCGCCAATCCATCGTCTCCATCGGGCTTTTTTTTTTGGCCGCCAATAATTCCTTCGAGTGTTTGGCGTTCGTTGTCATTCATCTGCATGTTGTACATGCCGTAGATTTCTTCGAACATTTCCAATTCTTTGCCCTCGTACTCTTTCAGTACGCTGTCTGCAGTTTCCTCATTGATAGGGTCGCCCTGTGCTTTGTAGAAATTAAGCAGGGCATTCTTTGTTGTTAATGGTGGGTCTGGATTCAATTGAACAGATTCCTCATTTAAATTACTATCAACAGAATGTAAATCACTACCATCTCTCATTATTTAGATTTTTAATTTCCGATTAATAAATTTCTCCCAGAGTTTCCTAAAGAACCTGGAAGCCTAGGGCCTCTGTCTACTTCTTCGTCTGGCTTGTATGTCCGGCCTGGTCGTTCGTTCTTGAAGAATGTTGCCTGGTCCAGCTTGTTAGGATCAAAGTTTATTTCTAACTGGTAACGCTTGAGGTCGTTCCTCATACCCTCGTATCCCTGTTGGCGTCCCAATGGGTCTAAGCCTCTGTCAATCAAGGCATTCTCGCTTAACCCCAGATCTCTCATTGCTTTTCGGCGAAGCGCGTCGTACTTGGTCTGGTCTAGCACGCCATCTTTGTTGTACAAATCATCGGTGATATCCTCGCCTAAATCTAGCACGACGTACGCACTATCGGGCGACTCGTACCTGGCGTCTTGCACTTCGAAGTCGATGCCTTTCCTTTTGCCTTCTTTCGTGTTAAGGCTTGTCTTTCCTTTCATACCTGTGAATCTACCCTCCGCACGGTCGTACCCTTCCTGTCCGTTCACTCCTGTTGCGTCTCTATAGAATGTGTTTATCTCAGAGTCAGAACTTCCAGAGCCTCTGTCTGGCCTAGCCACTGTTCTCCTGCTAAACTTACGACTGACTGATCCTTTCTCCCTGCCTTCTAGTAAGTGGGCAAACACTGTGGCCTCGATCTCCTCTATTCTGTTGTCAATCTCCTCTTCGGAAACGCCGGAGGATTTCATTCTTTCTATTGCGTCCCTTGTTCTATCGATCAAGATTCTGTTCAGCTTAGGGTTTGTCTTCGCAATATCAAGCACTCCATCATCTATCAATCCTTGAGGATCTTTGACGCGCAATTTCTTCGTCACGTCGTTGTACTCCACGTAATTAGAAAGCTTCACCTCCTTGCCAAAAGAATCCTGGGTCACGAATCCATCAGGGTTTACTTTAAGTTTACCATCACTAGCCCTAGAGTAAGAAACGTCGGCCTGTTCTTTGGTGAAATTCTTCAAGACTTCGTCTGTGTCTAAAAACTGAGATCCCCCGTCTTCGTTTAAAAAACCCATGGGGTCGAAAGTCTTGGCGCCTGATTCGTAGTCATCCAGATCTGCAGTCTTGATATTCGCCAGTTGGTTCTGGATGTACTGGTCGCCATTAATCACCTCTTTGTCTGCCTTTAATATAGACGATCCTTTCAGCACCCTGTCCTGGATATTTTTGCCTGCGTTCTTTCTATTCACCATCTCCGCACTAAGCCTAACGATCTCTGCATCCGACATGGTGCCTTTTACCGCGCCATCTAGTAGTCTTGGCAGGTAGTCATCGTTGATGTCCCTCTCAAATTTAGAGTATATACTCTTAGGATCTATCAGTTTAACCTTATCTTTTGCTGCCTTCTTCCGTGCCTCTGCGCCTTTACGTGCAGCATCTGCAATGGATGTATTCAGTTTATTGACGGTATCTAAAAACCCCCTCGTGTCCGGCCTTAATATAGTGGCGTATCCCCTGTTTCCTTGTCCGAACGCCACACCTTTTGCATCTTGTGCCATGTTTATCTATTGAACGCCCTCCAAAATTCTGGAAGAGACGCTGGTGATACGTTGTTTTTCTTAAAGAAGGAAGCAAGCATCCCTGGACTTGTTCGTTCCATCTGGTATAATTGACCAGCTAGGTCTGAGAATCCACCCAATGCTCCACTAACGTTCTGCAGCCCACCTTCGGCAAGCATAGACCTTGTACGCGCCTTGTCTTGGTATGGCTCCATCTCGTTAATCTGGAACTCCTTGTCCTTATATCCAGCCATCTGAGATTCTGCAGACGCTAACTTACCTTCTCTTGCATCACGGATCGCTTCTTCCGTGGCTGCTAATTCACGGATCGACTGATTAGTATTGGCTTGTGTTGCCCCTAGTACACCCAGTAATTGAGATGCATCAGTCGCACCTCTTGATACGCTTCCTGCCGTCCTTGCTGCTGTTTGTTCGATGCCTTCTCTTGCTGTTTTGACTGCCGTAGATTCTGCGTTTAATTCTTGCTGCCTACGATTCAGCGTTGTCTTTACTTCGTCTGGAATCTCGTAGGTAGGTCGGCGCAAGTTTCTCATTCTCCTTGCACGGAAAAGCTGGGACAATCCAAGTCCAGCCTGGAATAATGGGCCTGCGCCACTGATTCCTAACCCTACTTTACCAAGTGTTGATAATAAACTCATATATTGCGAACTTTTTATTCCTGATTGATTGGAGGAAAGTAAAATAAAATACCCACCTCAGTTCTATTTGAGGTGGGTATTTCTTCCCTAGGCAAGTTGAATTACCTATACTTATGTCCATGACTTACGTTATAACCGATACGAATCGACCTCATGTTAATTGGAGTACTCAAGTCTTGGAACTCAATGCCAATCTTGAATGCTTGATCTCTCATTGGCCACCCCTTGACTATATTCTCGAAAGAGTTAAATCCACTAGGAGATGCCCTATCCCTAAGTATGGATGCATAGTAAACATCTTCCTTTAATTTAAACTCCACGAATGATAAATCCGTAGCTTTCTCTTCGCCAGTCACTCCTTCTATGTACACCCTACTCGGCGGCTGCTCTGCCTGCACCGACATCCATTTTAATACCTTGACCGTGTCGACTCCAATGTTGCCAATGAACGCCACCCTCGTGAAAAACACCTGCCCAAAATACGTAGTAGAATCTCCGTCGTCCTCGTAGATGTTGCCAGCATTAAAAGTATACAGCCTATCTCCCGTGCTTACCATAGATTCCGGCTGGTAAGAATAGGTGCCAGAAAACATTCCGTACTGCTCATCGTAAGCAAGTATAAACCCACGGTCTATGCTGTTGTTGATATAAATAGGCGAAGTGGTTTCGTCGCCGTAGTGTATCTTGACCGCAGACCTGTAAGGCCCATAAGAAATCAAGTACTGGCTGCGCCTCTGGTCGAACACTCCCACGAAGTTCCCAGTGCTTCCGTCGCAAATATCTTCAAGCACTGTGGCGATCCCATTCACATCACTAATAGGGACTAAACCATTCGCCCCATCTCTTAATATCTTCCCCCTGGCCTTATCTAAGAAGAATATATTCCCGTCTATCTGTGCCACGCTCTCGTGGTTCTGGCATCCATACTCGCCAACTAATGCGCGTACAGTACCTATCACATTTCCTGAACTGGCCGTGATCACTTGACCGGATTCATCAACAAGCCTTCTTTGGCCTAAGTATATACTGAACACATTATTCTGGCACAGCCCTTTCAATACCGATCCTACTTCCGTGTTTGAAGCTATGACTAATTTTTCTATATCCCCGGCCACTTCTTCTAAGGTATACCTGTCCAGTGCCGAGAACTTGCCAATGCCACGGACCTTAGATCCAGATATGTAAGTCTCAGACCAACTAAATGTGCTGCCTAAAAATGTCTGCAACAAATCTGTCACAACGAATGGTCGCCCAATATCTTGGAGCCAGTCCGTATAAAAATCATTCCTTGGGTTCATTACCTCCACGAAAGCTGTGCCTCCGTCTATGTCGATCTCCTTTACGTACACATCGCCCAAGGCTGTGCCGTCTGCCTCATCCAAGGTTCCATCTGTTACTCCGTACTTCTCCCCGATCTCGTAGAAGATATTATCTCCTGCTAGAGATCTTGGCGTGACTATCTCGTAAAACAATATTCTGTTAAGATCGCCAGGACCAGACGTAGAACCTAGATCGACGACTCCTTCCAGGATTATCCACTTTCCGAACGTATCCCTTACCTCAAATCTAGTGTTAATAGTTAGGTCAGAATTCCTAATGATCACAAAGTCGCCAGACTTGAATTGGTATCCTTGCTTGTCGTTCGATAATTCTGTGAGATCTAGTGCTAAGAATTCGTGATCCTCCGAGTCGAACGTAGTTGAATCTGTGTCATTAAATACGTAAGCACCATCTGCGTCTCTGTTGACGTACGCAAAAGTAGTCGCGTAGTGCTGCAGGAATGAACTAATGTTTAAAGATTTAGTCCTTACAATAGAGAAAGAATCCACCCAATTGGGATACCCTGAGTTGGTAGCTATTGCCCATTCTATACCAGTCGTCAAGTCATCCACATTGAACCCATTCTCTGCCGTTGAAATAATCATTGTTTCGTCTGTGTAAACACCGGGGGTCCTGCCGTGCTTATCAAACATAACGACCCCAAACTGGTACTGAGATCCAGCCTTATAAACCCTCAATCCATCCCCGTAAGGAACCTCTGAACCCAAGCCCACAACAGTCACAGGATTGCCAGGATTAAAGGCATCGATCTGTGCGTACTTTGCCTGCAATCCAGCCTCTGTTGTGATGATGTTCATGGCACCGTCCAGCTCTGCATCTGCAGTGGTTAGCTGGTAAATATCTGGGTAGTTTCCATTGGCAATTGTACCCTGCCATTCATCTAATATATTTGTGCTGTAGTAACCATTCAATCCGGCTGCAGCGCCAGAAACTAGAATGAAAACATAAATTATTGTTCCTTCCGTATCTACTGCTGCGACAAACTGTCCAGTTATTGTTCCTCCGTTAGACTGAGTCCTCGCAGTAAAAGAAATATCCACGTCTGGCTGATCGTAGCTGTACGTATTACCACCACAAAATAATCTATTATTTGCCTGGGCCAAGGTCTTGCTTACAATTGGAACATCGTCGAACAACTTGCTAGACTCTGAATCGTCAACCTCTAATCTGTACGCTTCGTTGTAGAAATCAACAGCAATAGATACCCCTACATTATGTGCCGTCACTGCAGAATCGGTGCTATCTAAAACCTTGTACACCTTAAAAGACCCCGTGTTCCCGTATCTGTAAAGAATCTCTATCTTATCTACCGTGTCGGGGATTGTTTCCGTACTTGGCACAGATATCCTTACTGCATCTAAATCTACTACGTCGTCTTGGTTGTAGTTTACCAATTTGCTGTACGGGGATAACACAGAAACCTCGCCATCATAGAATACGTATCTGTACGCAAACTGGAACGAGTAATCCTTAATTAGATTTACCGTTCGAGATGCGTCGAACTTATTAGCCGTCAATGGAAATTCAGGCGGACGCTTAATAATTAAGAAATCTTCCTCCCTCATTGGTATTGAATAGGTGCCAGCCGCAGTGTTAGTGTACGCCGGATCAAATGTATTCAATGCTCTTTCCACATTTATAGATCGAGGAGGATTCAAGCCATCCGTCCAGTACAACACATCCCCGAACATTGCCACTCCATTAATTCTGTACGCCGGATCAAATCCCAACCAATCACCATCAGTCCTCCCCTCGTGGATTAAGTAATAAATTCTGTCAGTGGCGATATCGTAAGACAACACGGCATTATTACCCCTGTCCGAGTCATAAATCCACCAGTAGATCCTGTTGTGCCTCTTGTCGTGGTAAGATCCAATAACTTCCGCAGTGGCCTGTATTTCGTAATCTAATGCAGGGATATCATCACTAGGTATCAATGTATTCCCCGGACTTTGCTTCACCTCACCAACCGCTCCATCCTCTTGCACCATGAGAGATACATTCTCTAGGTTTACAAAAGTACCATCCTCCTTTAAAAAGTCTGAGAGATCTAAATTTAGACCTCCCATTAACTTTATCTTCTGTTTAATCATAACCTTATAGATCTGGTGCTTGGCTTTGTCCTCGTCTCACAATCATCGAAATCTTACGCGCCGTGAGTCCGTTGAATCTAGCCCTTAATTTTTTCATTTCAATTTGATACTGCCGCTTGGCATACTGGACATCTGCCAACCTTTTCCTTGGGTTTTGCTTCACGTAACAATAAGTGATGTACGCAACAATAGAAGCCTCCGCGTAAGCATGAACTAGAGAGGAAACAGTAGGAGATGTCAGGTGTAAATATTCCAGTACGACTTTCGAGCCTTCCGAAAACCTACTACCCAGCCTGATTCTGTTGTCCTCTTCCACAAAAATATCCCTCGTGTTGTCGCCAATAGTTCCGTACTGCTTGCCCATGTGTTCGCCCAATAAATTGATGACCCTGCCGTTATGGTAGTACGTAGTGAAAGACGAGGAATTGTCGGTTTCTTCCGGGGCTGTCTGTGGCATGTAAGACTTACGCTCTTCTAAATCGACCAAGAACCCCAATCTGTTTCTACTGATTCTTACCCAGTCGATAA
>ERZ1089242.87-NODE-87-length-12094-cov-7.972672_pt1 | contig 12094 bp, 9 predicted proteins | sample MGYA00383555_ERZ1089242 | MGnify/ENA primary metagenome ERZ1089242 (study PRJEB34543, sample SAMEA5968659) | marine metagenome | biome: water | collected 2014-06-21 | depth 0 m | study: Ocean Sampling Day (OSD) data from North Adriatic Sea
TCATCTTTGCCAAATTTACCTCATCCCGATGTTCCTGTAGGTGAAAATGAAGAAAGTAACATCATTGTTAAAAAAGTAGGCGATATACCTAATTATTCTTTTAAACCTAAACCCCATTATGAGTTGGGTGAAGAGTTAGGTATGCTTGATTTTGATCAAGCCGGGAAAGTTTCTGGCACTCGTTTTGTTTACGTTAAAAACCATTTAGCACGTCTTGAAAGAGCTATTGCTAATTTTATGTTAGATAAACATACTGTTGATTTTGGATATATGGAAATTATTCCACCTAATCTAGTAAGAGATGCTGCAGCATATGGTACTGGACAACTCCCTAAATTTTCTGAAGATTTATTTAAAACTAATACTGATCATTGGCTAATACCTACCGCCGAAGTGCCACTGACCAATTTAGTTTTGGATACAATTGTTTTAGATAAAACCTTACCTCAAAGATACACGGCTTGGACACCTTGCTATCGATCTGAAGCTGGAGCCGCGGGCAGAGATACAAGAGGGATGATTAGGCAGCATCAATTTTCAAAAGTAGAATTAGTCAGTATAACTAATGAGGAGGACTCAGAACAAGAGCTAGAACGGATGCTAAACTGCGCCACCTCTATTCTAGATGATTTAAAGATTTCCTATCAGGTTATGTTGCTATCATCTGGTGATATGGGTTTTTCTGCAGAAAAAACTTATGACATTGAAGTTTGGTTACCAGGGGAGGGGAAGTATCGAGAAATATCATCTTGCAGTAATTGTCGTTCTTTCCAAGCAAGAAGAATGAATGCCAGATATAAATCTGAAGACCAAAATAAATTTGTTCATACTCTCAATGGTTCTGGTCTTGCTGTTGGTAGAACATTAATAGCGGTATTAGAAAATTATCAAAATGAAGACGGTTCAGTTACTGTTCCTGATGTTTTATTACCCTATATGGGTGATATTAAAGTAATTAAGAAATTTTAATTTTATTTTTAGCGCAATAATCTTTAAAAAATTGATAGGCGGATCTACCGGTACGATTTCCCCTTGCGAATATCCATTTTTGTGCTTGATCTTCAATCTCAGTATCGAAGGGTATCTTATAATATTCAAAGTAGTTTTTTACAATCATGATAAAATCATTTTTATTTAAATTATGAAAGCTTACCCATAATCCAAAACGATCAGATAAAGAAACTTTTTCTTCTATACCTTCATCTTGAGATATTGCCGAAGACCGCTCATTGTCAATCATATCTCTTTTCATTAAATGGCGACGGTTACTTGTGACATATACTAAAAAATTATATTTAGAGTTTGAAAAAGACCCTTCAAGAAAAGACTTAAATTGAATGTATCTTCTATCATTTTGTTCAAAGGAGAGATCGTCTATAAATAAAATTATGTTTTTTTTAAAGTCAAAATTAAGAAAAATATTTGCAAGATCTGAAATATCATCACTGTTAACTTCTAATGTAACAAAATTGTCATATTCATCTGCAAATTTCTGAACAATGCCTCTAATTAAACTACTCTTACCACTTCCACGCACACCCCATAGGAGGGCATGGTTATAAGAGTATCCCTCAAGGAAATTTTTAGTATTTTCTTTAATTAAATTTAATTGGTCATTTAAGCCATAAAGTAAATTTAAATTAAGTACTTTATTAAAAGGTACCTCTTCAATATTTTTTTTGAAGCTATTCCAGAAAAGTAGTGTCTTATTATCCAATTTTTTATTGACTTAGTTATTGATTGTGAGATTTTAGTCCTAATTTTACATATTTAAAGGATTTATATTATGGAACAACTTGCAGGAATTTTACCCTTACTTCTTATTTTCGTCGTTTTTTATTTTTTGCTTATTAGACCCCAACAAAAGAAATTAAAAGAACATAAAAACATGATTGCTAATTTAAAAAAAGGTGATCGAATTGTCACTCAAGGAGGGATAATCGGAAGTATTCATTACGTTAATGACGATGGAACCCTTTCAGTTGAAATTGCTGATAATGTTAATGTTAAAGTAGCTAAAGGTATGGTTGCAGATATTGCTGCGAAGTAACTTACGTTATAAAATTAAACTCTAAATTATTTATATGTCTTTTTTAAAGCAATGGAGATTTTGGCTTTCTTTGTTGCTTTTAGGCTTTTGTTTTTATTTTATCCAACCTAACTTTAATTCCAATAACACAGACGGTAAGCTCAATTTTGGATTAGATATTCAAGGTGGATATTCATATCTATTAGAACTAAACGAAAATGAATTTAAGCAAAATTTATTAGTTAAAACTATCCAAGCTTTAGAAAGTTCTTATGATATTCAATCTGAAATATCCAATGATCAAATCTTTATATCTTCTGATCAAAACACTGATGTTTTAAATAATTTAACTATCCAATCTCTTGGTTTTGAAATAATTGACCGCAACAACGATGGTATTTTGTTAGGTTTGTTAGAACAAAACTTCAATCAATCTTTATCAGAAATGACTCTTAATGCTGTTGAGATCGTAAGGTCAAGAGTAGATTTTTTAGGGAATAAAGAGCTATCTTTACAAAAGGTCGGACTTAATAAAATTTTGTTAGAAATTCCTGGAAATTTAGACACTAATGTAAAAGATGTTATTTCTAAAACAGCAAAACTAACTTTTCACTTAGAAAAAAATTCATTAGTTAACTCTAAAGTTTTTTTTAATGAAGAGACGGGAGAAGAAATTCGAGTTCAAGATATTCCCAATCTCACGGGTGATTATATTCAAGACGCTTCACTTCAATATAACCAAAATGAACCAGTTGTCTCTTTTTCTTTTAATAAAGAGGGTTCAGATCTATTTGCTAAAATGACCTCAGAAAATGTGGGTTCCAGGTTTGCGATTGTTTTAGATGGTGCCTTAATTACAGCACCTGTTATAAGAGAGATGATCCCAGGTGGTAGTGGTCAAATTTCTGGTAACTTCACTAATGAGTCAGCCAATAATTTGGCAATCATTTTAAAATCAGGATCGCTTCCTACAGAAATTAAAATCATTCAAGAAAAACAGGTTGGTCCCACTCTGGGAAGGGAGGGTGTAAAAAAAGGTGTTTATGCTTCCCTAATTGCCTTAATTGCTATTACTATATTTATGATCGCTTATTACAAAGTTTCAGGTTTATTTACTGCAATTACTATAATCAGTTGCCTAGGTATGCTTTTCGCTCTTATGTCTTTATTAAACACGACCTTAACTCTTCCTGGGGTTATTGGTATTGTTCTAACCATAGGCATGTGCGTTGATGCTAATGTATTAGTTTTTGAGAGAATTAGAGAAAATTATAAAAACAGTATAGAAAGCCCCAAAAATGATGGTTTTGGTTCTGCTTACGTAACTATTTTAGATTCAAATTTAACTACTTTATTTGCTGCCATTTTTCTTTTTGCTTTTGGCTTTGGTCCAATTAGAGGTTTTTCAATTTCATTAATCATTGGAATTATTTCATCACTTATAGTTACTTTTATTGTCTTAAAGTTCTTTATTGATATTACTTCAGGTAAATATTTAGGTTTAAATAAATGATAAATTTTTATTCATATAAAAAAAAATCCTATCTTGTTTCGTTAATTTTAATTTCGCTAACTATTGTGATAATTTTTTTGAAAGGATTAAATTTAGGGATTGATTTTAAGGGTGGTTTAAATTTTGAAGTCAGAACTAATCTGTCTAATGAACAAATCTTTGATACTTTTCAAGAAATTAATACTGATCGCGAAATTATCGTTAAAAAAGAAATTGGTAGTGATGTCCACACAATTCGAATTGAAACTGGAAATGATAATGCAGCGTTCATAGAAGAAATAAATCAACTCATTCAAAATCATCCAGAAATGGAAGTTTTAATTTCTGAATATATCGAACCTACTTTTAGTGATGAGTTAATTAAAAATTCATTATACGCCATGATTTCGTCTTTAGTAGTTATTGCCTTTTATATTTGGATTAGATTTGATTGGCAATTTGCAGCTTCTGGAATTTTTGCATTACTTCATGATGTTTTTATCGCAATTGGTTTTATGTCTTTATTTAATATTGAATTTAACTTAACTATGATTGCAGCTCTCTTACTAATAGCTGGATATAGTATAAATGATACGATTGTTCTTTTTGATCGATTAAGAACCTTAACTTCTGATGAAAATAATAAGGACTCTTTTCCAGATAATGTTAACAATTCAATTAGGTTAAATCTTCGAAGAACAATCCTAACTAGTTTTACAACGATCTTAGCGCTGATTTGTTTAGTAATATTAGCTCCAGTAAATTTAACTGAAATGCCTATTGTATTTATTTTTGGTGTTTTAATAGGAACTTATTCATCTTTATTTTTAGCTCTTAGTATTGTTGGAGATTTAAATTATGAGGCTGTACTTAAAGCCAGAGACTCTTGATATTTTTTCAAAAAAACTCCCGTTTGATTATCAGATAATTTAATCAAATCCTTTGTTTGACCTTCAAAAAGTATTTTTCCGCCTTGATCTCCTCCTTCAGGTCCTAGATCAATAATCCAATCGCTAGTATTGATAACATCTAAATTATGTTCAATAACTATTACTGTGTTTCCGTAAGAAACAAGTTTATGTAATATTTCTAATAGTTTTTTGATATCTTCGAAGTGCAATCCAGTCGTTGGTTCATCTAAAATATACAAAGTCTTTCCAGTTTGTCTTTTTGATAATTCTTTTGATAATTTAATTCGTTGCGCCTCACCACCTGAAAGAGTAGTGGCCGCTTGTCCTATAGAAATGTAGCCCAGTCCTACATTTTGTAAGGTTTTGAGCTTAGAAAACACCTGTGGGTTTGACTCAAAAAATTCGCAAGCATCGTCCACAGTCATGGATAAAATATCACTTATATTTTTTGATTTAAATTGTACTGCTAAGGTTTCTTTATTGTATCTTTTTCCATTACAAACCTCACATTTAACATAAACTGGAGCTAAAAAATGCATTTCAATTTTTTTAAGACCATCTCCCTCACAACTCTCACATCTTCCACCCTTAACATTAAAAGAAAATCGACCAGGTTTAAAACCTTTCACTTTTGCTTCAGGTAAATTTGCAAACCATTCTCTAATAGGGGTAAACAACCCTACGTAGGTAGCGGGATTAGAACGCGGCGTTCTTCCAATAGGAGATTGATCAATATTGATCACTTTGTCGATATTCTCAATCCCATTTATACTTTCATAAGGTAGTGTTTTAATTATTTTTTCATAAATTCTATTATTCGCAGCACCATATAAAGTTTCATTTATAAGAGTAGATTTACCGCTTCCTGAAACACCTGTAACACTTATAAATTTTCCCAGAGGAAATTTAACGCTTACATTTTTAAGGTTATTCCCTTTAGCATTTGTAATTTGAATAAATCCTTTATTTTCATTTTGGTTTTGTGTTTCTGGATATCGATTAATGATCCCATTAATATATCCACTAGTAAGACTATCTTTGTTATGTAATATTTTTTGAAAGGATCCTTCGGAAACTATAGATCCTCCTTTTATTCCTGCATACTTTCCAATATCCACAATGTAATCGGCCTCTCTAATTATGTCCTCATCATGTTCGACAACTATGATTGTATTGCCAAGATCTCTTAAATTTTTAAGAGTGTTTATTAATTTTTGATTATCTCGTTGGTGGAGTCCAATAGAAGGTTCATCTAAAACATAAGTTACTCCAGTTAAACCTGAGCCTATTTGACTTGCTAGTCTTATTCTTTGAGATTCACCACCTGATAATGTTGAGCTTTTTCTCGATAGGCTTAGATAATTCAATCCAACTTCATTTAGAAAGTTTAGTCGTGAAAAAATTTCTTTTTTTAATGGAGCTGCAATTAATTTTTTTTGATCAGACAATGATTTTTCAAAATTACCGAACCAATTTAGAGTTTTATTGATGCTTAATTGGGTAAGTTCACTAATATTTACATTATCAATTTTAATACAAAGAGCCTTCTCATTTAATCGATTTCCTTGGCATGATTGACAAGTTTTAGAATTTCTAAATTTTTCCAGTTCCCATTGGCGCCACCAACTAGAAGTGCCATCATAAATATTATCCATGATATTAATGAGCCCTTCAAAATTCCTGCCTCCATATAATACTTCATTTTGAATACTTTTAGATAATTTCGACCAAATAACATCTTTAACATTATTTTTATCAAATAATTTTCTTAATTTTGGGTGTATTTTAGTTTGAGCTTTTTCTGACCAATAATTGATTGCACCTTCATTGAAACTTAAATTTTTATCTGGAATAAGTAAGTCTTCATCAAAAGCATCAACCTCACCAAGACCATCGCAATCACCACAGGCTCCGTAAGGATTATTAAAACTAAAAAGTCTAGGTTCAATTTCATCTATGCTAAAACCACTAACAGGACACATAAATTTATTGGATAAGCTAATAAGTTTTTCACTTTCAAGATCATAAACTTCAACATTTCCATTGCTTTCATTAAGGCAAATTTCAATGCTGTTAGCTAAACGATCACGATTTTCTTCACTGGGGATTACCCTATCAATGATGACACTGATAGAATGTTTGAAATTTTTGCTTAATTCTGGAATTTCATTTTTTTGATATATTTTTTCGTTTACATAAAAGCGCTCATATCCCTTTTTAAAATATTCTTCAAATAACTTTTTATATTCTCCTTTTCTTCCTTTAATAAGGGGAGTCATGATCATAATTTTTTTTTTATTAAATTTGGATACGACTTCATCAATAATTTCAGAACTAGTTAGCCCAATGATAGGTTTGCCGGTTGTCGGAGAGTAAGGTGTGCCCACTCTTGCAAATAAAACCCTTAAGTAATCATAAATTTCTGTAACTGTTCCAACTGTGGATCTGGGATTTTTACTTGTTGTTTTTTGATCAATAGAGATTGCAGGTGACAAACCTTCAATTTTGTCTACTTTGGGTTTATCCATCATATCTAAAAATTGCCTTGCATAAGCACTAAGTGATTCGATGTATTTTCTCTGACCTTCTGCATAAATTGTATCAAAGGCGAGTGTCGATTTCCCTGATCCACTTACACCAGTGATAACAACCAATTTATTTTTAGGTAAACTTAGATTTATGTTTTTTAAATTATGTTCATGGGCATTATGAACAATGATATGTGTTAGGGGAGAAGTATTTTCCATAAATTTGGTATCAATAAAAGATGAATTAATATATATTAATATAATCTTTTAATTAAAATAATCATGGCTGGATCAGTAAATAAAGTAATTCTTCTCGGAAATTTAGGCAAAGACCCTGATATTCGCGCGACCTCTGCTGGTTCTAGGCTGGCAAGTTTTTCAATTGCGACTTCAACTAAATATAGAAACAAAGAAACCCAACAGCTTGAAGATAAGACTGAATGGCATCGTGTAGTAGTTTTTAATGACAAACTTGCAGATGTTTGTGAAAAATATCTTCGTAAAGGCTCAAAAGTTTACATTGAAGGTCAATTACAAACCCGTAAATGGACCGATAATAATGGAGTTGATAAATATACTACCGAAGTTGTAATTCCTAATTACTCTGGTGTTCTTACTATGTTAGATTCAAGATCTCAGTCAACTATATCTGATGATAATTCTAATCAAATTGAGTCAGCGGCTGATGAAGCTTTGGGCGGTTCGGATAATTCAACTGCTGAACAGCTTGATGACGATATCCCTTTTTAAATAATTTAAATTTTGGCTAAAAAGAAAAAAACTAAAACAAAACAATTAGACGTATTAGACGATAAAATTTATCCCAACATTGATATTACAGATGAATTAGAAAAAAGTTATTTAGATTACGCTATGAGCGTAATCGTCTCCAGAGCACTTCCTGACATAAGAGATGGTTTAAAACCTGTTCACCGAAGAATTTTGTATTCCATGTATGAGGCCTCTTATCATCACAACAAACCCTATAAAAAATCTGCAAGAATAGTTGGTGATGTTATGGGTAAATATCACCCGCACGGCGATTCAGCTATCTATGAATCAATGGTTCGTATGGCACAAGATTTTACCATGAGACTTCCTTTGATTGATGGTCAAGGAAACTATGGTTCTATGGATGGCGATCCTGCCGCCGCCATGCGTTATACAGAGGCGCGCTTAGATAAGATAGCCTCTTATATGTTAGAGGAACTCGAATATGATACAGTTCAGTTAAGACCTAATTATGATGAAACATTAACTGAGCCTAAGGTTTTACCATCACGTTTTCCAAATATATTTGTAAACGGCGCAAGTGGAATTGCGGTTGGAATGGCTACGAATATTCCCCCACATAATCTCGGTGAAATTATAGATGCTACTTTACTTCTTGTGGATGAGCCTGACAGTTCATCAAAACAACTTCATAAAATTGTAAAAGGCCCTGATTTTCCAACAGGTGGAATTATTTCTGGAACAGCGGGACTTAATTCAATGTATGAAACGGGTAGAGGAAGTGTGACAGTTCTCTCCAAACTTCATGAAGAAAAAATCAAAACAAGAAATGCTATTGTAATTACTGAAATTCCATACCTTCAAAATAAATCTAAACTTTTAGAAAGAATTGCGGATGTTGTTAATAATAAAACCATTGAAGGTATTAATGATATTAGAGATGAGTCTAACAAAGAGGGTGTTCGAATTGTGATAGAATTAAAGTCGGCAGCCGTACCGGAAATAATTAAAAACCAATTATTTCAATATACACCTTTAAAAACATCTTTTAGCAGTAACATGTTAGCTTTAAAGGAAACTAAACCTTTAACCCTTAATCTAAGGGATGGACTTTCACATTTTATCGAATTTAGAAAAGACGTCATTACCAAAAGAACTGTCTATAAATTAAATAAAGCAAGAGAAAAGGCGAATATTCTTATCGGTCTGTCTATTGCTGTTAACAATATTGATGCTGTAATTGATCTAATTAAAAAATCTAAAAATCCCGCAGAAGCTAAACAAAAATTACTAGCAACGAAATGGACGGCGAAATCAACAATTACGGATTACATAAAATTAATCAATCCTTCGTTTAAATCTGTTTCTTCTAAAATTTCTCTTGATGAGGAGCAAGCGAAAGCAATTCTCGAATTAAGACTTCAAAAGTTAACCGCTCTTGAAAGAGATGATTTATTTAATAATTTAAAATCTCTAGTTGAGGATATTAACGGTTATTTGAAAATTCTTAATTCAGAGAAGCAATTATTAAAAGTCTTAAAAGATGAGTTAATTGAAATTAAAGATAATTTTGCCACACCTAGAAAAACTGAAATTCAAAAACATGATTTAGAAGAAGTTGATACCGAAGACTTAATTGTAGAAGAAGATGTTGTTATAACAGTATCACACCAAGGCTATATCAAACGAGTCCTTAAATCTTCTTATAAAGTTCAAAAAAGAGGCGGAAAAGGTAAAAATGCCATGACAACTCGAGATGAAGACTTCCTCGAGCAAGTTTTCGCGGCAACTACAAGAGATACAATTCTTTTCTTCACTTCTGTAGGCAAAGTTTACTCGATGAAAGCTTATGAACTTCCTCCTGGTACGCCCACTTCCAGAGGAAAAGCAATTGTAAATTTAATACCTATTTCTAAAAATGAAAAAATTTCTTCTATTCTTACATTGCCAAAAGATATTGGTGATTTTGAAAATTATAATTTAGTTTTCGCTACGAGTTTGGGAAATATTAGAAAAAATAAACTCAAAGATGTGGCAATGAGTGGTGCCCGTAAACTTGCTCGTACAGGAAAAGCTGCAATCAAACTCAAAACGGGTGATCGTCTAATTGGTGTCATTTCTGTTATCGAAAATGATGATGTTCAATTAGCTACTACCAATGGAAAATCTATTCGTTTTGCTACTAAAGATTTAAGAGAGTTCTCTGGACTTGGTTCTGCTGGTGTAAGAGGAATTAAATTAGCAAAAGATGACAAAGTCGTTTCAGTTTGTAGTCTCCTTCATAATAAAATTTCAATTGATGTTAGAGAGTCTTATTTAAAGGCTAAAAATGAAGCGAAAAAAGATGCATCAAAAATGAATAAAAAATTCCAAGAATTATCTGACAACGAAGAGTATTTATTATCTATAACGGAAAATGGTTACGGTAAATTAAGTTCCGCATATGAATATAGAATTACCAATAGAGGTGGATCTGGAGTTACGAATATCACTATTACCCCAAAAAATGGAAGAGTTGTTCAGTCATTAAAAGTTAATTTAGATGACAATGTAGCATTAATTTCAGACTCGGGTAAATTGTTGCGTTGTAATGTTGGTGAAAATATTCGTGTAGTAGGGAGGGTTTCTCAAGGCGTCTCTGTATTTAAACTGGACGGAAAAGAAAAAATTGTTTCTGTGGCAAGGCTCGAAGATTAAATGAATAAAGTGGGTATTTATCCAGGTTCTTTTGACCCGATAACTTATGGTCACTTAGACATAATTCAACGAAGTTTACATGTGGTTGATAAATTAATCATTGCTGTCTCCAATAACAAATCAAAAAAACATCTTATCTCTGTAGATCAGCGCTTGGAGTTAATCGAAAAATCAATTCAGGATTTATCAACCGATGATCAACAAAGAATCGAAATTGAAAAATTCGATAACTTACTGGTGCATTACGTAAAATCTAAAAAATCCTCTGTAATTATAAGGGGTTTAAGAGCTGTTTCAGATTTTGAATATGAGTTTTTAATGACAGGAATGAACAGATCTATTGATAATGAAATTGAGACTATTTTCTTAATGTCTTCAGAGAAATATCATTTTATTTCTTCTAGATTTATAAAAGAAATACATAGTCTAGGTGGAGATATATCCAAAAGTGTCCCAAAACCAGTCCTTGATTTCTTATCAAAAATTTGAAATGTTCACCTTTTCTACTCGGGCCCATAGCTCAGCCGGTAGAGCACCTGACTTTTAATCAGGGTGTCGCAGGTTCGAATCCTGCTGGGCTCACCACTTCTTTAACAGGAAGTGTTGAAAAACCTTAACAAACTATTGAGATCTTATCCCCTAAAAGTTCTGACTGAGTCTACAAAGGTATACTGAAATAGACTAAAGTCGTTTTACAAAGGTATACATAGGGTATACAGGATTCCTGCCACCCCCCATTGCCTTTGTTCTTTGAGCAAAACATCATTCTAACTAAAACTATTGTTAATATAGAAATCAAATATTGCGTTGATGTGAATTTCAGCGCAGTCGATTATTGGGAAATTTGAATTTTCATCAGAATAGGCAAGCGCCAAATCAGTTCCGCCTAGTAAGATTGCATCAACATTATGCTGGTCCAGGAGATCGGAACACGCCTCATCAAAAGTCTTTTGTTGTTCTTCGGTAATAAAACCCTTTTTTGCCATTGTGACGTAACAATTATGAACAGCATCTAATTGTTTGGCATTTGGGATGTGTATTTCTGCAGATTGAATGCCAGAATAAAATTTTGTTTCCATGACTGTTCTGGTTCCAATCAAACCGATTTTTTCATATTTTTGTGCTCTGATTTTATTCTCGGTACAGGTCAGCAAATCTATAATAGGTAGTTTCGAAATTGGTTTGAATTGATTGATGCAAAAATGACCGGCAATAGATGTGATGGCAACGCATCCTGCTCCAGCATCAGCAAGTCTATTAGTGAGTTTATTGTATATATCTATCTGGTCGTCGTAATTGCCTTGTTCCAAATTTGTTAAAAGCGTTGGCGTGTCAGCATGCACTATTGTTAGACTGAGTTCTTTAAAATTTAAATTAAATTTATCAATTAACTTTCTGTAGTAGTAATCTGTCGCTGCCGGACCAATGCCACCTATTAAACCAATTTGCATATTCATCGCCTTAATTAATTAAACCTACTTATATATGATGATAATTAACACCAAATTGCAATAGTTACTGTTCCAAAAACAAATGATAAAGAAAAAGATTATAATACCTTGAACTACTGACCAACGTTCATTGATGTAATATTCTTTAATCTCTTCTTTGGTTGCCATAAGATTTATTGGATATGAAATTTAAACCTGCAAGAGATAGTATCAAAGATGCTGGAAACTCAGTAATAAGACTTGGATTGATTTAA
>ERZ1089242.90-NODE-90-length-11778-cov-8.022008_pt1 | contig 11778 bp, 10 predicted proteins | sample MGYA00383555_ERZ1089242 | MGnify/ENA primary metagenome ERZ1089242 (study PRJEB34543, sample SAMEA5968659) | marine metagenome | biome: water | collected 2014-06-21 | depth 0 m | study: Ocean Sampling Day (OSD) data from North Adriatic Sea
GAGGATAGTACCTTGTTATCTCGTGGATTGCTGATGGGCCGTTGAAAAATTTGGAGACCCTATGATTGATTCACTCACTGAATCCTACCGCAATGTGATCGGAACCATTGGTGAAGATCCGAACCGGGAAGGCCTGCTAGACACGCCCGCGCGAGCAGCGAAGGCCCTCGAGTTTTTAACATCAGGTTACCGTCAGGACCTGGAAACCATCGTTAATGGAGCCGTCTTTGAGTCCGATAACGACGAGATGGTCGTGGTCCGTGATGTTGAACTGTATTCCATGTGTGAACACCATATGTTGCCCTTTACCGGTCGCTGTCATATCGGGTATTTGCCCGATGGCAAAGTGCTGGGATTGTCGAAATTTGCTCGCATCACCGACATGTTCGCAAGACGGTTACAAATCCAAGAAAATTTAACGCGTCAGATTGCCTTGGCGGTGCAGGATGTGACTGGCGCACGCGGTGTTGGTGTGGTGATCGAGGCCCGACACTTTTGCATGATGATGCGCGGAGTGCAAAAGCAAAACTCGACCATGGCAACCTCGGTGATGTTAGGCGATTTTCGAGAGCATCAAGCGACACGCAGTGAGTTTTTGCGCTTAATTGGGAAATCTTGATGACGGCCTTTCAACGCGATCAAATCGCTAAAATTCACATTCAGGATTTACGTCTCAGGACCTACATTGGGATCAATGACGACGAAAAGAAAAATCAGCAGGATGTGGTGATCAATATCCGCATTCATTATCACGCGGAAAAGGCAGTGAGCTTTAATGTGATTGATGAGGCCTTAAACTATCGCACAATCACCAAGAAAGTCATCAAGCATGTTGAATCCAATCGATTTTTATTGCTGGAGCGGATGACTGATGAGGTACTGTCTTTAGTGATGGATCATCCCCAAGTGATGTGGGCTGACGTGACAATTGACAAACCGCATGCGCTGCGGTTTTCCGATTCGGTGTCGATCACGCTGTCGGCTAGGCGTGAGGGATATGCGGGTGCGCAACACCCGCATTGAGCACTAAAGCGCGTCCTCGATGACTCGCGCAATTCGGCTTGAGGAAGGCCCGGTAAACGATCCGAAGCTTCCAACCAGCTGTCCTTCGCGATTTAAGATGTATTTGTGGAAGTTCCATGACGGATAGTCACCGTCAGCGGCTTCCGCAAGGCCACGGAACAGTGGATCTGCTTTTCCTTTCTTTGCATGCGTCGTTGCATACATGGGAAATTGCACACCGTAGGTCAGACGACAAAAATCGGCAGCTTCTTCCTCACTTCCGTATTCCTGATTACCAAAATCCTTGGACGGAAAGCCAAGGACCGTGAACCCTTGGTCTTGGTATTTCCGGTAAAGTGCCTCAAGTCCATCAAATTGCGGTGTGAACCCGCATTTAGAGGCCGTATTCACTATCAAGACAACCTGACCCTGATACACTTCACACAGGCGATCGACTTGTTCTCCTGCTAATTGCCGGACCGAATGATCTAGCAAGGGTGCGCACGTTGCATTCGCCTTTAAAGTCGTCATACCGATCACCACTGATAAGCATTGGATGCTAAGTTTTTTGAGGTTCATGGATGTTATCCTCGTTGTTACAGGAGTACATCTTTGACTCGTTGTTGTCTCGTCCTTGGAGACCAGTTATCGGACCGCTTGTCGTCACTGAATTACCTTGAGCCGGAAGATGTTGTGCTTATGGTAGAGGTTTGGTCGGAAGCCTCATATGTCAAGCACCACAAGCAAAAAATCGCGCTCGTCTTTAGTGCGATGCGCCATTTCGCTGATGAATTACGCGCAAATGGTCGGTCTGTCATCTATGTTCCCTTGACCGATCCTGAGAATACCCAGAGTTTGACCAGCGAAGTCGAACGTCATCAAAGGTCTCATCATTTTTCTGAATGGTTACTGACAGAGCCTGGTGAATGGCGTTTAAAAGCCGCATTCGACGAGCTCAAAGCGACACTTCCTGTACCACTTCAGGTTGTTCACGATGATCGATTTATCTGCTCGTACGATGACTTCCAAGCCTTTTTAAAGGGCAGGAAACAGCCGCGGATGGAACACTTCTACCGTAAAATCAGGCAGTCGACTGGGATCCTGATGGACGGAGGTGACCCCGTTGGTGGGCAATGGAATTTTGACCATGATAATCGCAAGGCGCTGGATCAACGTGCCACACCCAATCCTCCACAATGGCCGCTGGACTCGATCACTGAAGCAGTCATTGAACTGGTGAATACCCGATTGACTGATCACTTTGGCGTCCTTGATGGGGCGAACTTTCAGTGGCCGGTCAATCGCGAGCAAGCGCTTCTCATGCTTGACCATTTCATCACCGCGCGTTTGCCTTCTTTCGGTGACTTTCAAGACGCGATGGTGCTCGGTAAAGACACCTTATTTCACAGTCTCATTTCAACCAGTCTGAACCTCGGTTTATTACGTCCGATGGAAGTCTGTCAGGCTGCTGAAGAGGCCTATCGTCAGGGGCATGCGCCAATCAACGCGGTCGAGGGCTTTATTCGCCAGATTATCGGCTGGCGTGAGTATGTCCGCGGACTGTATTGGGCCTATATGCCAGACTACCAAACCCGTAATTCACTCAACGCGTCCTGGCCGTTGCCAGCCTTTTTTTGGGATGAATCGAAAACCGGGATGGTGTGTCTATCGGAGGCAATTCGAAATACGCGCGAAAATGCCTATGCGCACCATATTCAGCGACTCATGGTGACGGGGAACTTTGCTCTCATCGCCGGCTGCTCTGTGACTGAGGTGTGCGAGTGGTATTTATCAGTGTATGCCGACGCTTATGAGTGGGTGGAGCTACCAAATACGCTTGGGATGGCGTTATTCGCTGACGATGGGGTGATGGCGTCGAAACCCTATTGCGCCAGCGGCAAATATATCGATCGGATGAGTGATTACTGCAAATCTTGTCGGTACCAAGTGAAAGAAACGGAGACCCAAAACGCTTGTCCCTTTAACTACTTGTACTGGGACTTCTTAATGACACATCAAGAGCGATTTCGCTCGAACCCGAGAATGGCCATGATTTTGAGGAATCTCGATCGGTTCAGTGAGCCTAAATTGGCTGCAATTCGATCACGCGCGATGGAATTTCGAGCGCGGGTTGAGTCCACTGGATCTGACGTGATTGCCTCCTCGCAGGAGTCATTGTTGTGAAGCGCGACGGAAAGACACTCAAAAAATCAGACCTTCCGAGCAAAGTCTGTCCCGTCTGCAGTCGGCCGTTTAGCTGGCGAAAAAAATGGGAAAGAGATTGGGATCAAGTGATCTATTGCAGTGATCGTTGCCGTCGGCAGGGGGTGCCAGTTGAAGTCTGAATTGGTGATTTGGTTAGTTCGTGATACCTGCCGAGTGACAGATAACCCGGCACTCCATCGTGCATGTCAGATCGCACAAAGCCGAGGAGCTCAGGTCCTTGCATTGGCGTGTTTAGAGCCGAGGCGGTGGGCTGATCAACAATTTGGGCTGTCCCGAGTTGGATCGCATTGGATGCGATTCCGCGCGGAGAGTTTGCGTGCATTAAGACAAGAGCTCGAGGCATTGGGTGGTGGGTTGTGGTTGAGTTCAGAAGAGCCTGTTTATGCAGTCAACCGGATCCAGCAGCAGTACTCGGTGATTACCCTTGTCTGTGATGAACCGGTTGCGACAGAAGAGCGATTAGAAGTGGCAAGGCTTGAGGCTGAGGGTTACCCAACGGTTCCAGTCTTCGTGGATGATTTGTTTCGCTTTGAACAGCTTCCATTCGATTTAGATGAGCTTCCGGCAACGTTTTCAAAATTTCGAAAGGTGGTTGAGAAAAAACCGAGTCTGTTACCAGATCGGCCGATCGATAGCCGGTCAATAGGGGAATGTATTCCATCCGTCTGGGCGGATCCCGCGGAATGGAAAGAGGCGCTTGAGATCCCACTAGATCCGAGTATCGAGGTTCCAACACATGGTGGCGCAGAATCAGCCAGTGGGCATTGGAAGGCCTATCTTGATGCGAGAGCTTTATCGCATTACAAGCAAACGAGAAATGCATTTCAAGGACCGATGCAGTCGAGTCATTTATCGGCATGGCTTGCCCATGGCTGTATCTCACCACGACAGATTTGGTGGGATACGCTCCAGTATGAGCAGGATGTCGAAGCTAATGAGTCTACTTACTGGTTGAGGTTTGAACTGTTGTGGCGCGAATATTTTCGGTGGTACTCAAGAGCCAGTGATTGGACCTTGTTTCGTCGAACTGGACCGAGTGATCAAGTCTTTGGATTTGATCAGAATGCCCGTCGTTTCGAGCGATGGAAAACCGGTCACACCGATTGCGATATCGTGGATGCTGCGATGCGAGAATTGAATCAAACCGGCTGGATGAGTAACCGGGCAAGACAACTGGTTGCAAGTCATCTCATTTATGAATCGAATTTAGACTGGCGTTTGGGTGCAGCCTATTTTGAAAGCCAATTGGTCGATTTTGATGTGGCCAGTAATTGGGGGAATTGGGCCTATATTGCTGGTGTCGGGCCTGATCCACGAGGCGGTCGTATTTTCCATCTGAATGATCAGGCCGACCGCTACGATCCCGATGGGTCGTATCGAAGACGTTGGCTGTCATGACCCTGCCGGTCGTTGTTTGGTTCAAGCGAGATCTCCGAATCGTCGATCATGAGCCATTGGATGCAGCCGTTCGTGAAGGTCCAGTCATCCCAATCTATGTGGTTGAGCCTGAGTATTGGGCGATGGAATATACCTCGGGTCGCCAATGGTTATTTTTGAAGGATTCGATCTTGTCACTGGATCAGGCCTTAAGCGAATGCGGCCAGCCATTGTGGACTGCAATCGGTCAGGTCGAGGAGGTATTTGATCGATTGCATCGTCGGTATCAGTTCCAGACGCTGGTTTCACACCAAGAAACTGGTCCCGATTGGACGTTTCAACGGGATCGTCGAGTCAAACAATGGTGCAAAGACCGAGGAGTGACTTGGACTGAGTACCGGCAACATGGAGTAGTTCGTGGTCTTCGCGAGCGTCAAGGCTGGGCCAAACAATGGGGTGAGCTGATGGATCGCTCGCAACGATCTGTCCCGTCTCGAATTGAAGGTGTCGGTAGCCCTCCGAAACCGGCTGCTGAAGTGTTGCAAGCGGTATCGATCACCGATGAATCCCTGGTGCGTAGTCAGAGCGGTGGTCGCTTTGAGGGTTTAGAACTCTTAGATAGCTTTTTAGACAGGCGTTGTGAAACCTATCGTGGTGGAATGTCGAGTCCTTTGACCGGAGAGCAGGTCTGTTCCAGGATCTCGACGCATCTGTCGGTCGGGACTCTGGGTGTCCGTGAGGTTTGGCAGCGTGTGTGTGAACGTCGTGATGAGCTCAAACACGATGGAGGCCGATCCCAGGCTCTCCGTAGCTTGAAATCGTTTCAATCGAGATTGCATTGGCATTGCCATTTTATGCAGAAACTCGAGTCTGAGCCTCGGCTCGAGTTTGAAGAGTTACATCGCGGATTTATTGGGCTACGAGAGACCGACGGTACCATGACAATGGAGCCATTTGAACGGTTCCGAACCGGCACTCTTGGCTGGCCTTTTGTAGATGCATGCTTGCGATGTCTGTCACAGACGGGTTGGTTGAACTTTCGAATGCGTGCCATGCTGGTCTCGATCGCGAGCTATCATTTGTGGATTGATTGGCGGCAAACTGGTGCGTTGATGGCGCGGTGGTTTACTGACTTTGAGGCAGGTATTCATTGGTCACAAGTGCAAATGCAATCCGGAACAACCGGGATCAATGCCAACCGAATGTATTCCCCGGTCAAACAATCTGAGGACCAGGATCCACAGGGGATCTTTATCAAACGGTGGGTGCCGGAGCTTCGAAATGTGCCCACTGAATGGATCCATCAACCCTGGCGAATGCCCTTAAGTATGCAACGAGCCGTGGGATGCGAGATGGGTCTGCACTACCCAGCACCCATTGGAGACCCAGCTCAGCTTGCGCGAGTTGCTCGGATGCGATTCAAGGCGTGGATTGAGACGCATGATTTGAAGCCTGAGGCTCAACGAGTCCTGAAGGCACATGGCAGTCGGTTAAGACAGGTGCGTCCGCGTTATGGTAAAAAGGTTGCCTCGTCGCAGATGGCTTTGGATTTGGAATGACAGATAACGATCAGAACCGGATGGAAACCATGGGTGTCCGATTGGGCTATCTTGGTTTGTTACCTTTTGTTGCCGGTGCGGTCGCTGCACTCCTTTCCAATGAATTGGCGTCCTTTGCTCTGCAAGCCTTTGTCTTGTACTCACTGGCGATTCTGTCGTTTATGGGCGGGGTTCACTGGGGCTTGGCCTTGATCACCGGAACACGCCAGAGTTCACGATTATTGATCTCTGTGATCCCTGTGATCGCTGCTTGGATTTGCTTAATGACGTTGCCTGCGCATCTGACATTGGCGGTCTTGGGCGGTGGGTTTATTGCGCAGTGGTTTGTCGATCGACCAATCTTGGCTGAGCTTCCGATTCCGTCTTGGTATTTGGAGATGCGTCCCCGACTCGCCTATGTCGTTGCCGGCTGTCATCTATTTATGCTGTTTCGGCTGATGAGCTAGTTATTGCGGGAGACGGTTGATCTCGGGCACGAAAAGCGACGGATCAACGGACACTCCATTGAGAATGACCCCTAAATGCAAATGTGCACCTGTCACCCGGCCTGTCGCTCCAACAGTGCCGATCGGTTGGCCTTGCTCAACCTCTTGTCCTTCACCAACATCAATTTGATCCATGTGGTTATACATGGTTTTTAAACCTTCCCCGTGATCGATAACCACTAAGCGACCGTTAAAAAAGAAATCACCCACCAAGGTGACCCGACCCCGAGCAGCCGCTTTGATTGGAGTTCCTGTGGGTGCTGCAATATCAGTTCCGGAGTGTGGGCGGCGTGGTTGATCGTTAAAGAATCGACGTTTACCGAAGGGACCTGAAATTGGACCTTCGACTGGAAGGATCAGTCGGATGGTATCGAGTTCTCCATCGAATGCATCGAGAGCACTGCGCTGCCGTTTGGATTCTCCCTTGATGCGATCAAGATCTAACGGATTGGGCGTGACATGTCGTTGATTTTTCAGATAGATGCGTTGTTCTAAGTATTTCTTAGGGCGGACTTCAAAGGGAATTTGCTTCCCCATATTCTGTAGCTGGTGGGTCCCAGGTTCGAGTGATAGGGGGAGGCCAACGACCGCCAAGTCTTGGCCATTATCTGTGATCGTTAACACCGGTTTGCCATCAAATGTCGGGCGAGAGTCTGGTTCGATGGGAATGACGGCCACGCCTCCGGGAACGCGGGAGTCCTCGATTGCCATTGCCGATGTTGAGAGCGCAGCGATGAAGACTGCGAGACATCCAAATCTCATGCTGGGTCCTTCATGATATGAGTCACTGTAGCGTTGAGCCTGCCATCTTTGAGGCGAATTTCAACTGGGGACTGCTCGGTTACATCACCGACGGATCCAATCGAGCGATCTACCTGCGTATCGCCTTTCAAAACGATTCCGTAACCACGGCTTAATGTTGCAAGAGGACTTAACGTATCCAGTTGGGTGCTGAGATGAGCCAGGGCGATTTTGGTGTGTTTGATGCGCTGATCCGCGGCTTGTTGCAAGCGCGACTGGATGGATCGGACGTCATGACGTTTCAAAGCGATGTACTCCGTTGGGGGTACGAGCTTTCGCTCGAGTTGTCGCAGTCGATCCCGGGATTGATTGGTGTGTTGCGTGACGCCGCTTGAGAGTCTATGTGTCACCAGTTCCAGTCGTTGCTGTGCCAGTGAGATCAATGTATCTGCACGTGAGACGAGACGATCTTGGTATTGATGTAATCGCCGGGTGATGTCGAAGACGTCCGGTGTTGCCAGTTCTGCTGCTTGCGATGGCGTAGCGGCCCGGACGTCAGCGATTAGATCGGTCAGCCCAGTATCGGTTTCATGTCCGACCGCGGAGATCACGGGAATTTGGCAATTGGCCAGGGTGCGGCATAGTTGTTCATCATTAAATGCGCTGAGATCCTCAGAAGCCCCGCCGCCGCGTCCAATGATGAGAACGTCGGCGATGCCTTCTTCAGAGGCTCGTCGTAGGGCTGAAACGAGCTCCTCTGGAGCAGTCTCCCCTTGAACCGCTGCCGAATAGAATCGAATGCTTGCGATCGGCCAGCGCTTTTTCAGAATCGTCAACATATCGCGAATCACAGCGCCCTTTGGCGAGGTGATCAAACCGATACATCGAGGCATCGCTGGTAAGGATTGTTTACGAGTTAAATCAGTCAAGCCCTCGGCGATCAGTTTGGCTTTCAGCGCGTCGAGTTTTGCTTTTTGGTCACCCACACCTGCTTCGGTCATGTGTTTGACGATCAACTGCAGTCGTCCGTTTGGTGGGTAAAAGTTCACCTCACAGCGGACACGAACTTTGAGTCCATTACGAGCGACGAGTCGGACCAGTCGGTTGGCCCCCTTGAACATCACAGCGCTTAACGAGGCTTCACCATCGGTTAAGGAAAAATACCAGTGCCCTGACGGATAGGTTTTAAAGTTGCTGATTTCCGCATCCAAAGTCACGGCTCGAGGGAAGAATTCAGTCAGCGCTTGGGTCAGTAGAGCGGCCAGCGAAGAGACTGTTAGCGCATTTTCGGCTTCGCTCACTTGTTCCGACACCCCTTAACTCCTTAAACTATGCGATTACCCGCCACGTTCAAGGACTTACTCATGTTACGGATTGCCGAAGACGCCCTGACCTTTGATGATGTGCTGCTTGTTCCGGGTTATTCAAACGTCATTCCTGCTAATGTCAGCTTGAAAACTCAAATCACGCGCAACATTGAGCTTAGCATGCCCTTATTGTCAGCGGCGATGGATACTGTGACTGAAGCGTCACTGGCGATCGCGATGGCTCAGGAGGGAGGCCTCGGGATTCTGCATAAAAATATGACCATCGAGCAGCAGGCTTTGGAAGTCCGTAAAGTCAAAAAATTCGAGACAGGCATTATTCAGGATCCGGTGACCTGTGCTCCCAACATCACGATCCACGAACTACTCGCCATCACACGTCATCACAACATCAGCGGTGTCCCTGTCGTTGAAGGCGATAATTTGGTCGGTATCGTCACCGGTCGCGATATTCGTTTCGTTCCGGATCTCAATGTGTTGGTTCGCGATGTGATGACGCCTAAGGATCGTTTGGTCACGGTGACTGAGGGTGCTGGCCATTTGGAAATTCAAACAAAACTTCACAAACACCGGATCGAAAAAGTGTTGGTGGTGGATGACGACTTCCGATTGAAGGGTCTTGTCACGGTCAAGGATATGATGAAAGCTGAGAGTCATCCCAATGCTGCCAAAGATGCGGCGAAGCGCTTATTAGCTGCTGCTGCAGTCGGAACAGGCGCCGAGGGTGAAGAGCGTGTGGGTGCCTTAGTCGAGGCCGGCGTTGACATTTTGGTCGTCGATACAGCGCATGGTCACTCTCAGGGGGTCTTGGATCGAGTCGCCTGGATCAAACAAACCTTCCCACAGGTTGACGTGATCGGTGGAAACATTGCGACTGGGGAAGCGGCCAAGGCACTTGTTGAAGTCGGTGCGGATGCTGTGAAAGTGGGTATTGGTCCGGGTTCGATTTGTACTACCCGCATTGTTGCCGGGGTTGGTGTGCCACAGGTCTCAGCGATTGCCAATGTTGCGTCAGCACTCATGGGGTCTGGAATTCCGTTAATTGCTGACGGTGGAATTCGATATTCCGGTGATATCGCAAAAGCGATCGCAGCGGGTGCATCGACGGTCATGGTTGGTTCGTTGCTTGCCGGTACTGACGAGGCTCCAGGTGAAGTGGAATTGTTCCAAGGCCGAGCTTACAAGTCCTATCGTGGGATGGGGTCGCTCGGTGCCATGGCGCAGCGGGAAGGGTCGTCGGATCGGTATTTCCAGGATGCCAGTGCCGGTGCTGAGAAGCTCGTTCCCGAGGGTGTGGAAGGACGTGTCCCCTGTAAAGGTCCTCTGTCAGGGATCGTTCATCAGATGATGGGAGGGCTTCGCGCAGCCATGGGATACACAGGGTGTGCTTCGATTGAAGAAATGCGTTCACGTCCTAGTTTCGTGAAAATCTCAGGAGCGGGTGTTAAAGAATCTCATGTGCATGATGTGTCGATCACGAAAGAAGCACCTAACTACCGAGTGAAATAACAATGGATATTCATGCTGACCGACTGCTGATTCTGGATTTTGGATCGCAGTACACCCAACTGATCGCTCGCCGGGTGCGCGAGCACGGGGTGTATTCAGAGATCCTTCCTTGCGACGTAGATCCTGCACGCATCACTGATTTTTCTCCAAAGGGTGTAGTGTTGTCGGGAGGCCCTGAGTCAACAACCGATGCAGCAGGTTGGACAATCCCCAAAGAGGTGTATGACTTAAACGTTCCAATTTTGGGCATTTGCTACGGGATGCAAGCGTTGGCGCAAGAGCTGGGTGGCCGTGTGGAATCGAGTCAATTACGAGAGTTCGGTCACGCCGATCTTGTTATTGAAGATGATTCGTCGCTATTGGCTGGGTTATCCGAGACCGGATCGTTATCGGTTTGGATGAGTCATGGCGACCGAGTGGTTGAGTTGCCACCAGGCTTTCAGGTGATCGGTTCCAGTGCTCATGCGCCGATCGCCGCAATGGCCAATGACGAACGCAGAATTTATGGCCTGCAATTCCATCCTGAAGTGACTCATTCAGAGGGCGGATCTGAGATGCTCGCCCGATTTGCGCATGGGATTTGTGGTTGCGGTCGAGAGTGGACACCTGAAAATATCATTGATGACTCGATCCACGAGGTGCGCAAACAAGTTGGCGATGGTCAGGTCTTGTTGGGATTATCTGGGGGTGTCGACTCCTCTGTAGTCGCGGCACTTCTTCACAAAGCGATTGGTGATCAACTGGTTTGTGTGTTTGTGGACAACGGTTTATTGCGCCTCAATGAAGGTGTGCAAGTGATGGAAACATTTGCGCAGAACCTAGGTGTTAGAGTCATTCGAGCGAACGCGGAAGACCGCTTCTTAACAGCCCTCAAAGGGGAAGCTGATCCGGAGCGAAAGCGCAAGATTATCGGTCGGACATTTATTGAGGTATTCGAAGAAGAGGCCGCTAAGTTAAGTGATGTTCGTTTCCTTGCTCAAGGGACGATTTATCCGGATGTGATCGAATCTGCAGGGGCTGCCTCAGGAAAGGCTCACGTGATTAAAAGTCACCACAACGTTGGTGGTCTTCCAGAGGATATGCGGATGGAGCTTGTTGAGCCGTTACGCGAACTGTTTAAGGATGAAGTTCGGATTCTCGGTGTCACGCTTGGCCTTCCTCCGTCGATGGTTTACCGCCACCCGTTCCCGGGGCCAGGACTCGGTGTGCGTATCTTGGGCGAGGTGCATAAGCGATCGGCTGATATCTTGCGCAAAGCGGATCACATTTTTATTGAAGAATTAAGAAAGGCTGACCTGTACGACAAGGTCTCGCAGGCATTTGCGGTCTTCTTGCCGGTAAACTCTGTCGGGGTTGTTGGCGATCAGCGCCGTTACGCGCCGGTTGTGGCACTTCGAGCAGTTGAGACGATTGACTTTATGACAGCTCGTTGGGCGCATTTACCCTATGAGTTCATCGAGCGCGTGTCAGGTCGAATCATCAATGAGATAGAAGATGTGAGTCGCGTCGTGTATGACGTTAGTTCCAAGCCACCTGCCACCATAGAGTGGGAGT
>ERZ1089242.94-NODE-94-length-11475-cov-6.661384_pt1 | contig 11475 bp, 13 predicted proteins | sample MGYA00383555_ERZ1089242 | MGnify/ENA primary metagenome ERZ1089242 (study PRJEB34543, sample SAMEA5968659) | marine metagenome | biome: water | collected 2014-06-21 | depth 0 m | study: Ocean Sampling Day (OSD) data from North Adriatic Sea
GGGCTAGTTTTACGATAATTTCCTTTCGTTTAATTTTCATTTAGGTAGTTTGCTTAATAGAAACTTTTTAAAGATATGAGCGATCAATTTATTTTTTGGGACTTAGAGACCACCGGTCGAAATGATAAGTATGACCAGATAACCCAAGTGGGTGCCGTTCTAACTAATCAAAACTTCGAGGTAAAAGATAAATTAGAAATTCACTCCAAGCTTCGTGAGGGAAAATGGTTTGAGCCTGGAGCACTTATCACCACAGGTGTTGACCCGATTAATTTATTCAAAAACAACTACCCCAATTATTATGAGGCAAGCGCCCAACTTTACGAAACATTTCTACAATGGTCTTCGCCATCTGCCATTTTTGTGGGTTTCAATAATATCAATTTTGATGAACCGTTTTTAAGACAAGCCTTATATCAAAATTTAATGCCTGAACTTTATATGACCGTCACAAATAATAATACTAGGATGGATGTATTTGATATTTTGAGATTAGTATCCGTCTATAGCCCTGAGCACATTAAATTTAATGAAGACGATCAGGGGTATCCTATTCTTAAACTCGATCAAATATTCAAACTAAATAATATTTCAATTAGCTATGAAGCTGGACCTCATGATGCTGTCTTTGATAGTCTTGTCACATTGGAGTTAAATAAAATTTTAAGTATTCGCTGTCCTCAAATTTGGAATGCCGCTTATGAATTTCGATTACGAGAGACACCCAAAAAATTTATGCTGTCTAATTTAGTTTTCACGAATACTACTTTTTGGGGAAGAAGACCCACCATTAAAGCCCAAACCTTAATTGGAGGCATCCCAGGGAAAAATCATCATTACTTGGTCTATAATCTTTTCTTTGATCCTAAAAAACTTCAAGATTTAGACGACAAAGAACTTTTAAAGAAAATGAATGACGGGGCAAAAAGAATTTGTGAGGTCTTTGATGGTTCTAAGTCAAAGACATTATTAAGTGAAAGCTATTGTTTTAAAAATACTAAGTTTGCAGAAATTGGCGTTGATGAACTCCGTCTCAGAGCCAACTTTATTAAAAATAATGAAGAATTTTGTTCTCGTTTAATTCAACTGCATTTAGATAATCAAAAGTCTTGGCCGGAACCATTTAATATTGAAGAGAGAATTTTTGAGAGCTTTCCCTCCCCGCAAGATAAAAAATTAATGATTGATTTTCATACCGCCTCCAATTCCAAAAAATATGAAGTATCCCAACAATTTAAAGATGAAAGATATAAAGAATTAGCAATCAGGATTATTTATGAAATTGCTCCTCAAACTCTCCCTGAGCAAGAAAAAAGAAATTATGAATTAGAAATACAGGAAAGATTTAATGACGATGATAAAGCAAAATGGAATTCTAAAAATAGAATATTGGCAAGCTTGGAGACAGATTTAGATAAAATGATTGAAGATGAAAATGAACGAGTTCAATTTAAACAACGAGTCATTACCTTTTTAAATAATGAGTCAGCTAAATGGGGATAGAAAAATAAACTATCATTCTCAAAATTAGTTTTTATCTTTTAGATAAATATTTTTAATATATTGACCGTAATCTGACTTTATAAATTTTTCCGCAATTTTTAATAGAGCTTCTTTATTGATAAATCCTTTTTCATAGGAGGCAATTTCATAAGACCCGACTTTTATTCCATTTTCCATTTCATACCTCTTTACTTTTTGAGCGGCCGTGAGCAGAGCATCTGCATTACCCGTATCATGCCAAATAATATTTTCATCAAGTCTTTGAAGGGCTAATTTGTTTTGAGATAAATAGATTTCTATTAAATCAGTAATTTCCAATTCACCTCGCGCTGAAGGTTTTAAAGTTTTCACGTGCTCACAAGCGCTCGAGTCAAAAAAATACATTCCAGGAGTAATAAGATTGCTTTTAGGTTGGAGAGGTTTTTCTTCAATTCCAATTATATTATCATTTTGATCTAGCTCAATAACACCATATTTTTCAGGATCTGGGACAGGCAATCCAAAAATACTACCGCCTTCTTGCTTCATCTTTGATAATGCTTCCTCGGCATAATTAAAAAAATTTTTTCCTAAAAAAACATTATCACTTAAAGCTAAAACAGAAGAAGCACCATCTAGGAAATCTTCAGCTATAAAATAAGCGTCGGAAATACCTCTTTGTATTTTTTGTATCTTATAGGAAAAATTTAAACCCACTTCTTTTCCTGAGCCAAAAGTTTTTTGAAAAATAGGCAAGTCATCTTCTTGAACGATAAAAAGAATTTCTCTAATCCCTAGGCGCACTAAAGTTTCTAGGGGATAATAAATCATGGGTTTGTCATAAAGAGGAAGTAGGGGTTTAGAGGCAGGCAATGTTGCGGGCATTAATCGGGTGCCCTTGCCTGCAGCAAGGATAATTCCTTTAGTATCAAATGACATGTTTAGTTAAATATCAATATAGCGGGCAGTAAGATCACTGCAAAGCCTATTAAAATAAAATTAATTTTTTTATTGCTCTGAGAAGAGTCAAAGATATCTCGAAAAGATATGAAGTTGAGCAATTTGTATGACTCATCGACGATTGGCAAATGTCTAATATTATTAGATTTCATTAATCTTAAGGCCTCAATTTGACTAGTTTTTTTTGTAACGGTGATCACTTGGCTCGTCATAATATCCTTGGCGGTTACAAGATCCGAGTCTCGACCGTTTTTTACTAATTTTCGAACAATATCTCTTTCAGAGACAACCCCTAATAAATGGCTATTTTCATCAACAATCGGAACGGCTCCGATGTCTTGAAGATCCATCATATCTGCTATTTCACTGACTGTAGAATCAGCATTAAAAGTTCGGCAAATTGTATTTAATTTGACTTTTTCAAGGTCTCCAATTGAACTCATGGTTTGAATATAAATTGAAAAGACCAAGTCTTGAATTACCATTTTTGAAGCACTATTTAGCTTCAAAAAGTTGAATTAATTGAATATCTTTAATCCCATTACATGTTTCGATTTTTCAAATTAAAAAAATGGTTTTTATGGGCCTGGGGCGGTAGTGCCACCATATTAATTAGTCTTTGGTTGCAGGTTCAAATCGATGTCAAAATTAATGAATGGTTCGGTACCTTTTATGACATGATTCAAAAGGCTTTAGCCGAACCTAATTCTATTACCATCGAAGAGTACTGGGGAGGGTTATTGTCTTTTATTACTCTTGCAGCTGTTTATGTCGGCATCGCGGTCTTGGTTAGTTATTTTACAGCCCACTTCTTATTTCGATGGAGAACGGCCATGGTTGAGTGGTATCATAGCGTCTATAATGATGCTCGAAAAATTGAAGGAGCATCGCAGCGCGTTCAAGAAGATACCATCAAATTTAGTCGAATTATGGAGGGTCTTGGAACCAGTTTGATTGAGTCGCTAATGGTAGTCGTTGAGTTTCTTCCTATCCTTTTAGGACTCAGTATTGGCATACCAATTTTCTTTTTTGGTGATTGGGAGTATGGCCTTGTGGTAGGAGCTCTTATATGGTCCGTTGGGGGAACCGCCTTTTTAATTTTATTAGGGATGATCTTAAGATTAGTTGGTGTTGAATATGATCTTCAAAAACAAGAGGCGGCTTATCGAAAGATACTCGTGATAGCAGAGGATGATGAAACTGTCCGTCCAAAAACAATTGATGAACTATTCAATGATGTGCGAAAAATACATTTTACCTCTTATATTCGTTATCTTTATTTTAACATTGGTAGAATTGCCTATCTGCAAGCAAATGTTTTAAGTGCGTATGTATTTTTAGCTCCAGCCATTGTGGCAGGAGTAGTCACCTTAGGTGTGATGCAACAAATTATCCGAGCATTTGGAAGAGTAGAAGGATCGATGCAATATCTTTTAAAGTCATGGCCTACCATTATAGAACTCGTTAGTGTCTATAAACGATTAAGAGAGTTTGAACGTCAACTGAAATCTACGACAGATACTGCCAAGGTGCCTGAGTAAAAATCTTAGACATTGTATAAATCGCGCTTATTACAATTATCAGAATAACTACCCATACCCATTTGTTCTTACCTTCGTAGTTTTCACCATTTTTACTTGAGTCAGCCATAAATTTTAATTAATACAAAAATATAAAAAAATCAATTAGGCTTTTTTAATAAATCGAGTTCGAGTTATCTCTTCATAGTCTTTAAATAATTTTTGGGCCAATAAATTACTTTTTTCTACCCCTTTAATAACTAAATCAAGTTTCTTTTCTTTAGCAATAGACTCGATTTTATTCATTAAGGACCGTGCTACCCCTATTTTACGAAAATCAGGAAGAACAAAAAGCACATCAATTTCTATTATTTTTTGAAAATAGGTCTCATTTATTCGTCCTACAATAATGCCCATAAATTTATCCTCATTTTTTGCAGCAAAAGCAAAAAAATCATCTTGAAAAAGATTATTCCAGAACATGTCGAAATTAATATTATCGTATTGAAAAGTATGGGAAGGGGGCGTCTGATTGATAATTTCTTTCCAACTTTGAATGTGAATTTCTTTTGGTTTTTCAATTGTAAACATATGATTGAATTCTATCAATTCCCTATAGTCCCTGAAAGTATTTATTATTGAGTATCTTGATCTAGAGGATATAGTCCCCACTTCTTATATATAAAGACATGTTTGAAAAGCTAAAAAAGTATTTTGAGTCTATAAAATCTCGCGATCCTGCGGCTACTTCCTTGCTTTTAGTTTTGCTCACCTATCCAGGAGTTAAGGCAGTCTTTTTTCATCGAATAGCCAATTTTATTTGGGGGTTGAATCTCAAGATCCCTGCAAGAATGATATCTCAATTATCTCGTTTTTTAACTGGGATTGAAATTCACCCAGCAGCAAAGATTGGAAAAAACTTATTTATTGATCATGGGATGGGAGTGGTGATTGGGGAGACTGCTGAAATCGGTGACAATGTTACTTTGTATCACGGAGTTACTTTAGGAGGGGTGTCCCCAGCGATTAAATCTTCTGAGCAAGTGGGAATTAAAAGACATCCTACTCTAGAAAATGATGTGATTGTTGGATCGGGAGCGCAAATTTTAGGTCCAGTAACAGTGAAAGAATGCGCAAGGATTGGATCCAATGCTGTGGTTACAAAAGATGTTCCTAAATGTGGCGTCATGATTGGTATTCCAGCTAAAAATATTAAAACAGGGACCAAAAAACCTGATACGAGTTTTGCACCGTACGCGGTAACTAAAAAATAAAAGGAGCAGTAATGAACATAGTTAACTTTACCCCCATGGAGTCACTTCTTGGTGGGTTAATTATCGGACTGGCCGTCGCCATTCTTTATTTAATGAGAGGTAATTACACCGGGATCAGTGGAATTTATTTTAATGTAATCTCTGTTAACAAATCAGGATTTTTGTGGAGATTTTTATTTATTACGGGTCTGATTATAGGACCAGTTATTTTAAGTTTTTTTTCCTTTACGGATTTAGGTTTTGAAATGCCCAACACCAATCCCATAATTGTTATCTTAGGTGGTCTACTTGTGGGTTATGGAACCCAATTAGGTTCAGGATGTACCTCGGGTCATGGTGTTTGTGGAATTGGACGGCTATCAATAAGATCGATTGTTGGTACTTGTGTGTTTGTGGGCGCTGGTGTGGTCACCGTTTTTATTACAAGATCCCTAGGATGGGTGGTGTTGTAATGATGAAAAATATTTTTATTCCTTTAACCAGCGGGATTATTTTTGGTATTGGACTCGTAATCGCAGGGATGACGAATCCTGCTAAAGTCATGGGATTTTTAAATGTTTTTGGAAACTGGGACCCTTCCCTGATGTTTGTCATGGGTGGCGCTATTATTGTTAGTATGCCTGCATTCTTATTTATAGGAAAGAAAATGTCAGCTCCTCTCTTTAACAAAGAGGAAGGTTTCAGCCAACAATTAAAGAAAAATATTGATAGCCCGTTAGTCCTAGGTTCTGCGATGTTTGGTATTGGATGGGCGCTAGTGGGATTTTGCCCAGGCCCTGCTATTGCCGCCCTCACTCAAGTTGACGGCAATGTCTTTATGTTTTTTATAGCCATGTCGATTGGCATGCTGCTAAAAAAAATAATTTAAATTTGATTTATTCGCTCAAGTAGCTGATCGGCAATTTCAATATCTTGATTTTGGTTTTGTTGAAAAGCTGCTTGACGTTTCGAGCCCGGTAATCTGGCACCCTCTTGTTCTATAATTGAACTTATTAAAGACTGAATTGACTCTTTATAATTAGAGTTAAATTTTTCTGCATCAATCGCTATAAAAAATTGCCCGGTGCTGGGCGGACCACCATCTTCGCCGGCAAAAGAAGATGCTTTCGTTCCTAAATTACCCCCCGCAATACAAGCGGTAAAAATTTCTACGAGCAAACCTGTGCCAAATCCTTTATATCCTCCGCTGGGTGCCATGGTGCCTTTTAAGGCTTCTTGAGCATTAGTTGTAACCTTACCTTGGCTATCAAAAGCCCAACCTTCAGGTATCGACTCCCCTGTTTTTGCTCGAACCGAAATTTCGCTTTTAGCAACTACGCTAGCTGATTGATCAATTATGATTTGAGCTTGTCCATCTAAGGGAACCGCTAGTGAAAAGGGGTTGGTTCCAACAACCGCTTTCATTCCTCCTATTGGAGCAATCGATGCTGGCGCATTGGTAAAACCCAAACCTATAAACCCTTTTTCAGCAATTCGTTTTGTATGAAATCCCAAGACCCCACAATTATAAGAATTATAAATTGACATAACAGCGACAGACTCTTGTGAAGTCATTTCAAATAAACTACTTAAACCTAAGTCAATAGCGGTGTGAGCAAATCCATGGTCTGCATTGACTTTTAATGCTGCGCTGGAAATCTTATTAAATGAGGGTTTTGCTTGTCCGTTGATCTTGCCTATTTTCAAGTGATTGCAATAAATAGGCAAATAATGAAATCCATGACTTTTAATTCCACTATATTCTGCATCTAAAATTCCCTGAATGATGCCATCTGTATTTTCAGGCATACAATTTGATTTAATTAGCTTTTCTCTAATTAATTCAATAGCTTTTTCTCTAGAAAAGACAGGCATCCAAGAATTAGATTAATTTTGAGTCACTATGCAAGTAAATTCGTTAATAATTTTTAAACAAAACCTAAATTATATTTGCATCATTTCCGGCTAAATGTTTAACTAAACTTACATATTTTTATTATTTATGAAAAATAAGGAGGAATAATAATGAAGTCTATTAAAACTTTCTTTCTATCAACTGTTTTATCCCTGAGCTTTGGTGCATTTGTATCAGCTAATGCGGGCGGTCACTCAGATTGTGGAAAAGTTACTATTGCTGAAATGACATGGCAATCCGCTGCTGTTTTAGCTCACTTAGATGCTAAAATTTTATCATCAGGCTACGGATGTGATGTTGAGTTAGTTCCTGGGGACACAATGCCTACTGGAACGTCAATGATTGAAAAAGGTGAGCCAGATATTGCACCTGAATTATGGACAAATGGTCTTGGTCCCCTTTTAGCACCCGCTGTTGCTGAAGGTAGAATTGCTTCTGCCGGTGAGTCAATTAAAGGTGGTGCACTAGAGTCATGGTGGATTCCAGCATATATGCTTGATGATCATCCTGAGTTAGCGACTATTGAAGGTGTTTTAGCTAACCCGCAACTATTCCCAGATCCAGAAGATCCTTCGATGGCTGCTGTTCATGGTTGTCCTGCAGGTTGGAACTGTCAAATCACCTCTGGTCAATTATTCAAAGCAGCTGATATGGGTAGTAAAGGTTGGAACTTAATTGATCCCGGTTCAGGTGCTGGTCTTGCTGGCGCAATGGCCGAAGCTTATAACAAAGGTGACGGATGGATCGGTTATTACTGGGGTCCTACAGCTATCTTAGGTCAAGTTGAAATGGTTCAAGTTGATATGGGTCCGCACGATTCTGCTGAGTGGGATAGATGTATTGGCTCAACACCTGATTGTCCAGATCCACAGTTAATGAACTTCCCTGTTTCAACAGTGGAAATCTATGTATCAAAGAAGATCATGGATAATGATACTGTGATGGATTATCTTGGTAAAAGAGGAATGACTAGCGCTCAAATAAGTGGAATTTTAGCTGCAGCTGATGCAGATCAATTATCCCCTGAAGAGGCAGCAGAATACATTCTTAAAGAAAGAGGAGACCTATGGGAAAATATGGTTTCTTCTGATGCCGCCGCTAAGATTAAGGCATCCTTATAGTCCTATTACACAATCAATCTTACCAAGCCCTAAATTTTTAGGGCTTGGTATAAAATTGAATATCTATGGCAAAAGAAACAAACTTCCTTACTGAGTTTCCAACTCTTCCTGTTGAGTTAATTCGAGCTTTTAAAAAAACCACCGACGCCTCCTACAAGGCTTTTTCTAGAGAGTATGGTGACTATATTGAGTCTTTCTTTAACCCTCTTTTAAAATTTTTAGTTTTTTGGGAAAAATTATTAGTAGGCACTCCTTGGCCAATTATCATTGGTGTAGTTTGTGTTTTCGCATTTTATGGCACTCGTAGTTATAAAATAGTTATTGGAATTATTATTTCATTCTTTTTTGTAGGATACATGGGTATGTGGAATGACATGATGGAATCGATGGGATTTATTATTGTTGCAACTATTATGGCAATAGCTTTTGGCATACCGCTTGGGATTTGGATGGCAAAATCCAATCGAGCTCAAGCAATCATCACTCCTATCCTAGATTTTATGCAAACCCTTCCACCCTTTGTTTATTTAATTCCAGTTGTCATGTTATTGGGTATTGGAAAAATTCCGGGATTAATATCTGTCATTGTCTATGCCATACCTCCAATGATCCGTTTGACAAACTTAGGAATAAGAGAAGTTGATCATGAAATTCTTGAGGCAGCCGACTCCTTCGGGGCCACACCATGGCAAAAACTAACTCAAGTTCAATTTCCTTTAGCCCTTCCCACTATTTTTGCCGGGGTTAATCAAACAATTATGATGGCATTAGCCATGGTAATTATCGCATCCATGATTGGAGTCAAAGGACTTGGCCAGGAAGTTTTAAGAGCAATTACTAATCAATATTTTACCCTTGGAATGTTGAATGGATTGGCAATAGTTATTTTAGCTATTGTTTTTGATAGAATTTCTCAAGCATATGGAAAGAGAATTCAAAAACATCGTTCTGGAGACGCTATTTAATTATGCCCTCAAACAAAATTGAAATTAAAAATTTATATAAAATTTTTGGACCAAACCCATCATCTCTTATTGAAAAAGTAAATAGTGGCGTTGGTAAAGATGAGTTGTTGGAAGAATATAGGCATGTCTTAGGTTTAAATAAGATTAATTTAAATATAGCCGACCATTCATTACAGGTTATCATGGGATTATCTGGTTCGGGCAAATCAACTTTAATTAGACATATTAATAGACTTATTGAACCCACCTCGGGAGAAATGATTGTTGATGGTCAAGATGTGCTCACTCTTAGTCAAAAGGAGTTGCTTGAATTTAGAAAAAACAAAACCGCTATGGTTTTTCAAAAATTTGCTTTATTGCCACATAAAACTGTTTTACAAAATGTTTCTTTTGGGCTTTTTATCAAACAAGTGGAGCAAGGCGAGGCTGAAAAAAAATCTATGCATTGGATAGATCGTGTTGGGTTATTAGGCTACGAACATCGATATCCTCAGCAACTCTCTGGTGGTATGCAACAAAGAGTAGGGCTGGCAAGAGCTTTGGCTAATGATCCTGATATTTTATTGATGGACGAGGCTTTCAGTGCACTAGATCCCCTTATTCGAAAAGATATGCAAGACATATTATTGGAGCTGCAATTAGAATTAAAAAAGACGGTTGTATTTATTACCCATGATTTAGATGAAGCCTTAAAACTTGGAGATAATATTGCTATTTTAAAAGATGGCTCCATGGATCAAGAGGGCAATGCTGTGGATATACTTTTAGATCCAAAAACTGAATATGTAAAAAAATTTGTTGAAGATGTAAATCGTAGCAGAGTTCTAAAAGCAAAAAATATAATGCAAGATCCATCAAAAATTTCTAAAGAATTATTGGCCGGTCAAACCATGAAGGTCAAAAGTGAAGATGTTATTGAAAAATTTATTGATAAAGTCGTTGTTGAAAAACCTAACTTATTAGAAGTGACAGATAACAATGGTTTATCTATAGGATACCTTACCTCTGAGAGATTGTCTCAAATTTTGAGAAAATAGTTAGATGAATAATTGTAATTATATAGGTGGGCAATGGGTCCAAGGAAAAGGCTCAATTATCAATATTAATCCTTCTGATACCTCAGACATCATAGCTGAATATTCTTCAGCGACATCTGATCAATTTGAACAAGCTGTTCAATCCGCTCTTCAAGCCCAAAGAGAGTGGGAAAAAGTAGGAATTGAAAAAAAATCTCAAATACTTATCAAAATTGGTGATGAATTAATTCATAAGTCTAAAGAATTAGGGGAATTATTATCTCGAGAGGAAGGCAAGCCTCTCGCTGAAGGTGTGGGTGAGGTTGCTCGTGCAGGACAACAATTTCAATATTATGGATCTGAGTGTCTTCGACTGTACGGAGAAAAAATTCCTTCCACTCGTCCAGGCTTTCAGGTGGAAATATCTCGGGAACCCCTAGGTGTCATAGGAATAATTTCTCCATGGAATTTTCCAATTGCAATTCCAGCATGGAAAGCGGCCCCTGCTTTAATGTGTGGCAACGCAGTAATCTTAAAACCAGCTTCGTTAACCCCTGCGAGCGCAATTGAATTAACCAAAATTATTGCAAATCAAGATATTCCTGAAGGGTTGTTTAATTTAGTCCTTGGCTCTGGTGGAGATGTAGGTAACAAAATTGCTACACATAAAGATATTGTCGCTATCACTTTCACAGGATCGGTTGATGTGGGAAAAAAATTATATCAAGACGCTTCTCCGCAATTAAAAAAGATGCAAATGGAAATGGGTTCTAAAAATCCATTAGTAGTTATGGATGATGCTGATTTACAAACAGCCATTGCTTGTGCCTCTAATGGGGCCTATGGAGGCACTGGTCAAAAATGTACTGCTTCTTCGAGATTAATTGTCCATGAAAAAATTTATAAAGAATTTGTCGAAGGTTTAATTGAAAATATTAAAAATATTAAGGTAGGTCACGCTTTAGATGAAGGCACTCAAATGGGACCTGCCTCTAATCAATCTCAATACGAGTCGAATTTGAATTATGTCGAAATTGGAAAAGGTGAAGCAAAATTAGCTTATGGAGGAAATCCGATGAATATGAGAACTGCAGGTTATTTCATGGAACCGACTTTATTCATCGATGGTGATAACAAGTCTCGTATCAATCAGGAAGAAATGTTTGGACCTATAGCATGTCTTATTCCTGCTAAAAATTTAGAACACGCCCTAGAAATAGCTAATGATACAGATTTTGGTTTA
>ERZ1089242.96-NODE-96-length-11409-cov-8.838999_pt1 | contig 11409 bp, 12 predicted proteins | sample MGYA00383555_ERZ1089242 | MGnify/ENA primary metagenome ERZ1089242 (study PRJEB34543, sample SAMEA5968659) | marine metagenome | biome: water | collected 2014-06-21 | depth 0 m | study: Ocean Sampling Day (OSD) data from North Adriatic Sea
CGCTATATCGAGTCCCTCATGGTCGTCTCGGCGATTGATGGATTTGACGATCTTTGAATTGTAATATTTAATAAAAAATCATGAACAGCCCGAACACCCAAGGTAAATACTCAAAACTATTAGAGAGCTTGAGGCTCTATAATACCTACAGCTGGATGGCCTTTATCCCTTTGGGGGCATTACTGCACTTTTTATTCGATTTTAGTTATGTTGCAGGTTTGTGGTTTGGTATAAATCTTATGCTTCTGGCGATGTGGGCCATCGTCTATCTTTTAAATAACTTTTCGAAATCCGATTCTTAAAATCTTACAGCAGGTACGAAGCTAAAAAGGTAAGTGTGCGAGACCATACTAAGGTAGAAAATTCATTCATAAAAATTACATAATTCCTTAAGACTTATTTCATAATAATCATTTCTTATCCTTGCATGATTAAAAAAATACTTAAAGGAGCACTTCCTTTCTTAATATTGTTGATGCCAAGTTGGGCATCAGCTGAAAAACTAACTATTTTACATATCAATGACCATCACTCTCACTTAGAAGCAAACGGTAGCATGGGATTGGATTTAGACGGTGAGTCCACTAGAACGAAATCTGGCGGCTTTCCCTCTGTTGTCACGAAAATCAAAGAGCTGAGATCAGAAAACCCAAACTCACTTACTCTTCATGCGGGAGACGCAACTAATGGAACATTGTATTTCACTTTATTTGAAGGGGAAGCTGACGCCGCTTTAATGAACTATGTGTGTTTTGATGCCTTTGTAGTTGGAAATCATGAATTTAATAATGGTGATCAAGGTTTGGTAACTTTCCTTGACTACCTCAAAGAGGGAAATTGTCAGACACCTGTTCTCGGAGCAAACGTTCAACCTGAAGTCGGCGTTTCTCCTTTAGCTAAATCATCTGCGGAAGATTACATCCAGCCTTATACTGTGGTTGAGCGTAACGGAGAGAAAGTTGGAATTATTGGCATTGTGATCTCCAAAAAAACAAAGATGTCTTCTAATCCCGATGACACAACCATGTTTTTAGATGAAGTGACCACCGCTCAAAAATACGCTGATGAACTTAAGGCGCAAGGAGTGGATCGAGTCATTCTGCTCTCTCACTACGGTTACGATAACGACTTGGCACTCGCCCAAAATACATCGGGTATTGATATTATTGTCGGGGGAGACTCCCACAGCCTATTAGGTGACCTTAGTGACTTAGGATTAAAACCGAGTGGTTCGTATCCAACCATGGTCAGTGACGCATCTGGCAATGATGTTTGTGTGGTAACCGCATGGCAGTACTCACAAATCGTAGGAGAACTGCACGCCGAATTTGACGGCCAGGGAAATATTACCTCTTGTATGGGAACACCGCATATGATGCTGGCTGACTCATTTAAAAGAAAAAATGCTGACGGGGAAAGAGTTGAAATTGAAGATGGCTACCGCGATGCAGTTTATAATGTCATCAAAGTCAACCCGTCCTTATCGATTGTTGAGCCGGATGCAGATGCACAAGCGTTAATGGCGAACTATTCCTCTAAAATTGATGAATTTAGTTCTGAGGTCATTGGTACCGTAAGCGAAGATCTTTGTTTAGAGAGAATCCCAGGACAGGGAAAATCCAAAATGTGTGATCCTTCAAAGACAGCAAAGAACGGATCCGACATCTCTAACATCGTTGCACAAGCATTTAGGCAAATGTCAAACTTAAGTGACATTGCAATTCAAAACGGCGGCGGTACACGTGTAGACGTTGCAGCTGGTGATTACACACTGGGGGATGCATACACACTTCTTCCCTTTAGTAATACAATCGTTGAGTTATCTATGACAGGCGAAGAAATTAAGAACGTCCTCGAGGATGCTTTGGATTACGCTCTTGACCCTGATGGTTCCACTGGTGCCTATCCATATGCAGCCGGCCTACGATGGGATGTTGACTCCTCTCAGCCAAAAGGTAATCGAATTTCTAACTTAGAATTTAAAGGTAGATCGGACAGTTCATGGTCTGCGCTGAATATGTCACAAACCTATACCGTAGCCACCAATAACTATATTGCTGGTGGTAAAGACGGATACTTAACTTTTGGTGATATTTCAAAAGAGGGGCGCGTAGTAGATACATATTTGGGATACGCTCAATCGTTTGTTGATTATGTCAAAAATGTAGGAACGATTAACAAACTTCCGATATCTGAATATTCTACTCAGTCTTTCAAGTAAATCATTATGCGAGCCCGTGATTTTCACGGGCTACGCTCTTATTGAAACTTAGTAAATTTTTATAATCTCCCAATTTGATTTCATTATAAATAAATGAATTTGAGAAATTTTTATTTTTATAAGTATACCGGAATATTTTTTTTACACCTGCAGCTCTTGCGGATTTAATACCTGCATCAGAGTCTTCAATGACGGCCACATCTGACGGTTTGAGGTTAAGTTTTTCACATGCCTTTTTATACCCATCAGGGCTAGGTTTTGGTTTCACTTTATTTTTACACGAGATAATGAAAGAAAAATATTGATTGATATTGTGATATTTTAAAACTTTAAGAACACGTTCTTTTTTTGCATTTGTAACAATCGCTTTAGGCTGACTAATCATCCCGAGAGTTTTTTTCAGGTTTGGAAATAAAGAGGGAGTATTTTCAAAATATTCGTCCACCAAAAAATTGTATTCTCTAAGTATGTCATTAATAGTTTTTTTAGATTCTATATGCGGAAAATGTTTGCTAAGAATATTAACTACTGGGGTTCCGATAAGGTGGTGATAGGTGATAAATTTTTCGAATCTTAGATTAAATTTTCCAAGACATTTTTTTAAAATGTTAAAGCGTTTGGGTTCAGAATTGATCATTACACCATCAAAATCAAATAAATAGGCTTTAATTGTCTTTTTTTTATCCATAAAAATAAAATTGATATTTGCTATTTAACATTAATTTAAAGTATCTCCTCTATATTAATTAAATGTTAAGGTCAGACTGGATCTCAATTTTTTCGAAAACAAGTGAGGATCGCCTCAAAAATACACTTGACCATATAAACTTTAAAGAGAGCTATGATGTGTTATTTGGCCCAGATATCGGCTCAATTATGATCCAAGGTAGAGCAGGAGGATCTGGTGATAAATTTAATTTGGGAGAGGCTACGCTCACGAAATGTATTGTACAATTCCAGGGGAAAACTGGCTATTCTTATCATTTAGGTAGAAATCTCATTAAAAGCGAGTACGGAGCTGTTCTGGATGCATTGATGCAAATTGAAAGTTACCACTCACAATTGTTGATTTACGTCAAAGAATTTCAAGAGGAAATACAAAAAGAAAAAAATAAAATTATTGCTGACTCAAGTGAAAGCAAAGTAGATTTTTTTACCATGGTTAGGGGAGATTAGTTTTGGAACAAATCGGCTTTAAAGATAAAACATTTGAGTCCCAAGAGGCATTTCGTCTAATCTTACAAGCTACCTCGAATCCTGGAAAAAAAATTCAATTTACCAATGACTATCATTCCCTAGAAAATCTTAATGCCTCATCTATCAATATTATTTTTACGCTTTTGGATCTCGATACAAATGTATTCATTCAAAGTGCTCAGGAAAGCAACATATCTAATTTTATCAAATTACATACAGGCGCCCCAATTACTAAAAATAAAGTGGAGTCTGATTTTGCTGTTGTTACCGATGGAGATTTAGATTTTGACTCTTTTAATGAGGGGTTAGACCAATACCCTGATAAGGCAACTACATTAATAATTCAAATTCATAGCATGAGCCAGGGAGAAGATTTTGTCCTCTCGGGGCCAGGCATTAAAAATTCAAATCTTATCACCTTAAGTGGAATTCCTCATAATTTTAAAGAGAAGGTAAACGCCAACTCTTCAAAATTTCCATTAGGTGTTGATATTTTTTTAACGTGTAAGAATGAACTTATCTCCTTACCCCGAACCATTAAAATAATTAACTAATGTATGTAGCTGTTAAAGGTGGAGAAAAGGCGATAAAAAGTTCGATTGATCTTTTAGAGCAAAAAAGAAAACATATTTCAGCTAATCAAGATATTCAAATAAGCCAATTAATAGAACAACTCAGTTTTGCAGTTGACCGCGTGCTCTCAGAAGGGTCTTTATATGATAAAAATTTATCGGCTCTTTCCATCAAGCAGGCTCAAGGAGATTTAGTAGAGGCAATATTTATTTTAAGAGCCTATAGAACAACTTTAGAGAGGTTTTCTTACAGTGTTCCCATTGATACAGGCTCAATGACTGTAAAAAGAAGGATATCTGCAACATTTAAGGATATTCCTGGCGGTCAGATTTTGGGACCGACATTTGACTATACTCATAGACTCCTTGATTTTTCACTGCTCAAGGAAAAAGAAGTACCCCAAATGCAAAATACTTCTGTTAGTGACGATAAAGTTTTTTTTCCAAGAGTGATGGATTTTTTAAACAACGAAGGTTTGATGGAAAAAGAAATTGAAAAATTAAATTCTAAACCTTTTGATATTACTCGCGAGCCGATGAAATTTCCTGCCGCAAGAGATCAGTGGCTTCAAATCTTATCCAGAAGTGATGAAGGATTTTTATTAGGGTTATCGTATTCGGCTATCAGAGGATTTGGCAGTAAAGGAACCCATCCTTTTGTTGGTGAAATTCGATATGGGTTTGTTGATGTAAAAATATTTCCTGAAGAATTAGGATTTGAAATTTGCGTCGGTGAAATTGAAGTATCGGAATGTGAAATGGTTGATCAATTTGAGGGCAGTAAAAAAAAAGCACCCCAATTCACTCGAGGTTACGGCCTTACGTTTGGTTACAACGAGAGAAAAGCTATGTCTATTTCCATTATTGATAGAGCCCTGAAAAGTGAGGAATACGGTGAGGAAATTAGATTTCCAATCCAAGATCAAGAATTTGTGCTTTATCACTCCGATAATGTGGAGGCTCAAGGATTTGTCTCACACCTCAAACTACCCCATTATGTGGATTTTCAAGGAGAATTAAATCTCATCAGAGAATTAAGAAAAAAAATTTTGAAAGAAAACAAAGATGATTGATGGTTTTAATTTTGCCTACTTAGATGAGGCCACTAAAAGAATGATCCGAAGGACTATACTAAAAGCCATTTGCATCCCTGGTTATCAATGTCCATTTGGAGGAAGAGAAATGCCGCTTGCTTATGGTTGGGGTACGGGAGGCATCCAGGTAACCGCTTCAATCATCGGTATGAATGACACCTTAAAAGTCATTGATCAGGGAGCAGACGATACGACCAATGCTATATCCATTAAAAATTTTTTTAAAAAAGTGTGTCAAATTAAAACAACAGAAGATACGGAGAACGCTAGCATCATCCAAACAAGACATAGAATTCCAGAAAAAAAATTATCAGAACATCAAATTCTTGTTTATCAAGTCCCCCAACCAGAACCTTTACGGCGTTTAGAACCCAAGGAACAAGAAACCCGCAAGTTGCACGCATATGAAGAGTATGCCTTGATGCACGTGAAGCTTTATGAAGAAATATCTCATTATGGATCTGTGATAAAAACATATGCCTATCCAGTGAGAACAAACCGACGATACATCACTGACCCCAGCCCGACACCTAAATTTGATAATCCCAAAATGGACTTTATGGAAGCGCTTCAACTGTTTGGCGCAGGTAGAGAGAGAAGAATTTATGCTATTCCTCCCTACACGAGCGTTAAAAGTTTAGATTTTGAAGATCATCCTTTTGAAATACAAACTTGGGACGAGCGTTGTGATATTTGTGGCTCAAATAATAGTTATCTGGATGAGATTATCGTAAACGACAAGGGAGAGAAAAAATTTATTTGCTCTGATACCAATTATTGTGAAAAAAATATAAAAACATAAATGATTATTAAAGATAAAATTTTAGAAGTAAAAAATTTAACTCACTATTATGGGGAACAGGTGGGCTGTGAAGATATTTCTTTTGATTTATATCAAGGAGAAATACTGGGCATAGTCGGTGAGTCGGGCTCTGGTAAAAGCACACTTTTAAAATGTCTTTCAGGACAGATTTCCCCATCTCAAGGAATAATAAATTTTTGTATTGATCAAAATCAACCATTGCAGGACTTATGTAAAATTTCAGAGCAGAAAAAAAGAGCACTCATGAGAAAAGAATGGGGAATAGTTCAACAAAACCCAAGAGACGGCCTGAGATTGAGGGTGAGTGCCGGGGGAAATATTGCTGAGAGAATTATCAATGAGGAAATTAAGAATTACTCGAACATTCGTCATAAAGCCTTGGAATGGATGGATAAAACAGAAATGGAAAAATCTCGCATTGACGATTTTCCCTTAAATTTTTCTGGAGGGATGCAGCAAAGACTTCAGATTTCTAAAATTTTATCCTCCAATCCTAAGCTTGTATATATGGATGAGCCGACGGGCGGATTAGACGTTTCAGTTCAGGCAAAATTGCTCGATACTATCACTATTATTGTCAGAGACTTGAACGTCTCCATGATAATTGTCTCTCACGATCTTGCGGTGGTCAAGTTTTTAACCGATAAGCTATTAGTAATGAAAAGTGGGATGGTCGTTGAAAGTGGTTTAACTGATCGAGTGCTGGATGACCCCCAACATTCTTACACACAATTACTGACTTCTTCAATTTTGCAAGTATGAACCCCTCGATCAAAACAACAAATCTGCAAAAAACTTTTACGCTGCACAATCAAAACTCAACGGAGTTGAAAGTTTTAAAAAATATTAATTTTTCCATATCACCTGGTGAATGCGTTGCGTTGACGGGTAAGTCGGGAACAGGAAAATCTACTTTTTTAAGAATGCTCTATGGTAATTATCTGCCAACTGCTGGCACAATTGAGGTTTTGTATCAGGATACTTATTACGATTTGGTTCATAGTTTAGAACATCAAATCATCTATCTAAGAAAGCATGCCATCGGATATGTAAGTCAATTTTTAGTTGTTATTCCCAGGGTGTCGACGTTTGATATTATTTCAAACACTCTCAAACAACAAGGCACATTGGAAGATGGCTCCAACGAAAAAATCTCCCACCTATTGGAAACACTTAACATTAAAAAAAATATGTGGCATCTCCCTCCAATGACATTTTCGGGAGGCGAACAACAAAGGGTGAATATTGCCAAAACATTTATCGGAGACTACCCAATACTTTTTTTAGACGAGCCCACATCAGCTCTGGATAAAGAAAACACCAAAATCGTCTTAGATTTAATCAAATCAAAGCTTAATAAAAATGTAGCAATAATCACTATTATACATGATGCAACAATACGAAATCAAATTTGTACCAGGGAGTTTAATTTAGAAAATTTTACAGAAGGATGATAATTACGAATGCCAATATTGTGATGTCGGACAAGAATTTTAGAGGTTCGATGGAGTTTGACTCTGATTTCATGAGAATTTCAGACAGTAACCATCACGGGCTGGGGGCATTGGATTTCGAAGGGGATTATCTTTTACCTGGTTTTATTGAAGTCCACACTGATAATCTTGAAAAACACTTTGTTCCAAGACCTAAAACTTTTTGGCCTAACAAACTCTCAGCTGCCCTAGATAATGACAGAGACATAATCGGCTCGGGAATTACAACTGTTTATGATGCAATTTCTATCGGAAGTTATACCCGCGCTAAGAATGAAATTGTTCACGATGTGATTAATGCAGTCGATGAGGGAATTAAAAAAAATATTTTTAAGGCAGATCATTTTATTCATTTGCGATGCGAACTCTCTGATCCTGATTTATTAGAAAATATTGAAAAATATTGTGATAACAAAAATGTTCATTTTGCCTCTCTGATGGACCACACGCCAGGTCAAAGGCAATGGCAAAATAAAGAGAAAATGATTGAATTTTATAAGAAAGACAATGTTGTTATTTCAAGTGGTAACATTGGAATCGATGAGGATTTGATACGATCCAATGATATAGCCATGAAAGCAGAAAGAGAAAACAGACCCAAAGTTGTAGATATCTGGAAATCTCGAAAAATACTCATGGCCAGTCACGATGACACAACGGAAGAGCACGTGATCGAATCAAGTGATTACGGCATTAGCATTGCCGAATTTCCGACTACAATGGCAGCTGTTAAAAAAGCAAAAGAATTAAAAATGGCGAATATTCTTGGTGCGCCCAATTTTATTCGCAATATGTCTCACTCTGGTAATGTTTCAGTAAATGAAATATTTCAAGAAGACCCCTTTTTTGTGGACGCTTTATCATCCGATTATGTGCCATCTAGTTTACTTCAAGCTGTTTTTAAGCTTTTCAATCAAGGGCATAGCATTAGTAAAGCTGTTAGTTATGTCACTAAAAATCCTGCTTTGATTTTATCTTTGGAGCACCTAGGTGAAATTAATGAGAAAAAAAAATCTGATTTTTTAAGAGTTGCTCTTATTAATAATACCCCATTGATTAAAGAGGTTTATAAATCAGGAAAAAGAGTCGCCTAAGTTCGTAACACAAACTTAACTTTTTTTTAATCAAAAATATTTATTTGAAATATACGTTCTAGTCATAGTGCTTATTGAGGCGATTCAAAATGATTGAAATAAAAAATTTAAACAAATACTTTGGCTCAAATCATGCGGTTAAAAATGTAAATATTACCATTCAAGAATCCCAAATGATTGGCATCATTGGCCGGTCCGGTGCAGGAAAATCCACTCTTCTTCGAATTATGAACCGCCTAACTGAGGAGAGTTCTGGTGAGATTATCGTTGATGGTCAAGATATAACTAAACTTAACAAAAAAGATAAAAGAGCATGGCAAAAAAGCTGCGCGATGATATTTCAACAGTTTAACCTTGTTCCAAGACTAGATGTCCTGACAAATGTTGTTTTGGGAAGACTGAATGTTCAACCAACCTTTAAAGGAGCCCTCAAGTTATTCACTAAAGAAGAGAGAATAGACGCTCTTCTCGCTCTTGATGAACTCGGAATGTCTCAAACAGCTCTTCAAAGAGCTGAAACGCTATCGGGAGGACAACAACAACGAGTAGCAATTTGTAGAGCGATGATGCAAGACCCAAAAATGATTCTGGCAGATGAACCTATCGCTTCCCTCGATCCTTTAAATGCTCGTCTGGTAATGGAGTCTCTTAGAAAAATTCACGAAGAGAAAAAAATGACTGTAATAGCAAACCTTCATACCCTCGATACGGCCAAACACTATTGTGACAGAATTATTGGGATGAGTTTAGGAGAAGTAGTTTTTGACGATGTACCCTCCAAGCTGACAGATCAGCTTGCAAAAGAGATCTACGGTGCTGAGGCTGATGAAGCCTTTGAGGCCTCACTTACATCAACAAGTTTGGGGACTACCCAAAAGGCAGAAGCAAGTTAATGCATTTGTCTCAAAGCCTTAGGGCAAACTTTATTAAGGAGAATAACATGACACTTATAAGAACCGTGATCACAATGTTTGCTATCTTTGTGGGTAGTAACGCATTTGCTGGTGGTCACTACGAAGGTCCAAAAATGGACTTAAACGCAATGACTGGGAAGACGTCATTCAACCTTGGTCACTTAGGTGATGAAGCGGCACAAGACATTATTGCAAGAAACCAATGCTTAGACTACTACGTCGAATCTGCATTTGGTGTCCCAGCAAAAACTTTTACATTTAAAGACTATGCCGGAACTATGCAGTCTATGCTTGGGGGTAACCTTGACTGGACATGGTTTGGTGCATCAGGATACGCTGGTATGTATCTGGAAGACCCAACAGCTGTCGTTCCAATTATGACTAGAATGCAACCTACAGGTGATCTTGGTTACTACTCTGTAATGGTAGCAAGAGCTGACTCTGGTATCACATCTATCGAAGATCTAAAAGGAAAACACTTAGGTTTCGCAGATCCTAACTCTACTTCCGGTTACTTAATTCCTTCAATCGAACTACCTGAGCAAGGTATTGATATGGACTCTTATTTCTCAGAGACCTCTTTTAATGGTGGACACGAGAACAATGTTCTAGCAGTGTTAAACGGTGACGTTGACGCTGGTGTAACATGGGTATCTGGTGTTGGTGAATGGGAAGAGGGTTACTCATCAGGTAATCTAAGAAGAATGGTTGAGAAAGGTATCTTGAATATGGATGATATCGTTCAAATTTGGTCATCAAAGCTTATCCCTAACGGTCCGCTTGTCATGCCTACTAATCTTCCAGTAAGAGCTCACCAGGTTTTTGTTGGAATGATGCAGTGGATGCATGAAAACGATCCTGAGTGTTCAGAAAATGTTGCAAACGGCGTTGTCAGAGCATGGGTTCCTGTAGATCACTCTTTCTACGAAACAATTGTGGCTGCAAGAAAAGCAAAAATTGAGGCACAAAAAAGCAACTAAGTAATTATTTAGATAAGGTGAGATTTTTTATATCTCACCTTATTTTTTTAACATGAACTCAACTAAATCTATACCCGATCATATTCAAAAAATAGACGATGATTTATTAAAGCTGGAAAAAGCAAAAAGAAATTATTCTTTTCTCTCAATTGGAATAGTTATTTTAGTTTGTTATTTGGGCGTCAGTGTTTCGGAAAACAGTAATGCGGGAAGCTTTGCAAGGGGTATAAGCAGTTTTTTTGACTATCCGGTTGATATTATATCAGAAGCGTATCAATCTGGTTTTAGTTTTTATGGATTAATTATCAAGTATATACCAGTTTTAATTGAAACCATTAATATGGCCGTTTTTTCTACAACGGTTGGATTTATCTTTGGTTTAATTTTTAGTATTTTTTCGGCGAGAAATTTAATTAAAAACCCAACCGTTGTTTTTTGGGCTCGAAGATTCATGGACGTTTGTAGAGCGTTCCCTGAACTTGTGATTGCTTTAATATTTTTATATTTAATGGGTAAGTCGGCCCTACCAGCTGTTATTGCAATCTCTATCCACACTGCCGGCGCACTCGGCAAGCTCTTCTCTGAGGCTGTGGAGAACTGTGATATGAAACAAATTGAAGGACTGGAGTCTGTGGGAGCTAAATGGATAATGCGCATACGATTTGGCATTATTCCTCAAGTCTTTCCCATCCTTTTATCTTACACGCTCCTTCGTTTAGAAATCAATGTCCGTGCCTCAACCATTCTTGGTTTTGTGGGCGCAGGGGGAATTGGTGAGGTTCTATCGAAAAATATTCAATGGAAATATGGTGCGGATATTTGTGCAGTCATACTTGTACTAGTACTCACCATCACAGCAATTGACTATCTCTCAAGGTATTTTCGAGGGATCTTGATTGGCGACGGAAAAAAAGGTTTGGGTTTCGGTGCAAAAATTTTACCAGGAAAAAATGAATAATGAGTGATGTATCAATTCCTTTAAGAGATAGAATTTATCAAGACAACATTCACGTTTTTAACG
>ERZ1089242.98-NODE-98-length-11075-cov-3.901452_pt1 | contig 11075 bp, 10 predicted proteins | sample MGYA00383555_ERZ1089242 | MGnify/ENA primary metagenome ERZ1089242 (study PRJEB34543, sample SAMEA5968659) | marine metagenome | biome: water | collected 2014-06-21 | depth 0 m | study: Ocean Sampling Day (OSD) data from North Adriatic Sea
AACCACGAGGAGAACGCTCAGGTGCACGGTCAGTAAAATAGTGACGAGAAGAATCAACAAGGGCGCAACGCTGATCATAGCGCGCACGTCAGCGCCGGCTGCAATGGCCGCGAAAAAGGTAAAAGACAAGGCGACACCGACTTCAAATGCGCCTGCGAACCAGTCTCTTATCTGTGGGACAGCTGTGGCTAATGTGACCGTGATAAGAGTCATTATCGCATAGCGCCAGCTGGGCAGATCGAACCACCAGCAAGCGAGATCGGTCGCAGCGACGATACTGGCCGCGGCAGCCAGCGCGTAACTGATACTGGCGGGTGTTACCGTGGTCTTGCTTACCTCGGTGACACGGGTTTCTGTGTGTTGGGTAAAGCGTCCGGCAATCCAATGAGCACCCGGTATCAATGCAAGCACACTGAGAAAGACGGCTGAGAAAAGATTGTCTGCAGCGGTTGCTGCTGAGAAAAATGATGCATCGGCACTGAGCCCGGTAATCTCGCCCAGTGCCGCATAGTTAACAGAACCGCCAATGTAAGTTGATGCAAACAACCCCACGATACCCGCTTCACGACGATCGGCAGCCAAGTCGGCGCCGATACCCAATTGACTCAGATCTAGCAGCAGTGCAGCGACAACAACACCCGCAACTGTGCCAAGAACAGCGACAAGAAAGGCAGCGGTAGTGCGTGATGCCTCTCTCGCAAGTCGTCGTATATCCGCTTGAAACAAAAAAAGTGGGATGAGAAGCGGCACGATATAGCTAAAAATGAAGCTGTAGGCTGGCACGGAGTGAGGAATGATGCCCGTATTCGCAGCGATGATCGCCAATAAAATGACCACTACTGTGCCAGTGACCTTCTGGCCAATGACGGTTCGTTCAGACGCGAAAGCCAGCGCCGATAGCACTAATACACTCGTGATGACAGCAAAGTGCTGATCCGCAGGAATAACCGACATGTGCTGCGTCCCTTCCAGTTGTGACGTCCCCGAAGCGCTCAGCATAACGCAGAGAGTTGTCTGCGTCTTGATGGCAGAGCCTGTTCCAATAACGCCGGAGGTGACATACTCACCTCATGGTCACTCGCCCTCATACAAGCCTTGATACCACCTCCGATACGAGCCCCAATATAAGCTCCGCGGGCCCCAGTGATGTCGCGACTGACATGACCCGGCGGTCTGCGTTGAAGGTCATGGGCATTCCCCAATATGTCTCAAAGTTTGACTTTCCCGGTGCTGCGACAGCCGAGCGCGCAGTGTTACCGAGTACTTCATCCATAGACTTGTCCGTCGCGGAGCCGACAGACTCGGTCGATGTGGCTACCCCAGCCGCCCGCCGAGTCAGCGGACACGATAGGTCGGAAGATGACGTTGCGGTGGCGCCAGCGCAGTCTTCACAGAAAAAAGCGGCACGGGGTGGGGAGGCGGTTTCGTTTTCGATGCTGCTGGCGTCCGCCGGACCGTTTTTGTGGATTGAGCAGTTACCCGACGGGCTAGTTCGACAAGATCAGCTTGCCTTAATCAACGCCATGGCTCGAGCATTAGCTCCTGCCGCATCTGCCCTGTCGCAGCAGCAATTCCATTGGCCGATGACCGGGAATTCGGCGTTAGGCAGTGATGCTGAGTCGGCAAGGCAGGCACTTCACGGTCTTATTCAACGCATGGCAAGAGAAGTTGGTGCGAAGCGGGTCATCGTCATGGGTGCCTGTACTTACCTTCCTGAGCGTATCGGTCAGTCAGCAGTGTGCATTCCGTCCACACTTGCGATGCTATCTGATGCTCATTTGAAGCGGGATGCGTGGACAGCGCTGAAACCGCTAAAAACCATTGTTCTTGAGTAAAACAATCACCATACAGCCACTATTGGCGTCGCACATCTCTCAGCTCGACGAACTCTATCCTCCAGCGCAATCGCCGACTCTCGACTTTTTATCACGGGTACTGAACAAGCCGACGGGTCGCAGCTGGTGCATCGTAGAGAGTGAGCAGATTATCGGTGTTGCATGGTTCTCGGTCGTTGGGACAGAAGCCGAAATTATCGATATTCGCGTGTCAGCGAATCATCGACGCCGCGGTTATGGTCACCGCTTATTACACGATTCGGTATCTGTGCTCTCCTCGTATGGAATCCAAACTGTCTTTTTAGAAGTACGATGTACTAATACAGCTGCTATCTCGTTGTATGAAAAGCTGGGCTTCGCGGCGATAGCACGTCGCGAAGATTATTATGAAGCATCCGCGGGGCGGGAAGACGCGCTCGTGATGAGGCGCCAAAGTTAAAAGTAAGTGGAGCGGTAACGAAGTGAAAATTTTAGAAACGGATCATTGGTGCATGATGCTTCCACAGGAGTGGCATGCAGAGACTGACGATGATGTGATTCGTATTGTGGATCAGGATGATGTCGGTGAAATCGAAATTACCACGCTTCACAAGCACGTCGGTAAAGTCGATTCGATAGAGATTGCGGCGATGGCCAAAGAGGAGTCACCGGAAGTAGTCACGTGGCATGATGTGACGGCCGGCGCCTTCAAAGGCGTGACCGGTGTCTATACGGATGATGGAGCAGCTATACGGGAGTGGTATGTGGGTTCTGAGCAGTTGCTGCTATTCATTACGTACGTTTGTGCTGACGAAGACAATGGCTTAGACGATGCCTCAGTCGACGAGTTACTCGCGACCTTGGTTGTGGGCGACTCGCAAGCTGCCTAGGCAATCTCGCCGGTGACACGCACCCGTTTGCTACCGGTCTGAATATCGAGACCGGTCTGATTAGCTTGTGCAATCTGCGTGTCTATACGGTTTTTAGCGGCAATCATCAGTCCGGTGATGATAAAGGCACCCGGCGGTAAAATGGCGAGAAGTAGCCCCGTGTAGTCCGCAGCAACGACAACCGTCCAATCTTGAGCCATGGGGCCCAGAAGCAGATCCATATTGGCCAGTACAGCGCCCGTGCCCAATAGTTCGCGAACGGCACCCAGAACGACCAACACCAATCCAAATCCTAGCCCCATCATAACGCCGTCGGCGACCGCGGGCAGCAGCGGGTTTTTAGCGGCAAAGGCGTCGGCGCGGCCCAAGATGACGCAGTTGGTTGTGATCAAAGGTAAGAAAATACCCAAAATTTGATAGAGGTCATAAGCATAGGCTTGCATCAGCAATTCCGTACCCGTAACCGCTGCAGCAATGATCAAAACGAATGCCGGTAGTCGAATCGACTCGGTTACAACGTTGCGTATTAATGACACGCATAAGTTGGAGGTCACCAAGACAAATAAGGTTGCAATAGCGAGGCCGAGTGCGTTGACCACACTCGCAGTGACCGCGAGCAGTGGACACAGTCCGAGGAGTTGAACAAGCGCAGGATTGTTCTTCCATAGCCCATTGTGCGTTATTTGACCGTAGGTTGGTGTGCTCACGATTCATTTGCCTCTGCTATTTCAAATAGCGCATCTCGATTGTTGTTGCTGTATTCCAAAGCCTTTCTAACGGCGGCTACGACAGCGCGGGGTGTGACGGTTGCGCCAGTGAAGGCATCAAATTCGCCACCATCTTTCGTGACAGCCCATGACGTTGGTGTTGGATTGCTCAGTGTTTTATCGTTGAACGAGAGAACCCAATTGGATTTTCTGAGCTCAATTTTATCGCCCAGTCCCGGCGTTTCTCGATGCCCTAAGATGCGCACACCCGCGATCATGCCGTCACTGTTTATGCCAACCAGCAATCTGATGTCGCCGCTATAACCATCTCTGGCTGTGGCGGGGATAATAATCCCGCTAACGGCATTACCCCGTCGCGCGCGGTAGCCTGTTCCGGGCTCCCGAAGTGCTAGTAATGCGTCATTGGCAGCAATGACGAATCCGTCATCGATGAGTTCATTGTCATGGGACGACTGCGGGAATATTTCAAGAAGTTGTTTTGCCTCTGCCGCCCGCTCGGCCTTGGCGATAGGTACTTTCGTCTCTTCATAAACTGCGCTTATCAGACCTGATCCAAGGGCGGCAAAACTTGCGAGCAAGACCGCGCCGACGAGGCTTGAAATCAACGTTCTCATTCATCGACCTCCACTTTTTTAGTGCCGTAGACCGTCGGTTGAGTATATTGGTCTATGAGTGGTGCTGCGAAGTTGAGCAGCAGGACACCAAAGGCAACGGCATCTGGATAGTTACCATAAACCCGGATGAGGTAGACAAGGACACCCACTAATGCGCCGAAAATGAGGCGTCCTTTGTTCGAAACAGCTGAGCTAACAGGGTCCGTAATGATGAAAAATGCGCCAAACATGGTTGCACCGCTGAACAGATGGAACAAAACGGAGCCACCACCCGCAGAACTTCCTTCGTCATAGCCAATAAGCGCACATAGGCTAATGGCCGCGAGCATGCCAATAGGGGCATGCCAGGTAAAAATCCGTTGTCGAAGCAACCAGACGCCGCCCGCCAGGAACGCCAAATTCACAATATCCCAGCCCAAGCCGGCAATGGGCCCTGCCAGTTCGGGTGTCGTGGACATCAGATCCTCGAATAGCATCCCCGAATTTTGCCTAAACAGGTCGAGAGGAGTCGCCGCTGTGACGCCGTCGTAAGCGGATGATGCAAAGAGAGCCGTGAACGCATCGATGATGCCGGGTACCTCGCCAATGCCTCGCGGCTCAGTCCAGGAACTCATTTGCAGTGGGAACGACACCAGCAAGACGACATATCCCACCATGGCGGGATTGAACGGGTTATAGCCCAAGCCCCCAAAGACGTGTTTGCCCAGAAGCACGGATACGCTAATACCGATCGTGATTAGCCACCAAGGTGCATAAGGTGGCAAGGCGATGCATAGCAGAGTGGCGGTTACTACGATGCTGTGATCTTTCAGTGGCGACTTGTAGTCTTTGCCCCGCAACCAGAGCGCCCATGCTTCAAACCCAAGCGCTAGTATTGAACCAAAGACTATGTTGATGAGTGTCCCCGGCCCAAAAAACCAGGTCAGCGCCAGGACCCCGGGGATAGTAGCGAGCAGTACCTGTTTCATTACCTGTTCAACGGATGAAACCGGTTTGTGAAGGTGTGGCGAAGATATGTGCAGAAGACTCATGACGACTCTTCTTGCTGAGCTTTCTTCGCTTTCGCCCGCTCTATAGCCGCCTGAACTGGGTCGTCACCTGCCTGCGCTCTCGCTTCTGCGGCAGCTTTGCGCGCGGCACGCTTGGCTTCTCGAGCTGCCGCCTCTTGTTCTAGCCGAGTCTGACGTGCCTCAAACCGCCCGCGGGAATTGTCTGATCGGACTTGTTCCTTTGCCGCCTCTCGCAATGCGCCCTTTGCGGAGCGGTAGTACTGGACCAAGGGGATATGGCTGGGGCAGACATAGGCACAGGCGCCGCATTCGATGCAGTCCATAAGATTGTGGCGCTCGAGTTGCTCCTGATCTTTGGCGCGCGCATACCAATATAATTGCTGAGGCAGGAGTGAGGCGGGGCAGGCCTCTGCGCACATGCCGCATCGGATGCAAGGCTGCTGTGCTTGTGGCGGTGGGATTTCGCTGCGCGTAGGCGCCAGAATGCAGTTGGTGATTTTTACAACAGGCATTGCAAGGTCGGTGACCGCAAATCCCATCATAGGTCCGCCATGCAAGACCCGATCAGCCTGCTCTGCATGGAAACCTGCATGCGCGAGGAGTTCACCAATAGGCGTGCCGAGCATGACGCGTCGATTACCCGGCTCGTTTAGCGACATACCCGTGACAGTGGTGATGCGGTGTGTCAAAGGGCGTCCATCGATAATCGCATCGCGAACGGCAATTGCCGTGCTGGGATTTTGGCAAAGCACACCGAGGTCGGCCGGAATACCACCCGAGGGCACCTGCGTATTGAGTAAAATCTCAATCAGTTGTTTCTCACCGCCCGACGGATACTTGGTTGGGAACGTAACGACTTCAGCCATATCCAATGCAGCTGCGGCCTGTCGCATGGCATCAGTAGCCTCAGGTTTATTATCTTCAATCGCAAACAAAACAGTCTGTGCGCCAACGATACGGGCCAGTATCTCCGAGCCCTCGACAATCTGCTGAGCAAAGCATTGCATCACTGTATCGTCAGCCGTGATGTAAGGCTCACACTCGGTTCCGTTTATGATGAGCGTGTGGATGCCTTTGTCGCGGTCAGAAGCGAGTTTAATGGCCGTTGGGAAGCCCGCTCCACCGAGTCCTGTCACGCCTGAGAGTCGAATACGCTCAAGAAGTAGTGTCTTGGACTGCGCTCGCCAGTCCTCTACGCCCTCGTAGGCAATGCTCTGATCGAGTCCATCGAGTGTAATTTCGATGCAGGTGTCGGTAAGCCCTGATGCGTGAGGGACCGCTCGCGCTTCAATCGCTGTCACGGTCCCAGAGCTTGGGGCATGCACGGGAACGCTGACCGGCCCCTGTGCCTCTGCAATCATTTGGCCGCCAAGGACTGCATCACCCACCTCAACGATGGGACGAGCAGGTGCACCGATGTGTTGCGTAATCGGCAGCACTAACTTGCTGGGGGTCGTCGCGTCGATGACCCGGCCCGGATTGGACAGCTCTTTTCGCTCCGGCGGGTGGATGCCGCCATGAATATTAAAAATTTGGTTCACGCTGCGACCTGCTCGGCATCTCGATCAGTCGCGATCAGATGATCACGACTGGCGCCATCCGGTAACGGCCAATACCAATGTTGAATGCCGCTCTTTCTGGGCAGCATGTCAATGCAGTCGACAGGGCATGGTTCGACGCATAGATCGCAGCCCGTACATTCATCCGCAATGACGGTGTGCATCAGTTTTGCGGCGCCCAGTATGGCATCAACAGGGCAGGCTTGGATGCACTTCGTGCAGCCTATGCACTCTGCTTCGCGGATATAGGCCACTGTAGGCTCTGCTTCGATACCGTGTTCCGCATTGAGGGGTTCCGGCTCGACATCCAATAAGTTAGCGAGACTTTGGATTGTGTCTTCGCCACCGGGGGGGCATTTGTTGATGGCATCGCCCTCGGCGATGGCTTCGGCATAAGGACGGCAGCCCGGATAACCACATTGACCACACTGAGTCTGCGGTAAAATCGCATTGATCTGATCGGAGAGAGGGTTGCCCTCGACCTCAAACCGCACGGCAGCGTAGCCAAGTAGGGCACCAAATAAAATGGCCATGCCGACGAGTGCCGCAAGTGCCAATAGAATGGGGTTGCTTGCAATGACGTCGAGCATCAGACCAAGCCCGCGAAGCCCATAAAGGCAAGTGAGGCAAGGCCCGCAGTGATCATACCGATAGCTGCGCCCTGAAAGGGCTCCGGTACATCTGCGACAACCAACCGTTCACGCATAGCGGCAAAAAGAACGAGGACCAAGGAAAAGCCCAGTGCGGCACCCAGCCCGTAAATGAGGCTTTCCATGAAGTTGTGGGCTTGATTAATGTTGAGTAGCGCGACGCCTAAAACGGCACAATTGGTGGTAATGAGTGGAAGATAAACGCCAAGCACGCGGTGCAAAAGAGGACTCGTCTTTCTGACGACCATTTCGGTGAATTGAACGACAACTGCAATAACAAGAATAAAAGAAAGCGTTCTCAGATAGGTCAAATCCAGCGGCTCGAGCAAATAGCGATAGGTAAGGAAACTGCAGACAGACGCCAGTGTGAGCACGAAGGTGGTGGCCGCTGACATGCCGATCGCGGTGTCGAGTTTGTTCGATACACCCATAAAGGGGCACAGGCCCAAAAACTGAACCAGAACGAAATTATTTACCAGCACTGCGGCGACCAGCAGTACCGCAAAATCCCCTATCATAAGCTTCCAGCAGACTTCGCAGCCTGTCTCATTTCTTGACTGCCCATATTAAGGAATATTGCGGCAATCTGACAGTAGGTTTGATTAATGTCTCACGCTTTGCTCGCGTCTACCATCGCGGCAATCGATTCCGGATCAACGCGTTGAATCAATGGGGAGAAGTTGTCAATGGTGTGATCTTCGAGCGGGCTAGTCAGTGCCGTCCAATCAAGTGATAAGCCGAGAAACGCCTCGCTTTTCTCGGCCATATCCGGCAGTACGGGTTTGAGATAGGTCATCAGCACGCGAAAGCAATTGATACCAACCGAGCAGGCATCCTGCACGTCCTTCTCGCGCCCCTCTTCCTTGGCGAGTAACCAGGGCTTTTTGTCATCAATGAACTGATTTGCACGATCTGCAAGCGCAATGATCTCTCGCATCGCGCGCTGGAAGTCCCTCGCTTCGTAAAGTGCTGCGATGCTATCGCCCGCCGAAATCATACCGTCAATGAGCTCAGGCTCACTGCAGACAGCGCTGAGGCGGTTGTCGTAGCGCTTGCGTAAAAATCCAGCGCAACGACTGGCAATATTGACGACCTTACCCACGAGATCTGAGTTAACCCGCTGAACAAAGTCCTCTAGATTGAGATCCATGTCATCCACGTTGGGACTCAGCTTTGCGGCAAAATAGTAACGAAGGTATTCGGCATTAAGATGCTCTAGATAGGTCGAGGCCATGATAAAGGTACCTCTACTTTTCGACATCTTGGTGCCGTCCACGGTCAGAAATCCATGGGCGAAAATGGCATCGGGCTGGCGTAGGCCCGCACTGGCTAGCATGGCGGGCCAAAATAGCCCGTGAAAATTAATAATATCTTTGCCGATGAAGTGGTAGAGCTCTGTGTCATGCCCTGGCTGCCAGTAACTGTCGAAATCATCCCCGTTACGGTCGCAGAGGTTTTGGTGGCTCGCGATATAGCCGATCGGCGCGTCCAGCCAGACATAAAAGTACTTGTCAGGGTAGCCCGGTATCTCGAAGCCAAAATAGGGGGCGTCTCTCGAAATATCCCAATCTTGCAGACCCGCGTCGATCCATTCACGCAGTTTGTTGGCAATTGGCACCTGCAAGTGACCGCCGTCGACCCAGTCAGCCAGTAGTGCTTGGAATGCACTCAACTGAAAGAAGAGATGGTCGGAGGCCCTTTCTACTGGTGTAGTGCCGGACAGTGCAGATACGGGATCGAGGACCTCCGTTGGCGAATAGGTTGCGCCGCAAGCCTCGCAGTTATCGCCATATTGATCTGGTGTCTTGCACTTGGGGCAGCCGCCTTTGATAAAACGATCTGCTAAAAACAGGCCCTTCGCCTCGTCGAAGGCTTGCACAACACTGCGAACCGCAATATGCCCATTGGCTTCGAGGCGCCTAAAAATGGTCTCTGACCAGGCCCGATTTTCGGGGGAGTGCGTTGAGTAGTAGTTATCAAAGGAAATACCGAAGCCCGCTGAGTCAGCCTCGTGTAACGCCTTGATATTGGCTATGTGCGTCTCGGGTGATACCCCGTTTTTTTCTGCAGACAACATAATGGCCGTACCGTGTGCGTCATCAGCACAGACATAGCGGCACTGGTGCCCACGAGAACGCTGAAAGCGCACCCAAATATCAGCTTGCACTTGTTCTAGCATATGCCCTAGGTGCAGTGGTGCATTCGCATAGGGAAGGGCAGAGGTAACAAGAATCTTACGAGGCGACATAAAACAAGAGCACATTGCTGAAACGGGCGCCATTGTAGCCTCGTCAGACTGTGGGTAACAGCGCTTGTCATTTGTTCACAACTATACCGGCATCGCTCTAGCGAGGTTGCCTAGGCTATACTCTCGGCTCTTATAAGGTCTCTATTACGAGACCAGCTATCGGGCGTTTGTTGCGAGGCTTTTGTTGTAAGGTTTTTGTCGCAAGGCTCTTGCTGCAAAGCTGTGCTGACAGGCGTTTGCAGTGATGTTTTTGTTGTGAGGGTACTCAGTTGGGTCATCAAGGCGTAGGCGAAATAAAACACATCGTGGCAGTTGCTTCCGGTAAGGGTGGTGTTGGCAAGTCGACGGTGTCCACCAACCTTGCCGTGGCCACAGCTCAACTTGGCCACCGAGTCGGTTTACTCGACGCCGATATCTACGGACCAAGCCAAGCGCGGCTGCTCGGGGTAGAGGACGGCGTGATGCCGGATGTCATTGATGAAAAGATTTTTGTCCCGATTCAAGCCCACGGTATTTATGCCATGTCCATGGCGTTTTTGACACGTGAGAAAACCCCTATGGTCTGGCGTGGGCCGATGGCCAGTGGGGCGCTGCAACAGATGATCGATTCCACTCAGTGGGGCTCCTTGGACGTCTTGTTTGTCGATATGCCGCCCGGCACAGGCGATATTCAGCTGACATTGTCGCAGCGGACCAAGTTATCGGGCGCAGTCGTGGTCACCACGCCGCAAGACATTGCCTTGATTGACGCCAGGCGCGCCATCGAAATGTTCCAGAAGGTTTCTGTCCCTATTTTGGGAATGGTTCAGAACATGGCGTCACACATCTGCACTAACTGTGGTCATGAGGATCCTGTTTTCGGTCATGCAGGTGGCGAAAGTCTGGCAGATGAGTACGAAGCGACCTTACTTGCGAATATTCCTTTATCGCGGAATATTCGAGAGACCAGCGATGCAGGTCGACCCATAACCGTCTCTGAATCAGACGGCGCGGTCGCTGCCCTCTATCGAACCGCAGCCGCGTCTGTGGTGTCGGCCCTGAGCCGCACTGAGGCGCCCCGAACACCAACCATCAGCATGACCGACTAAGGTCTTTACAAACGTAATGTAGGAGACAGCGTGAGCATTAAGTCAGACAAATGGATCCGCCGAATGGCTGAGCAAGTAGGAATGATAGAGCCGTTCGAAGCAGGGCAGGTACGCTACGACGGTGCTAACAAGTTGATCTCATACGGCACGTCGAGTTATGGCTATGATGTGCGGTGTTCTAGCGAATTCAAAGTCTTTACTAATATCAACTCTGCTACGGTCGATCCAAAGGCGTTTGACAGTAATTCGTTTGTCGACGTCGACAGTGATGTCTGTGTGATTCCCCCGAATTCATTTGCCTTGGCTAGGACCGTTGAATACTTTCGTATCCCACGCAATGTGCTAACGATTTGCCTCGGCAAATCTACCTATGCGCGCTGCGGCATTATCGTGAATGTGACGCCACTTGAGCCTGAGTGGGAAGGTCACGTACCAAGGCAGCCGTATGCAGCGCTCCTGCTCTGCATCGGCACT
>ERZ1089242.103-NODE-103-length-10948-cov-6.967869_pt1 | contig 10948 bp, 13 predicted proteins | sample MGYA00383555_ERZ1089242 | MGnify/ENA primary metagenome ERZ1089242 (study PRJEB34543, sample SAMEA5968659) | marine metagenome | biome: water | collected 2014-06-21 | depth 0 m | study: Ocean Sampling Day (OSD) data from North Adriatic Sea
GTAAGAAAAGTTCACTTTCCTGATGCGCATAGTTATTTTTCATTTCAAATTGGTGGAAATCCTAGATCTTTTAGAGAGACTTTAATAGGTGAAATGTTTGATGGTGATTATGATAAAGATATGGCGATGTCAGCTGATCCCAAATATATCGAACTCCAAGATAAGCTATCTAAAGTCATGGTTCATGGAACTATGCAAGATGAAATGAGAATGATCTTTACCGACTAAATTTTTGAAAGGAAGAAAAATGTCACTACTAAAAAAATACGACGAAGCAGTTTCGAATAAAGACGAAGCTGGAATGAATGAAGTATTGCATGATGGCTATAAGTTTACCATGCATGCATCAGGAAATGTTTTAAATAAACAAGATGTTATAAAATGGGCAATGAGCGGAGATATAAACAGAGAAAAGGTGCGACATATATATGAAAATGACGATATCGGAGTTGAGCACGCCTTTGTTACCTTCGCCGATGGAAACACTCAAGCTGTTATGGCAGTTTTCACTTTCAAAGATGGTAAAATATTTTCATTAGAAACGGGGGCTACAAATATTCCAAAATCTTAACAAATGAATTTTGAAAGGTCTGGCTTAAAATAGTTCGGACCTTTCATTACTTTTCCTGAGTCGTTATAAATAGGTTTTCCGTCCTTGCCTAACTTACTCATATTTGAGTTTTGAACTTCATCAAAACATTTATCTAAATCTATACCAAATGCATGACCTGCCCCATAAGTAACATAAAGAATGTCGGTTAATGCATCGGCAACCTCTAATAAATCTTTAGTCTTCATTGCATTTTTTAATTCTTCTAATTCTTCTGTTATGAGATCTAATCTTAATTGGTTTGTTTTCTCATCACTAAATGATGGTTTTGTTTTTACCTCTTGCCCAAAAGTTTGCATAAATTGTTTTACTTTTTCAAAATTTGTCATGAGTCACGATTCCCTTCTCTGTGATACTCAAAAGTTATCATACCCATGAGGAAGTCGTTAATTTTTAGTAGAAAAGATAATATTTATATAATAGAAATTATGTTCCATGGCCAGATAGCTCAGTCGGTAGAGCAGAGGACTGAAAATCCTCGTGTCGGCGGTTCGATTCCGTCTCTGGCCACCACTTCTAATTTAACTACTATTGAAGATTTAATTCGTCAATAGAACGGTCATTTCTTGATCTGCTAAGTTCTAAAAGTCCGCCTCGAGTATATCCATAAACATTAGTAATGCTTAAATCATCGCGAAATTCATTTTTCAACATCCCGACAAGTTTTCGAAGAGTATTTTGATCACTAGCAACAGGGTCAATAACAACTTTGCCTGAAATATTCTTAAGTTTGATCAACTTTGCAATTAATTGAATAGCCTCACGGTTTGTGTCAAAACGCTTTGCCGTTCCAGTATTAACGTCGATGGCTGTGAGTGCATCCGTTTTACCAAACATAATATTCCCCCCACTAGGAAGTTCATATTGATGTCCGATCAGATAATCAATTTTTTCCTCAAAGTTAAAATTTTCTTCTATTTGCTCGGGGGACATTTCTTCACAAATATTTGCAAAACTAGAGTCTAAACCTTCATCCCAAGTTTTTACTTTTTCAAATCGATCATGATCACTAAAAATGATTTGATCAGTATTTTTATCTGAATAATCACAGACAAAATTTTGATCAAAATAAGTATTTTGAAAAACTAAACCCTCGTCCGATAATTCTTTTGCATTCAACTCAATATCCTTCCATTGTTGGTTGAGAGATTGAAGTTCTGATTGTGCAATTTCTAAGTTTTCGGGAACTAAATTATGTCTAGCAATTAAACCGACTTCTGACTCACTCAATGCATCCATAATTTTATCTTGTTGATTGGTATCGAGATTTTTTCGAGTTCTTCGACTGAGAATAATTTCATCACCATATGGAAGAAGATTAATAAATTTACCAGTTAAAATAATATTATTGGTGAACAAATGAACCTTATCTTTGGAACCAATGCTTCTGACTTGTAAAAGGAGTGATTGGCCCTCATGAACCTTATCTCCGTTTGGAAGGTTGATACGCTTAAAGAAACCTCTTTGGTCTCCTTTGCCATAAGTAACAAATGCTCCACTATCGTTAGGGAGGATTTCGGAAATTTTTACTTTGTAAATATCTCCGATTTGAACGTCTTCATTGGGTTGGAAGCGAATATTAACCAACTCCCCTTCATTAAGTTTAACTCCACATTTGAAATTTTTGTAATTGGTAACAATAAGTTTTGTAGACACGGTATTACTCCTTTTAAAAAATTATTCATTAAAACTTTGACCTAAAAGTTATTCTGCCCTTAGTTAAGTCGTATGGTGTCATTTCAACAGTAACCCTATCACCTGCTAAAACTCTAATTCTATTTTTTCTCATCTTACCAGATGTGTGCGCTATGACTTCGTGTTCATTATCAAGTTTGACCTTAAACATAGCATTGGGTAGCAACTCTGAAACTACACCTTGAAATTCGATTGCATCTTCTTTGGACATATTCGGAGTATCTTATGTTTTGATCTTACGAATTTCAACTGATAAAGCGTGAGCTTCTAAACCTTCTTTTCGAGCTAAATGAGAGGTGGCTTTTGAAATCTTCTTTAACGTCCTATTACCTGCATCAATGAACACAGTTTTTTTCATAAAATCATCAACGCTTAAACCAGAGGCAAATTTAGCCGTTTGATCTGTCGGAAGTACATGATTGGTGCCCATAGTGTAATCTCCAAGCGCAACCGGAGCTCTTTCCCCAACAAATACTGAGCCAGCATGAATAATATTTTTCAGTAAATCTTTTGAAAAGTTTGAGTGAATATGGAGGTGTTCGGGAGCTATAAAATTAGAGATTTCATAAATCTCTTTTTTATCTTTTGCATATATCAAAAAACAATGATTTTTAATTGACTGATCAATATTTTGAATTTTAGAATTTTTAACTAGCAAGGAGATTTCTTTTTCTACTCTTTGCAGAATATTTTTTGAAGTACTGACAACATAAGTCTTGGCATTTGGATCATGTTCAGCTTGAGCGAGAACGTCATATGCTATCCATACAGGATTAGACTTATTATTAGCAATAACCATTACCTCAGAGGGTCCCGCTGGAAGGTCGATACCAATTGTGCCGAAGAGTTGCTTTTTGGCTTCCGCTACAAATTGATTGCCCGGGCCAAAAACTTTATCAGCCTTTTTGATAATTTTTGTGCCGTAAGCAAAGGCGGCAATCGCCTGAGCACCGCCAATATTGTACACATGATCAACGCCGCAAAGATAAGCAGCAGCTAAAGTTAAATTTGAGGTAATTCCATTTTTTGAAGGCACGCAAAGCATGACATTGGGAACTTTTGCAATTTTTGCAGGGATGGCAGTCATTAAAACTGTTGAGGGGTACGATGCCATTCCCCCAGGAATATACAAACCAACGTTATCAATAGGATTCCACTGAATGTAAAACTTCGTATCTAATTGATCTGGATAGGAGTAAGAAGTTTTTTTTTGTTTTGCATGGTAATAGTAAATTCTTTTATATGCTAACTTTAAGGCCTGTTTGTCTTCTTTTGAAATTGATTGATAGGCGCTCTTTAAATCTTGTTTAGATAATTTAATATTTTTGATTGTAGCTTTTGAATTTTCAAACTTTTGGACATATTGAAGAACTGCTTGATCCCCCTTTTTTTTTATATCCTCAATAATTGATTTTACAGTGGCAGCTACCGAAGATGAGGTTTGAAGGGATGATGTTAAGTTGGATACTATCCAATTTTTAGAAACAATTCTCACTATAATCCTTTAATTAAAAGTTTTTTTATAAAATCTTTTTTGACGTCATAAGCATAATAGCTACTAATAATTACTGTAGAAATATCGTTATTGATAATAACATTTTCATAAAGTTGATTATCTTTAAGGGTCTGCCCTGATTGTACCAAGTCTAAAATAAAATCGGCCACGCCATATTTCACTGCTAATTCAATTGAGCCATTGAGTTTAATCGTTTCTGTCTGGATATTTTGCTCTCGAAAATATTGCTCAGAGATATTTTGAAATTTGGTAGCTACCTTAAAAACTTTTTTTTCAGAAAAATCGATTTCTTTTCGATCAGAAGCAATGGAAATTCGACATTTACCAATGGAAGTTTTTTGCAAAAGCACAATATTCTCAGATGAGTTTTCTAAAATATCATCGTACCCAACAAAACCTATATCCGCAGCTCCGAGGATAGTATACGAACGGATATCCGAGGGTTTAAGTTTAATAACTTTTATATTTTTAAAATTTGTATCAAAAGTCAGTTTTCTAATCTCATCATTAAAAAATGCTTTTTCCATTTCCAGCCCTCGATCGGCGAGGTATTTAACTACCTTCGTTTCTAATCGACCCTTAGGACAAGCAATAATCAAATTTGAGTTCATTTTTTCCTTTTTATGTTTACGCCACATTTTTTTAATTTTAAATCAAAATCTTCATACCCACGATCTAAGTGATAAATTCGGTCAATGGTGGTGGTGCCTTTTGCCATCATCGCGGCAATAATCAATGAAAAACTAGCACGAATATCTGTAGCCATCACCTCTGCACCAAAGAGCTCGCTTACTTTTTCAATTTCTACCGTCTTATCCTTTAATTTTAAATCGGCACCAAATCTTCGCAGTTCTGGTATATGAATAAATCTATTTTCAAAGATATTTTCTGTTACCCGTGATTTTATTCCTGTTTTCAATAATGTAGCAATAATCTGTGCTTGAAGATCTGTTGGATAGCCGGGATATTCTTTAGTGGAAACTTTTTTAATCGATTTTAAATTTTTACAACTAAACTCATACGATCGATCTGATAATTTTTTTATTTTTAATCCCATCGATTGATAAATATTTAAAGGAAACTCCAAGTGATGTGGCTCGAAATCTTTTAAAGTAATTTTTCCTTTGGTTGCCATAGCTGCAAGAATATAAGACCCCGCCTCTACTCTGTCTGGGATAACTTCATGATTTTGAAGCTCAAGATCTGCTACGCCTATAATAGTGATCGTTCTATTTTTAATGGAAATTTGTGCTCCACAATTATTCAAAAAGTTTATTAAATCCATTACTTCTGGTTCGATAGCACAATTTTTAAGCACAGATTTTCCGTTAGCAAGAGTCGCGGCCATGACTATATTTTGAGTAGCGCCTACACTTATTTTTGGAAATTTATGATTGATGGCTTGCAGTTGTTTATTTTTTCGCTCTGCAATTACATAACCACTGCGAATAGAAATTTTCACCCCCATCAATTTTAAAGCTTCTAAGTGCAAATCAATACCCCGAGTTCCAATAGAACATCCCCCAGGAAGAGCAATTTTAAATTTTGGATATCTTGCAATCACCGGTCCCAGCAAAACAATTGATGCTCTCATTTGTCGAACGTATTCATAATCTGCAGACTTTTTTCTAATTGTAGAATTATGAACGGCAAAGATGTTTTTTTGAAAATCCACATTGCAACCAAGATCTTGAAGGATGGAGACTAAAAATCTTGTATCACGCAAGTTAGGCACGTTGCTAATCAAACAACTTCCTTTTGACAAAACTGTGGAGATCATTATTGGGAGGGAGGCGTTCTTAGAGCCTGAGATGTTAATTTCACCCTTTAAGGTAACAGGACCTTCGATAATTACTTTTTGCATTTTTTACTTAGCTGATTGTTTTCTTTTTTTTAAATTTTCTCTTAACTTCAGGGCTAATTTCTCTTTTTTTCTATCTTCTATATTTTTTTTCTTCGGGTCTTGTTTCTTCATTAATTATTACTACATAAATTATATGATGAATTTTGAAAAATATACTAATAGTTCAAAAAAAATAATTAATGCTGCCCAAAATTTAGCCTTAGGAAAAAAGCATCAAAAAATCACCCCTATGCATATTTTCTCTGAACTACTCAACAGTAATCATGATTTGATAGTCAAAGCTTTGGAAGGAAGTGACGTCAATCAGATTAAAATTTCTATTCAAAATCATTTATCAAAAGAACCCACTCATAACGGCACTGGTCAAATTTTTGCAGACCCTAAGTTAATCCAACTTTTTGAAAAGGCAGAAAAGCTCGCCGCTGAGCAGCACGATAACTATGTTTCCATAGACTCTCTTTTAATTAGCTCTATTCATTCTGATAGCAGTATTGAAGATCTTATTAAAAAAGCTGGATTGAATTTAAATAAAATTCAAAGCAAAATTTCAGAAATTCGAAAAAGCTCTAAATCTGATAGTGAAAGCTCAGATGATAACTTTAATGCTTTAGAGAAATATACCATTAACGTGACGCAAAAAGCTCAAAATAGAGAGCTCGATCCAGTGATTGGGCGTGATGAAGAAATAAGAAGAACTATTCAAGTTTTATCTCGAAGAACTAAAAACAACCCTATTCTCATCGGTGATCCAGGTGTTGGAAAAACAGCACTGATTGAAGGGTTGGCCCAACGAATAGTGAATAAAGATGTTCCTAAATCCTTAGAAAATAAAGTCATTCGTATACTCGATCTTGGCTTACTTCTTGCTGGTGCTAAATACCGAGGAGAATTTGAAGAGCGTCTTCAAAACGTTCTCAAAGAAATTCATAAAGAAAATGGAAAAATTATTTTGTTTATTGATGAAATTCACACCTTAGTCGGTGCGGGAAAATCAGATGGCGCCATGGATGCTTCTAATATGTTAAAGCCCGCCTTGGCGCGAGGTGAATTGCATTGTGTTGGGGCTACTACTCTTGATGAATATAAAAAATATTTTGAAAAAGATGCGGCTTTAACTCGGAGATTTCAAACGGTCTTCGTCAATGAACCTTCCTCTTCTGATGCAGTGGCGATCCTAAGAGGTTTAAAAGAAAAATATGAAATTCATCATGGTATTCGAATAAGTGATGAGGCCATTCTCGCTGCAGTTCAGTTATCTGATCGATATATTACTGACCGTTTTCTTCCCGATAAGGCTATTGACTTAATGGATGAGGCCGCCAGTAAAGTTAAAATGGAAATAGATAGTAAGCCCGAGGAGATCGATCAATTAGATCGAGATTTAATCAAACTTCAAATGGAAAAAAATGTCTTATCCAAGGATAGCGAACAAGATGAAAAAAAGAATGAAACCATTAATCAACAAATTCAAGAATTAGAAAAAAAACTCAAAAGTCTCAATGCTACCTGGGAGGCTGAAAAAAAGATTTTAGATACCAAAAGAAATCTTAATGAACGCATTGACCAAGCAAAAGAGGACCTAGAAGCGGCCCAGCGAAATGGGGATTTAACGAAAGCAAGTGAAATTATGTACGGCTTGCTTCCTAGTCTTCAAAAGGAATATGACTCCCTCAATGAACAAGAACAATCCAAAATCATTAATGAAGTTATTAACGCCGAGGATATTGCCGGGGTTGTTTCTAAATGGACAGGTATTCCTCTTGAAAAATTATCAGGGGGTGAAAATAATAAATTAGTTAATATTGAGCACTTACTGGAAAAAAGAGTTATTGGTCAAAAAGATGCCATCGAAAAGGTATCTAAAGCGATCAAAATTTCCAAAGCAGGACTGCAAGACCCAAACAAACCCTTGGGTTCGTTTCTCTTTTTAGGGCCTACCGGTGTAGGGAAAACTGAATTATCAAAGGCTTTGGCGGAATATGTGTTTGATAATGAAAAGCAAATGCTTCGCCTCGATATGTCTGAATACATGGAAAAACACTCTGTCAGCAAACTGATCGGATCGCCTCCAGGCTATGTCGGTTATGATGATGGAGGGAAATTAACAGATTCTGTTCGCCGCCGCCCCTACCAGGTCATTCTTTTTGATGAAATCGAAAAGGCTCACCCTGATGTTTTTAATATCTTACTACAAATCCTAGATGATGGAAGATTAACGGACTCCAAAGGGAAGATAGTTAATTTCAAAAATACACTAATTATTATGACATCTAATATTGGATCTCAAATTCCCATTGATGATCATTTTGATTACGCGACGAAAAAGAATTTAGCTTTAGAGGAATTAAAAAATCATTTCCGTCTTGAGTTTTTAAATCGAATAGATGACATCATCCTTTTCAATAAATTAACGAAAGAAAATATTAACCATATCTTGCAAAATCAAATTGCTATCATTCAAGAAAGAATTAGCCCCAAAGGAATTAAGATTAGTTTTTCTGATGAGGCCTTAGAATTCCTAGCCGACAAAGGTTTTGATCCTATCTTTGGTGCCCGACCTCTCAAGAGATTACTTCAAGATGAGGTGCTTAATCCCCTCTCCGAGGTAATCCTAGAATTAGGGGAGAATATTTCTGAAAAAATCATCTTCACCAAAGACAAGTATGGATTAAAGATTGCCAATAAAGATCTAAAAGTTCTAACTTCTTAATCTAAAGTTATGCTATAATTTGTTATGGCTCTCTTATTTACAATAATTTGCGGTGCGGTTATTTGTTTTCTTTTATTTATTATTGTCAAAACAATAATGTCTCGAAAGAAATAATTTTAACTAATCTTTTTTGATAATTTTATTTTCTTATTTTCAGCTTTCCCTTATCAGTTTTCTTGCTGCCACAATCCTTCCTTTTTCCTCTGAGGTAGTCTTAACAACCATGTACTTATCTAATTCATTTGAAACTTACTTTCTTTTAATTTTTGCGAGCATCGGAAACATCATGGGTTCCATTACGAATTGGTACCTGGGAAAAAAAATAACCCTATTTCAAAATCGCAAATGGTTTCCCGTATCGGCGGAACAATTAGAGAGAAGTCGACAATATTTTCAAAAATATGGTCTATGGTCTTTGCTTTTAGCTTGGGTTCCTATTATTGGAGATCCTTTAACTTTACTTGCGGGTGTCTTAAAGGTTCGATTTGGTATCTTTTTCGTATTAGTAAGTATCTCAAAGATATCTCGATATGTGTTCATTCTTTATTTAGCTAGTTTCGTTGGATGAAAAAAATAATCACTTTAGAGGTTGGGAATTCTTCATGGTGGAAAAATAGAAAATACCGAAGAGAAGCCGCTCAAGAAATCAGAGAGATGAGAAAAAAAGGTTTTCAAGTCAAATTTTTAAAAAAATATCAATTAGGCGCTAATAATACGATTGTATATGGTGATTATTTGCTCAAAACTAAATAAATTTACTTAACCCTAGTCTTTGCATCATTGTATTTATGTGTTAATTTTTTTATTCAAATTTAAAAATAATATTTCCCAAAGGAAAACTCTGTCTAAAACTAATTTAACATCTTTTGCCCATTCTTTAGTCAAAGACTATATACCCAAAGAAGGCCCGTCCTTCTCTCTCTTTAGAATTGAAATTCTAGCTGGTCTTACGGTCGCGCTTGCCTTGGTGCCCGAGGCAATTGCTTTTGCCTTTGTTGCCGGGGTGACGCCTCTTTCAGGATTATATGCAGCTTTTATTGTTGGATTAATTACTGCGATCATGGGTGGTCGACCTGGAATGATCTCAGGTGCAACCGGGGCTTTAGCGGTGGTGATGGTCTCGTTAGTAGCTGATCATGGGGTTCAATATTTATTTGCCACTGTGGTGCTCATGGGAATTTTACAAATCCTAGCAGGGGTATTCCGACTCGGAAAATTCATCCGGATGGTCCCCCAACCTGTCATGTTAGGTTTTGTCAATGGTCTTGCCATAGTCATTGGCCTATCGCAAATATCCCAATTCAAAGTAATAAATTCTGCAGGGGAGTTGGTTTGGATGTCGGGAAACCCTTTGCTCTACTCCTATTGTATAGTGGTCCTAACCATGTCTATTATTTGGTTGCTTCCTAAATTTTCAAAAATATTTCCTGCTACCCTCGTAGCAATTTTATTAACCTCTGGTTTAGTGATTGGTTTTGATATTCCTATCCCCAGAGTAGGAGATTTGGCCAGCGTGGCTGGCGGCCTTCCCTCTTTTGCAATCCCCCTGGTTCCTATTAATTTAGAAACATTAATTATTATCTTCCCCTATGCTTTAATCTTGGCTGCCATAGGATTAATTGAGAGTCTTTTAACCTTAAATTTAGTTGGAGAGATTACGAATAAAAAAGGGGGTGCAAGTCAAGAATGCCTTGCGCAAGGAGTATCCAATACGGTAACAGGGATGTTTGGAGGTATGGGGGGTTGCGCCATGATCGGTCAATCAATGATTAATGTAAAATCTGGAGGCAGAACAAGAATTTCCAGCGTATCCGCATCCTTATTTTTATTGTCTTTTATTCTCTTTACATCATCACTGATTGAATTAATTCCCATCGCCGCTTTAGTGGGAGTGATGTTTATGGTGGTGATCGGTACTTTTGCTTGGAATTCAATTAAATTATTATTTGTAGTTCCGAAGTCCGATGCCTTAGTGATTATTCTTGTCACCACAGTCACGGTAATTGCCGATCTAGCTATTGCGGTTGTTGTGGGAGTTATTGTTTCTGCACTCGTGTTTGCTTGGAAATCTGCATCTCGAATTCAAGCTATCGAAAGACCCTCTCGAACGGAAGAAGGGGCTAAAGTCTATGAAATTGAAGGTCCACTTTTTTTCAGTTCTGCTAACAGCTTTCTTGAAATATTTAATCCGACTCAAGATCCTGATTTGGTCATTATTGATTTTGCTAAATCAAAGGTCATTGACCAGTCCGCACTTAAGGCAATTGAAGATATTGCAGATAAATATTCTAGTCTTGGAAAAAAAGTGAAATTAAGACATCTCACCCGAGATTGTCATCGATTGCTTTCTAAAACAGGTCAGTTGATCGTAGATAGCGACGATGATCCTGATTACAGTATTGCTGTTGATTATGAAGTAAAACTTGGAATATTTGGAAGGTAAATAATTTTTATCTTCCACTTGAGAGTTGAAAGAAATCGCTGTAAACAATAGCTATTGCCGCCGTAGCTCAGTGGTAGAGCACACCCTTGGTAAGGGTGGGGTCGGAAGTT